>Ga0265294_10000573_pt1 | contig 49023 bp, 73 predicted proteins | sample MunlanPumphouse3_FD_192504 | JGI IMG/M metagenome (GOLD analysis project Ga0265294, IMG submission 192504) | Groundwater microbial communities from a municipal landfill in Southern Ontario, Canada - Pumphouse #3 | ecosystem: Environmental > Aquatic > Deep subsurface > Groundwater | place...
CCCAGCCAATCCGATCCACTGGGGAGTCTGGCCCAGGAGTTAGCGACGGTACACGATCCCGTCCATTTGCTCGTATCGACAGCAGTCCCGAGGAAGTCGTCGAAGAAGTGATATACCGCGTCCCCGTCGCTTGTCGTCGTCGCGGACGGGTTGCCGTGATGCACCGCCAGGACCCCGTCCCGGTCCGCACCCTCCAGCCGCACGGTGACCAGGGCGCTCGCGGCGTCGAAGCCGGGCCAGAGGTAGTAGGCGAGCTCCCGGCCGTAGCGGTCAGTGAACCGGAGATCCCCATAGTCGGGCCGAAGTGCCGGCCCGATGAAGATGTGCCAGACCTTGAGACCTCCGAAGACCTCCTCGTAGTCCTGGCCAGCCGTCCGGTGGATCACGAGGTCCTGCTGATAGGTCGCCTGGTCGCACCCGGAGAAGAGGAGCCGGGTGGAGTATCGCCACCGATGAAGAGGGAGTCTGGCCACGACTCACCTCACGCCGACAGCGTCTGCTTGTGCGCCCAGACCGAGACCCCGGTGATGCTCTGCGCCGCATCGAGGTTCTCGACCGCGACCTTCACCTTCCGGCACGAGATCGGGAAGTAGACGTGCTGCTCGGTCGAGGCGCCCTCGTCCTTTAGGTCGACGCCCCCGGTCTCGACCGGCGTGTCGGCATAGTCCACCCCGTCGTAGCAGGGGTAGACGTTCAGGACCGCCCCGGCCATCGCGGCGACGTTGAACACGGCCACCACGGTGAACCCCATCACGCCGACGCAGGCGTCCAGGTCGATCTCAGCGGAGAGGTCGCTCTCGGCCTCGGCGGCCACCGTCACCGCGTCGATCACCTTGGCCGGGGTGCCCCAGGAGAGCCCCATCAGGAGACCCTCCCCTCGGTGAAGACGATCGAGACCGTCAGGCTCTCGGTGTTGTCGAGCGCCTTCGCCGAGGTGTACTTGTGCCGCATGAGCATGTTGCCGTCGCTTGCCGCGTCGAAGATCCCCACCTCGCTGATCTGCATCCCGTCCGCGGTCGAGACGAGCTCCTTCGACCACGTCGCCTTCCCGGTCGCCTCATACCCGCAGGTCGCCTCCGCCCGGCCGAGGCCGTTCGTGGTGATCTCGTCCGCCAGCTCCGTCTGGTCGATCGCCTCGGCCGTGATACCCGAGCCGACCGCGACGTACTTGAACGGGGCCGTGGAGACGCCGTTCAGCAGCTTCGCGATTCCCTCGAGCCCCGCATTAGTCAGTGTTGCCATTCTGGATCACTCCGTCCTTCACTTCGTAGTCTTCGGCCTCTTCCTCGATCCGGCCGTCCTTCCGGCGGATCCTCGTCTTGATGGTCAGTGTACCTTCTCCCTGGATCATGCTGTCTCCCTCACGAACGTCACCTCGTACCACCAGGTGCCGGGCGGCCTCTCCTCGAGGCGGCCCCATGACCTGATCGCACAGTTAGTGTATGAGACCCCGTCGATGATCAGGGTCGCCTTCTGCCCGACCTTGGCGAGGAGCGCGCTGACATCGGCATAGTCCTGCGTGACGCACTCGAGCCTCACCCGGAGGCCGGTCTCGGCCGTCGTCTGCACGGCGACCCGCCCCGAGAGGAGGGTCGTCTCGCTGCAGAGGACCACCGGCGCGATGCTGAACGGGGCCGGGTTCCTGAGCTCCACCCCGTCGAAGGTGATCGTCACGCCCTCACCCCCCGCTGCACCCGCTTGGACCGCTGCATCTCCTCCCACCGCCTGAAGATCTCGTCGAGGTCCCGCTCGTTCCTGACGTTGATCTGGTCGATGCGCAGGGTGTCGCCCCCGAACGATGTCGAGGACCCCCCGCCCCCGGAGAGCGGGACCACGGCCTCAGGGCCGGCCTCGCCTATCAGGGCCAGGGTGGGCTCGGTGACGATCCCGCCGCTGGCCATGGCGGGTATCCCCGCCCCGGCGAGCTTGCTGCCGAACCAGTCCATGTCGAGGCCCACCCGGGCCGCGATGGGGTTCTCCTCGATGTCCTTCTTCAGGGCAAGCCAGTTGTCCCGGACGCCGTTGCCGAGGTCCTCGGCCTGCTGCTGCGCCAGCCCGTCGTAGTACGCCTGGAGGTTGTTGCGGTCCTGGAGGGCCTGCTCCATCAGGGTGATCTCTTCATCCTTCTGCTGCTGGAGCTCAGAGAGCCGGGCCTCGGCCTGCTCGAGGGTCCGCCCCCCGAGGATCTCGTCCTGCTCGGCCTCGAGGTCGCTCATCCGGTCCCGGGCGTCCTCGAGCCGGTCCTGCGCGTCGCGGACGGCCAGGTCGGCCTCCTGGCGGTCGAGGCGCGTGGCGTCCGCCCCGAGCCCCCTCTGTCGCTCCTTCGCCCTCTCGAGGGCGATCTCCGCGTGCTCGATGGCGCGCCCCTGGTCGTCGATGTCCTCGGGCATCTCCATCGCCCGGTCGATCGCGGACTTGAGCTCGTCGTACTGCTGGCCCAGGTTGGCCACGGCGCGCTGGTGGTCGGAGTAGGACTGATCCGCCTTCCGGAGCTCGGCCTGGGACGCGTCCATCGCGTCCTTGACCGTGGCGGCGTACTCCCACTGGTCGGCCTTGGTGTCGCGTATGCTCTGCCGGATCCCGGCGAACGACATCATGAACTCGAGCCCGTACTCGTCCGAGCTCCGGGCGTACGCGGCCATGGTGCGGGCCATCCTGGACAGCAAGCTCTCCTCCTCGCGGAGGGCCGCGGCCTCCTCGCGCATCTCGTCTGCGGAGTAGGACATGGCGTCCCCGAGGTCGAAGGCCTTCTCCTCGGCCTGCCCGAGGTGCCAGATCAGGACCGCCAGCCCGGCGACCACCCCTGCGATAGCCAGGGCCACCACGCCGGCCGGCGTGGTCAGCAGCGCCGCGGAGAACCCGCGGGTCGCCACCGTGGCGGCGAACGCGGACGTGGTGTACGCGGTGTGGGCGGTCCTCAGGGCCGCCACGGTCGACACCACCTTGCCGCCGATGAAGACCACCGGGCCTATCGCGGCCACGAGCCCGCCGACGACGATGATCACGCCGCGGGTGTTCCTGTCGAGGTTCCCGAACCCGGTGACCAGCCGGCGCACGACGTCGATGCCGCGCTGCGCCGCCGGCAGGAGGTCGGCCCCGATGGACTCCCCGAGCTCCTTCGCGTCGGCCTCGAGGGCCTTCATCTGGTTGGAGAACGACCCGGCCGTGCGCTCGGCGTCGCCCTGGGCGTCGGTCGTGGCCCGCATGACGATGTTCATACGCGCCTGGGCCTTCTCGGCGTCCGTGGCGGCCTTGGTGCCGCCCTCGATGCCCATGTTGAGCAGCTCCTGCTCAACCTTGGCCTCGTTCACGATGACGCCGAAGCGCTTCATCGGCTCGTACTCCCCGGTGATCGCGCTGCGGAGCGCCGTGAACGCCTCGATGTCAGAGGAGTTGTGGAACGAGCCCATGTCCACGGCGAGCTGCGCGATCTGCTCGCTGAACTCCACGCCGGCCTCGCCGGTCATCCCCATCGCCTTGACGATGGACCCGGTCGTGGCCAGCATGTCCTGCAGGTCGGAGGTCGCCCGGCCGGCGGCGTTCCCGTAGGTCTCCGCCCAGTCCTGGGCGTCCTTGGACATCTCGCCGAAGACCTGCTCGAACTTGCTCTGAGTCTCCATGGCGTTGCCGGCGAGGTAGGTCGCCGCGGCCGCGCCGCCCACCAGGGGCAGGGTGATGGCCATCGACATCTTCAGCCCCACCTGCGCCGCGGCGTCCCCGGCCTCCTTCAGCCTCTGGGACGCCGACTTGATGCCGGACGCCGTCTTGTCCCGGGCGATGATGTCGTAGGCCACCGCCCCCAGTTCACCCGCCATTGTCTGCCTTCTCCTTCCGATCTCGCTGCTTCTTGTCCCACCATGCTCGCCAGTACACCTGCTCCTCCTGGGAGAGCCCGCCCCACTGCCGCCACGTCAGGCGGAGGTGGTGCAGGAACTCGCCCCAGTTCTGCCCGGTGCTACTTTCCGCGAAAGGAGCGAGCCCGAGCGGCCCGCTCCACCCGCTCGCCCATCCGGGCGTAGTACCCGATCGATGCGACCAGCACGTCCTGCGTGGCGAACCTCTCCGGGTTCGCCCGGAGCCACTCCGCGGTGATCACCGGGTTCGCGGTCACGAGCTCGATGATCTCGCGCTGGACGTCGTCCAGGGCCTCGGCGTCCTCCTCCGAGAGGTCGTTCGGGTTCCGCCCGCCGGCGATCTCCACCTGGGCCTTCTGCAGGTAGCCGAGGAGCCGGGTCTCGTCCGCCGAGAGGCACGACCACACCGCGATGGTGTCCCCGTTCCCGAGGTCGATCTCCTCGATCTCGGTCCGGGTGCGCCGCTCGAGCGTGGCGATCTCCGCGTCCCACCTCGACTGCTCCTCCGCGAGGGCCGCGCTCCGCTCGGCCACGAGCCGGGCGCGCTTCTCGCGGAGCCGGAGGGCCTCAGGAGAGTTGAGGATCTCCTGGGCCGTGCGGCCGTTAGTCATAGTCGAGGCTGAGGTCCGCGTCGGGATCCTGCATGGTGAACGCCGCCGGGTTGCGCACGATGGAGTTTGCGCTGCCGAACGTCAGCTCCCCGGACGTGAGGAAGCAATTGTCCAGGGACATCGTCACGTTGTTCTCCCCCTTGACCACGGAGCCGACGAGGCTGAACACGTCGGCCGGCCCCACGACGATGCTGGCGCTGCCCGCCACAGAGTCGACCTTGATGGTGCCGCCGACCTGGACGCCGCCGATCAGCGTGATGTGGGTCACGGTGAGGAACTTGGTCCTCGAGGTGACGTACTCGTTGATCGCGAGCTCCGTGACCTCGATAGCCTCGCTGTGGAGGTCTCCCCCGGCGCCGGTCCCGTGGAGGACCGCGACGCCTGCATCGGTCACGGCCTCGGTGAGCGCGGTGAGCCGGATCCTCGACGGCGTGGTGCAGGCGGTCAGGGTCATGTCGTTGACGCTCTCGGCGCCCGTCCCGGGCAGCTCGAGGCCCGCGTGCAGTGTCGCCGCCGTGCCCGTGGTCGTGGTGTTCCCGATGGCCATCCCGATGAGCTCGCCGTCGGTCACGATCTCGTCGATCGTCCCGGTGACGTCGACGTCGCCCGGTACCTTCAGCTTGCTGTGCTTGCCCGACCGCTCCGCCTCTGCGACGGAGCGGTTGATCTTGACGCTGAAGAGGACGTCCGCAACGACCGTGTCGTTGATGAGGACGACCCCGTCAACCCCTGTGTAAGACTCTACTGTCATGGTTCACTCCTAACTGTCTCTGATGCTGTACTGGAACGAGTACCTGAGGGCGTTGTGCCAGACACGGGTGCCCTCCTCGAACTGCTGGGAGGACGACGTCCGGGACCACTGCCCCGTGCCGGCGACCGGCGACGCGGCGTCCAGGAGGATCTCGTCCACCCTCTCGGCGATCAGGTCCGCGTCCTCGCCGCTGTTCGGCGCGGACTCGTCATCCCCGCTCACCCACACGTCGACCTGCAGGACCGACGAGTTGTCCCGCACCCGGGTCACCCTGTAGCCCACGCGCGGCGTGCTGCTCTCGGTGTTCTCCGCCAGGGTGATCGACGGGGCCTGCGCCGGCCGGTCGGCCTGCCGGCGGAAGACGCGCGCCTCGCCCAGGCTCGCGACGAGGGCGGAGTCGGCGGCGAGCTTCGCGACGATCGCCTGGAACACCTCGTGTCTCATGTGCTGTGCCTCCGGAGGACCTCTTCCACCCCGCTCGACAGGATGGCGGCGGTCTCTGACTTCTTATCCTCGATGGCGTCGGTGATAAATGGCCGTGCCTGCATCCTGGTGGTCCCCTCGTGCACCATCAGGGCGTAGCGCTTGGGGTTGCCCACGACGCCGACGATGGCGTCCCCGTCCTCCCGGGCCTCGCTGTACATCACGTCGCGCATGTGCGGAGGCTCCCGGTCCGGGTCACGGTCGTCGGTGTAGGGCGCCCCGGTGTAGTTGTCGGGGAACCTCTCCATCTTGGTCGGGAAGTTGTAGTCCTCGTAGGGCGACTTCCCCGGCGTGCAGTTGACCCGGGCCTGGGCCTCCACGTTCAGCGCCGCGTCCCGCATCGCGGCCAGGAGGGCCGGGCGGGTCTCGAGCTGGATGGCGGCGAACTTGGCCCTCAGTTGCTCGGGCGTGAGGATCTTGGTCATCGGACGGCCCCGAGCAGGTCGAGGCAGCTCGCCAGGTAGCCGAGCGCCGCGCCGGATCCCCCGGCCGCGCCGAGGAGCCCGATGAGCCTCGCCAGCGTCATGTTCTTCCAGGACGAGATCGCCCGCCTGCCGGCGTCCCTCTTCTCGAGGGCACGGAGGCGGCCCCCGTGCTCCTCGGACGTCTCCTCGAGGCGGTGGACCGCCTGCGACAGGTTGCCCTGGCGCTCGAGGATTCGCAGCCGGCCCTCGTGGTCGGTCAGCGTGCTGCGGATGTACCGCACGTCGCCCCGGATCTCGACGAGGAGGTCGTGGTCGGTCGCGCCGTCCATCAGATCGCCTCCTCGAGGTCCGCCTCGTAGTGATCGAGCCCGCGGGCGTTCGACCGCGGCACGAGCCGCTTCACGGCGTAGGTCCCGGCGAACCCGGCCTCGGTCGTGGCGATCCGGTAGCCGACCTCCCCCACCGTGGCGGTGGGCGGGAGCATGCACCGGAGGGTCGGGTCCTCGATGTCGCCGGTGTCGTGCCGGCGCCGGCCCTGCCCGTCGCGGACGTAGAACCGGCACCGCACGCCGGTCGTCGAGTCGGTCCAGTACCAGGCGGGCTCGCCGCTCTGGTTGGCGTAGTCCGCCTGCGACACGAGGGTGCCCGACCATGTCGGCGTGGACACCGCCTCGTCCGCGACGAAGGGCTTGCTTAGCTCCCGAACCCGCAGGTAGGCCTCGTCCACGCCGACCACGATGGCCGTCGCTCCCGACTCCGCCCCGGTCACGGTCTGGCCGATCACGGCCTCGTCGACGCCATCCGAGTAGTCGAGCCGCTGCACGCGCATGCGCGCCTGGATAGTGCAGGTGTGGATCATCCCGGGCCTCACAGGCTCACCCCGTCGTGGAACGCCGGGACGCCGCCCTGGTCGAGGGACACGGCGCCCATGTCGGCGTCGGCCCGGACCACGCCCACGCCCGCGGGCTCTGCCCTGGCGCCGAGGGCCGCGCCGGCCAGGGCGATGATCTCGTGGTACTGGATCGACCAGGTGGTGGCCCCCGCGGCCCGGCTCTCCGAGTAGTCGCCCGAGGTGTGCTGCCTGAGCCCGACCTCGGGGTTCCCCGCGTCCGCCAGGTGGCAGATCATGAGGGCGTGGCACCAGTCGCGGAGGGTCGCCGGCAGCCCCGGGTCGTCCAGGGCGAGCCTCGCCTCGGCCACGCCGCCGTAGGTGGAGATCGCCGTCGAGGCCTCCGCCTCGGTCATCGCGGGGTTGGCCGCGGCCACCAGGTTACTGGACGCCGTCATACGGCGTCACCTCAGCTGCCCCCGGCCCGGATCAGCATGAAGTGGGCGTCGCGGCCCGCCGGGAACGGGATGATCTGGATCTGGATCGTGTCGTCGAGGGCCTCGATGACGGCCGCGAGGGCCGCCGGGTCGGTGTACGTGTCGACCTGCCACTTGGTCATGGCCTACCTCACGACTCCGTCTCGTAGTACTCGAGGATCACGTCCACGTGGCCGGCACCGCCCGAGTCGCCCGTCGAGGTGACCACCAGGTCGAGCCGCTTGCCCGCGGCGATGGCGGCCTTGCCGGTCGCCGGGCTGGTGCTCGCCAGGGTACCCGCCGCCACGCCGTCGGCCGCCGGCGTGTGCGTGAAGATGACCACGGGCGTGGTCGAGTTGTCCTTGATCTCGATCTTCGCGTCCGTGGTGTCCGTGGTGTCCTTGGCGTAGGCCTCGTTGGCCAGGACGTGCAGCTTCACCGCCGTGATGGCCACGGGCGCGAAGAACACGCCGAAGGTGGTGCCGCCGGTCCCGTCCGCGATGTCCACGCCGGACGTCGCCGCGTCCGACCTGGTTCCCAGGCCCGCCGTGAGAAGGACGAACTTGGACCTGTGGGTCGCCGCCTGGACGCCCACGCTGTCGATCTCCGCGTCGATGAGCGCGAGCTCGCCGGCGATCTTCTCGAGCAGGGATCCGCGGATCTTGCGGAGCGTCCCCGCGCTCTTGGCTGTGTATGCCATGTGTCTCTTGCCTCCTGATGTCTAGTGTGCTGGAGCAGCCCCTTCAAAAAGAGGGACGGGATTAGATCCCGTTGTCGTACTGGGCCGCGAGGGCCTCGGTGACGACCACCTTGTTCTCGACCCAGAACCGGAGGATCTGGTCGTGCGTGCCCTGCTCCTCGTAGGTCTCGAACTGGACCCCGAGGTTGTCCGCGGTCACCATCTGGCGCTTGCCGTCGATGATGGTCTCGTACTGCACCTGTGCGGTGCCGAACTTCGGGTCCACGTAGTAGTGGTACTCGGCGCACGGGTTGTTGCGGTCCAGGCCGAGGACGTAGCCCTCGTCGATGCCGGACTTGCACTTGATCACGTCGGCGCCTACGACCGGGACGTGAATCGTGTCCTTGCCGATCGCCGGCACGCCGTAGATGCCGCGCTGCTTGGCGTCGCTGACGTCCGCGCTGGTGAGGTAGCCCTTGAGCTCGTACCAGTTCGTCTTGTTGACCAGGACGTCGGTCAGGGCGTACGGATAGCCCTCGCGCTCCATGCACTCCTCGAGCCTGATGAGGTCGTCGATCGGGACCGCGTCCCCACTGGACCACACCGCGGGCGGCGTCCAGGTGGGCGTGGTGGCCCCGGCCTTGATCACCGCGAGGATGTCGTTGTGGATGTACTCGGCGACCCAGAACCCGGCGAACTTGTACGCCCGCTGGATCTCGTCGATTCCCTTCGGCTGGTTCCGGATGGCGCTGCGCTTGATCCGCACCTGGAACCCGCGGCTCTCGGTCATCCCGGACCCGGTGAGCCCGCGGGACATGTCGACCTCGGGGAAGTCCGCGCCGATCATGGTGTGGGCCGGCTGCTTCTTCCTGGCGTCCCCGGACTTGGTGGTGTTCTGATAGCGATACGTGAATGCGTCCTGGTCATCCTTGATGGGCCGGATGAACCTGGTCGCCCAGAGATAGGGCTCGGCCTCCTCGTAGAGGCTCCGGAGCGCCGTTCCCTGTCTCAGCCAGAAATCAGTTGTTCCCTCGAGAGGCATCTTAGGCTCCTGTTGCGGCGATGGTCAGTCCGTTCATCAGCACCAGCGCTGTGGCGAGGTCCCCGTCGGTCCCTTTCGCCACGTAGTGGAGCGGGATGCCGCCTACCCCGTTCTCCGCCACGGCGTCGAAGTAGTACCCCCGGGCGCCGGTGGCGTACGCCGAGGTGATGTTGAATGCCAGCGTCGCCATGACGCCGGGCACCAGCGCGTTGGTGCCGTTCTGCATGATCTGGGCCGCGACGATCCTGCCCGGGATGTGGAGCTCGACCAGGGCCGTGCGGTAGTACTTGCCGGCGAGCCGCTCTGCGAGGTCGTTGGCGGCCCCCGCGGTGGCCGGGAAGGCCTTGAGCCTGGGCGTGCTGACGATCTGGCCGATGATCAGCGTATCGCCGTTGGCCCCCCGCTCGACCACGGGCATGCCCTCGGTCGCGGCGTAGGTGTTCGCGGTGTCGTTGCTGAGCGCCACGACCATGCCCTCCTCGAGCGGAGAGGCGAAGGTCAGGGTGCTGAGCGTCTCGCCCGTCTGCATGTGCGTGAGCGCGACGGGCGTCGGCGCACCCTCGTCGAGGATGCACTCGATGATCGCGCCGGTCCCTCTGTAGTTACCGGCGATGGTTGACTGGTTGTCGGTCATTGTGTCTCACCTCAGTGGAGCCTGCCCGGGATCGCCCGGCCGCTGGCCCGCGACATGGCGGCGTTGGCCTCCGCCTGCTCGCTGCCCGCGTTCATGTGGGCGGTGCTCCCCTCCTCCTGTGTCTCGCCGGCCCTGCGGTGGGCCAGGATGCGGTTCATGAACGCGATCGGCTCTTGCTCGAACTCCGTGCGGAGCTCGGCCTCGGCGCCCTCCTTGGCGAGCCACCCCTGGGGCACGTGCTCGGCCCGGGTGTTGGCCCACGCCTGGTCGCGCCTCTCCTGCTCGACCGCGTTGAGCGCGGCAGTCGCCGCCTCGTTCTCCTGCTTGGCCGCCGCGATCTCGGCCCTAAGGGCCTCGTTCTCGGCTCTCAGCGCCTCGATGGCGCCCTCGTCGTCTGCCATGTTGTCTGTCTCCTCACTCTCGCCCGCCTGGGCCTCCGTGTGGGCCTCCGTGTGGGCCTGTGCCTGCGTCGCGGGCCTGCGCCCACCGCCCGCCTGCTCGCCCTCGTCGCCGCCCTCGCCGGTCATCCCGGCGAAGAGCTCCTTCAGAAGGTCGAGGGCCTGGCGGAGCTTCCCCGCGTTGATCTTGTCGTTCGGCATGCCGTCTCCGGACTGGCTGTTGAGGAACATCGCCCCCGGGTCGCGTGGCCAGACCCCACCGCCGCCCTCCTCGGCCGGCTGCCCGGCCTTGAAGACGAGGAGGTGGTTCGGCCTGACCCTGCCCGTGATGGCGCCGGCCCTGCTGGAGGACCAGAACGCCGTGGACAGGGACAGCTCGCCCCGCTGGTAGGCGGCGTCGACCTCCGGGTCCGTGAAGGAGATCCGCGACTCCAGCCGAGGCTGGCCCGTGGCCTCCACCCTGGACCCCGAGAGGCCCCCGCAGATCCTGCCGGGCTCCCCCTCCGCCGTCCTCACTGCAGCCAGCGCCGCGTCGAGGTCGCCCTCGAGCAGGAGCGGGTCAGGGTGAGTCTGGGCGTAGATCACCGGCACGCGGTCCCAGTCCGCACCCGTGCCGTCGAAGTTCTCAGTGCCGTACCAGACCCTCTCGCCGCCCCACGTCATCCACCGGTTGAGCGCCTGGAGGATGGCCGTGTGGGACTCGCCCGTGAGCGCCGAGTGGCCGAAGAAACACGTGTCGCCCGGTCTGCAGGTGCTGTCGCCTGGGCATGACATCACACTGTGATGGGCACGCGGCTATAAAATAGACTCCATCGAGCGCGCGCTCCTCGGAGCACCTGTATATTGCCCGCGGTAGCGCAGTGGAAGCACAGCGCATACCCCCTTGAGTGCGGATGCCCCGGTCACAATGCAAAGGGTCATTTCGAAAAGCGAGTTTCCGGAAAACTCGCTTTGCGAAATGACCCTTCCTCTTTTTTTTTGGGGTGAACGAGCCACACTGTGTCTCGGTGGCCCGGGCGGCGTCACCGGTACCTGCCCCGGCGCCGGAGATGTAGAGGACCTTCACCGCAGCACCTCCTTGCCCTTAGCTCCGCATCTCGGACACTCGTAATGTTGCAGGAGGTGTTTCGTATGAACGAGGATCCCTGCCCGTGACACGAAATGATTCATGGGGCGGCCTCTCGGCGCCATCTCTGAACCGCAGTCCGAGCAAATCACCGCAGCACCTCCTCGATGAGCTCTCGGACCGCCGCCAGGGCGAGCAGGCCGAACGCCGCCGAGGCCTCCGCCGGGCTCACGCACGCCCCTCGTGAATCAGCGCCAGGCACCGTGCCCGGTGGCCGCCGCCCATCGTGCCTCGGAGTGTCATGCCGTCCCCCGCCACCACGAGCGCCCGTGTCGCTCGATCCGGTAGACCCGCCGATAGAATGCCCACTCATCCGTCGTCGCAGGAAGGCAGGTTTCAATCACCAGGCCTTCATCCATGATAGTTGGAAACACATCATCTCCCCGTTTCATCAGAATCGCCTCTCACAAAGGTGGCCGCGTACGGCCGCCAGTCCGGGCCGGCCTGCTCCAGCGGGCACCAGGCCGGGATGACGAAGTAGTTGTCGAACATGCGGATCGTCGGCACCCCGGCGACCTCCACGAGAGCGTCCGGGTGCCGGCATCCTCGCGAGCCGGCCACATAGGGGCAGCGGTCGCAGGTCTCGACGCGGATGATCCTGGTCACGGCCGAGACCCCCCGATCTGCCGCTCCTCTGCGCCGATCCCGCGGCTCGCCGCCACCCGGGCCGCGCCCTCGGCGGCCTCCTCGAGCGAGGCCAGGATGGCCGCGGGGTCGGCCCTGGCGGGCTGCCACGGCGGAACCCGCCGCATGACCACCTCGGCGATCCCGCGGTTCACCGCCACCCGGGCGCAGAGGAGACACGGCGTGGCGTCGACCGCCAGCCCGCTCCCCACCGCGTACCCGGCCAGGTACAGGGTGCAGCCCTCGGCCGCCCGCCCGGCCTGCAGGAGCGCGTTCATCTCGGCGTGGACGGCCCGGCAGAGCTCGTAGCGCTCGCCCTGCGGGATCCCGAGCGCCTGCCGCCGGCACCCGGCCTCGGCGCAGTGCGGCTGCCCGCGAGGAGCCCCGTTGTACCCGGTGGAGATGATCTCCCCTGTCGGCGTGGCGACCACCGCCCCGTAGTGCCGGCGGACGCAGGTGGACCGCCGAGCGGTCTCCAGCGCCACCGAGAGCAACCAGCCGTCCCGGGTGGGCCTGGGCGTCACACGTGGCCCCTCTCGGAGCCGCGCCCGTGGGTGCGGCTGAGCCTGGAGATCCTCGTCTCGGTGTCGCACCAGCGGGCGCGCCCCGCCAGCCGGGTCTGGCCGCCCCCGCCGCCGTATGAGTCGGCGTGGCGCAGGTCCCTCACCCGGATCCGTGCGGCCGCCTCGCAGCCGCTCTCCCGGTCATCACTCATCACCCCACCTCCACGAACCGACCGCCCCGCCTCGGGTCGTCGACCAGCGTCGCGCCGGTGATGCGCCCGCCCTCTCCGATGCCCCAGCAGAACCTGCACTCCATCCCCTGGTTGAACTGCTCCAGGATCTCGGCTGTGGCCAGTAGGTCGGCCCTCATCTCGGCCACGGTGGTCATGACGCCGCCCTCGCCCTTGCCAGCCGGGCCAGCCCAAGCGCCAGCAGGTCGCACGCCGGCGCCACGCACCGGTCGAGGACCCGGCACAGGACGCGCGTGGCCCTTCGTGCCTCCTCGAACGGCCTGTCGTGCCGCCGCATGCCCCGGTCCATCCTCCACGACCGCCGGCGGGTGCGCCTGTCAAGCGCCCTCCGCCTCATGACGCCGCCTCCGGGTATGGCTCGTCCGAGTACCCGATCAATATTGGGCACCAGGCTTCGGGGAAGGGGTCCTGCTCGACGCACTTCGGCGTGGCAGGGACGGGTCTCAGGGCGTAGAGCTCCACCTGGGCAGGCTCTGTGCCGTGATCCATCGGGCACGCCTCGTCAGACATCGCTCGGCCCCTGTCCCACGCCTCCCGATCGCTCCCGGCCGAGAGGCAGATGTAGCCGCGCAGGATGTTCCCGATCTTGTACCCTGTCATCCCCATCCCCCCTGCTCCACAGTCGCGGGCACGGGCTCGACCGTGAAGTCGTGGCCGCAGTCCGAGATCCCCGAGAGCGCCGCGGGGCCTATGCCGGCGTCGTCCGCGCCGCCGATCAGCTCGCGCACGACCCACACCGCGTGCTCCCGGAGGCTGAGCCCCTCGTGCTCGCCGAGTCGCACCACGCCGAGGCGCATCATCCGGGCCACCTCGCCCTGCGGGATGACGACCCGGACCTCGTACGCCTCCTGGTCATGAAGGTAGTCCGGGACCACGGGCACGACCTGCGACCCGGTGTAGAGGTGAATGGCCGCGCCGTCCTCGGACTGCACCCAGCCGCTCACGCCCCCACCCCCGGCGTCGCCTGGGCGGCACGCTGGTCCGCCCGGGCCTTGCAGCCCTCGCAGATCAGCGCCCAGCCGCCGGCCAGGTGCATCCGCTCCCCGTGGACCCAGCACCCGCACATGTCGCACTGCTGGTCCCCGGTGTACCTGGGCTGGCCGAAGTACCTCATAGCCGGGACCCCTCTGGCAGCGTCGCGCCGGCCGCGTGCTCCACATCGCAGTAGAGCTCGACCGTGTGGCGCCCGACTATCGGGCATCGCCCCTCCACGAACATCCCCTCGGCCGCCCGGACGGGCTCGCCGTTCACGAACATGCACCGGCCCCGGATCATGCCCGGGCAGCTGCCGTCGCCGCACGGCCCCTCGTAGTCGCGCCGGCCCCTGAGCGGGCACACGGTGACGGCCTCGGCTGGCCCGACGTAGGTGTACCTGGGCTCCCGGGCCGCCGGCGCCCGTCGCCGGCTGGCGCTCATCATCGCGCGACACCCCCGGCGTCGTAGCCGTTCATGCCCTCGGGAGTCGGCGCCGGCGTCGGCACCCTCTGGTCGCGGACGCCCTGGACCAGCCGCCGGACGAACGCCCGGGCGCACTGGCCGCCCAGGTTCCACGCGCACGCGTCGCACGTGGCGCTGTACGGGCACCCGGTGCTCTGGTCCAGCGCCTCCAGCAGGTACGCGATCTCCTCCTCGGGCGTCTCCGGCACGCAGGAGGCCAGGGTGGCCCGGATCTGCTCCAGGGCCTGGTCGCGGGTGATCACTCGCTCGCCTCCGCGTAGATGAACTCCGTGCGGACGCGGCGCATGAGCACCTCGACCTCGGCGATCCGCGCCCGGGTCTCGATCCGCATCCCCTTGTCCTTCGGGCCGAGCCCGTCGAGGGCCGCCTGCAGCTCGCCGCGCCGGGCCTCGAGGAACTCCACGAACCTCTTCGCCCGGATCGGCGGGTTCTGCACCCCGCCCTCGGGCACCAGCCCGTCCTCGAGCCTGCGCAGCGCCTCGGCGTAGGCGTCCTCCTTGGAGACGCCTATGCTCGAGCCGTGCTCCACGGAGATGCTGCCCTCGCCGGTCGCCGCGAGGGTCCGGCCCGCGGGCGCCGTGATGAGGATGACCCCCGGCTGGCCCCACACGTGGACGGGCTTGGTCTCCTCCACGGTGCACCCGAGCTCCTCGATCCGGGCCATGAACCGCGTGCGCAGCGACCTCTCGTACGCCATCAGGACCGCCCCCGCTCGGGCTCGTCCGGGTAGGCTCGGCCCCACTCGGGCCTCACCGCGTGCACGGCCACGTTGACCGCGCGGGCCATCCTCTCGGCCTCGAGGTCGTCGTCGGCCTCGCCGACCAGGACGGGGCGCTGGACCACCGCGCCGTCGGTCCCGTTGGACGCGTCGGCGCAGACCTCGCAGATCGCGTCGTAGTCGTCCTCGTTCGTGATCGCGAACGCCCTCGCGTCCACCATGCGCCCGTCGCTCTCGCGCAGGATCAGCCAGACCTCCGGCCGCCCGCTCTCGTGTCTCAGTTCGGTGTTTTCCATGTCGTTCACCATGACTCCTTTCTGCATCGTTCCACACAAATACTTTGCGAGGCGGAGGAGGCTCATTCGCCACCCCTCTCGCTCGCACGCTCCCCGAGCAGCCCCGCCAGCCGGCGCAGCTCCGCGAGGACCCCCTCGCGGATCTCCTCGTCGGTGATCTCCGCGTCCCCGACGCAGAGGCTGTCGAAGTAGGTCGCCGACTCGCCCACGGCCAGGGCCAGGTTCTCGTCCGGCTCGCCGTCAGAGGCCATCCGCAGGAAGGCCCTGGTCGCGATCTCGATCGTCTCCCGGCGCAGGTTCTCGTTCCACTCGCCCGCGTCCGTGCTGTTGGTTCTGATGGTGTTGCTCATTCGCTGTTCCTCACACTCTCGTGTGATGTCCCATCACATAGATGTTCCTGATCGCGTCGGTCAGACGCGTTAGGCCTGATCACGTGCTCCCGGTAGGCCTCCACGAGCGCGTCGCCGTGGCACGGCCGCGGCCTGCACCAGCACACCAGGGTCATGCCGCCCAGGGACGGCAGCGCCCCGAGCATCTCGGGCGAGGCCCGCAGGAGCTCGCGGAAGTGATCGATCGCCTCCGCCCGGTCGCCGTGGAACGGATTGGCCCACACGGACCGCGGGATCGAGCCGAAGGTCGGCGACCGGTGCACCCGCCCGATGTAGACGTGATCGGGCCGGTCGCGCCAGTCGTCTGGCGCCGTCCGGATGTTGATCACCACGGGCTCCTCGAGCCAGCCGCGACCCCAGCACCGCCGGCACCGTGACGGGCGGAGCAGGACCCCGCCGGTCTCCCCGGTGCCGCCGCAGTCCGGGCACACCAGCCTCATGGCTCCTCCCGGCCCTCGGCGCCGCTGGCGTCGACGGTGATCTCGTAGATGCTCCACCTCTCGGTGGCCGGGTCGCAGACCGCGAGCTTCGGCACGCCCTGCTTGCTGATGCCCACCAGGACGCGGCCCTCCTCGATCTCGACGAGCGATCGCCACGGGATGCAGCAGAAGAAGTCGTGCTCCATGTTCTCCCCGAGCAGGCGCAGGCCGACGCGTGGATCCGGCGTCATGGCGCGCCCCCCACGGCCCTCGAGGCGAGCGCCTCGGGCGGGAGCTGGGCGTACGAGCGGGCCTGCATGTGCTCCCAGTCCGGGTAGCCGAGCGCCCGGGCCGTGTGGTCGAACCCCGCCCTGACGCCGATCACCCGGGCGTCGGCCTCGAGGCTCCTCACCTCGAAGGCCCAGTGGTCCCGGGCGTCGGCCCAGGCCTCCAGGGTCGCGCAACTGGTGTGCGACCCCGCCTCCCTCAGCATGCGCCGGTACCGCCGGCAGCGGCACGAGGCGAGCGCCATCCGGCGCCGCAGGATGCCCCCGATCGGCTCGGGCAGGCCGTCGCAGCAGCCCCCGCTCATGGCTCGCCGGCCCCCTCGAGCGCCCGGGTGCCGTTGTCCACCAGCTGCCTGAGCTGGCCCTCGGTCATGTGGGCCACCAGCATCCTGAAGTCCGCCGCGGTGCCCTGGGCGTTGCGCGTCCTGCACCACTCGCGGACCTCGGTCAGCCCCTCGGCCCCGGAGGGTAGCACCCAGTACGCCACGCTGGCGCCCTGGACCGGGCGGAACGTGTCCACCCGGAAGAGCGCGAACCCTCTCGTATCTCCCTTACTGGCTTTAGTGTCTGTCACATCTCTCACCATCTCATGGTGATCGACGCGGGCACATATACCTATCGGACCAGTGCGGGCCTGTGCCCTCGCCGGATGTGCGTGTAGACGCCATCCCGGGTCCGGCACCCGCCGTTGTGGTCCCTAAAAATGAGGTTGAGCCGCCGGGCGAGGTCGCCATACGACATCTCGGGATACGCCACCCGGCACACCTGGACGTGGATGTGCTCGGCGAGGCTGAACGGCGGGAAGAACGCCATCAGTACACCACCCCGGGCTCGTCCCGGGCGCCCGTCTCGGGGATCTCGACGATCACCGCGTCGAGCCGGTCCCGCGCGAGCACGGCCATCGCGGCCGCCCTCGAGGGCGCGTAGCCGGCCACCTCGGACGCCCCGGCCACGGTCTCGAGCGCGTCCCGCGCCCACTCGACGTCGCACTCCCACACGTCGCCGTCGGTCGTGGCCTCCGTGCTCCGCCCGAGCCTCACCCGGGCCTGCGTGACTACCATGTGATCTCTACCCCCTTGACAATGTTCACGATCCACTCGAAGTACTCGGGGTCCTCCCTCGCCAGCCGGACGGGATCCCTGTAGAGCATCTCGATCCCCATGCTGACGAGCTCCGTGCAGTAGATGTCATCGCCGTCTCCGTAGAACTTCCCCATGTACGGGTTAATGAACTTGTCCACCTTGGTGACCTCGTCCGCGCGGTATGCCGAGCCCTCGAGGACCTCCGACAGCCTCCGCAGCGCCTCGCCCTCCGTCCGGATCTCGTAGAACCCGACGGCCTCGCGCATCACCCGGTGCCCCGTGTACTCGATGTGGTGGCCGAACTCGTGGATGATCGTTGCCGCGTCGTCGTCCATGGCCGTGTTCATGACCCCCGAGGCGAGGTTGTAGGACGCGCGGGTGCCCCTCGCGGCCGGCCTTATCCCGACCTCGGGCAGGCTGCCGCACCTCACGACGCGCCTCAGCCAGTCGAACGCGACCTCGGTCTGCGCCTCCATGCTGCCGCTGGGCCTCGTGCTCCCGACTATCTCCCAGCCCAGCCGGGCGTCGGGCTCGGGCTCGAACAGCACCCGCTCGTGGATGATCCTCCGGGACTCGGTCCTGAGCTCGCGCTCGCGCTCCCGAAGCGCGCCCAGGCGCTTGCTCAGTGGGGTGTAACGCTCGCTCACGTACGCCTCGAGCTCGTCCACGAGCCTGTCTCTCTCCGGCCCCTTCGGCAGGGCTACGATGACGTCCTGCATCTTGTAGAGCTCACGCGTCATCGCCTCATATTCCTGCCGCTTCGCCTCGTACGTCGCGGCGGTCCGGGTGAGCTCGCGCTCCACGTCGGCCGTGACCATCTCGATCTCCCTCAGCGCCGTCTTGCCGGTGATCACCCTCGGTTTCTCGCCGCCGCGCTGCATGTCCTCCCAGGACTCCGTCTTGGGCGCGTCCTTCCCCGGGACGGCGATCACGGGCACCACCGTGCACCGGCACCGAGGGTGCAGCGGCCTCGGCGGAGCGTCCCCGATCGGGAACCTCCGGCCGTCCAGGTCCATGCACCTGCTGCAAGCCCGGGAGTCGCCGCAGGTGACCCACTCCACCACGTCCACCCCGGCCTCGACGTACCGGTCCGTGACCCCGGCGTTCGTGGCCCGCATGACCTCCGTCCGCACGATCGTCTCGGCCCGCTGCGCCGAGGCGTCGGACCGGGCCATGATCTCCGCGATCATCTGGCCCTGCGAGCGCTCGTTCAGCATGCCGTCGGAGATCACGCGCCGGACGTCCTTGGACATGTCCGCGGTCATGCCAGCGAACTCGCCCTGGTGCGACTCGACCAGGACACCGATCTTGCGCCACGCCTCCTGGCGCTCGCCGATCTCGGCGCCCAGCGCCACCGACCCGAACCGGTGGCCCGCGGCGTAGCCGTCCCACGTGCCGCTCTCGGCCAGCTTGGCCAGGTCCTCGCCGAGCAGGCGGGCCAGGTCGTCGGTGCGCCGGAGCGTGCCGTCCAGGATGTCCAGCTCGACCCCGGCGTGCATCCTGGCCCCCTCGCGGACCGCCCCGACCACGTCGGCGTAGTAGGCGCGGACCAGCCTCGTCGCGGCCCGCTCGTTCTTCTCGATTAGCCGGAGCGTCCGGGTCGGGTCGTTCCGGGTCTGCGGCGAGAGCCTGCGCGCCATCTACTCCTCCCGGGCGTCCTCGCGCGGCAGCCCGAGCGTCTGCCGGAAGAACCTCGCCTGGTCGTCCTGGGACACCAGGGCGTACGGGTCGAGCCGGTCGATCCCGGCGACGCGGGTCATGAGCTCGACCCGGCGCATGCCCATCTCCTGGGCCGTGTCGGAGAGGACCCCGAACTCGTCCATGAGCGCCGCCTGCTCCTCGGGCGTGAGGTCGCCGAGCTCGATGCCGCACCGGGACAGGGCCTCACGCCGCTCGTTCAGCCCCATCGTCTTGGTCTCGAACCCGGCCCTGACCACGTCGATCCACGTCTTCGTCATGTCGGCGCTCGGCTCGGGTATGTCGACGACCACGCTGCACCCGCCCCACCCGTTGGCAGCCAGGTATGGGTCGAGCAGCCTCTCGAACGCGGCTTCCACCCAGCTCTGCTGGCCCATGACGTAGGACATGTAGAGGTCGTACTCCGGCCCGGCCGACCCGCCGATCAGCGTGCCCTCCCTGGAGATCGCGGAGCTGGGCGAGAAGTAGTTGGCGATCAGGCTGTCGAGGATCCCGATGGTCTCCGCCGCCGTGGTGGTCTCGGCGATCCCCAGGTTCACGATCTCCATGTTCTGGCGCAGCTGGTACCCCACGCCCCGGCTGATGTTCTTGATGATCTGCTGGGCGTACTGCTTGTCGTCGCCGACCGGGTTCGTGACCTTGATGAAGAACAGCCCCCCGGCCCCGAGCCGGTTGTTCTGCTGCATCTGCCCGGTCCAGCTGAAGTTCAGCATGGTGACGATCGGGATCACCGGCAGGATCAGCGGCTTGCCCCCGAGCAGGCCCCGGCGCACCGGGTCGCCCATCATGGCCACGTTGGTCAACTGGCGGACCATGCCGTCCGGCTGGGTCTGCCAGAACTGCGCCTCCCCATCCCCGCCGAGGCATATCCCCGGGAGTATCGGGTTCCGAATGGTCGACATGGCGCCGCCCGCGCTGGAGAACGTCTCCGACGGCAGGTGGCGGAGGCGCTGCAGGACGTACTCGCCCCCCTCCCAGTCCCACACCGGGTTGAACAGCGCCGGCCCCCACGTGGCCGACTCACGCCACGCGACCTGCATGCTGAACCAGAGGTCCACCTCGGGCCGCTTGCACATCGCGGTCAGCGCCGACGTGAGGTCGGGCACGTCCTCCCCGTTCTCGTCGATTCCCCGGACCGCGAACCGCTTGCGGTCCTGGAAGAGGATCCGCTGCTGCTTGTCCAGCGCACCGGCCAGGTAGATGTTGTCCTGGTACTTCAGAATCCGGTCCGCGTCGATCCTCGGCTGGGTGAACGTCTGGCCCGCAGAGGACACGTAGAGCGTGCCCTCCTCACCCCTGGGCTCTGCTGATCTGACTCCCTTCGCCATTCTCACTCCCCGCGCGATCTGTGTCTCAAACGTCACATCCCGGGTATATCATCGCCCCACTCGTCGACCCCCGGGTCGTCGTGCTCCCAGGCGATCTGCTCGCCGAGGGCCTCGGCCATCCCGGCCACCTCCCCCCGGGTGCCGCCGTAGAGCGTCAGCCCGGCGAAGGCCCCGGTGAGGCCGTCGACCTGGTCGTCGTGCTTGCCGTTGGGGAACACCGTGATCTCGTCCAGGAACGCCGAATTCCACGGCCCTCGGACGATCTTGATGTTCCCGGCCTCGGCCGCGGCCGCAGCGGGTCTCGCCCGCTCCACCTTGCTCCCGGTCGCCCGGACCCCCCGGAAATTGTAGCCCAGGAGCACCCTCCGGGCGTAGTGGTCGATCGTGTTCAGCCCGGACGACCCGGGCTCCTGCTCCATCTGGATCGCGGTCTCGTGGCCGTCCATCGCGGCCGTGCCCCCGACCAGGGACTCCACCCCGGCCGGCTCGAGCTGGCCCCTGCGGATGTCGACGATGTAGAACACCCCGTCGCGCTCGGCCAGGAGGAGCCCCACGGTCCAGTCCCCGCCGCCCGCGGTGGCGGCCAGATCCCAGTGGCGCATCCTCGAGCACCGGGTCGGGTACGCGTCCACGATCTCGAACCAGCTGCGCTTGAACAGCCCGCCCTCGATCGGCGCCGGGCGCTGCTGGTACAGCCCCGCGAACCAGAACGACCCCAGGGTGCGCCGGATGGCGCGCAGCTTCTGGGCCGGGTACCGGGACGGCCACAGGGCGTGCCCCTCCTCGCGCCCGAGGACGTCCGGCCCCTCCGCCAGGGCCGGCAGCGAGATCACCTCCCACTGGTCGCCCCCGTTGCGCGCCTCCTCGAGGAGCCGGCCCGCGAGGTCGTCCTCGTTCCACCGGGTCATGATCAGCAGGATCGCCCCGTTCGGCTCGAGCCGGGTGTACAGGGTCGACTGGTACCAGTCCCAGTGGGCGTTGCGGACCGTCTGCGAGGAGGCCTCCTCGGCGTTCTTGATCGGGTCGTCGATGATGGCCAGGTCGGCGCCCTTGCCGGTCAGCGGGCCGCCGATGCCGGCCGTCTGCATCCCGCCCTGGTGCCCGAGGATGTTCCACCGGGACGCCGACGCCGACTCGGGGTCCACGGCGATCGGCTCGGGGAACAGGCCCCCGAACTCGCTGATCAGCGTCCGCCCGCGGCGCCCCCACTGGGCCGCGAAGTCGGCCTCGTAGGAGGCCAGCAGGACCCGCTTGTCGGGGAACATCCCCAGGAACCACGGCGGCGTGTTGGCGGAGACCAGCTCGGACTTGCCGTGCCGCGGTGGCATGCTGATGAGCACCCGGTCGGCCTCGCCGCGGGCGATCCTGACCAGGGCCTGGTCGACCAGCTGCAGGTGCGGAGCCATCCTCCATCGGCCGTTGGACGTGATCTGCGCAAACCCGGCCGGGCTCGCCTGTGCCATGGCACGCTCGAGGCGGCTCCCGATCAGCCCGCGGCCGCTCACCGCTTCACCTCGCGGCTGAGGATCTCCCGGGCGCGGTCGAGGAGCTCGACGTCGGGGATGGTCGTGATCCGGCCGGAGACCCCGAGGTTCTCGGTCGACTCGCCGTTCTCGAGCCTCTGGATCTTGACCCCGGCCTCGACCAGCCGGGCCACGTCAGCCGGCGTGATCTTGGGCGAGATCCCCATGGCGGAGTCGTCGATCCACTTCCTGAGCTGGGCCTCGGCGACGTCGAGCATCATGTCGGCCACCTTGGACCGGCGCTCGAGCCCCTGCTGGCGGAGCTCCTCGGCGAACCGCACGTCCTGGGCGTCGAGGAACCGGTCGTAGGCCTCTGCCCTCTCGCGCCAGCGGAACGCGCCGGCCCACTTGTAGACCTGCGTGGGCCGGCGGCCCATGCCGTCGGCCACGGCCTTGATCACCCTGGACTTGGCGCCCATGTCGCGGAACGCCTTGAACGCCGTCCACGCCAGGTCGGGCTCGTTCGGCAGCCGCTCCCAGTCCCCCTGGACCGCGGCCGGGACCTCGGTCACCGGGTCATCCTCGCTGCACGGATATGTGGGTCCTCAGCGTCACCGGGATCCCCAGGGTCCTGCAGGCGAGCTCGATCTCGGGCATCCTCTCCCGGTTGACCACTATCTGGCCGTCCGCCATCAGGGTCTCGATGATCTTGTCGACCGGGAGGTCGAACGCCTGGTAGATCCTCCGCTGAGCGCGGAACAGGTGGTAGTAGAGTGTCTCATAGGCGCGCCGAGTCTCGCCCGTGGCGAACCTGTTGGCCGCGGCCCTGTACACCGAGCACCCACTCTCGTGCATGTCGGTGACCATCGCCCGGACGTCCGGGTCATTGCCTATGTCGGGCAGCTCCACGAACACGTCGTCGAGGGCCACGCCGTCTGGCAGCCTGAGCATATGCTCTAAAATAGGATGAATGGGTATATGTGGACTGTTCAGGGCATCGGTGCGAGCTCCCGGTCGTCCCTGGGCTCCTCTTCCCCAGTCTCTTCCCTTGCTTCTTCCCTAGTCTCCTCCCTAGTCTCCTCCCCGGGCTCCTCCTCGCCGGCCGCGCGCTCCTCGCTGACGCGCCTGTGCGGCCGCCCCACGAGCCTCACGACCGAGATGACCTCGACCCTCAGCCCGAACTTCTCCGCGGCCCTCACGACGCGCCTGATGCGCCTCGGGTGGATCTCGGCGCTGCCCGTCTCGATGATCTGGTCGACCAGGTCGTCGACCGAGTCGCCGAGCAGCGACATGATGACCTCCTCCCGCTGGCGGGCCAGGTACTTGAGCCCCTCCAGCCGGCGCTGCGGCGTGCCCGTGCCGAACAGCCGCAGCGCCGCCTGCTCGGGCGCCAGCCCGTCCTCGACGAGCAGCCGGTCCAGCTCCTCGGCGTCGCTGTCCCCCGGCTTACTCCCCGCCGGGAGGTGCTTCCAGATCCACTCCACCGTCTTCCGACCCCGCAGGTCGGCTATCTCTAGTCCTGTCTTCATGTTCTTGTCCCCTCTCTGATAGTATCGCGGCCAGTAGTACCAGGTAGTTCCTGGCGTCGGAGATCCTCTGCCCGAGCCCCTCGTGCCCGCCCGACTCCCAGGTTAGCGTGGCACTCGGGTCGCCCACGGCCCTGCCGATGGACTGGATGTGCTTCATGGCGTACACGAAGCACAGGGACTCCGGCGTCACGCCGAGGAAATCGGCGTTCTGCCGGAAGTTCTGCAGCACGTCCTCCTCGCTGGCGTACTCGCCTCGCTTGTACCCCAGCAGGTCGTGCTCGCGATCCTCCATCCATGCCAACAGCCGGTCGAAGTCGGCGCGTATCATGCGCCGTCCCCCAGGGCCTCCAGGTCCTCCGGAGCGAGCCGCTCGTCGCCGCGCCTCGCCTCCCGGACGACCCCCGTCCTCAGCAGGTCCGCCAGGAACTCCGCTGGGCGTTCGGCACGGATCTCCGTGCCGTCCCACGCCGAGCACCTATTGGCCACCTCGTACATATACCGATCTGTCCTGGGCGCGTGCCAGCAGTCTCTCGCCATGGCTCGCACCACTTCCCGCGGCGCCGCGCCGCAGAACCTCGCCCCGTCCTCTGTCGTGATCTCGATCGCTCCCATCTCACTCACCTCACACGCTGGCGGCCTGGAGGGCCATCCTCCGGCCGCCGTAGTACTCCGCTGCCGCCTGCTCGGTCTCGCTGCCGCCCCAGTAGGTGGTCAGCCCGATCGCCTGCTTGACGCGCTCCCAGTTCGGCAGAATCCCCGCGGTCAGGCTGAGCCGCCCGCCGGCCGCCTTCTCGACCATGGCCTGCGTGAGGACCACCCAGTGCCAGATCTTCACCGCGTTCGTGGTCCCGGCGTGCTGCCGGAACTCCACCGTGCCGTGGCGCCGGTAGGCCGCCAGGTTGAGCTTGAGGTACCGGCTGCAGGCGTTGTCGATCATCCTCGCGAACTCCTCCGGCCCGGCCTCGTCGCGCCCCCACTCGAGGTCGATCGACGCCGTGGTCCTGCAGTAGCAGTTGCTCTGCCGGGACTTCGGGTGCAGGGTGTCCAGGATGGCCTCTGAGCGCTGGTAGAGCCTGACGAGCCCCTTGAGCCTGCGCACGTCGAGGTCGCTCGCGTCGTGGTGCACGTGGAGCCCGCAGGTCCTGTTGACCCGGGCGCCCGCCGCTGCCAGCGCCCTGCAGGCCGCCTCGATCTGCCTGCGGCCGTCCTCGCCCCTCATCGGCGGGCTGACGAGCTCGAGCCCTCTCCCGTTGCCGACCACCGAGCTGTCGGTCACGATCTTCCAGGTGCTCACCGTCTGGTGGGAGTACCCCTGGAACTGGGCATAGATCCCCTCGCGCTCCAGGCACTCGATCACGCGCTGCTTGTTCCCCAGGAACTCGATCTCGACTCCGAACTTTCTGCTTCCGTTCATGGTCCTCACAATCCATGTTGGGATCGCCCGCACATATACCTTGCTGGTGGCGTCTCAGAACAGCGTCATCTGCTTGGACCGCCGCCGGGTGCCCCGGACGTCGCACCGGTACCCCGGAGGGCACTCGGACATCGTCCCGCACCGGTTGCCGGACGCCGACCGTATCCAGAACGGGCAGTCCCTGACCGGCCGCTCGCCGCCGGTCATGGCCCACCCCCCGCGGTCACCCTCCACACGGTCTGCGCCCACTTCTCTATCCTCAGGCCGCCGGTCTCGCCGCTCCTCGCAGCCGAGCCGATCCGCGACCCCACGCACTGCGTCGACATCCCCAGGGCGTCCGCCACGTCGACGGACCGGAAGTACACCTGGCCCCTCTCGACGCCGCCCCGCAGGTGCTCCAGGATCGTGCGCGTCTGCGTCTTCGACCTGGCCCTCATCTCGTCGTCATACTTCATCTCGTCCACCGCCTCGATCCCCTGCGTCACCCGCGCCCCTCGCCCCTCCGCGACCCTCGAGAACGCCCCCGACCCCGGGAACAGGTCGTCCACCGCGTCGCCGGGCTCGCACCCGAGGAGGCCGAGGACCCACTCGCAGAACGCGTCCGGCTTGGCGCCGTGCGTCCCGCGGCCGATCGTCATGTTGGCCACGACGTGGTCGCGCACGCTCGGTATGCCGCGCCCCCCGCGGGGCCTCGCCGACACGAAGAACACCGGCTCCCACGTGTACTGCACGCGGTTGGAGGGTTTCCACGAGCAGAACGGCTTGGACCATGACCCGATCCGCGTGCCCGGAGGCATCACCCCGGCCAGCGCGAACACCGACGGGCTGGACGCGGACAGCGCCCACCCGTCGTAGCCCTGCAGCCGGTCGAGCAGGGCCTCGTGGTCGACCTCCTCCGCGGGCACCCCGCTCGGGTCGTTCGCGTAGTGCCGCCTCGCCTGCCCGATGTACGGCGGGTCCGCGTACGCCAGCCGCATGGTCATCCCTCGTACACCGTCCTGAGCTCGCCCCAGTTCGTGCCCGCCTCGATCTCGATCGCGAACGGCACCCGGGTCTCGAACGGCACCTGGTGCATCTCCTCGGCCGTGATCCTCACGGCCTCGCTGACCCACCTCGTGTCCACCTGGTAGTAGTAGCCGTCGTGCACGTGCGGCCACGCCCGGCACGGGATGCCCATGCCCTCGAGCCGGCGGATCACGCGCAGGTTGGCCAGCAGGGTCATGTCGCTGACGGACGACTGCACCGGGAAGTTGACGGCCTGCCGCCGTATCTCGGCGGCGTGCCTGCGGTCCACCACGATCGGGAACCGCCGCTTGCGCCCGAACAGGGACACGACCTCCCGGTCGACCATCACCTGGCTGTGCTGCTTGGCGATCCACGCCCGGACCTTCGGCATCATGCGGAAGAACTTCTCCATGTACGCCTCGGCCTCGGGCACGCTCACGCCCATCTGCGGCGCCAGCGACTGCGCGCTGCGGCCGTAGATGAGGCCGAACGCGATCGTCTTCGCCGCCCGGCGCTTGATGCTCCGCTCCTCCCCGGGCATCGCGTCCAGGTCCGCGTCAGTCAGGCTGAACAGCTGCTTGGATATCGCGCGGTGGATGTCCGCCTCGTGCAGGGCCTGGACCAGCGTGTCGTCGTCCGCCAGGTGGGCTACCATGCGGATCTCGGCCTGCGAGTAGTCCGCGGAGATGATCGTCATCCCCGGGTCGGCCGAGAAGATCCGCTTGATCGCCTTGCGCCTCGGCATCCCGTGGATGTTCGGGTCGGTCGACGACAGCCGGCCGGTCCTCGTCCCGTGGAGCCGGTACCGCGGCCAGATCCGGCCGCTGGAGCCGGAGAGCTTCTTGTACCCGTCGTAGTAGGCGCCATACGCCTTGGCGAGGAGCCGGTGCCTCACCAGGAGCCGCGGGAACTCGTGCTGCTGGGCCAGCCAGTAGAGCATGTACGTCCCGGTGGACTCGGCCTTGGTGCCCCGCTTCACGTTCGACGTCCGCCAGAACTCCTGGGCCTCGTCGTCCTCGATCCCGCTGATCTCGGCCAGGATGGTCGCCGGGTCGACCGTGCCGTCGGCCTCGGCCGGCATCCGGCGCAGGCCCAGCACCCGGAACAGGTAGTCGGACACCTGCTTGGTGCTCCTGAGGTTCAGGTCGGCCGCCCCCGGGAACGCCCTCAGCCGGGCCTCCAGGTCGGCGATCTCGCCGCGCCACTCCTCGCCGAGCCTCTCGTGGTACTCGGTGTCGATGAGCATCCCCTCCTGCTCGAGCCGGATGAAGTGGCTCACCGCGGGCACCAGGATGTCGTCGTGCACGCCCGAGACGCCGTCCTGGTCCATCTCGCGCCTCAGCTCCTCGTAGAGCAGGAGCGTGTAGTAGGCGTCGGCGCCGTTGTACCGCATGACCCTCTCGGCGTACCCGGGCTCGCCGTCCCACTCCTCCACGGAGAGCGACAGCGGCGCCTTGCGGCCGTCCCCGCCCGTCGCCCTCAGGTCGGCGTCGTACTCCGGCGCCCGGAAGTACCGGGCCGCGAGCCCCTTCAGGCCGTGCGACCCCTGGCGCTCGTCCAGGCAGTACGACGCCAGCATGGTGTCGCCGGCCAGCCTGAGGCTGTAGCCGTTGTGCCGCAGCCAGTTCAGGTCGAACTGCGCGTTATGGAACACCATGCCGAGGTCGGCCATGGCGTTGTGCAGCTCCATGAAGCGCATGGTGCACCCGCTCCCGCGGAGGAGCGTGCGGTAGTCCAGGACCCACGTCGACAGCCCGTCGTCGGCCCGCCACGAGAACCCTATGGACAGGATCTCGCCCTCGCGCGGGCTCAGGCTCGTGGTCTCGATGTCCACCGCGACCGGCTCGTCGGCCGCCCGGCCCCGCAGGACGCGGCACAGCGCCTCGAACATGCGCGTCGTGCGCACCAGGACGAAGTCGCCGTAGGGCGGGTCCACGACGGGCTCCTCGCCCCCGGCCACGCGCCTCGCGTAGTCCAGGTCGCCGGCCAGGTCGCGGAACCCGTCCGGCGCGTGCAGGATGCTCGCAGGGCTCAGGGTCGGGATCACCCCGACGCTGCCGCCCCCGGGCAGGTCCAGCACCCGGTACACCCCGCGCCTCCGGGTGATCCCGGAGCCGCCCCCGAGGAGCGACACCAGGGCCACGCCGCCGGCGGCCACGACGACCGCCGGCCGCACCCACTCGATCTCGGCGACGAGCCGGTCGTGGCACGCCCGGATGTCGTCGGCGTGCGGAGCCCTGCTCCCCGGCGGCCGGCAGCAGCAGGCGTACGTGTAATAGACGTCGCTGGTGTCGACCCCGAGCGCGGTCAGGGTCTCCCGCAGGATCCGGCCGCCGCGCCCCGAGAACGGCCTCTTCTGGTCCACGTCCTCGCGGTTCGGCGCCTCGCCCACGATCATGATGCTCGGGCGGTCCTCGCGGCCGTGGCCCGGCACAGCGGTGCCCCGAGCCAGGGTGCAAGACTCGCAGTCACACCTTCCAAATGCTATCTCCATGTCCTACCATCTCACAGGGATTTGGTCCGTGGCACGTATATTTGATGGGCACACCGAGTGCGTCCTCGACGAGCGGCGGGATCTCCGTCCAGTGCGCCCGCGCGAGCGCCCCGCCCCGGCGCACCACCAGGAGGTCGCCGACCCTCTTGGCCACGTCCATGTGGGTGATCGCGACGCAGTCCACCCCGTTGATCCGGCTGGCCCGGTGGAGCAGGTCGAGGTCGAGCGCCGCGATCCTCCGCGGGCGGCCCGTCGTCGACCCGTACTCGCTCCCGGCCTCGCGGATCACGGAGGCCTCCTCGGGCTCGTACTCCCCGACGAGCTGGCCCGCGCCCACCCGGGTCGAGTAGGGCTTGATGATGCCGATGACCGTGCCGATCCTGCGCGGGTCGAACCCCGCGCCCGAGCACACCCCGCCGACGTTGCACGGCGAGGACGTCACGTTCGGGTACTGGCCGTGGTCCAGGTCGAGCTCGAACCCGTGGGCGCACTCGAACAGGATCCGCCTGCCGCCGACGTCCAGCCGGCGGAGCGACTCTGGGACGTTGACCAGCATGTCGGAGACCCCCTCGCTGGCCAGGGCGGCCGCGGCCGCCCGCACCTGCCTCTCGGCCTCGTCCTGGTCCGCGCCCCGGCCGATCACCAGCTGGTTGGCCGACCAGGACGGGTCGCGGAGGACGTCGATCACGCGGACCCCGGTGCGCTGGTGCTTGTCGGCGTACGTGGGTCCGTTCCCCGACGCCGTCGTCCCGATCGCCGACCGGCCCCGCAGGGCCTCGAGGCCGCGGTCGGCCTCGATGTGCACCGGGAGCGTCACGTGGGCCGCCGGGTCGATGCCCAGCATGCCCGGCCTCGCGCCCCACGCCCGCACCTCCTCGGCGAGCTTGAACGGGTCGATGACCACCCCGCGGCCTATGAGGTTGAGGACGCCGGCGCGCCGGATCCCCGACGGGATCTGGTGCGTGACGCGCCTGGTCCCCTGCTCGTCGACGATCGTGTGCCCGGCGTTGGCGCCGCCGTTGTACCGGACGACGACGTCGGCCTCCGCGGCCAGGGCGTCGACCACCCGGCCCTTGCCCTCGTCGCCCCACTGCAGGCCCATGACGAGTGATGCCGCCATGTTACTCACCCGCCCTGACGGCGTTCTTCCACCGTCGGATGTTGGAGACGAGCAGGCCGCGCTGCGCCGGGCTGTAGGCCTGCGCGAAGTCGAGGTGGTGCCCCGGCTGCCCGCGGCAGCTCCGGCCGCGCATGAGGTCCTGCCAGTCCTGCGTGTAGATCGCGGCGATCCCTGAGTCGATGCCGCGGACGCGGCCGTCCGGCAGCGCGGCCGCCGTGCGGAACGCCTCGGTCGGGTCGTCGCCCCAGCACCCCAGCAGGTGGATGTCGAGGTCGCTGGCCGTCAGCCCGGGCACGGAGAGGATGGCCTGCGCCCGGTCCACCCACACCCCGTGCTGGAACTTGGACACCCCTATGGCGCCGATCCCGAGCGCGTCGGCGTGCTCGAGCATGTACCCGGCGCTGCCGGCCCACTCGCGGCGCGTGCGGCCCTGCGGGATGGCCATCAGCCGCACCGGGTACGACCCGGCCAGCTCGGCCGCCTGCAGGTGGAGCTCGCGCGTCCTCGCGGAGTCCCATATGACGTCGGGGAGTGTCATCTCGGTGGCCCCCACGCCGGCCGCCAGGTCGAACAGGGTCTCGGCCGGCAGCGGCACCCCGCACTCGGCGGACCCGTTGTCCATCAGGACGTGCTCCCCGGCCGAGGCCCTCTGGGCGAACCAGTCGCGATACGGCCCCGGCCCCATCAGGTGCGCGAGGCACATGTGGTAGTCCGACTCGTCGAGCCCGAGGCAGGAGGTTGGGAGGATGGTTGCTATCCTCATAGGCTGCATGTCGGGCACACCCCCTCCTCCGTCAGGACGTTCTCGAGCGAGCCGTCCCGGTACACCGTGATCCCCTTGCACCCGAGGTTGTACGCCGCCAGGTAGATCCGGAGGATCTCGTCGACCCCGGCGCACGCCGGCAGGTTCACCGTCTTGGACACCGACGTGTCCACCATGCTCTGCACCGCGGCCTGCACCGCGACGTGCTCGAGCGGCGGCACCTCGCGCGCGACGACCATGTAGTCCTCGTCGCCGTTCATCAGCGGGTGCACCACGGTGTGGCGCCCGGTGGCGTCGGCCCTGGTGTACGTCCGGGCGAAGATCGGCTCGATCCCGCTCGACGCCCCCGCGAGGATGCCGGTCGTCCCGGTCGGGGCCTGCGTCAGGAGGGTCAGGTTGCGGATGCCGTAGTCCGAGATCTCGCCGCGGACCTCCTCGGGCAGCCCCCTCACGAATGGCATGCTGAGGAACTCCTCGCTGTACCCCGGCGCCGGGCCGAACTCGGCCGCCAGCCGGGCCGACTCGGAGTAGGCCGCGTCGCGGACGATGCCCAGCTCGCGGCGGATCACCCCGAGGCTGTCGGGCGAGCCGTAGCGCACGCCCATCAGCAGCAGCAGGTCCGCGAGGCCCATCGTGCCGATCCCGATCCGCCTGCAGGTCTCCTGCTCGGCGTGGATGCGGGCGTCGACGGGCATGCTGACGTCGACGACCCGGTCCATGAACCGCGTCGCGGTCCGGGCCGTCTCCTCCAGGGCCTCCTCGTCCACGCACCCGAGCGGGTCGTCCCAGAACGCCGCCAGGTTCACGCTCCCCAGGTTGCAGCACCCGTCCTCCGGGAGAGGCTGCTCGCCGCAGGGGTTGGTGCAGATGAGCGGCTTGTGCATGTACCGGGTGTTGGACAGGCGGTTCGCCCGGTCGAGGAACACGACCCCAGGGCTGCCGATCGTCCACGCGGACTGCGCGATGTCCCGCCACAGGTCCCTCGCCGGGACCGGGTCGCGCGTGACGACGTCGCCGTCCCACATGCCCAGGTCCCCGTTCCACAGGGAGTCGTAGCCAGGGTCGGTGGTGTCCGGGAACGCGGTCTCCCAGGGCGCGTCGGACCACAGGGTGCCCATGAACCGGTCGGACAGGGCGATGGAGAAGTTGGCCCTCCGGAACCGCTCGCGGATCCGGGCGAACTCCAGGATGTCCGGGTGCCAGTCGTTCAGCATGAACATCAGCGCTCCGGTCCGCGTGCCGCCCTGCCGTATCTGGTCGGCCATGGCGTCCGCGCCGCGCATCCAGCAGTTGGGGCCGGACGACTCGCCGTCCACCCCGCGGACGTAGGAGCCGCTGGGCCGCAGCGCGGACCAGTTGATCCCCACGCCCCCGCCCCGGGCGTTGATCTCCACCATCCTGGTGATCGTGGACATGATCGCGGCGCGGGAGTCGCGCCCCGCGGCCTGCGCCGCGTCGCGCAGGCCGATGACGAAGCAGTTGTACAGCGTCGGCGAGCGCCTGCCGGCGCTGTGGGCGCCGGACAGGATGCGGCCGCCGGGCACGAACCCGAACCCGCGCATGGCGCCCATGAACCTCGCGGCCTCATCGGGCGCGGTGGCCACGTGGTCCGCCACCCGGGCGAGCATCTGGTCGACGCTGGTCTCGACCACCCTGCCGGCCTCGGACCGGAGGGCGTAGCGATCGAGGAAGGTCATCTGGCGCTGGCCGTCCCAGGGCCTGACCTGATATCGGTCGGTCATGAGGAGGCCTCCTCCTCATCCGCCCGGGTGATGTCTGCGATCATCATCGCGAAGTTGGCCACGTCGACGGCCTCGTCGATGATACCCTCGGCCGAGCCGGCCGCGATCGCCTCCGTGAGCTCCTCGAACTCGAGGTCCAGGAGCCCGAGGAGCTCGCGGTGGCCCATGCCGCGCCAGCCGCCCTTCCAGTCGTTCGCGCGGAGCTTGGCCTCCATGCGGATCGAGAACCACTCCACTGGCTCACGGATCGGCCTCGCCGGAGGCACCAGGTACCGGACCGGCAGCCCGAGGGCCTCGGCCGCGCGGATCTCGCGGGCCGTGGACTCCCCGATGTACCCCTCGGGATTCACGACGTAGACCATGTCGCTCATCCGGATCTTGCCCAGGTGGAGCGCATCGAGCCGCGCCTTCTCGTCGTCGCTATACGGGATGCCGTCGGCGTGCATGAACGAGCCCACGGAGAACACGGCGTACCCGGCCTCCTCGAGCTCGCGGATCGCCGTGAGCGTCTCGTCCCTGAACCGGGTCGAGCCGCACACGGTCACGACCTCCGGTCCGCTGCACGGGCTCATCTCGAGCCCCCCTCGCGGCGCGCGGTCGCCCAGTGGAACTCGTCCTCCGAGACCGTTACCTCGCTCAGCCCCGGCAGCTCGCCCAGCAGCCGGGCCGCGACGTGCTCGCACGACTGCGGGCCGAGATCGCCGTCGGGGAAGAGCCGCGTCAGGGCGATCCCGACGGCCTCCCTCATGTCGTGGAGCTCGACGTCGCGGTCGTCGTGGCTCACCGGCATGGTGGCCACGACGCCGAACACGTGATGGTGCGGGCTGCGCAGGTACGCCCGGTGCTCGGGCGCGCCGGGCCAGCAGTGGAACCCCGACATGCCGACCCTGACGGACACCGTGGTGCGAATCATGGGCTCACCTCGATGAGCGACATGAACTCCGCGCGGGTCTTCTCGTCGTCGCGGAACAGCCCGCGCGTGGCGCTTGTGACGGTCCGCGTCCCCGGGCGGTTCACGCCCCTCGTGGTCATGCAGGTGTGCTCGGCCGCGATGACGACCCCCACACCCTTCGGCGCCAGGTGGCCCATGATCGCGTCCGCGACCTGCGAGGTGATCCGCTCCTGCAGCTGCAGCCGACGCGAGTAGCACTCCACTAGGCGGGCCACCTTGGACACGCCCAGCAGCCGGCCGTCGGGGATGTACCCCACGTGCGCGTGCCCGATGAAGGGCATCATGTGGTGCTCGCACATCGAGCAGACCGGGATGTTGGCCACGACCACCATGTCATCGCAGTCGGTCTCGAAGGTCCGCGCGAGGATCGCCTCCGGGTCGAGGTCGTACCCCGACAGCAGCTCGTCGAGCGCCCGCTCGACGCGCGCAGGGGTGTTCTCCAGCACCTCGGCGTTGGTCACATCGCCCCACTTGCTCAGGATCCCGCTGACCCGGTTGGCCACGCTCTCCCTATACACCACGGGCATCACCCCACAGGACGCGGTGGAGCTGCGGCAGGAGCCGCGCGCTCGGCGGCAGGTCGCTGCCCTCGCGGGCGAACCAGCCCGCCAGGATGGCCGGCTCGACCGAGCCTGCCCTGCTCGCCGGGTCGTACCCGGCCTGGAGGATGATCGGCACCGCCGGCAGCCGCTGGCTTATCTCCACGGCGCGGTCGAAGTCCGCGCGGGAGTGGATGACCACCTTGATCTGCACGCTGGTGCACCCCAGGAGGTCGCAGACCAGGTCGGACAGCGCGTTCATTGGGAGGTCGGCCTTCGGCGAGATCGTCACCAGGTCGGCGAGCCTGAGCCACTCCTGGCGGATCGTGCCCTGCGTCTCCACGTGGACCGTCTTCCCCATGAGCGTCAGCAGCATGACGAGCCTCTTCAGGTCGTACATGGCCGGGTTGCCCCCGGTGATCACGACCAGCCGGCACGGGCCGAGGTCGGACACGGCGTCCACGATCTCGCCCTCGCTCATGTGCGTGGCGCCCTCCGTGCCCCAGGCGTACTTGGTGTCGCACCAGGAGCACCTGGAGTCGCACCCGGCGAGCCGGACGAACACGGCCCTGCGGCCGATGTGCTCGCCCTCGCCCTGGATCGTCGGCCCGAAGATCTCCGAGACCGGCAGCAGCGGCATCATCCGCGGTACTCCGCGTAGGAGGTTGGCGTCTCCCATAGCCTCACCGAGGCCAGCCTGGTCCTCTTGCTCCCACCGAGCGGCAGCGAGTCGATCACGCTCTCGAGCCGGCCGAAGAAGTCGATGGCCATGTTCTCCGCCGTCGGCACGTAGCCCAGGACCTCGTTCAGGAGCTTGTGGTCGACCCGGCGGATGATCTCGTCGTGGACGTAGCCCGAGAGGTCCCCGAAGTCGAGGACCATCCCGCCTATCATGCATACCGGGTCGCAGGCCAGGGTGACCTGCAGCCGGTAGGTGTGCCCGTGGACGGCGGCGCACTTGCCCGGGTGCCCCGGGAGGTAGTGGGCCGAGTCGAAGGTGAACTCCTTCGTCACCTCGATGTCGCTCATTCCCCCCGCCCCCGGGTCTTGAACGCGTCCAGCTCCTCGCGGGTGACCCGCCACTGGCGCTTGATCTTGAATCCCTTCAGGTTCCCGTCCCGTAGCAGGACGTGGACAGTCGTTGCCGTCACATTGAGCTCCTCGGCCACCTGCTGGGGTGTGAGGGCCTGTGTCTGCTGATGCTCTGTCATCGTAATCTCCTCACCAGTCGACGGCCCGCGGCGAGCTCCGCTCGCACAGCGTCAGCCTGTCCCTGGTTCTTGTCATTCCCACGTAGAATAGCCTCAGAATGCGGTCACGGTGCGCGTTCGACGCGTACTCGGCGTAGCCGGCCGGCGAGAGGTCCGGGAACAGGACCACGTCGTCAGCCTCTCCGCCCTTCACCGAGTGGATGGTCCCCAGGATCACCCTGGGCGACTCCTCCACGCCGAAGGCCCTGGCCACACGGATCGTGTAGGGCCAGTCGCCCGTGGCGCCGGTCATCCTCATGCCCTCGAGGAGCGCGATGTCCTGGCTCGCCGCCAGCTCCATCGCCTCCTCGTTGAGGTGCTCGGACAGCGTGCCCAGTGGCAGCTGGCCACGCCCCGCGTCCGCGCACGCCTTGAGCAGGGCCTTCTTGCTGCCCCGCTCGAATGCCTTCTTCTCGGCCAGCAGGCTGGCCCACCGCTCGACCTCGTCCCCGGACCAGTCGCGGTCCCCGACCACCAGGCTCCGGACGATCGACATCGTGCGATCGAGCGGGTTCCAGTGGGCGTCCGCCCTCCGGTAGGGGTTCCAGAACGGGATCCCGGCGCGCTTGAGCGCCACGATCACGTCCCGCAGCATGTACGAGCACGTCGCGAGGACCATCGAGGTCCTCCCGGGCTCGCCGATGCCGTCCGGGAGCATCCCCGCGGCCGCGTCGGCGAGGGAGTAGTCCGACCGGACGACCTCCCCGTCGTGGTCCCTGGGCGCGTAGGCCTTCACGCGGCGGCCCCGGACGCCGGAGATCCATCGCGAGGCGATGGCGTGGGCCGCCCGCGGCACCCGGTAGGACTGCTCGAGGACCTTCTCCCGCTCCGGCGGCAGCCCCGGGCTCAGGAACGCGGACGGCGACGCCCCGGACCACTCGTAGAGGTTCTGGTCATCGTCGCCGATCATCATCAGGTGCTCCGTGGGCCAGGACCTGAGCACCGCCAGCTGGAGCGGCGTGTGGTCCTGGGCCTCGTCCACGAACACGACCTGCTGGTGCGGCAGCACCCCGGTGCCGTTGCACGCCTCGAGCCAGCCGGTGAAGTCCAGCACGCCCCGGGACCGGCACCACTGGTCCCATACGGTGAACCACAGGGCCACCCGCGGCGACCACCGGCCGGCCGGGACCATCTGCTGCCGGAGGATCTGCGCGTGCTCGTACAGGGTGATGCCCCCGCCAGATAGCAGGACCTCGTCGGAGATGTCGGCATCCGAGGAACCTTTATCACCAGCAGCGCGTATCAGGCTCGGTGGGAGACACTCCGCCGTAGCATATGCGGGGTGATCCCGAGCGAACTCCCTGACCATCGACTCGGCCGGTTTCCCCGCCATCAGGGATCTCCGGCAGCGGGCGTGAAGGGTGCTGATGTTCTCGGCCGGGACTGGCAGGTCCCGGCCGGCCACCTCGCGGACTGCTGACCGCGTCATCGAGCATATCGACACCTGGTCTGGGCCGAATGCGTCGGCGTACTCCGCCGCCTTGCGGGCGATCCACGTGGTCTTGCCCGTCCCGGGCGGGCCGTAGATGCGATACTCGAGCGTCATCGCGCCAGGTCCTCCTCGCGGATGCCCCACATGTGCCGCGGCGTGCCGTCGACGGCCTTGAACACCCTGGGCTCCAGGCCCATGCTCCGTAGCCGCTGGGCCATCTGCGTGGTGTTGGCCACGCGGACGCCCCAGCGGGTGCTGGACCGCTGGATCAGGTCGAGCAGGGACACCCACACGAGCCCCTCGCTCCGGAACGGGCCGCTCATGGGCGCCCCGCCCTCGACGTCGTCGACCGTCCGCTGGTTGGCCACGTGGTCGCGGATCAGCGCGCGGATCTCGCCCCGCCACGTCGCCTCCGCCCCGGCGTCCTCGTCCACTGAGGACTGGAGGATGGCCTGGGCCAGCTGCTCGTGCGTCGGCGAGGTCTTGGCGGACCGCTTGGGCACCACGACCTTAGTGGCGTCGGCGATGGCCGCCTGGAACGCGACCGCGGAGAGGAGCTGTGCCGTGGTCAGCATGCAGGCCCCCTCGTCGAACTCCAGGATCAGCTTGGGCTCGTCCCCGGTGATCCGGCGGATCGCGACCACCGGCACGCCCAGGTGGTCGGAAATCCACTCCAGGCTCGCCTGCTGCTTGGCCTCGGCGCGCTTGACGGACCGGACGATCACCAGGATCTCGTCGTCCGGGAGCGGCGGGCTGTTCCGCGCGTTCCAGGACGAGAGGATCATGTGGGCCTCGTCCTCCGTCAGCCCCTTCGCGAGGTAGCGCCCGGCCAGCCTGGTGGCCGAGGCGTTCCTGCCGCCCTCGGCGGCGCCGGCCAGGAGCGGCTCGTACCAGCGAGCGCTGGTCCTGGGCCGCTTGGCCGCCCGGGCGCCGGCCAGGAGGGTGAGGTCGAACTCGGCGAGCGGGACGTCGCCCAGCCCGCGGCCCTCGACCCACTCGTAGTGGCCGCCGGACCGGTGCGCGGACGGCGGCGCCACGACGAACCCGCCGAGGCCCCGGATGTCGACCCTGGGCAGGACCCCGGACGCCGTCCGGACGTCCCCCTCGGCCGGGTACCGGAAGTACAGGTGGACCCCGCCGCCCCCGGTGCGGACCGCGGGCGTGACCGGGAGCGCCTCGAACGGGAACCCGGCCGCGGCCAGCGACTGCAGGCCCTCCTCGCCGTCGATGTCGAGCACCGCGACGCCCGACACCGGGCCGGTGACGATCCCGACGTTGCCGCCTCCGCCCAGCGCCTCGGACAGCTCGTCCGGAGAGAGCCGGCGCTCCTGGTTGGTGCGCCACGCGCCCCGAGGGTGCTTCCCCGGCGACTTGCACCGGCCGCTCCCGCAGGAGCACTTCCCGCTGGGCGACACGGTGTGCACCGGGATCACCGACATGCCGCGGGCCTCGTAGCCCAGGGCCTCCTCAAGGACGCTGCGCATGGTCATCACCCTCAGAGCGGCAGGCTCGTCGCGCCGCGCCTCGCTTTCGTCGGGCTGTCCGCTGCCGGTAGCGCCGTCGCCGCGGCGCGCTTGGCCGCCATGGGCGACACCAGGTTGATGCGGTTGACCTCGATCTCCTCGCCGGTGTGCTTGGACCGCGTCTTGACCTTGGCGATCGTGAGCATGGCGGTCTTGCCGATTAGCCTGTCGGTGTCGAGGTCGACCTCGCCGCTGATCCCGAAGGCCTCCAGGTGCTCCTTCAGGCCGAACAGGGCGTGGTCCTGGAGGGACGTGAACGACATGATCTCCCGGCCGGAGTAGTCGCCACCCTCCAGCTCCCAGCTCCACGCGAGCATGGGGTTGCCGGTCGAGCTCTCCTTCTCTTCGATGTCCACTACCCTCGCCGGGTAGCGGCCTGGCTCGATGATGGTGAACGTATTGCCCACGTCATCGAGGTTGAGTGTGATCCTTACCATTTACTGCACCTCTGCGATGTCTCTAGCCGCTATGATCCCTGACGTCGCCGCGGCTACGAACGAGTCGAGGTATCCGGATGCGTTTCCTATCACGTGCAGCCCGGGCACGCCCATGCAGCGCCAGTTGCGATCGATCGCAACCCTGCGCGAGTAGTACTTGACCTCGGGCGCGTACACGAGCGAGTCCTCTCCGAGCACCCCGGGCACGATGCGATCGAGCCCTACCAGGTAGTCCTGGAACTCGCGATCGAGGCCGCCGGCCTCTGCGAGGAATCCGCCGATGTCCACCCCGGACACCGACTGGTGGTTCGTCCTGTACGGGTTCGCGACGCGGTCGTACGCGGGATCGGTCTCGACCCCGGCCACGAAGTCCGCGGCCCGCTGGACGACGGTGTGCCCCTCGGCCGCCGTGTTGATGGCTCGGGCGATCGACTTCACAAGGTCCTGTGTGTCGGTCTCCGTCATCGCCGCTGCCGGCAGCTTGGCCATGATGGCGCAGTTGGACGACCCCGTCCGCTGCGCCGGGTCGAGGTAGCTGTGGCCGTTCACGTTCCTGATCCCCATGCTCTGGTGGTTCTCGTTCACGATCGAGCCGTGGTGGTTGCAGCAGAACGACCTGAGCAGGCCCCGCTCCATCTTCCAGTCGTAGAACGTCTCGAACAGCGGCGCCAGGACCTCGGCCGGCGTCTCGAGCCGGATGCCGATGCCCGCGGGTCCTGGCAGGAACGTCGCCCCGAGGTGACGCAGGGCCGCCTCGGCCCAGGGCTGGCCGTCGAGGCCGGTCGCGAGCATGACGTGGTCCGCGCCCACCCACCCGAGCACGCCCCGGGCGTCCTTCACGTAGGCGCCGCTGACGCGCGCCCCGCGGGTGCTCACGTTGGTCGCCCTGACGCCGGTGAGGAACCTGACCCCCGCGGCGCCGAGCTCCTCGCGCATGGCGATGATCGACCGGCGTATGCCGTCCGAGCCCACGTGCCGCAGCGGGTAGCTCGAGAACCTGAACCCGTCGCGGCTGAACCGCTCCGACGCCTCGCCGTGGACGGGGTTGAGCACCACGCCCTCGGTGCCGGCCAGCCGGGCCACCTCCTCGTCGACGTGGCGCATGATCGGGTAGGCGCCGGCGTCGAAGAGCTCCTCGCCCTGCGTGCCCCGGGTCAGGCTGATGGTGTTCTTGCCGTCGCTGAACCCGCCGGCCCCGCCGACGCCGCACAGCATGTCGCACACGCCGCAGTCGCACGCCGGGCTCTGCGGGCACGAGCGCTCGGGCATCTCCCGGCCGCGCTCCACGATGGCCACCCTGTGGCCGAGGCCTTGGTAGGCCAGCTCGGACGCGGCGAACAGGCCCGCCGGGCCGGCGCCGATGATCAGCACCCTACCGAATGTGGCGCTCACTGGACCGCCCCCATGATGTCGGCGATCGTCGGATCCCATATCCCGCGGCCGAGCCGGCGGGTCCGGTCCTTGGCCATGTGGCGGATGTCGAGGTCGTTGATCCAGTCGTCGGTCAGCAGGTGGCGCCGGATGCGCTCCACGGGCTCGCCGCTCTCGTCGTTCTCGACGACGACCTGCCGGGACAGCCGGGCCAGGATATCGACGAACGCCCCGCACTCCATGCCCAGGGTGCCGGACAGGGCCGGGCAGATGACCTTGCGCTTCTCCTCGTGCTTCTCGAGGGCCACCATGATGACGTGGACGCGGCGGTCCGGGTCCGGGAGGTAGGCCAGGTCACGCAGCGCCCGGATGAGCTTGCGCATCTGGTCGCCAGTGCGCATCCAGTCCTGGCGGGTCGGGACCGGCGACCGGCCGAGGTCGTTGTATGTGTCCACGCCCTCGCCGATCTCGCCGAGGATCGTGCCCATGCTGAACTTGCGCTGGATCTCGGTCAGGCTGTCGATCACCACGCACCGGTAGTAGTCGTTGTCGTTCGCCAGGAACTCGTAGATCTTCTGGAAGTCCGTCCACGACCGCGGGCGGACGACGTCGATCCACTCGCTGTCGAGGATCCCCGCGCCGTCCAGCGTCGTGACGCCGGAGTCGACGTCTATGAACAGCGCCGGCCGGGTGGCCTCGCAGTAGATCGCGGTACCGGCCAGCAGGGTCTTGCCCGCCCCCGGGTCGCCGTAGATGAGCGCGTTCAGGTGCCGCCCGGCGATGTCGGGCAGTTCGATCGGGACCGGCAGCACGGGTCTGGCCCGGGTCACTGGGCCTCGCCCCCCGCGGCCGCGGCCTCTCTCTCGGCCCGGCTGGTGTACATGTTGTCGAGTATGAACCCCATGTCCTCGCCCCGCTGGTACGCTATGCACGGATCCCGGAACGAGCAGGTGCCACACCGCATCGGGTTGGGCTGCGGGTAGATCCGCACCGACGCCGACGACAGGTCACGGCACTGGTTGTACGCCCTGTACAGGAACGCGTCGATCTGCGCACGGGTGCGGAAGATCTTCTCGCGGACGAACAGCGGGCTCGTGGTCCGCTTGGTCGGGACGGCCTTGCGCAGGCCATTGTACAGGACCCCTATGATCTCCTCGCCTTCCAGCCCGAGGTCGCCGAGGCACTGCTGCCCGAGCCACACCTGGGCCGTGAACTGGTGATCCAGGTCGAAGTGGGCCGCGCTGAAGCTCCTGTACGTCTTGTGCTCGAGCGAGAACAGCCGGCCCGAGTCGAGGTCGCGGATGATCCCGTCCAGCCTCGCCGTCATCGTGTAGCGCGACAGCGTGTTCTTGCCCGGGATCGGTATCCTCGCGGTGAGCGTGGCCTCTGTGGCCAGCACCTCGAACCCCGGGTCGCCGCCGTAGCGGTCGACGTACCCGGTCAGCATGGCCGTGCCCAGGTCCTCGATCTCGTCCATCGCCCGGGCGTCGTCCTCCCACTGCGGAGAGATCTCCGCCCGGCGTGCGGCGCACCATTCGACGAATGCTCCGACAGGGTCGGCGCCGCTCTTGTAGAGGGCCTCGAGCGCGGCGTGGATGCCGGTCCCCAGGTCCAGACTTTTGCTTACCCTCCTGGGCCGGTAGCCCAGGCGATACCCCAGGTGCCAGGCGAGCCTGCACGCCGCGGCGTCCAGTTGACTCGGGCTGACCCCCTTAAAATTGTCGCTTCGCATTGCATCTCACATGTCCGCTGGCTGGCGGGATATACCCTGCGATTGTTCAGACGCTCCGGCGCATCACTCTCTTGTCCTGCTATATCCCGCTGCGGCCAGGGGCCATTGGTATTGTGAGAACGTGCAGGGGCCATCGCGGCGAGGCGCCCCGGCCGAGCGGGCCAGCGAGGATCCGCCGGCACCAGTATGGTGGCCCCGCCGCGGCTATTACCCTTCCGAGTGCGCCGCCCAAAACAAAAAGAGAGAGGGTCATTTCGCAAAGCGAGTTTCCGGAAAACCTACGTTTCGAAACGACCCCCCCCTTTGTGACCGCGGGGAGAGTGCGCCACCGAGCGGTTCACCGACGCGTATGGGAAGATATATGACGTCATGGGACAACCATGGATGTGAGGGAACACAGACATGACACACTACGTCGTAAGGTTCTGGGATGTGAAGTTCGCCGAGGCGAGCTTCGTCGTGAAGAAGACTCTGAAGCAGGCCGAGAAGGAGGCCGAGAAGCGCCGCGCCGCGGACTTCGGGAACGGGTGCAAGAAGTACCGGGACGTCGAGATCTCCGAGCAGCAGATGGCCCCAGCGAAGACCCGGGTGGCCTGAATGGCTCAGCACAGGGTCAGCCCGGCACAGGCCAGGATCCTGGCCCTGCTCGCCTCCGGCGAGCATCTGATCTACTGCCGGGAGTTCCCCGGCGTCCCGGCGCACTGGTTCTCCTCCGAGACCCGCACCCACGTGACGGTCCGGACCGTGACTGCCCTGGTCCGCGCCTGGATGGTCATGGTCTACGAGCCGAACGGCCCCAGCCGCGGCAGGGTCGCCCGGATCACCGACCTGGGTCGCGAGCACGCCGAGGTGGCCTGAATGGCCCGCTCCGGCCCCTTCTGCGGGACCTGCCGGCACTTCGACGAGGCGTCGATCGTCTGGACCGGGTACGACCACGAGGCCGCCTGCGCCCTGACCGGCGAGCTCCGGACGAGGCTCTGCTCGGGCACATGCGGCGAGCCCCACCGGTGCCACGAGCCCCGGGAGACCCCGATCCAGTTCGGGCTCTACCCCTGCGTGATCTCGGACGAGGAGTGCATCCGGCGCCACGGCCGCCCCCCGATGCGCCTCTGATCTCCTCCTCCTCTTTTGTGAAGTCGTTCAGCGCCTCGCATAGGCAGATATATGACATCGCAGGACAGCATGTGGTGTGAGGAATGCGAAGATGACACGATACGAAGCAGAGCACGACGGCGCGAGATTCACCAGGACCACGAACCGGACCTACACCCACGTGGTCGTTGGGATCCACACGGACGAGCACCACCAGGCCCGGATAGCCTCGATGATCAAGTACGCCGAGTGCCAGACCGCGGCGATCGGCACCCGGAACCCGTGGGATGTCGGAACCCAGGAGGAGCTCGACGCCCGGCGCCGCGAGGCGGCCGCGGGTGCATACGCCTGGGTCGAGGAGAACCCCGAGCCGGCCTGGGAGGCGCTCGCCTGGTGCGGCCGCCAGGATCTGGCCGACGCGAAGGTCAGGTCGGAGGCGAAGCGGACGGCGAGGTCCCGCGTGTACCGGGAGATCCTGGCCATCCCCGTCTCCCCCGCGTAGGGCCGCCCGGCCCCATCACTCTTTTGAGCAGCCCCATTGCGAAGATATATGACGTAGTGGGACAACATGTGGTGTGAGGAACGAACATGCGAAACACACCTCAGTACATAGTCCGGGTGGACCGCCCCGAGTGGGACGCCCCCCGGTACTTCGAGGCCGCCGACGTGGCAGGCCTCCAGGCGGCGCTCGATGCCGCCGGGATCGCGGTAGACGGATGCGCCGGCGAGGCCGGCGCGGGGTACTCCTTCGAGTACTACAGCATCGTGGACGCAGTGTGGGAGGCGACCTGAATGTGTCGGTTCTGCGGAGAAGACCCCTGCCGGAAGACCCTCGTATGCCCGCACTGCGGGTATGACTTCGGCATCTGTGCGGAGGACCCGTACGCTGATCCGTCCTGCCCAGTCTGTGAATCCTGGATCGCCTGGGTAAAGGGGGGGGTATGATGCCTGTCCTGGAAGAACTCGAAGGCGACCGAGAGGGAGGAGGCCTGAATGGCCTACGCCCCCTACCCCCGCCGCCGAGAGCCACGGCTCGATAACTCTCTTTTGCAGCACGAATAGCAAGGTATATGACGTAGTGGGACAATATGTGGTGTGAGGAACACGAAATGACACAAGACACACCCATGACCCGGTCGGCAGCAGCCCAGCACTATCGAGAGGTCGGCGCCGGGATGCGAGCGGACGGAAAATCCCAATGCGATGACCTTGTAGTCCTGTCGATTGCCCAGGACAAGGTGTACCGGATGCTCCGGCGCGGGATCCTCTCCGGCGATGTGGCTCGGCCAGCCCCGCACCAGTACGCCGTGACTCAGGCGATCTACGACGGGATCGTCGACCTGGGAGCCGAGCCCGTTCTCCCGCACATCAACCTGGTGATCACGGTGCGGGAGGGGGTCTGAATGGCCCCCGAGCACCAGTGGGATCAGGGCGGGCAGTTCTGCTCCTGCGGCCAGGACGTCGTCACCTGCCAGAGGTGCGGCCGATCGGTGTGCGGCAACTTCGCGTCCCGCCGGGTGGTCCGCGGCCGCGTGGCGAACGTCTGCCCCAAATGCGCCGGGCTCTATGACAGCCCGGACGTCGAGATCCCGTGCGGGTACAACGGAGGTCGGCCCTGCGACTATACCGGCCGCGGAGGAAAGGGCTACTGCGAGGGGTGCTGCCGATACCCGTGGTGAGGAACCCCTGCGCCTCCTGCAGGCACAGGTCGAGGATCGACAGCCCCACCATGCAGCACTACGAGTTCTACTGCGAACACAAGCGGGTGTTCAAGGCCTGGGGCCAGAAGACCTGCACCGCCTATCTCGCTCCCTTGCCATGATCTCGGCCAGGGTCACCTCCCTCTTCTCCGCCACGATCTCCCGGACATGGTCCTCGATCGTCCCCGCCGCGTGCAGGTAGACGACCTCCGTGCGGTCCGCCTTCTGCCCGAACCGCAGGATTCGCCTCTCGGCGTGCTCGTTGCCCGCCGGGTGCCACGCCATGTCGAGGAACACCGCCCGGTCGGCCTCGACCAGGTCGAGCCCCTCGCCCCCGGTGCCGTGCGTGACGACGATCACGCGGGCCTCGCCGGACCGGAACGCCGCCAGGTTGGCCTCCCGCTGGGCCTCGGACAGCGCCCCGGTGATCGCCACGGCGGACACCCCGTGCCCGCTCGCCAGGGCGTCGACGGCCATGTCGGCCAGCCGGGCGTAGGCGGTGAACACCACCACCTGGCCGTCGCGCTCGAGGACGATCCCCGGCAGGGCGTCCAGCTTGGACGGGCCGTCGTAGCCGTCGAAGACCATGCCCGGGTGCAGCGCCAGCTGCCTGAGCCGGGTGAACTGCGCCAGGGTGTCGAGGGCCATCAGGTCCTGCCCGCGCCACGAGCACGACCCGTCGCGGCGCATCTGCTCGTAGAGCCGCGCCTGGTCTCCGCTCACGCGGTAGTCCACGGTGCGGACCTTGGACGGCCGGAGCCCGAGCGAGCCCTCGCGCCGCAGGATGTACGGCCGGATGGCGGCCTCGAGCTGCTCCGAGTCCCCGCCCCTCAGCCCGGTGATCTTCAGGCCGTAGCCGTCGTCGGCGACCTCGCAGAACCGGAACGCGAACCCCCAGAACGACCCCCACCGGGCGTGGTCGACCATGTCGAGGAGCGTCCAGATGTCCTCGGCCCCGTTGATGTTCGGCGTGGCCGTCACCAGGAACAGCGCCCCGGCGGATCGGCCGATCCCCCGGATCGCCCTGGTCTGCCCCGCCGCCCGGTTCCGGACCTTGTGCGCCTCGTCGATGACCACGAGGTCCGCGCCCTGCAGCCCCCGGGCCTCGATCTGCGCCCGGGCATAGTTCGACACCAGGTAGCCCCCGATCTGCCGCCAGCGCGAAACCTCGTCGGCCCTGGCCTGTGCGTCGCCCTCCAGGCGGGCCACCCGGGCGCCGGGCACCCACTTCTCGACGTGCTCCGCCCAGTCGCCGATCTTGGCCGTCGGGCAGATGACCAGCGCCCTCTCGGGCGCCAGCATCGCCGCGGCGCAGCACGCCTCGACCGTCTTGCCGAGGCCCTGCTCGTCGGCCAGGATGCCGCGGCGGACGGTGGACAGCCACTTCACGGCCACGCGCTGGTACGGTCGGAGCCTCCGGTCGCCGCAGGCGTCGTCCATGCCGGCGATCTCGAGCGCCTCGGCCTGCTGCCGGGAGATCGCGTCGAGCCGCTCCCAGAGCCGCTCGGAGATCCCCAGGTCCGGGTCGTCGGCCAGGAGCCGCCTCAGGATGTCCCCGCACACGGGGAAAGAATAGTGGTGGCGCCTCTGGCCCTCATACGCCCGGAGCGTCGCCGGGACTCTCTTCGACGCGAGGGTCATCCGCCCTCGGCCGTTTATCTGCACCTCTGCCACGTCGTCGCCTCCTGCTGAGGTGATACACAACGTGCGCGCACGCCGACCTGACGTGCTCGCTCCTGTGGACCCCCTGGACCAGGTGCCGGGCCATGCCGAGGATCGACGGAGACTGCACCGCCATGGGTATGCCCCGCAGCCCGCAGATGTACTCCACGACCCCGATCATGCGGATCGGAGCGTGGTACTCGCACGCCCTGCCCCTCCGCAGCACAAAGTCCTCGATGACTATAGTGTATGGCTGCCACAGGGATATGAATTCCTCGACCTGGCCGTAGGTGGTGGCCTCCTCGCCCCCGGCGAACTCCCCGTCGACGTAGGCGCAGAGCCCGGTGGTCACCCCCGGGTCCACGCCCACCACGACGCCCGCTCGCCACGGCACGGTCGCCAATGCTCAGCCCCGCCCGAACCGGCGGTTCAGCCAGCACCCGGTGCGGACGACGATGTCGGTCACGATCCACCCGAGCCGGGCGTACCGGCGCTCGCGGATCCACACGGCCCGCTCGTCGTCTGGCATGTTCAGCGGCGCCTCCCACGGCCCGAGCCCGTTCCACCGGGCGTAGACGCCGTCGAACAGCGTGTGTATCTCGTCCAGGGCCTCGGCGCCCCCGCAGAACTCGTCCACGGGGCTCCCGGGCTCGGCGCCCTGCTTCAGCCTCACGATCCCGACCACCCCGATGCCCAGGGTCAGCGCGAAGACCGCGATCAGTGCGATAGCAATCAGTAGCGGCATGATGTCTCTCTCACAGGGCTATGAGGAGCACCAGGTAAAAAATGGTGCGGCCCCTGGAGGCGCCGCGGTGTCCTCATGGTAGGGGGTGTTGGTTTATCCACGCATCTGTGTTAAATCCACACCCCCACCCTGACTGGGTCTCTACAATATTCAACCTCAGGGAATTAAACCCGGGAGCGAGGATCGGCGTAATGTCGAACTCCTTGTACACCCACGACGTCGAGCCCCAGGCCACGGTGACGCTCCCCTGGTCAGTCACGGCGGTAGCGGTGCCCCATAGCGAGACAGCCCGTGGATGAATGGGATCATCGGCATCGATGAACACCTTTCCCGTCCCGTCCCACCAGAAAGTGTATGGGCCGTAGTACACCGGCCAGTCAAACCAGGAGTACCCCCTACTGATCAGGTGCGGCAGGGTCACGCCCCCCGTAGGGACTACCTGCTGGGTGAGGTACTCGTCTGAGTACCGGGTATTGGTCTTCCCCCATGCACTGTAGTAGTATTGCTCCAGCGGGTCGATGCTCCGCGATATCTGGGTCTGCGCCCCCTCGTACACGAGCTCGCCGTCTTCCAGGTCAGTCGGGAAGCGATCGTTCCTCTGCACGATCCTCGCCGCGGTATGGTCAGGGTGATGGGTGATGCGGAACAGCACCGTTTCAAGACTGGCCGTCGTGGCGGTGAACCCCTGAAGGGGTGGGACGACGACTACTGCGCCACCGCCGCCGAGTGGGGTGAGGCACACCCGTCCACCGGCCTGAATGGGATAGAGAGCCACGGTGTCCCCGAAAGAGGGACTAGCGATGCGGGCGGCGCTGGCGCGCCCGGTGCGGTCGCGGAGCAGCACCACCCGGGATCCCACGGAGATCTGGCCGGGGTCGATCGCGACTCGGCCGCCGCCACGCAGGGGCACGACTATGGCCCGGTCGCCCTCCTCTGCCGGTGTCATGTTATTATCCGCCCCCGCATTGTCGACCCGGCCTTTCGTTCGAGCTCCACCACAGCCTCGCCACCATCGATCTCGATCACGGTGCCGATCTCCCCCGTGGCCAGCCCCTCTATCTGGCTCCTCGCGATCACCTGCATCTCCGAGACCGCGTCAGCAGCCTGCGACCTCTGCAGCCGCCGGATGTCGGAGAGCCTCGAGTCGGGCGTGACGGTGATCTCCACCTCGGTGTGCGTCGGCCTGACGTCGTACCGGATCGCGACGATCCGCATGACGTCCCCGTCGGGAATGACGCCGAACCCATAGAACCGACAGCGCTGGTAGAGCTCGAGGTCGGTGCGGCCGATCAGGGTCAGGGTGTAGGTGTAGGAGTACGCCGTGTAGTAGGCATAGAGTTCATCCGCCCGGGCGGTGCACCAGCCGCCGTGGTCGGCGTCGATCGGCAGGTCGGACCGCTCCTCGAGGTACTCGATCGGCAGCTCCTCGCCCGCCTGCAGCGCCGCCGTCTCGCGGACAGCGTGGAACCACGCCCCGCTCGGGGATGCCGACCGCACCTCGATCCTGTTGTATTTCTCGTCGGACTGCAGGGTCGCCCGAACCCCGTTCGCGATGCGCGGGTCCGGGTGCGTGAACGTCACCATCGGCGGGAGGTCGAGCCCATGGGTCGCGTGGTCGATGTCGTCCTGGTGCACCAGGTAGGCGCAGGGCGTCATCGCCCCGTTCACGGAGCGCCACTTGACCAGGAACACCATGCCCGAGTACTCGCAGACCTCCTGGATCGCCTGCGCCTTCGTCGTCATCGGCTGGAAGTTCCAGTCCTTCGGGGTGTAGGAGTGTCCGTATGTCGACGGGTTGTGGATTCGGTAGGGCATAATGCCCGAGACCCGCTCCCAGTAGGACGGGCTGCCGGCCTGCGTGGTCTCCTCGCCGAGCCAGTACTTGATGAGGCTCATCGGCGTCCACAGGAACTTGGCAGGGTAGAACAGGTCGCCATTCGGCAGGTACTGCCGGGTCAGGTAGAACCCGGCGTCGAACCCCTGCACCGTCGACCCGTCCGCGGCGACGGCCTGCACATAGTCCCGCCCGGGAACGAACCCGAAGAAGATCGTCCGGAGGACCCCGTTGTGGTCCGGGACCCTGACCGTGAACGACTTGTATGCCAGCGGCGCCTGCAGCCCGTTGATCTGGCCGTCGCACCGCCACAGCGCGTCCTGCGCCGACCGAGAGACCTCGAGGCTCTCGAACCGGTACTGCCAGACATCGAACTGCACCGGCGTGGGCGCGACGTAGGCGGACCCCTCGCCGCCCTCTATGACGAGCGGGGTGTGCATGCGTGTCGGCTCAGATGCGATGCCCCCGACCCCCGGGATAGCCACCGGAGGCCTCAGATTGAGACCTGCCTCCACCCCGGCTGCGCCTGCAGCCGTGATCGGGCTCCGCACCGAGGTCTCGATGGCGAACGACCCCGCGCCGGCGAAGGTCTCCCTCTCGTCACCAACGACCCGGATTGATCCGACCCCGGCGAATTGGATCACCCCGTCATCTGCCGCAGCGCTGCCGGTAAGGCGCGCCAGTCCAGCGTAGGCGGGGTTCACCCCCCGTGACGTCCGGAGGAGCGATGGCGGGGCGGCGCTGTAGGCGCGGACATGGACGTACTGAACCTCAAGCGTGATACCCCCGTATGAAGAGTATGTGTCCCCGAGAGCGAAAAGAACATTGCAGGCAGTCGAAGGAACTCCAGTCGTCAGGGTCTG
>Ga0265294_10000574_pt1 | contig 49001 bp, 43 predicted proteins | sample MunlanPumphouse3_FD_192504 | JGI IMG/M metagenome (GOLD analysis project Ga0265294, IMG submission 192504) | Groundwater microbial communities from a municipal landfill in Southern Ontario, Canada - Pumphouse #3 | ecosystem: Environmental > Aquatic > Deep subsurface > Groundwater | place...
ATGTTGGCTCCCAGGGCTTCAAGGACGTCGGCGGCTCCTGATTTGCTGGAAGCGGCGCGGTTGCCGTGTTTGGCGACCGCTACGCCGGCCGCGGCGATGACGAACGCCGAGGTCGTGGAAATGTTGAACGAGTTGGCTCCGTCGCCACCGGTACCGACGATCTCGAAGACCGGTTCGGTGTGCGGGAAACGGATGCAGTGCCGGCGCATGCCGTCGGCAAGCGCGCTGATCTCCTCGACGGTTTCGCCCTTGGTGGCGAGCGCCGCCAGGAAAGCAGCCATCAGGACCGGGCTGGCCTGACCGGTCATCATCTCGTCCATGACTGCGCCGGCCTGGGCCGGAGTCAGGTTCTGGCGGGCCGAAACCAGTTTGAGCGCTTCGGCAATCATTGAGCTTCCCCCAGGAAGTTCCGCATGATCTCTTCGCCGTGCGTGGTCAGGATTGACTCGGGATGGAACTGCAGCCCGAAGATCGGGTAGCGTTCGTGCTGAACGGCCATGATTTCGCCGTCGGTGGTCTTGGCGACCGTCCGCAGACAGCCCGGCTGGCTGGCCGGATCGGCGGCCAGCGAGTGGTACCGGCCTACGATGATGGATGTCGGAAGGCCGCGGAACAGCGGGCAGAGCCTGGAGAGCATGGCCTCGGAGGTCTTGCCGTGCATGAGCTGTACGGCGTAGGTGATCTTTCCGCCGAAAGCGGCGTAGATTGCCTGATGGCCGAGACAGACGCCAAGGATGGGTATGGTGGGACCCAGTTCCTTTACGACGTCCATGCAGACCCCCGCATTCTCCGGGCGGCCAGGGCCGGGGGAAAGGATGATCGCCCGCGGTGCCAGCTGTTTGATCTCCGGCACAGTTATCTCGTCGTTACGTACGACCTTCACGTCGGGGTCGATAGAACCGACGAGCTGATACAGGTTGTATGAGAAACTGTCGTAGTTGTCGATGATCAGGATCATTTACTCCAGCCCCCCGTCGGCCAGTTCGGTGGCCTGCAGCACGGCTTTTGCCTTGTTCAGGCATTCTTGGTATTCTTTCTCGGGCACGCTGTCCGCCACGATCCCGGCACCAGAGCGCACGAAGACCTTGCCGTTCTTTTTGAAGGCGATACGGATGGCGATGCAGGTGTCGAGGTCGCCGTCGGCGGACAGGTAGCCGATGGCGCCGCCGTATAGGCCGCGCCGGCTGTTCTCCAGACTGTCGATCAGCTGACAGGCGCGGAACTTCGGGGCGCCCGAGAGGGTGCCGGCCGGCAGTACGCCGCTCAGTGCATCCAAGGCATCTTTGCCTGGTGCCATGGTGGCCTGGACCTCGGAACCGATGTGCATCACGTACGAGAACTTCTCGATCACGTGGTATTTCACGGCCTTAACGGTGCCGAAGGCGGCGATCTTCCCCAGGTCGTTCCGGCCCAGATCGACGAGCATGTTATGCTCGGCGAGCTCCTTCGGGTCGGTCAGCAGCTCGGTCTCGAGCCGAGCGTCTTCCGTTTTGTCCCTGCCCCGGGGCCGGGTTCCGGCCAGCGGGAAGGTCTTGACCGTGCGGCCCTGAACCTTTACAAGGGTTTCAGGGCTGGCACCGGCGATCTCCACATCGCAACCGCTGAAATAGAACATGTACGGGGACGGGTTGGTGGTGCGCAGCACCCGGTAGATATCGAAAATGCTGCCGTCCACCTGGGCTTCCAGGCCGTTGGAGAGGACCACCTGAAAGATATCTCCCTCGGTGATATGCCGTTTGGCCTCGTTAACCATGGCGCAGTACTGGTCTTTGCTGAAAGCGGCCCGGAACGGTGTCTTCATGACGGCCGGCTGATATTCCAGCGGGGTGCCGTTAAGGATGAGTTCCCGCATCTGCTCCAGCTCTTTAACAGCCTGCGTGTAACTGAGGTCCAGATTCTGGGCGTCGGCGTTGGCGACCAGGATAATTTTCTGTTTCAGCCGATCGAAGGCGATGACGCGGTCAAAGAGCATCAGGTCGGCATCCCGGAAGTCCTCCGGATCGGCGGCCTGCAGTTTCAACTTCGGCTCACTGTATTTGATGTAGTCATAGGCGAAGTAACCCACCAGACCGCCGGTAAACGGCGGCATGTCCGGCAGCCGGGGGCTGCGGACGGACTGGATGATCTCCCGCAGACAGACGCGCGGGTCGCCGGCCTTTTCGGTGACCTTACCGCGGGAAACGATGCGGATCCGGCCATCCTTACAGCTGAACTCCAGTAACGGGTCGTAGCCGAGGATGGTGTACCGGCCCCAGGTGGCGCTGTCTTCCATGCTTTCCAGAATATAGCAGTGGTCGCTCTTCTTCTGCAGGATGCGCAGGGTCTCAATCGGAGTGCGGACATCGCCGAAGAGCTCGGTGGCGATCGGGATGCGGCGGATGCCTTCCTGTTTCGCCAATTCGGCAGCTTCGGCCGGAGTGGGCCGGTATTCGTTCCTCATCTTTCTTACCGAACCACACAACAGTGAACTTATATTTGAATCATTGTGTATAATAATTCATTAATGTATTGTTAAGTACATTATTAAGGATGACAGATGATCGACAGATGAAAAAAGAAAATCGGAGATTGTTCATTCGATGGAGTTCCAGTGCTCTGTCATGATGGCCGGCCGCTCTGAGGTGTTGATTGACGCTCATCGCGGTTTTCAGTTCACAGAATGGTATCCGCGGCATCTAGGAAGGCTGTCTCCGGAACTGCCGGCCCCGCGGTGAAAAGAATGGCCGGAGAGGCCCCGGCCAAATGTTTGGTTCAGTCGAAATTGCCGACAACGGCCTTGATCCGGCGGATGCCGGCCGCAGCGCTCTGTTCCTTGAGAATTTTAAAGCCCTGCAGCTCGCCGGTGTGGGTCACATGCGGGCCGCCGCAGATTTCGCAGGAAATGTTACCGATACAATAGACCTTGACGCGCTCGCCGTACTTGTTGGAGAACACGCCGATGGCACCCTTTTTCTTGGCGTCCTCGTAGGACATCTCCTTGCAGACGACTGGCAGATCGGCCTTGATGGCGTCATTAATCCATTTCTCGATTTTCTTGATCTCTTCGGGAGTGACCTTCCGATCGAGGTTGAAATCGAATCTGAGCCGTTCCGCCGTAATATTGGAGCCTTTTTGGAAGATGTTCGGGTCCACGATGGCACGCAGTGCCGCATCCAGCAGATGGGTGGCGGTATGTAGTTTGGTGGTCTCCTCGCTGTGATCGACCAGTCCGCCCTTAAAGGTCTGATTGGTATCCATCCGGGACTCGTTCTGGTGCTTCTTGAACCGGTCGTTGAAATCGTCTACGTCGACCTCGTATCCTTTTTCCTCGGCGAGCTCCTTGGTAAGTTCGATCGGGAAACCGAAGGTGTCGTAGAGGTGGAAGACGGCTTCGCCGTCCAGGTTCTTCCTGTCGCCCTGTTGTGCCACCATCTCTGAGAACCGGCGGAGACCCTTGCTCAGGGTGCTGTGGAATTTCTCTTCCTCGGCAGTGATCTGCTGATAGATAGTGTCCTTGTGTTCCTCGAGCTCGGGGTACGCCTGCGAGTACTCGTGGACGACGACCTCGGCGATCTCCTGCATATGAACGCCCTCGATGCCCAGCCGGGACATGTACCGGCTGGCCCGGCGGATCAGCCGGCGCAGGATGTAGCCTCCGCCCATCCGGGCGGGGACCACACCGTCGGCCAGCAGGAAGGTGGCCGCCCGGAGGTGGTCGGAGATGATACGGAACGATTTCTTGTCGTCCGCGTACTTTTTGCCAGAGAGCTCCTCGAGCTTCCCAATAATCCCGGCGAACAGCGGGGTCTCGTAGACGGTCTCGGCTTTGTTCACGATGCGGAGAGCCCGCTCCAGGCCCATGCCGGTATCGACATTTTTCTGCTTCAGCGGGGAGAACTTGCCGTCCTTGTCCTTGAAGTACTGCATGAAGACGTTGTTCCAGATCTCGGTGTACTTGCCGCAGTGGCAGGACGGGCCGCAGTCCGGACTGCATTTGGGGCGGCCGTCGTCGTAGAAGATCTCGGTGTCGGGACCGCACGGGCCGGTCTGTCCGGCCGGGCCCCACCAGTTGTCCTTCTTACCGTAGAAGAAGATTTGATCGTCGCGGAGACCGTGAGATTTCCACAGTTCGGCGGTCTCAGTGTCGCGGGGCGCGTTCTCATCACCGGCGAAAGCGGTGACCGCCAGGTGCTCCTTGTCGATGTGGAGTACGGTCTGGAGCAGGTCGAAACTGTAGGAAATGGACTCTTTTTTGAAGTAATCGCCCAGGGACCAGTTGCCGAGCATCTCGAAGAAGGTCAGGTGGCTGGCATCGCCGACCTCGTCGATGTCCCCGGTCCGGACGCATTTCTGGTAATCGCACAGCCGGGTGCCGGCCGGATGTTTCTCGCCGAGCAGGTAAGGCACCAGCGGGTGCATGCCGGCAGTGGTGAACAGTACGGTCGGATCGTTCTCGGGGATTAGCGAGGCAGACCTGATCTGCACGTGTCCCCGGGCCTTGAAGAAATTGATGTAGGCGTCCCTGAGTTCCTGAGCTTCCATAGATATGCGCTCCAAATAGACCGCTGATAGTCTACTCGGATAAATACGCTATTAATAGAACCGCTCAGGAAGAGCCCAGTGCGGAGACCGCCACACGGATCATGTCCTCGGAAAGGATCACCCGTTTGCCGCGGTGCTCGATGACGCTGCGGGGCATGGAGCCGATCTCCCGGACGATGATGCAGTCGCAGTCGTCGAGAAGGGTGACGATCTGTTCGACGTGTTCCTTGTGGAACTCGCCAGACAAGGGAATGTCGGCGTTTTCCGGCCGCACCTGCCGCAGCAGTTTCACATCGGCGCCGTCTACGGCATAGACAAGGAACCGAGAAGCGTTTCCGAATCCCGCGTCTACCCTCTGTCCGCCGTCGCTGGCCACGGCAACGGTATACTTACTGCCCAGGTCGGGCCGGATCAGCACCGGCGGGTCCTGTTCGGCCGGACCGCAGCCGCGGCCCATCATGCAGCCGGCGAACTCGCCGGAACGGTCGTGATCCAGCAGGCCGATGGCATCCGCCCGGCACTGCTTGCAGTGGCGCATCATGCGGGCGTCCACCGAGCACCGATCCATCAGAGCCTTGCGTTCGGCCGGGGTCGGAGCCCGTTCGTGCTCGAACTTAGTGCCGGGCACGGGGATTAGCGGCAGGATGTTGACAATGTAAGCTCCCTGGGCCTTGACCTTCTTGACCAGAACCGGGATGGACGTGGCGTTGACGTCAGGGACCATGACGATGTTGGCCTTTACGAGCATTCCGCGGTCGGCGCACATCTTGATTCCCTGGAGCTGGCGTTCCAGCAGTACGGCGGCGCCCTCTTCTCCGGTCAACCGCTTGCCCTGCCACAGCACGGCACTGTACATCTTGGCGCCGATCTGTGGGTCGGGGGCGTTGATTGTGACAGTGACGAAACGGACGCCCAGGTCCCATAGGCGTTCCACGTTCTGAGGCAGCGCGAGACCGTTGGTAGAGATACAGAGGGTCATCTCCGGGAACTCCTTGCCGACCAGTTCCAACGTCTGGAATGTCTCATTATTGGCCATGGGGTCGCCGGGGCCGGCGATGCCGATTACCTTCAGGTTCGGGACCCGTTTCTTGACGTAGCGGATCTTCTCAACGGCCTGCTCCGGCGTGAGCACTTCGCTGGTCACGCCCGGGCGGGACTCGTTTGTGCAGTCGTATTTCCGGTTGCAGAAATTACACTGAATGTTGCACTTGGGTGCGACCGGGATGTGCATGCGGGCGTACTTAAGATGCGCCGCCTCGTTGTAACAAGGGTGGGTGCGCAGTGCCTCGGCCAGGGTTTCCTCGTTTTTCACAGCCCCCGTAATGCGTTCCCGTTAATTAACGCATGACCTGTCACGGCGGACGGCCTATTTGAATATTCATTACTAATTATAATTATAAGATAAGTAATAAGGGGGCCTATGACCGTGCATGTCGAAGACGATCCCCGCAATATTCCGGCGATGATGGCGGATCTCAATCGCAATCTGCCGGTGCGTCGGCGGACTCTCACAGATTATCTCGAGCGCGGAGAACTGACGTTCACAACCCGCAGCGGTGAAAGTATACCGTTCTCGGCTGGGGAACTCGATGCTCTGGCGGCCATATGCAGCGATCAGGAGAAGCTGACGTTGCGGCTGCCGATCTTTATCGCGACAGACCCTTCTTCTGAGAGAGGAAACTGGAAAGTGGAGGGTACGACCGAGGTGGCGGTGGTGGCGCGGCTGCTCCGGCGTGCTGTGCACCGGCCGGACTACCTTCCGCTCTACCATCCAGACCTAAAAACACTCCGCGACCTGCTTCCGGGACTCACCTTTGTCCTTTTTTCGCCGTAATTCTGGCGGAATTCTCAAAATCTATAAATACAAGATGTGTGTAAAGGGGAATGCGCGATGTGTAACATCGTGTGGTCCATGAGAAAAACTCATGAATTATCAGGATCAGGTCGACACCGAATTCGGTGAAAAACGCCCGATTGGGAAGTATTAAATACTACCTAATCATGGGGGGATTTCGCTGAGTTGGGCGCGAACCTGACTCACTATACATGCACCCGAAGAGAGGTCCTCTATCGGGGAAGTGGTCGAGGGCTCCCGTATTGGAAGATGAGAGCGGACAAAGCCTGATGACAACCGATCATACGTAACCTGGACGTGTGCTAGATCATACGCCAGCGGCGATGCTACGCCGTATGGGGGATGGTTCGGCTAGAGTGCTGATGAAGGTCGTGTCAAGCTGCGATAAGCGTCGGGAAGGTGCAAGAAGCCTATGATCCGACGATAACCTAATGGGACTTCCTATTCTTCGGAATGGTCAGTAATGACTGGGAACGCGGGGGATTGAAGCATCTTAGTACCCGCAGGAAAAGAAATCAACCGAGATACCGCTAGTAAAGGCGATCGAACGCGGTATAGAACAAACTGAATCCCTAATCGAAAGATCGGGGAGATGTGGTGTTGTGGACTCTTTTACTCCTTGGGCCAGGACATTCAAAATTGGCTGGAAAGCCATGCCATAGAGGGTGATAGCCCCTTAGAAGAAAACTGGTACGGAGATTGAAGAGAATCCCGAGTAACGTAAGTTGGATATCTTGCGTGAATCCGGGGGTCATTCGCCTCCAATTCTAAATACAACTCTAGTCCGATAGTGCAGTAGTAGCGTGAGCGAAATCTGAAAAGTACCCTTAACGGGAGATGAAAAGACCTGAAACCATACGGTTATAGATTCGTATAGCATGAAAGGGAAGAAGCCAGCAATGGTGGACCAGTGTTATACCATTCGGTTAGAAAACCGATCCATGGAGTTCTGGTCATTGGCGAGGTTAACTGTTCAATCAGGTAGCCGAAGGGAAACCGATTGTCCGCAGTTTTTTACGAGGGACAAGGTGTGCTCGCCTTTAGTCAATGGTGCGGAGACCCGAAGCCGGTCGATCTATGCCTGAGCAAGTTGAAGCCTTCCGAAGGGGAGGTGGAGGACTGAACCAGTTCTGATGTGCAAATCGTTTGGATGACTTGGGTATAGGGGTGAAAGGCCAATCTAGGCCGGATATAGCTGGTTCCCCGCGAAACTAGTCGCAGCTAGACTTCGATCGAGGCAGAACGTGAGGTAGAGCACCGATTGGATGCTTAGGGAGGGAAACCTCTCGGTATCTTGTCAAACTCCGAACTTGCGTTCACCGTAGACATCGGATGCAAGGCCATCCGGGGTAAGCTTGGTGGCCATAAGGGAAACAACCCAGACTATAGTTAAGGTCCCCAAATTCCAGTCAAGTGTAATATGAAATAGCGTCAGCAGTCTAAAACAACCGGGAGGTGAGCTCAGAAGCAGCCACCCTTTAAAGATAGCGTAACAGCTCACCGGTCTAGATTGTGGGCCTAGAAAATGGACGGGGCTAAACTGGATACCGATACTATAGAAGACAGAAATGTCATTTGATAGCGGGGCGTGGTGCATGGGCAGAAGTAGGGCCGTGAGGTCCTATGGACCGTGTACCAACGAGGATCATGGAGAGAGTAGCAGCATAGCATGGTGAGAATCCATGTCGCCGCAGGGGCAAGGGTTCCTTGGCAATGTTTGTCAGCCAAGGGTTAGTCGATCCTAAGGTATCTCTTAATCGAGGATATCGAAAGGGAATCAGGTTAATATTCCTGAACTTCAAACCTCTTTGCCTACAGTGCCGGATCGGGATAGCAAAAACGAGCTTTTCTACTTGTCTAAGCGTGTAACGTCGTGAAGAACCGTAATGGTGAGAAGCGACCGAAAGCGTGATGGGGCGGGAGCAATCCCGCTTTTTGTGATTCCTAGTCCCAGTGAAAACATTGTAGTTACAAGGTTTGGAATCGTACCAAGAACCGACACAGGTGTCCCTAGGTGAGTAGCCTAAGGCGTGTTAGCATAATCAAGGCAAAGGAATTCGGCAAAATAGCTCTGTAACTTCGGGATAAAGAGTGCCAGTACTGAGAGGTACTGGTCGCAGTGACAAGAGAAGTCCGACTGTTTAGTAAAAACATAGGTCCCTGCTAGTTCGAAAGGATGTGTATAGGGGCCGAAGCCTGCCCAGTGTCGGCATCTGAAACCCGGTTTCAACCGGACGAAGGACCGATAAACGGCGGGGGTAACTATGACCCTCTTAAGGTAGCGTAATACCTTGTCGCTTAACTGGCGACTTGCATGAAGGCTCAACGAGGCTTCCACTGTCTTTGCCTTGACGCTAGTGAAATCAATCAATCTGGTGCACAATCCAGATCATTCCATCTGAAAGCGAAGACCCCATGGAGTTTCACTGCAACCTGTTGTTGTTGTATGAAGTGGTTTGTGTAGGGTAGACGGGAGACGTTACCCAGGAAGGTGCGCTAGCATCTCTCCGAGTCGACGATGAAACACCGTCCTAACTACTTTGTACGACTCACCCTTTCGAGGGGACAGCTATAGGCGGGCAGTTCGGGTGGGGCGCCACGCCCTCAAAAAGATAACAAGGGCGCCCAAAGGTCAGCTCAGGTAGGTCAGAAATCTACCGGAGAATGTAAAGGTATAAGCTGGCTTGACTCGGAACCAGACAATAGGGTTCGGAGATAGGAAACTATGGCTTAGCGAACCAATCAGCCTCCCGAGTGGGGGCGATTGATGTCAGAAAAATTACCCTGGGGATAATTGAGTTGTCACGGGCAAGAGTTCATATCGACCCCGTGGCTTGCTACTTCGCTGTCGGCTCTCCCTATCCTGGTGGTGCAGCAGCTGCCAAGGGTGGGGTTGTTCGCCCATTAAAAGGGATCGTGAGCTGGGTTTAAAACGTCGCGAGACAGTTTTGTTGCTTGTCGATGGAATTGTAAGTGCCTGACGAGAAGGATCCTTTAGTACGAGAGGAACAGGGATTCGTCGCCTCTAGTTAATCAGTTGTCTGATAAGGCAGGCTGAGTAGCCACGCGATAGTGAATAAGAGCTGAAGGCATCTAAGCTCGAAGCCACCTTGAAAAAGAGGCACCATAAGACATCCGTATATGACGGGTTTGATAGAAGCCGGATGTAAGCACCGAGGTTCGCCGAGGTGTTCAGTCCTGGCTTACTAACGTCTTTGCCGCTGGATGTGGTCTAGCAGTCAAACAGGTTACGTGTGAAAAATCTCATCTTCAATCCTTTTTTCTTTTCATTCTTAATATGGCGTCAGTCATTTTAGGCCTAAAGTTCTAATAAGACGGTACTGTCAGCTATTCATGATCCAGGCCGTACAGGTGTCCATCGGATTCAGTTCCAACATCTACCTGGTGTCGGGCCCCACGGCCGCGGTTCTGGTGGATGCCGGTTCCGGGACCGATCCGCAGGTGCCCGGCCGGGTTGCGGTACTGCTCGGCGACCGCGAGCTTAAAGCGGTCCTGCTCACTCACTGTCACGCCGACCATACCGGCGGCGTGCCGGCGGTAGTACAGCGTTTTCAATGTCCGGTATACATCGGGGCCAGAGATCTTCCGCCGCTCCGGGACGGCAACCAACAAGTGGTGTCACCGATCGGGCTCGGGTCATTCCCGCCGCTGCCGGGCCTGCGGCCAATCCAAGAAGGCGACTGCTGGGACATCGGTGATCATGTGCTAGAGGCGATCGACACGCCCGGCCATACCGCCGGATCGGTCAGTTTCTGGGACCGCCGGACCGGATCGCTGTTCTCCGGCGATACAGTGTTCTGGCATGGTTGCGGCCGTTGTGATCTTCCCACCGGTTCTAACGAAGACATGCGGGAATCGCTTGTTAAACTGAGTAATGTAAATATCACTGCGCTTTATCCTGGTCATGATGAGGCCACCGCAGACGGGGCCGGCAGTGTTGCCATGGCGCAACAGATGATGGACGGGTTATGAAATGAGAATTGTCAAGTGTGATTGTTCCCAAGGACTGAACGACGAATGTATCGAAGCGGCCAAAACCGCTGCGGAGGACATCGCTGCCGGCCGTTTGGTGGTCTATCCGACCGATACGGTCTACGGCATCGGAGCCGACATCTACAACCAGACGGCGGTGAAGAATCTTTATTTGGCGAAGAACCGGCCGTTCGACATGGCTCTCTCGGTCGCCGTTGCCGATAAGAAGATGATGGAGCAGGTCGCCGTGCTCAATGATAACGCCGACAAGCTCATCAAGGCATTCCTGCCCGGTCCGCTGACGATCATCATCAAGAAACAGCCAGATGTGCCGGACCTGGTGACGTCCTCCTCGCAGAAGGTCGGGGTCCGTATCCCGGACCATCCGCTGGCGGTCGAGATTGCCCGCCGCGCCGGTCCGATCATCGCCACTTCCGCCAACACCCACTCCCAGCCCGATGCGGTCAACATCGACATGGCCGTAAAGGAGCTCGGCGATGCCGTCTCCACTTATGTGGATGCAGGGCCCAGTCCGCTCGGTCAACCCTCAACAATCGTCTGGTTAATGGACAATAAATATGAGATCATTCGTCAGGGCGCCATTACGGAAGTTATGATCAAGGAAGCATTGCAATGCTGAAAGAAGATGAGTTAGCTAAACTGAGAAAGGCCGGAGAGGTCTCAGGCGCCGCCCGGGAGCTGGGCATGAGTCTGTGCAAGCCCGGTGCGAAGCTGTATGATGTAGCGCAGGAAGTAGAGGGGTACATTCGGGAGCACGGCTGCGGCCTGGCTTTCCCGTGCAATATCAGCAAAAACGAGATCGCGGCTCATTACACCCCATCCTGCAATGACGAGTCCCGGTTCGAGGTCGGCGACGTTGTGAAGATCGACTGCGGCGGTTTCTTGGACGGGTTTATCGGCGACACCGCCGGCACCGTCGAGGTCGGGTCCAACTCCCGCCGGGAGATCATCGAGTCCTCCAAACGCGCCCGGAACACTGTGGCGGAGTTCATCGGCGATGGCGTCCCAATCAACGAGATCGGCCGTGCAGTCGAGATGAGTGTCAAACGGGACGGTTTCAAGGTTGTCGAGAACCTTTGCGGCCATCAGATTACACAGTGGGACCTGCACGCGGGCCTCTCTGTTCCAAGTTACGACGACGGCAATACCGACACTATCAAGGCCGGTATGACTGTGGCCATCGAACCCTTTGTGACCGACGGTGGCGGCTACGTCATCAACGGCAAGCCCGGCAACATCGTCGTCATCGCCCGGGACAAAGAGGTCGAGGATCCCAAAACCAAAGAGTTCCTGGACTATGCGAAAGGCGAGTTCCACGCTCTACCGTTCTGTGCCCGGAGCTGCGATTTCCCGAAAGCCGAACTGTATGTTAAGAAACTTCTGCGGCTGGGCGTACTGAGCAGTTTTTCACAGTTGATTGAGGTCAACAAAGGCACCGTGACCCAGCACGAATACACATTCTACATCGACGGCGCCCGCGGCGAGATCACCACTGCGCCGTAATCAAGACCAACCTTTTTATCGACCCCCGTAAATGGGGGTCGTAAGAAGCCGACGTAGCCGAGTTGGCCAAAGGCGGCAGACTCAAGATCTGTTCCCTAGCGGTTCGCCGGTTCGAATCCGGCCGTCGGCACTTACATTACTGCTGGTTATATCTTCAGTCGCCGCTGGATTGGAAGGGTTGAAATCCACGCCATCAGCGGCCAAGTTAAAAAGCCGGCGTGTTGCACAGCTTCCGCCGTTTTCGTGCGGTGGCAGTAGAACGATTCCATTGTTTTGGTAAGCAGATATAATCACAAGCATGGATACATCACAGATACCCAGCCCAACAACTAAACAATGTCGGCTAAGAGCCGGCGGATGGACCGGAAGGCCACAGAATACCAACGGGGTCTACACCTGCCATAGACGAGGTTGCGGGATATTGAAAGAAAGCGGTTTTATTGGTATTTGTCGCAGAACAGATGGAACGAAAACGAGATGTTGGTCCGCAGGGTCAAGGTGCTGTAAGATTACCGTACCGGAATTCCGGTGCGGCCGGCATTGGGCAGGAGTGCCGTCAGTGTCCTGCCCGTGACGTGTACAAACGGAGCGTTCACCAGAAATATTGAACCATCCGCACCAAGACCGAGTTTTTTTTCAGTTTACATACCAAAGTCTGCCATGGTAAATATCCTCCCGATCGACGGGGGCCACTCTTTCAGATGCCGCACAACGTCGCAGCATGTCCTGATCAAGTTAATGCCGCGGAGTTTGCATCTGTTTCAGCGGAGTTTAAAAAAAGGTCCGGCCCCGAAGGGCCGGTAAAGAGTTTGGAAACGGACGATCAGAGCGACTCGGCCTTCACTGCAGCGGCGCCAGTCTCGCCGGTCCGTACTCTCAGTGCTTCGTTGACGCTGTATACGAAGATCTTCCCGTCGCCTATCTTGCCGGTGTAGATAACATTGCGGATGGTGTTCACCACCATGTCTGTCTTCTCACTGGCAACAATCGTCTCTACCTTCATCTTGGGAAGGAGCTTGCTCTGTATTTCCACACCGCGGTATATGGTCGTCTGACCCTTCTGTGCCCCGTATCCATCGACCATTGTTACGGTCATTCCGCCGATGCCTATGGCATTGAGTTCCTTCATCAGCCGGTCGATGCTCTCGCGCCGGGTGATGGCAACGACCTTCTTCAGCGGAGTGTTGCTTTCCGGTGCGGAGTGGTCCTCCACCGTAACGCCATTGCTGGAAGCAGCTTCCTTGGCCATCTGAACATCGTCCTTTTCCGGGACACTGGTGATCAACTGCAGGTCAGGCATCATGCCCGAATAAGCATTGGCCAGACCATGCTCCGAGATGTCCAGGCCGGACAGTTCAGCTTCCGGAGACACACGGAGTCCGATTGTGTGCTTGAGCACGTAGAAAACGGCTCCCATCGTGACGATGACCCATGCGGCTATGCAGGCAATTCCGAAGATCTGTACGCCCAGCTGGTGCAGACTGCCGCCGTACAGTATACCTGCTCCCGCCCCGTAATCGAGGGCCTTGTCTGTTGCCAGGAAGCCCACTAAGAATGTTCCGATAGCACCGCAGGCTCCGTGGACGGCGAATGCCCCAACCGGGTCGTCGATACGGACCTTCTTGTCTACAAATTCAGCAATGTAGACCACGGCCACGCCGCATATTGCACCAATGGCAATTGCTCCGTAGTAATCAACAACTGCGCAGCCGGCGGTAATTCCGACCAGACCGGCCAGGCATCCGTTCAGTGTGTATGATACGTCGGGATGACCGAACTTAATCCACGTCGTACACATGGCAGCGATAGTGCCGCAAGCGGCAGCCAGACAAGTGTTGATGATGATCTCTCCTGCCGCTTCGCCTGCACCGTATCCCTGGATTGCCAGGGTCGAACCTCCGTTGAAGCCGAACCATCCGAACCACAGGATGAAGACGCCCAGAGTAGCCAGGGTCAGGTTGTGTCCGGGGAATGCATGGACCGAGCCGTCCTTGCCGTACTTTCCAATACGCGGACCCAGGAAATAAGCTCCCAGCAAAGCAGTTATGCCGCCGACCATGTGGACGACCGTCGAACCTGCAAAGTCTATGTATCCGTCCGTATAGAGGAATCCGCCGCCCCACACCCAATGAGCTACTATCGGATAGACAAGTGCGCACATTATGATGGAGTAAATGCAGTACGACTTGAACTTGGTCCGTTCGGCCATTCCTCCGGAAACGACAGTTGTCGCTGTACCTGCGAAAACCAGTTCGAAGATCACGAACGCGCCCAATGAGATGGTCGAGTCGTAAGTGTAATTGGTTATGAAGAGGGATGGCATACCAACGAAACCGTTGATGTCATTCCCGAATGCCAAAGTAAATCCGAGGACAATGAAGGCGACTGTTGAGAAGCACATGTCGAGAAGATTCTTCATGGCAATATTGCCGGCATTCTTGGCTCTCGTGAGGCCGGCTTCGACCATAGCGAAACCCGGTTGCATAAAGAAAACAAGCGCTGCAGTTACAAGGACCCATATTGTATCACTTGCAATGTAATCACTCACCGCACTAGCGATATTGGTTGCATACTCAATTAGCAACAGTAATCACCAATGGATAGCAATAAATAGCCGCTTATATAGATTACCATTAGACAAATGTCTAATTAGGCCTTGTGAAATTATTTATTTGAAATGCATTTCTGTAAAACGAAGCGTCCAGCATCGTCTAAGCCTTTTGTTAGCAAATTACATAGACAATCATCCAGCCAGAAGCTATTCGGTTCAGTATTGGGTGTGGTATGCAGTTAAAGTTGTACATGTATCAGTAGCGGCTCAGTGGCTGACAGAGGCGAAGTGAACCTAGACGGGATCCGGCCCGATTTGTAAATTCAGACCGGCGATCCGCCCGTCAGTCGAGAAATCGATTGCGTCAGTGGAAGGCTTGGCAATTCGGACCTGGATGAATTCCTGTCATGCATGATATTGAAACGCAGGTTGCTGGCTGTGAACGTTTTCAAAATCACGACTCCCTTGGACGTCATGAGGGTGGCATCTTTTCGACCCTACATGCAGCTAAGGCCGCGGCGATATTCTCTTTCAGCAGCACCTCGGCCTTATGATGATTTCTGTCGGCATCATGCTCAGCCGACCGGGCTGCGGCCCACCGCCCGGCCGAATCATGCTTGTTCAACATCGGTTTGACACTCTGTATCTCTGTATCGGACACATCAATGATCGGCATATGTTTTCACAGGACCGGTCATTTTACGGTCAGTCCATTTCAGGCGCCTGCATCGAAATATCTTCTGGTGAAGTTGGGCAGCCATCCAATCATGATCACGATGTCTGTCAGCATTACCACCAGCCAGAAAAGCTCCCGTGTTTCCAGATATTCAAAAGCTATCCACACAGCAAAGGCCACAAATGAAGCCAGACAGAGTTCCCAGGCATACCACTTGCGGCTCTGGACTACGAAAAGACATAAGAAACAGATTGCGGCCACGATAATGTATGCCGTTGCGAAATACCATTCAGACTGCTTGGCAACTGCGGTGTATAGCATGAATGCCCCGACGATGGAATACATAATCGGTACAATCCGCACAATCATCGGCTTGTCAGTCAAAAAACCCATGATGTATCATCTGCCTTTATACTTTAATTTTTCTATCTGAAATGTAGTAAATCGGATGGTAAATATTTAACAGATCGGCAATGGTTCTTATCCTTCGATTACAACTTCACGAAGGAAAGTTGGTATTTAGTTGTAGTTGCATTACGCGATAACCGTGACCGGTGACCATGATACAAACGGTGCTGGGAGATTCCGCCCGGTTTCATGATTCAGATCTCTCGTGCAGGAAGCAGTACCTTTTCTGTAAAAACGGCCTGAGCAGAGGTATCGTCTGAGTTTCCTACCATACTTATTTAAATAAAAAGCCCATCCCACGGACTTACGTAAACTCAGGACCCGTTCCGCTCAGCGGAAACGAACACTGAGAGCGCATCCCTGCGGGGTCCTGCGCTTGAGTTTTCCTTTTTCGGAAGGAACATTTACGGAGGAATGAAAAATGGCAGCACCAGTAGCCTCTAACAAAAAGGCTGCCGCTCCTAAGACGGTCGCCGAAGAGAAGAAAGCGGCGTCCAACAAAAAGAGCGGAGCCAAGACCAAGACCGAAGGCGAGAACTTCAACTATATCGTCCGGCTGGCCAATACCGATATCGACGGTCAGAAACACACCGTTATCGGTCTGCAGAGTATCAAAGGCGTTGGGAAGCGGGTTTCCCAGATCATCGCGAGGAAGGCCAATATTGACGCCACTGCGAAGATTGGTTCCCTTTCCGACGATAAGATTTCCGAACTCGAGAAGATCGTGATCAGCTACGTTGAGTACGCTCCGTCCTGGGCCGTGAACCGCCAGATGGACTACGAGTCCGGCGCGGACATGCACCTGTTCGGAAATGACCTTGACATTATCCAGAAAGACGACATCAACCGGATGCAGATGATCCGGAGCTACCGCGGTGTGCGGCATGAGACCCACCACAAGGTCAGAGGCCAGCGCACCCGGTCCAACGGCAGGAAGGGCCTGGCCGTAGGTGTCATGAAGAAGAATGCCGCGGCTGGCGCAGCTCCGGCCGACGATGCGGCCGCTGCGGCAAAGAAGTGAAGGTGAGCTAAATGGGAGATCCTAAATTCTCAAGAAAAGCGTACGACACGCCGTCTCACCCCTGGCAGGGCGAGCGGATCAAGGCCGAGGCCGAGACCGTCCGCACCTACGGCCTGAAGAACAAGACCGAGGTCTGGAAAGCCGAGTCCCTCCTCCGGAATTTCCGGAAGCAGTCCCGGGAACTTCAGGCCCGGCTCCGGTCCGGCGATGCCCAGGCAAAAGTCGAGTCTGATGCCCTGGTCGCAAAATGCGCCCGGCTGGGCATTCTGTCGGCCGCTGGCGGTGACCTGAATGCAATCCTGGTTCTGAAGGACGAAGACGTGCTGAACCGCCGTCTTCAGACCATCGTGTTTCAGAAAGGACTGGCCACCACGTCCAAGCAGGCGCGGCAGATGATCAACCACGGACACATCTTTATGAACGGCCACCGGGTCACTGTGCCCGGATATCTGGTTACCCGCGAGGAGGAGAGTTCGGTCAGTTACAACCCGGCGTCACCCTTCACCGACGAGAACCACCCGATGAGAATCTCAGCCCAGCAGGCCGCTACCAATGCCGAAGCCCGTGCCGCGGCGCAGGACAAAGCTGCTGCCGAGGATGCGGCCGCCGCTAAGGCGGACGCCGATGAGGCCGGAATCACTGCAGAGGACGGTGCTAACTGATGACCGCGAAATGGGGAATTGCTAACATCTTTGCCAGCTACAACAACATCATGATCACCCTGACCGACATTACCGGCGCCGAGACGTTGGGCAAAGTCACCGGCGGCATGATCGTCAAGCAGGCCAAGGACCAGTCCTCGCCGTACGCGGCGCAGAAGGCGGCCGAGAAGATCGCTGAGATCGCTGCTGAGAAGGAGATCGCTGGCATCCACGTGAAGGTCCGCGCTCCCGGAGGCAATAAGTCGGTCTCCCCTGGCCCCGGTGCCCAGGCTGCGATCCGGGCGCTTGCTCGGGCCGGCCTCAAGATCGGTCGGATCGAGGATGTCACGCCCATCCCGCATGACGGGACCAAACCAAAGGGCGGACGCCGCGGCAGACGGGTCTGAGGAGGCTCAGACATGCAGATCGAGATCATCGAGATGGAGGATGACAAGTGTAAGTTCATCCTCAAGGACTCCTCGCCCGCCATGGCTAATGCTCTGCGGCGCACCATGCTTCAGGACATTCCCAAAATGGCGATCGACAAGGTGGAGTTCCACCTTGGTCCGATCAGCTCCGACGACGGCAAGGAATATGAGAGCATGACCGCGCTATTCGACGAGGTCATCGCCCACCGGCTCGGCATGATCCCGGTGCCCACCGACTACTCGCTCTTTACCTTCCAGAAAGACTGCAAATGCGGTGGCGAAGGCTGCCCGAACTGCACCATCATGTACAGCCTCAACAAAACGGGGCCGGGCATGGTGCTCTCGGGGGACCTCGTCCCGCTGGGCGATGCTAAACTGAAGGTCAAGGACGAGTTCATCCCGATTGTCGAACTTACCGATACCCAGGCTGTGTTGATCTATGCAACCGCGGTCATGGGAACCGCCCGCCAGCACGTGAAGTGGCAGGCCGCATTTGGTGTAGGCTATTCCTACCTGCCGGTTGTCGAGATCAAGCCCGCTATGGAGACCGATTCTGACGCGCAGCAGGTTGTGAAACTGTGCCCCCGGCATGTCTTCGACATCAAGGACGGCAAACTTGTCGTGATCGATGCGAAGAAATGTTCGCTCTGCAAGACCTGTATGGAAGACCCGATTCCAGCCGGTGCCATCAAGGTGCACGGTGACGATCACAACTTCCTCTTCACATTCGAGACTGACAAGTCCCTGACCGCGAAGCAGGTCCTGGACAAAGCGCTCGAGATCCTTGCCGCTGAGGCAAAGGACTTCGACGACCAGGTCGCTGCACTGACTGCCTGAAGCAATCCAAACAATTACGGCCGCCTGTCTCTTTTTCGGAGCGGACGGCCTTTACTTTTCTTCGCTCTCAGTAGAAATCAGAGAGTTTGCACTTCTTGATCTTGTCATTGTTGAAGAGCGAGTTCATGCTCATTTCGATGATGGCGATCCGTTCCTTGGTGTAGTCGTCGAGGTCGTATTTCTCGCAGACCTCCTTCGATACCTGAAGGTACTTCCGCACCGAAGCCTCGTGTACCGTCAGGTTCAGACTGTGGCCGCAGTTGTTGCAGACCCCGGAGAGCGGTACCCGCCGGTACTTCGTTCCGCATTTGGTGCAGCGCACGGTCTGTGTAGCGAAACTGCGGAGGTTCCCGATCATGTCGGGCATGAAGTGCTTATTGATTACCTTCATAGCCACGTCCCGGGCGTCCACCGCCCTGCATTTGATTCCGAGCGAGAGCTGAGCGGTCATCTTGTCGGTCATTGATCCCAAGGTCGTGTAGGCTGACTTTTTCGGGCCCTCTGAGATGTCATGGGTGTCATGGGTGAAACCCAGACCCTCATACTGTTGGGGTGTGCCGATGCGGCCGCCGATGAGGTCCATCTGCTTGTCAATGGTCTTCGGGTCCTGCATATCCATGGCCGCATAGTAGAACTCCCGCGGATAGAACCTGCGGCAGTCGACGTTGTGCGCCTCCTTGTCGATTTCGTTCGGGTCCAGCCGAGTGGTCAGGACGAGAGGGCAGTCCATCAGACCGCCCCGCCGGTCCGGCAGAAACGACCGCGAGAAGTTCAGCAGGGCATCGAGAGCCAGGATAATGCAGTCCTCATCGCCGTCGCAGTTCCGCCGCTTGGCAGCGTGATAGAACGGATGACCGTAGCAGCCGAGCACGTTTGAGTAACCGATGATCCGACAGAGGATGCAGCCAGAGGTGTGCGGTGCCAGCCCGAAGACGATGCGGCCGATGAGGTCGCTGCGGTTCTGAGCATTGTAGAAGCGCGGCAGGTGATAGATCAGGTCCAGTTCGTCGTCGATGAACTGGGCCACCCGGACCATGTAGTCGCCGCACTCGCGGGCGGGGATGATGTCCTGGCATTTCAGTTCCACGATCTGTTCGGGGTCTGTTAGGGGGTCGCCGTTCCAGTCGTGGGTGTAGCCCAGTTCGTGGGCCTTCTCAATGCTCAGACCGATCTCCCGGGGTTTAAAGTGGGTGATCGGGATGTCGGTCATATCATACCGGATGGTCCCGTCCCGGAAGATCGAGATGTCGTGCTTGCGCCGGAGGATGCCTTTTTCCAGTGTCTCGGGGGTCTTGTGCTTGGACGTCAGTTTGTCCATGCACTTGAGCGTCTCTTTACCGGCGGGTTCCTTGAGTGCGGCGAGTGCATCGTTGTACTCCGTCTCGATGTCCACGGGCACCGTGGGTGGCTTGCCGTCCTCGGTTTTGGGCTTGTCGAAACTGTCGGTATGACAGCCGCATTTCCGGCACCAACACCGGTAGGTCACATCGCCGCACTTAGGGCACCGGCGGGCGCCCATCTCCACGTTGAGAGTTTTCCGCTGGGTGTTGTCGAGCGGATTGGACTCGTCGTGCAGGGCCTTGATGGCCGAAGCGGTGTCGCGGACTGCGAGCTTCTCCTCAGAGAGGGGGAACAGAGCATGGACCATTGGGGCGCCGGCCCGTTCTTTGGCCTTCTCCGGCCGTCCCATCCGGGTGCCGATGCGGGTCATGGCGCGGGCCATGACCCTGTAGCCGGCGGCGGTGCTGACAGCCGCCAGGGACCGTTCGGCCTCAGTGACGTCTGTCTCGGGACCGGCGAGCGGGCCGGTGCGGGCGGTCAGTTTGCCGTCAGGACCGGTCTGCAAACCGAGGCAGTCGATCATCGGTTCACCGTACTGCTTGTCGATGACGACAACCGCGCCGCTGCCTTTGTGCAGGGCGCCCAGATCCTCAAGTATCCGCTTAGTGACAGGTTCCTTGGGCAGATAGAGGTACCCTTTGCTGAAGGAGCCGCGCTGGATGAATGCGTCCCGCAGCTGGTTGAGCCGCTCGACCTTGACGTCCGACCAGAACAGGTTGTACTTTGGGTGGAGCGCCACCTTGTACCGGGCACACATCTCCTTGGCCCGGGCGTAAGTGGGATCCTTCCAGTCATCCGGCAGGGGCTGGCCCTCGCCGACGGCGGCCTTCAATTCCTCCCGGTGCCATTCGATCGGATAACCGCAGGGAACTAGCACGTGGTTGTTCTCACAGAACTCGCCGAACGGAACCAGGATCTCGCCGTTGTCGACGACCTCGGCTACTTGATCCCGGATCTTCTGGTATTCGGCGACCGTACCGCAGTAGACGAGGTCTCCGTTCTTCAACAGGACGATCGGGCCCTCAATGGAGTCCACCGGGGTTACGACACAGGCCTTGCCGGGCCGTTCGATCTTCAGCTGGGTGCCGATGGCCATGAACTCATCCATGGCATACATGCTCGCGGGATTATAGGCGAGTGCGGCAAGACCGGAGGTCCGGGCCCGTCCATACCGCAGACGGAAACCGCCGACGGCGCAGGGATGGCCGAAGATCGGCCGACCGGCGACCATGTCCCGCAGGTACTTGGTAGCGGGTTCTACGACCTTCTTGTTGCTCTTGGTGTCGGTGTCAACCGCCTTATGCAGGTCAAGATAGTTCTGGATGAAATCCCATCCCTTGATGCCGAGCTTATCGACATGCTTTTTGATCTTGGAGGCCTTCAGGCACATGCCTTCGGCGATGACCAGGCAGGCACCGCCGCGAACACGATTGGTAGCAATCCGGGGCAGGTCCCGGAAACCAGAGATCTCGACCCGTTCGGTGCCTTCGCCGTCCACCATCACAGGGCAGTCCTTGACGATGGTGTGGATCTCCTGAGGTGTCGGGGTGAACTGCAGGTGCTGACATTGTTTGTACAACGGAATTTCCTCGTCGAACCGTTCCACCTCACCTTCGGTGGCGACGTACTTGCCGACGCCGAGTTCCTGGCGGACCACGTCTGCGATAAGAACGCTCATAGCCTGTCCGGTGCCGCCCGCGGCCCGGATCGGGCCGGCGAAGACCAGGTCAGTATAAGTAGAGCCGTCGGGGTTGGTCTTGATGTAAGTTCCCGCGATACCTTCGAGCGGGGCGACGAGAATGCCCTCGGTCAGAACTGCCAGTCCGACCCGGACCGCACGGTCGAGGGTCTTTTCCTTGCTTTCGGCCGGCCGATGGGCGAACTCCTGTGCCACTTTCAGGGCCACAATCTCCCGGTTCCCGTACTGAGCGGTAAGCCGGCGGATGTCGTCCGCCACGCCTTCGACGTGGTAATCGGACAGCAGTTTCTCGACCCGTGAGGCAAGGTCCTCGGCCCGCGGAATCTCAGTGGTCAGCTGCGGGTCCTTGCCTTCCCGGCGGGCTTTGTCGGCCAGTTGATAGCAGATTTCAGCGTCGTCGTTGAGCTGTTTGAAATAAGCCTTCATCTCCGCGCTGGCGGCGACCTCGGCAGACATTTCATTCCTCGCTGCCATCATCGGCGGCGTTGCGGGCGGCCTCCGCCCGCTCGGCTTCATGCGCCAGCCGTTCGGCCTCGGCGGCCTTTTCAGCACGGGCACGGAAGATAACCCGGAGCCGCTGAATGATGTCGTCCTTCAGCTGCGGCATGCCTTCGCCGGTGACGGCGGAGATGTGGAGAGTGTCATTGTCCCGTTTCAGGAGGTCGGCTTTGCTCTCGACCACGATGATGGGGATGCCTTCGAAGCCTTTCTGAATGCTGTGAAGGAGCTCTTCCTGCTTCTCCAGTGTGTAGCCGCAGGTCTCGGTGGGGTCGAGGATGAATACCATGATGTCCGAGAGGTAACGGAGGGCCAGGACAGCCTGTTTCTCGATGTCGTTACGCTCCTCAAAGGTCCGGTCAAGCAGGCCGGGAGTGTCTACGATCTGATATTTCCGCCAATCGTCCTCGATATGACCGATGGTGATGCCTTTCGTGGTAAAAGGATACGGGGCAATCTCTGGAGCTGCGGTGCTGATATATGTTACCAGGCTGCTCTTTCCGACATTCGGGAAGCCGGCGATGACGACGGTGGGGACCTGCGGGTCGATAGCAGGGAGCAGCCGGAGTTTGTCCCGGGCGCCCTGTAAAAACAGGAGGTCGTCCTTGATTTGATTGATGTACGAGCCGAGCCGGCCGTAGAAGCCGGACCGGATAGATTCTATGATGTGCGGGTCCTTCGTCCGCCTGACCTCGCGGAGCGCCCCGTTTTTCAGGAGTTCCGTGCGGCCGGCCGCCCAGTTGACGGCGCCCAGTGCCTTCTTGTAGCGGTCTATACCGATGACCAGGTTCACCAACTGCGGGAAGAAATCGTCCTGCTTTTCCATCCGCGGGAACCGTTGAATGTAAGTGACGAGCGTCGTCTCGACGATATCGCCGGCGGCCGTGATCTTGGCAAGTGTCGTTTTCTTTCTTGTGTCAAGGGCGTCGCTGCCGGTCTTGCTGATCTTGGAGGCCCGGTGGAATGCCTTATCCATTAACTCCTCGGCCGTGAGGACTGTCGGTACTCTGTAGTTCATTCCGGGCATATGACTTTCAAGATACGCTCCCTGTATATTAGGAGATTGGGAACAAATTTTTTCCGGGTGACAGAGTCCGGTATTAAGTGGTTTTCCCGGTAGCGGTGCTCAGCCGTCGGGGGTGATAGTCAGACGCATGAGCCAGAGGTCGGATTCCATTGTCTTATCGGGATTGAGGGCCGAGGGGACCAGCGAGGTTGGGCAGCCGATGATCCGGATCCCGGCCGTGACTGCCGGGTCACCCATTTCCTGACCGCAGATCCTGGCGAATGCCGAGATGTTGGCGGCTACGTCGATGCCGAGCCGGACGTCCGGCAGATCGGAGACGTCGCCGAGGAAGGTCGGAGGGGCGATGCCGGTGTAGACGGTCATGCCTACATACAGGTCTTCGGGCACGGCCTGTCCGAGGTCGATGGCGTACGGGTCATCAATATTGAGGAACAGTTCCTCGCAGCGGCCCACGACGTAACGGAGTAGGTCGCCGGCCATCTCTTCGCCGGCATACAGTGCCAGACGCAAGCCGGTACGGGCGGTGCCGGTCAGATCGGCCGCGTCGGCAGAGACGAAGATGCCCGCCTCAACGAGGCAGAAGGCGAGTCCGTCGATTCCATCATCAAGCGCATACTGTACGGTGAGCTTGAAGAAATTCCCGAGTTCGGCGACGGAACCGAGCTGTTTCATCTCGCCCATTGCCCGGGAGGCGGCGCTGCCGAAGATCGAGATTGCCGCGGAGGTCAGCAGGCCGTCTGTGCCGATAAGGCCGCCGCGGTTCTGTTCGTCGCGGGTCCCTTCCGCCAGGACCCACTCGACCGAGGTATCGGCGCCCCGCTGCCAGGTCCGGTCGTCGTTGCCGCCGTCGCTGCGGGCAGGGGTCCGGTCCTGTTCGGTGCCGGCAGCATCTTTCAGGACCAGGTATTCGTTGCTGTTCACCAGGAAGGTACCGTCAAACTCCACCGATGTACGGGCGCCTGCCGCCAGGGTCTCAGCGCCGAAGGTATAGGTCCGACCTTTGGAGGTGGTCAAGGTCCAGCTTTCGAGGTCCACAGCGGTACGGGTGGCGTTCAGGATCTCTGCCCATTCGCAGTCAGTGTCCTCGCCGGCGGGATTGGACTCGAACTCGTTCACCAGGACCCCGGACTCGAACGGGGCAGCATACTTGAGCTCCAGGCCGGCGTCCACGATCAGTTTGGTGCCGGCAATGGGCGACGGCAGACTGCTGAGCACTGTTTCCAGGGCCGGGACGTCGGAGAGACAGAGATTCGCTTCGCGGTACTGGATCAGGTCCGGCAGGACCAGATCGATCCCGGTGCCGTTCACGTCGCCGGTGACCGTCAGCAGGTGTTCTGAAGACAGCATCAGTGGGTCGACATCGCCGGTGACCGTCCAACCGTCTCCGGTAAGGCTCAGACCGCCGGTGATGACTGCGCGGGGCCCGCCGTCGCTCTTCTCCTTGACCTTTACGTTCAGCCAGGTGTGGACCGCCGTGCCGTTGAGGTCAGTGTCCAGCTCTGCCTTCACGACCTGTTTGGTGGTCTTGACGAGCGAGGCGGCGTTGAAGGTGAGCGTTACCGTGGTGCCCAGATAGTTGAACCCGAAGATCTGGTGTTTGGCATTGGCATCGACGGTGACGGCGATTTTTTCGGCAGCCGCAAGAATCGCGTTGCCGGCAGCATCGGTGATCTCGGACTCGATGAGGTCTGCCAGAGCCTCCAGCGGTTCGCTGATCGCGGCGTAAACCTTCGCCAGGCGGTCGGCGGCCCAACGGCCGGCCTGACTGAGGGCTTCCTTCAGCCGATCTAGAAGTTCCTGCGCCAGCGCCATGGCCTTGCGGAGCGGTTCAATGATCGGCTCCAGGGCTTTGAGCGCCGCGGCCTGGAGATCGTCCAGGACCGTGACAGTGGGGTCGTAGGACGGGACGCCGGCCAGTTCCCAGCCGCTGATCACAGGAATTTGCAGGTCGAGACTGACCACAGCCTGTCCGGAGACGGCGGCGTCGCTGATGCCGAGCGCAGCCGTGAGCCCGCCGGTGCTGGTGACCGTGTACGGCAGGGTGTCAGTTAAGGACACCGTGAACATAGAGCAGTAGGCGGCACCGGCGCTGTCGCGGAAGCCGGTCTGATGGGTGCACAGGCTTTGGTTATCGGCGGGGTAGCCAATCTGGATGCTCGGGACCGAGTAGTCTTTGACATACAGGGATTCGGCAACAGTGTTGCCGCCCGTGTCGGTCACCCGAAATGCGTCCTCGTCAGGGAATGCGGTCACACCGTCAAACGGGTTCATGTCCAGCTGTGCTAGTTCCTCGTGGCAGAGCTGTCCCATGCGCGACTTTATGTCCACACCGTGGCCGACGACCAGGAGACCGCCCTTGAGCGCGGCCGTGAAACCCTGACGGAGGATGCTGCTGTCCTCGGCCTCCTTGTCCCGCAGGGCCTGCAGTTGGGTGAGTGCAGTGTCGACCTCGTCCGACCAGGTATCGCCGGCCGAATGATAATTGACGAGCAGGTCATGATAAATGCACTGCTTGGCATCCTCGCCGAGTTCATAGCCGTCTGTAACTGCAGCATATTTGGGTGCCAGGTCTGCATAGATGGCATCGGTAAGATAACGGTAAAATCTCTCTCCCTTACAGAAAAGAGCGTCCTGGTTCTGCATAATCGCATTGTACAAAGCAGCGGTGAAAGGATCTGGGAAGGTCTCTGCTCCGAGTGCGTCCTCGGCTAATTCCGCGAATAGTGCATCGCTGCCAGTGAGGGCTTCGCTCAGACGGTCAGCGACGATCTGATTGAACGGGTCTGATGATTCGTAAACGTTGAAAGCGATCGTTCCGAGATGAGAAGATCCGGCCGCCTGATCGGCGGCCTCCCTGACGATGCCGTAGATTAGGTCGCGGATGCGGTTTGTGTTCTCCTCATAGTTGTCGGCGAAGTCGGTGACCGTCACCGAGTTCAGGTAATCGGGGGTCGGATAGGGCACGGTGGAAGTAAGCACGATTCCGTCCGGCATCCAGTAATCATAACCGAAGACCCTGTTGTCACAGCTGTAAGTGAGGGTCTCGTCGATGCCGATGTTGATGTCGGCGGCGCTGCCGAGTACGTCCCGGATATAATCGGCGGTCGAGAAAGGATCCCGGCCGGTGATAAACGAGGTCAAGGTCTCCCAGGCGTTTGCCAGGGTGTCGGTGACCATGTCCAGGCCCCGTAACAGGGCGTTGCCCAAGAAGTAATCGAACCATTTGGTGGAGATGTCGTCGACGGCGGAAAGCAGGGCCTGGCTGTAGAGCGCGTCGAGGTCGATGTATGCCATGCCGTTCTCGCCAGTGATGAAGGCCTTGGCGGGGTCGGTGTCGCCGATGATGAGCGTACCGTCGGCGTTATTGCGGAAGAACAGGGTCTCGACCGCACTGAGCGCGCTGCGGTAGGACTGTTCCGCGTCCTCGGCGGTGAGGATCTGGCTGGTGCCCTTGCTGCCGTCAGAGGTCAGCGCGCCGTAGCCGTTCAGCACCCGGTACTGGGCCAGGGACGAGAGCTCGTATGTCATCAGCTGCGCCAGAAGAGACCCGCCGCCGCTTAGCGCCGCTTCGAACAGCGAACCCTGGGCAGCCGCCAGCGGCAGGCCGCAACTGCCGTCGGAGCAAAAAGTGAGCTCCGCATCAGCCCGGCCAGAGTCAGATGCAAAAGAGGCAGTGATCGTCCCAGCGGCCTGGAGGTAGACCGGCAGGCAGCCGTCGCCGCCGACGGTCAGGCCTTCGAGTTTCAGTGTCTCGACGGTGAGTTTCACTTCATAACTGTGCAAATCAACATGCACCCCGCCATCCGCCAGCGGGAACTGGAATGCGAACCACTGAGCGGCCAGGGCCCGGAAGGCCTCCTCCCGGGATTCTAGCGCTCCCAGGGTGCTGTCGGTGCTGACAGTGTGGAGAATTTCGCCGAGCCCCCGCTCTACGAAGCGGACGGTCGCGGTCTCTGTCAGGCCGATTGCGTCGATCTCGGTGCCGATGTGGGAATCGGCCTGTTCGGTCTCTTCCAGCTGCCCGGCAACGATGCCGTAGGCGGAGGCGACCACCAGGATGGTCACCGCCACAATGGCGAACGGCAGGCTGCCGCGGCGGTTCCGGTGCAGTCCATGGGTCATGGCCCGGCGTTCGCGGTTCGGCGGGATATAAGAACGGGAGTGCAGTTAACGGTGCAGTGATCATGACGACTGCCACAGGCTGTCCCACGGCTGTTAGGCGCCGTGCGTGCGCTATTTAATAATAGGAAAGGCATTCCCAGCGTTAACATGAGCTCTACCACAACGGATTATGCGGCGGCCACCGGTCTGCCGAAGAAGACGCAGTCGATCTGCCCCGACTGCGGCAAACTTCTTGAGGCCACCGTCTACGAGAAAGACGGCAAAGTCATGATAGACAAGACCTGCCCGGAGCACGGCAAGTTCACCGACGTCTACTGGTCGGATGCCAAGCTCTATCTCAAGGCAGAGAAGTTCGCCAAGGACGGTATCGGCCTGAAGAACCCGATGGACAAGTCCCTGAAGCCCGGTGAGAACGTCCATATCATGGTAGACGGCGAGCGGGTCGACATGCTTTCTTGCACGGCCCTGGCCAACCTCGACCTGACCAACCGGTGCAACATGCACTGCCCGATCTGCTTCGCCAACGCGAACGACGCGGGGTATGTGTACGAGCCGGAATACGACCAGGTCTGCAAGATGCTCGACTGTCTTCGTTCCGAGGAGCCGATCAAATGCACCGCAGTTCAGTTCGCGGGCGGCGAACCCACCGTGTACCCGCGGTTCGTCGATGTCATCAGGGCTGCCAAAGAGCGTCACTTCGCCCAGGTCATGGTCGCCTCGAACGGTCTGAAATTCGCCCACGACTACCAGTTCCTGAAGGATTCCGCGGCCGCCGGCCTGAACACCATCTACCTGCAGTTCGACGGCCTGACCGACGACATCTATCTGCGGTCCAGGGGCCGGAAGATGGTGGCCGTCAAGCAGGCGGTTATTGACAACTGCATCAAACTGCGCGACGAGACCGGCCACAGCCCGTCCATCGTGTTGGTTGTTACCGTCGTGCGCGGCATGAACGACAAGATCCTCGGCGATATCATCAGGTATGCCATGAAATACAGTCGGGTCGTCCGCGGGGTCAACCTGCAGCCGGTGTCCTTTACCGGCCGGATGACCAGAGAGGAGATCGACAAGGGCCGGATCACCCTGACCGATGTCGCGAAGGACATCAGCGAGCAGACAGGTTTCACGACCATGGACGACTGGTACCCGGTGCCGGTCGTAGCTGAGGTCTCGGACTACGCGTCCGTTATTCTGGGCCAGAACAAGGTCACCCTCACCGCTCATCCGCACTGCGGGCTGGCGACGTACCTGTTCATCCAGGATGACGGCAAGGTCGTGCCCTTCCCCCAGTTCATCGACATAGACAAGTTCGTCACCGGCCTGGGCGACATTGCCAAAAAGGCCGAAGATGCTGCCTTCAAGAAGCTCACCGTTCTTAAGGTCAAGAAACTCCTGGAGAACTGTCTGATCGAGAAGAACATGCCCAGCGGCATGAGCAAGGAAGAGTTCATTCACATGATCGTCAGTGTCATGAGCAACAAATCCAAGGAGACCCTGGCAAAGTTCTCGTGGAAGATGATGTACGTCGGCGCTATGCACTTCCAGGACTCGTTCAACTACGACGTCGAGCGGGTCAGAAGATGCGCCATTCACTACGTTACCCCGGACTGCAAGGTCATTCCGTTCTGCGCCTACAACAGCGGGCCCGAGATGCGGGTCGCGACCGAAAAGGAGTTCTCCGTCCCAGTGGAAGAATGGAAGAAGACCCATCAAACCGAGGCCAAATCCATCGCGGAAGCGCTCATCGTTCCCGAAGACCAGCGCGGCGAAGTGCCTGAGGACAAGAAGGAGTGAATACTATGATCGTGGACCAGAGCAAATGTCTTCACTGCGGCGGATGCGTCGGCTCCTGCCCGCAGAATGCCATCTTCCTGAACGACTGCGTTCTTGAGTTCAGCAACAAATGCAACCGGTGCGGCCGCTGCGTAAAGCTCTGCCCCGTGGCTGCCCTTGAACTGGAGGCGAAATCATGAAGACCCTCACCTGCGACATCCTGGTTGTCGGCGGCGGACCCGGCGGTTCTATGGCTGCGAAGTTCTGCGCCCAGGGCGGTCTGGACACGCTGATGATCGAGAAGAAGGCCGAGATCGGCGCCCCGCTTCGGTGCGCTGAAGGCGTCTCGAAGAAATGGCTGGACGAGGTCGGCATCAAGCCCGACCCCGCCTGGATCCGGGCCAACATGAAAGGTGCGATCATAAAATCGCCGGACGGCACCTCTTTCCAGCTGGACGAGTCCAAGGCCGGTGCCGAGGTCGGTTACGTCCTCGAACGGCACCTGTTCGACAAGGCCCTCGCCCGGGATGCGGTCGAGGCCGGGGCACGGGTCATGCTCCGCACCTCCGCTACCGATGTCATCCGGGAGAACGGCAAGATCGTCGGTGTCAAGGCGGTCGAGATGGGCGATCCTATCGAGATCCGCTGCAAGTGCATTGTCGGTGCGGACGGCTACGAATCCCAGATCGGGAGATGGGCCGGCATCGACACCAACCTCAAACTCAACGACATCGACTCCTGTCTGCAGTACCGGATGGTCAATGCGGAAATCGCCCCGGACTACTGCGAGTTCGTCATCGGAGACTCGGTCGCGCCCGGCGGCTATCTGTGGATATTCCCCAAGGGCAACGGCACCGCGAACGTCGGTATCGGCATCATCGGGACCAAAGCGAAGAACGGCGCGGCGAAGAAATACCTGGACAGGTTCATCGCCAACGACAAGCGGTTCGCGCACTCCCAGCCCCTGGAAATCATGGGCGGCTTCGTATCCACCTGCCCCGGTCTGGACTGCGCCGTGGCCGACAATATCATCCTCGTCGGCGACGCTGCACGGGTCATCGATCCCATCACCGGCGGCGGCATCTGTCATGCCTGCCGGACCGGCATGTACGCCGGCAAGGTTCTGACTGAATGCGCCAAGACCGGCGACTTCTCCAAGAAAGCCCTGATGCCCTATGAGAAGATGTGGCGGGACCGGATGGAGGACAAGCTCTATCGGAACTGGTACGCCAAGGAGCGGCTGGCCACGCTGGACGACGACACCATCAACAAGCTCGTCGAGCTGATCTCCACGGCCGACATCAAGGAGGTCAACGTCTATAACCTTCTGAAGGTCGTCAAGGAGAAGTTCCCGAAGGTCGTCGAAGGCTTCGAGGATCTGATCTGAAACCCTTCAACGGGCCTTACGGCCCGTCTTATTTTTTGTTCTTGAAGATTAAGGAAAATGCAAAAGGATGCAGGCTTATCGTCTGTTGTCGGCATTCTTCTTCTCGCCGTGATGGCCCCGACCCCGGTGCCGCTGCTTCTGGCCCGCTTCCCGGGTGGAGACGGTCACGCCCGGCACCCCGGTGTGGACGATATACGGGGTCCCGCCGTGGGCCAGGATGGCCTTGGCTACCTGCTGCGGCCGGTCGGTCAGCGCCACCATGCACCCGCCGCCGCCCGAGCCTGTGAGTTTGGCGCCGTACGAGTACGGCAGGGCCGCATCTACAAGCGAATTAAGCTCGGGGCAGGAGACGCCGAGAATAGACAGGAGCTTGTGGTCGTAGGTCATAAGTGCCCCGAGCTCGTCCAGATCCCCGGCCCGCAGAGCTCTCAGGCCGTCCCGGGTGACGTCACCGATCTCGTCGACGATCCCGGCGGCAAAGCTGTTGCTCTCGCGGTAGCGCCGGACCTTGTCGACCAGCGGGCCGGTGGCGGCCCGGATGCCGGTGTTGCCGAGGACGAAGGTCATCGGCGGTGTGTCGAAGCGGGAGACCTCCCAGGTCCGGTCCTCTTTGGAGATCGTCCAGAGCAGGTCCTCCTTCCGGTGCGGCATGTTGAGGGCTACGCCCCCGCCGGCGGCGGAGGTCGAGGTGTCCATGGGGCTGCCACGTCCCTGGGCATAATATTCGGCCTCGTAGGCGTCCTTAGCGACGGCAGCCCGGTCCAGCGGCTGGCCTTCCAAAGCCTGCAGCGCGGCGGCGAACGCCACCGAAAGGGCAGCAGAAGAGCCGAGGCCGGATCCGGAGGGGATGTCGCTTTCCACATAGGCGGAGACCGGCTTGCCGCCGTGCAGGTCGTACAGGTAGCGCATGTGCGGACTGGTGTTGCGGTTCGACGCGGTCTGGCCGTTGACGCGGAATGCATCGGAATACCGTAGCCGGACCCTGAACCGCAGGTCGATGGCCAGAGTGAGCGATGGCTCGCCGTAGACGACGGCGTGTTCGCCGAGGATCACGAACTTGCTGGGGGCCGAGGCGGTGGCTTCGATCATTCAGTTCAGTCCATACCTGTGGAGCGTTTCCTTGATGGCATCGTTGGGCGTACGGCCTTCCAGTGCCGGCTGGGCAATGTCCCACCAGGCCTCTTCGAAGTCACCGAGGGCCCGTTTGAACTCCTCGTCGTCGTGATACTCTTCGCGTTTGACGGTCATCAGGGCCTTCTGTTCCTCTTTGAAGAGATCGACACCGAAGTGCTTGTTGGTGAGAGCCATGCCCAGAAAGATGTCGAAATCGGTCATCACGTCCGGTGTGTTGTCGGGGTCCTGGGAGTCGGCGAGCATGTCGAGCACGCCGCCGGCGGTGAGTTTGAAGACCATTTTGAGCCGTGCTTCCTCAGAGGGAAGATCCATGGCCTTGATCCTGTCCATCATGTCCTGATACCAGAGGTCGCTGAGAGCAGAGACCCGGCGGGGGTTGTTCCCATAGACGTATTCTAACTCTTTTTGCTCTTCGGAGTCATCACCATCGCTGTCCTCGCCGCTGAAGAGGTCGGCGTTGGGGTCCAGTTCGCCGTTCACAGGCCCTGCCCCCGGAGCTGTTTCATGGTAGAAGCCAGAATGTCCATTCCGGTATTGATCTTTTCTTCGCTGGCGGCGTAGGAGAACCGCAGGTGTTTTTCACCGTAACTGCCGAATGCCGAGCCCGGGGTACAGATGAGCCCGTTCTTAGCAAGCCGGTTGGCCAGTTCCTGCGAGGACATTTTCAGGTCGAACGAAGGAAAAGCGTAGAACGCGCCCCGCGGCGGCATCAGGTGCATGCCGTCGATCTCATTGATCCGCTTGGTGATGAGGTCCCGCCGGGCCCGGAAGACCTGCCGGGCGCGGTCCAGGTACGGATCGATCCCGGGAAGGGCGGCGAGCACGCCGTACATCGCCGGCATGTTGGGGCTGGCGCAGACGTGATACTGCATTTTGATGAGCGCTTCCATACATTCAGGGTTGGCAGCGATGAAGCCCATCCGCCAGCCGGTCACGGCCATCATCTTGGAGAAACCGTTGACGACCAGCGCGCGGTCCAGGTAAGGCAGGAACGATTCGTGCTTGCCCTCGTAGATAAACTCACAGTAGACCTCGTCGGCCAGGATCATGATGTGGCGGTCGGCGGCCAGGTCTGCCAGGGCGTCCCGGATCTCTTTGGTGATTACTCCGCCGGTAGGATTGGTCGGGGTGTTAACAATGATCATCTTGGTGCGCGGCGTGATTTTCGCCTGGATATCCTCCAGATCGGGCTGGAAATCACCTTCGGTCAGGCGGTATTCGACCGGTATGCCGCCTGCCAGCTTGGCGTGGGGCGCGTAGATGACAAAACCGGGGCTGGGTACCAGAACCTCGTCGCCGGGGTCGACGAAAGACTGCGTGGCCTCCAGAAGAGCGGTGGAGCCGCTGGGAGTGATGATAATGTTCTGGCCGGTGAGCGGGCCGAAGCGGGAGAAGCGCTCGGCGACGGCATTCCGGAGTTCGGGGATGCCGGCAGTCGGTGCGTACTTGTTCTTGCCGGCCCGGGAGGCCTCGCACATGCCGTCAATGGCCGCCTGCGGTGGCGCCAGATCGGGCTCGCCGAGGCCAAGGTTAATAGATCCCGGACCTGCCAGGTCGAACATCTTACGGATGCCGGACATCGGAATGGCCGCCAGACGGTCGGATGTCTTCATGTTCATGCGGCCGAGATAGGGAAAGCCCGTTATATTCATTTAGTCGCGCGAGAGCCGGTTGACGGTCAATCGTTTAATACCGTCGCTGTCCTAAGGGTAGTACATGGCTTTCCGTTGCGGCCCGTCCGGGCTGTTATGTCTTATCGTCGGAACCGTGCTCGCGGTTCTGTCCACGCTGACGTACACCGGCATCACAGCCCTGCCCGCACTCGGAACGGAGCGGTTCATTGAACTCGCCTATCTGCTTATGGTGGTCGGCATCGTTCTCATACTGGTCGACCGGCGGCTGATGCGTCGGGATACCGAGGACCTGGAGCTGACGACCGCTTGCCGGGAAATGTGCGGAAAGGTCGATACGGACGGATATACGATTGACTTGGCGGTGCTGACCGCGCCGGGGAAAAAGAAAAACAAGCATCCGGAGTTGTCTCCGCAGGCGGAGACCTTAGACGCCCGGACCGTCGGGCCGAACGGTTTCGTCGGGGTGTTGTTCCCGCCGGCCGATCCGCATGCGGAATCGGTCCTCTACCGGAAAGAACTGGGTACGGCGACCGACGGCTATCTGGTGGCTCTGTGTCTCCGTACCGATCTACCGGCCGAGGAGCCGGCACTGCTGTACCTGTGTAACAAGCCTATGAGGCAGGAACAATGACTGCGGGCCGGGCTCTAAACGCGCCAATGCTGTACTATCTTTTCGATTCGGTGAACATGCACCGGTGGAACGACCACCTGCGGCCACTGGACTTGACCGAGCTCGACAAACAGGCCCACAAGGCGGCCATTGCCTGGGTGCTCGGGCGGTATGAGGAGGATGCCGGCAATGTCATGGATTGGTCCCGGATCATCGAGCACACACTGTTCTCATTCCTGCAGCGGGTGGCGTTGACCGACCTTAAACCGCAGATTTTCCATCGGATCGTTGCGGAGAAGGAACCCGAAGTCAACACCTATGTGTTGCAGGCCTTCGACCGGGCTGTACCGGTGACCGACGCTGCCTTCCGCCGGCGGTTTGAAGAGTACCTGAACGGGCCGAAAGACACCCGGGAGGACGCGGTTATCCGCGCCGCCCACTACCTGGCGACCCGCTGGGAATTCAACGTCATCTACGACGCCAACCGTTCGCTCTACGGCATCGAAGACACCCGCCGGGAGATTGACGAGCAGATCGAGCAGCATGCAGATCTGGCCGGGGTTCGGCAGCTCATGGCCGACAAGCGCTCGTTCGATTTCGTCGACGTGTTCGGCCAACTGCGGTTCCAGCAGCGCTGGGCCCGCACCCCGCGGATCCCGAACACCACTGTACTCGGGCACTCGCTGCTGGTGGCGGACATGGCCTACCTGAATGACCTCGATCACGGTATCGCCGGTTCCGAACTGTACAACGATTTCTACAGCGGACTCTACCACGATCTGCCCGAAGTCCTGACCAAGGACGTCATCTCGCCGGTCAAAGTGCACGTGAACGGTCTCCCGGCTCTGCTTGAAGGTGTGGAGCACGAACTGATGGAGAAGCGGATCATGCCGCTGATCCCGGAGGGCTGGCGGGACGACCTGCGGTTCATGTCCTACGAGCCGTTCGAGGATACAGACGGCACCCGCAGACACCGCTGGGGCCGGGCGGTCAAGGCCTGCGACCTGCTCAGTGCCTGGATGGAAGCTCATATCTCCATCTGCTACGGCGTGTCCTCGCAGGGGCTGCGGGACGGTGAACAGGACATCCGGCGGAAACTGCTTCAGCCGAACGGCTTCGGCGACTGTATCGGTGCGGCCGAGATTCTCCGCGAGTTTGACGGGATGAAAATCTGAGCTGCGGTGCCTTTCCCCCGGTGAATTACAGACCTCCTGTCACTTATTTATACCCGAATAAGATACGCAGTGTCATTAATTTGGAGAGAAAGTAAAATGTCCGACATCGCAGTGGTCTACTACTCCCGTGCCGGGGAGAACTGTTACAGCGGCGCCATTCGGAATGTTGCCGTCGGCAATACCGAGGTTGTCGTCGGGTATGTCCGCGATCTGACCGGTGCCGACCTGTTCAAGCTCGAGACGGTGGAAAAATACCCGGTCAACTATACCCAGTGCACCGACCGGGCCAAGGCCGAACTGCACGCCAACGCCAGGCCGGCCCTGCAGAGCCTGCCGCACGTCACCGCCTACCAGACCGTCATCCTGGCCTTCCCCAACTGGTGGGGCACGGCGCCCATGGCGGTCCGCACCTTCCTGGACGCCCAGACGCTGGCCGGGAAGAAGGTCCTGCTGCTCTGCACCAATGAAGGCGGCGGGATGGGTTCCAGTGAGCGGGACCTGAAGCAGGCCTGCCCCGAAGCATCGTTCGGACCGTCCCTTGAAATCCGCGGCGGAGCAGTGACCGGAGCAAAAGACAAGGTGGAGCGCTGGCTGAAAAAGGCCCGGTTGCTCTGAAATATAAAAAAAATAATATCCGGGCGGAACGCGGAGTCCCGTCCGGCAAAGGGTTTTTCACTCTTTTTTGGCCGCGCTCTGACCGACAATGTGCTTCGGCGGAACGATTGTTTCCTGACCGCCCATGTAAGGCCGCAGAACCTCGGGTATCGTGACCGAGCCGTCGGCGTTCTGATAGTTCTCGAGAATAGCCACCATCGTCCGGGGCAGCGCCAGACCGGAGCCGTTGAGGGTGTGCACGTACTCGCTCTTCAGATGGGGTGCGGGCCGGTACTTGATCTTTGCGCGCCGAGCCTGGAAGTCCAGGAAGTTGGAGCACGAGGAGGCCTCGAGCCACTTCTGATGGGCGGGAGCCCACAGTTCTAAGTCGAAGCACTTACTGCACGAGAAGCTCATGTCACCGGTGCAGAGCAGGAGCACATGGTAGGGTAGTTTGAGCCCCCGGATGAGCTCTTCGGCGTCGTGCCGGAGCTCTTCCAGTGCCTGATATGAGGTAGACGGTTCGACGAAGCGGACCATCTCGACCTTGTTGAACTCATGGACCCGGATGATGCCGTTGGTGTCGGCGTGTTTGCCGACCTCCCGCCGAAACGAGGGCAGGTAGGCGGTCAGTTTGATCGGCAGGTCCTCTTTCGAGAGAATCTCGCCGTTGAGCAGGTTGGTTACCGGGACCTCGGCGGTCGGGTTCAGCCACATCTCATCTTTCTCAAGGCAGTACATGTCGTCCTTTAGGTTAGGGTATTGGCCGGTGCCGATGACCGCGGTCTTGTTCACGACGACCGGCGGGAAAACTTCCCGGTAGCCCTGCTTGGCATGCATGTCCAGGAAATAGTTGATCAGCGCGCGCTCGAGGCGGGCACCGTCGCCTTTCAGGCAGTAGAATCCGGAACCGGCGACCTTGACAGCCCGGTCGAAGTCGATGATGTCCAGATCCCGGATGAGCTGGGAGTGGTCCTTGATCGGGAAGTCGAACTCCCGTTTCTCGCCCCACTCGTATTGCACGACGTTCTCGGTGTCGTCCTTGCCCAGAGGCACGGACGCGTCGGGGATGTTCGGGATATTGAGCAGGCAATCCGTCCGGATACCCTCTAGTTCCTCCATCTGTCTGTCATTAGCGGAGATCTTGTCGCCGACCGTCCGCATCTCCTTAATCTGCCGATCCTTTTCAGGGCCCTTCGGCAATTTGGCGATGCCCATCGATACCTGGTTCCGGGTCTTCCGGAGCTGGTTGTTCTCGTTGGTCAGCTGGCGCCATTCGTTGTCGGCCTGTATCAGCCGGTCCAGGATCGCTGGGTCTTTGTTCCGGTGGACCAACATGGTCCTGATCTTCTCGGGGTCGGCCCGAATCACATCGATATCAAGCATAATCAATCACCAAACGGCTCTCAGAACTTTTTCTGGCAGAGTGATTCCCACGTCCGCCGGTCTGTGAGGACAATGACCCCGCCCCTCACGTCGACCGCGACGCTCTCGGTCGCGGTTGCAATCTGCGCCGCGGCGTCGGATACGTCCAGGTCGCTGTTATTGAGTACTTTCACTTTGATCAGCCGCCGGTTCTTCAGCTGTTGGCGGATCTCCTCCAGCAGCTGGTCGCCCAGGCCGTCTTTGCCCACACGCACGGTGGCGTCTATCGACGCCGCCCGCCGCATGAGCTCTTTCTTGGCTTCCCTGTCAGTCATGATTCTTTTGCTCCTTGAGATACGGCCTGCGCCGAACGGCGCCGCACTCCCGACAGCCGCAGACCACTTTGTGCCCAGTCAGTCTGACCGTGCAGTTGAGTCCCGGTATCAGGGGGAGGAGGCAGCGGCGGCAGTAACGGAAATCGGGCGGCAGGGAGACCTGGGCCTTCATGCCGATCGTCCGTGCCAGCCCGACATAACGCCGGGCCCGGTCGCCGCGTCCCGCCCGAACGGCCTCCTGGGACAGGCGGAGCAGCGTTTCGACACGCGCGGTCCCGATGTCCCTGACCGCATTGCGGGAGAGATGCCTCTTGGCCATGATAGTCGGCACATCAAGCGCCGTTTCATATAAAGGTTCTCGTGCGTGCGATGAGAATACCCGCCGCCGCGGCCGGACAAAACCGCCGGCCGCAGAGCCAGCAGTTCCCCTGTACAGAAAACCCGAGGGATAACAGTTAAATCCTACCTGATTATGGGGAAGGACTGTTCGTTTAAGGGCGGGCAATAGCCTTAATATAGTAATTGGGGTTTGTCGCTCTCTATTAACAATCACAGGTGGCAGTCATGGTAAGAAAGCCAGCATCGATGTACAGAAGGATCACCGGACAGGCCTATACTCGGCGCGAGTATATGGGCGGTGTCCCGGCGGTCAGGATCAGCCAGTTTGACATGGGCAACCTTCAGAAAGAGGACGAGTTCCCCGTTATCCTTACGCTCCGCGTGAAAGGACGGGTCCAGGTCCGGCACACCGCTATCGAGGCCGGCCGTATCGCTGCCAACCGGGTGCTTACCGGCGTAGGCACTTCCGCCTATCATCTGAAAGTCCGGGTCTACCCCCACGTCGTGCTCCGCGAGAACAAACTCGCGACCGGCGCAGGTGCGGACCGTGTTTCGTCCGGTATGCGCCGGGCCTTCGGCAAGACCGTCGGCACCGCGGCGCGGGTGGAATGCAATCAGGCCATCTACACCGTTTACGTCAATGCCGACAAGGTCGCTCAAGCCAAGGACGCGCTCTGGAGAGCTTCCATGAAGATCCCGAGCCCGTGCTACATCGACGTCGAAAAAGGCCAGGAACTCATTCACTGATGCAGTTCGATCTTCAGATCGATACCATCGAAAGCTGGATCCGCGGTCGGGGTTTTACCTCGGTCGCCCTCCAGTTGCCGGAAGGCCTGAAGCTCCGCGCCGCTGAGCTTTCAGACCGGATTTTCCGTGATACCGGCGCGGAAGCAGTTGTCTTGGGTTACCCTTGTTACGGGGCCTGCGATCTTTTCATCCATTACAAACGCTACGCTCAGGGGCTTGTTCATTTTGGGCATTCGCCGATCCCCAACCTGCCTCAGGATCCCGACGTGCTGTATGTGGAGGCCCGGGCGAAGGTCAGTATCGACGGTCCGCTGCAGGCCGTATTGGACAAAATGCCGGCCCGCGTGGGGCTGCTGGCCTCGGTGCAGTACATCGGACTGCTGCCGCGGGCCAAAGAGCTTATCGAGGCTTCCGGCCGCACCGCGGTCATCGGAAAAGGGGACAACCGGCTGTGCTATCCCGGCCAGGTGCTGGGCTGCGACTGCTCTGCCGCGCTGGCTGAGGAGCCGGTCGTGGACGGCTTCCTGTTCCTCGGCGAGGGTGACTTCCACCCGCTGGCGGCCGCGTTCGGTGTGAAGAAGCCGCTGCTGGTGTTCAACCCGGTCATCGGTGAGCTGCGGAATGTGGACGGTGTCCGCGACCGCATCCTGCGGCGGCGGTTCGCCGCCATCGAGGCCGCGCGGAACGCACAGTCGTTCCTAGTCATAGTCTGCAGTAAGGTCGGTCAGTATCGGCCGGAGGCCGCCGACCGGATCGAAAGACAGTTACGGGCGGCCGGCAAGCAGGTCACACGGCTGGTGACCGATGAACTTTCGCCGGCGGCGCTGCTGCCGTACAGGGTCGACGCCTATGTTAGTACGGCTTGCCCGCGGATCGCTATGGATGATGCCGCGTGCTATGTGCATCCGATGCTGACGGTCCCGGAGGCCGAGACTGTGCTCGGGTTGCGCACCTGGGACGATTACGTCTTCGACAGCATCTCGTGAATGTTTCGTACCGTTCCGAAAAATCGATGATCGGTTATTGTAACCGATAAACGGAAACGGCTGCAACCAGTACGAATTGGTTTCCCAAGGTTATGTACAGTGTTCTGGAAAGTCTGAACAAACATCATCCGGACAGTCCGGGTTCCGGCGATACGAGAAAGACGGAAGGGTGTTCTTCGTTCTGCATGTTCTCTTTTCAGCCGTAAATAAAGGTTATATAATCCGGCGGACTGAGCAGATTCATGTTTACGTCCGAGGCCCTGATGAACGGTCCGTTCCCCGATGTTAAGGTCGGCATCGGCTGTGCTCCCGACTCCAAATACGTCGAGACCAGTGTCCGTGCGATGAACAACCCCAACATTGTGATCTATCGTGATCCGGAAAAGCTCGCCAAAGATCTGGCCGACGGCACCATCGCCGCTGCCGTCCGCGGCGACATGTCTGCCTCGAAACTTCTGCCGCTGGTCCGGACCGCGCTCGGCCTGCCGGTCCTGGAACGGTTGGTCATCATGGAGCACCGCAACAAGATTATCTTCAGCGCCCCGGTCGGCATTGACGAGGGCTGGACAGTCGACCAGAAGGTCGATATGGCCGTGCGTTCGGTCGCCCTGATGAAGAAACTCGGCGTCAATCCCATCCGCATTGCGGTCATGTCCGGCGGTCGCTGTGAGGACTACGGCCGGAACCAGGTAGTGGACCAGACCATCCGCGATGCTCGCGAGGTCGTTAAACAGCTGACTGCCAGGGGCTATGACGCCTACCATTCTCAGATTCTTATAGAGGACGCAGTGGAACAGGCCGACCTGATCATTGCGCCCGACGGCATCGCCGGAAACCTGATCTTCCGGGTCATGCACTTCATCGGCGGCGAGCCCGCGCTGGGCGCCCCGCTCATCAACGCCGGGAAGGTCTTTGTGGACACCTCCCGGGTCAAGACGGACTTCACCGACTCGCTGGCGCTCGCGCTGAAGCTGACCGAGGTGGAATGATGGTCTCCTCCGTTATCGAGATCGACGGCGCCCACTCGGGCATCCGTTTCTCCGCCTGTCATTTCATACCGCATCACGAGAAGTGTTCCCGGCTGCACGGTCACGGCTACATCGTCCACCTCCGGTTGAAGGGCGAGATCGGCCCGAACGGCATGGTCATGGACTTTGTAGCGCTCAAGAAGAAGCTCAAAGAGCTCACTGCCGGCATGGACCACATGATCCTGTTGCCCGCCCGTTCCGACATCGTGAAGATCCGCATCGAAGGCGAGTCGGTGTACGTGGACTCCTGCGGCAAGCAGTACATGTTCCCCAAGATGGATGTCGTCATGCTTGACGTGCCCACGACCACCGCCGAAGAGATGGCCAAGCTCATGACCGAGCGGATGGTGGCCGAGTGCGAGCTTCCGCCGAACGTCACCAGTCTGGCCGTCGGTCTGGACGAGGAACGGGGTCAGACCGCATGGTATGAGGTGATTCTCCATGCCTAAGGCGGTCGTGCTGCTGTCGGGCGGTCTGGACTCCACTACCACCCTGGCGCAGGCCCTTGCGGACGGCTGTGAGGTCACCGCGCTGAGCTTCCGCTACGGCCAGCGCCACGTGAAGGAGCTGGTCTCGGCCGAGAACGTGTGCAAGCATTACGGTGTGGCGCACGTGGTTGTCAACATGGACCTTTCATCATTCCGTTCGGCACTGACCCGTAAGGATATCGCCGTGCCGGAGAACCGGCCGGGCAAGCTCGACAAAGAGATTCCGATCACATACGTTCCCGCCCGGAACATCGTGTTCCTGAGCGTAGCCGCCGGTCTCTGTGAGTCGATCGGCGCCGACCGGATCTATCTCGGCGTCAACGACGTCGACTATTCCGGCTATCCGGACTGCCGGCCGGAATTCCTGGAGCAGTTCCAGAAGACGCTGGCCGTAGGTACCAAGGCCGGGGTCGAAGGTCACCCGATCAGGATTGTGGCCCCGATCCTGCGCTGCTCCAAGGCCGACATAGTACGCTTGGGCAAGAAGCTCGGCGCCCCGCTGGAGCTGACCTGGTCCTGCTATGAAGGCGGGGAAAAGGCCTGCGGCCGCTGCGATTCCTGCCGGCTGCGGTTGGAAGGCTTCCGTGAGGCCGGTTACAAGGACGAGATTCCGTATGAGGACGGTGTGCAGCAATGAAAGTCGTAGAATATTTCGCGTCTCTCCAGGGCGAGGGCATTACGATCGGCCTCCAAACCTACTTCGTTCGGACCGCCGGCTGCAACCTCCATTGTTCCTGGTGCGACACCAAGTATGCCCAGCGGCCGGAAGACGGCCGGGAGATGTCCGTCGATCAGGTCATGGACATCATCGGCGACGCGCACAGCGTCTGCGTGACCGGCGGCGAACCGCTGGAACAGCCGGACACTCCCGAATTGCTGCGGCGGCTGGTGGCGGCCGGCAAGACCGTGGTCCTTGAGACCAACGGCTCCAAGGACCTGTCGGCAGTACCCGACAGCAACCGGATCGTCATCAGCATGGATATTAAGTGCCCGTCATCCGGGATGCAGGACCGCATGTACCTGCCGAACCTGGAGGTGCTGACCAGGAAGGATCAACTGAAGTTCATCATCGCCGACCACATCGACCTGAACTACGCCGAGCGGTTTCTGCGGGAGCACCCGGTGCATACCAACGTGATCTTCAGTCCGGTGGGCGGCGTAGACCTCAAAATGCTGGCCGAAGAGGTCGTCAGCCGGCGGCTGGATGTCCGTGTGCTGCCGCAGCTCCACAAGATCATCTGGGGCGAAAAGAAGGGGTGCTGACCCCCTTCTTAAACGGTTTTCTCTTTTTTCCGACTGCGGTCGAATCAATCATCTTTAACCGACTTCAATCAAGTCAAATCTTAAGATCTGCGTGTTTTCAGTATGTTTTCCGATCAGTGTAAGCGTTTAACTGATTTCACCAATTGATGTGAGGATAATTATCAGCAGTAATCAAATCGATAAATGTGTAGTCGAAATCAACCGGTGAACGAGTCACATTTCAAAGAAAGAAATACGGGGAGCTGTCAAAATGGAAAAAGAACCACGGCGGCAGATCGCTCTGCGGATCAAAGGGAGCACCGTCACCTCCCGTTTACATGACAGGGTTCTTATAAACAGGAAAGGCTGGAAAATGAAACGGTGAAACCGGGCCTTTCAGGCCCGGTCCTTGAACTTGGCTTCGAGGGCCAGCCGGTCGCGGAAAGAGGTAACGACCTCTTCTACGGTGCCGTCTACATCTGCAACGACACGGATCCCGGCGTCGTTCAGAATCTTTGTGCCGTGCGTGCCGATTCCGCCAACCAACACTGCGCCGACACCGAGGCCGGTGATGGCCTGGGCCACCTTGTAACCCGCTCCGTCGCCCCGAGCATACTCGTTCTCGACGACGGTGAAGTCGAGTGAGTCTGTGTCCACGAGCAGGAAGTACGGAGCGTGGCCGAAGTCGTCGGCTACGTAGGAACCGAGGGTGTCGCCCTCGGCCGTGACCGCGACCTTCATTGCTTCCCTTCTTTCTCGGTCGGGTCTTTCAGGCGAGTGGCAGTGTCGCTTTCGACGGTCTTAACAATCTTCGCAGCGATGGCCTCAAAGGCCTCGGCCGACTTGGACTTGGGGTCCCGGAGAACGATCGGCATGCCCTCGTCGCCGGAGGAGACCACGCCCGCTTCCAGCGGCACCTTGCCGAGGAACTGGATATTCATGTCCTTCGCAGTGGCCTCGCCGCCGCCGGACTTGAAGATGTCCGTGACCTCACCGCACTTGGGGCAGACGAAGCCGCTCATGTTCTCGATAAGTCCGATGACCGGGATGTGCACTTCGGCCGCGAAAGTGACGGACTTCCGGGAGTCCAGCAGAGAAACGTCCTGCGGGGTGGTGACGATGACCGCGCCGTCAGCCTTCGGGATGAGCTGCGCGATGGACAGCGCTTCGTCGCCGGTGCCAGGCGGCATGTCGATGACCAGGAAGTCCAGTTCGCCCCAGTTGACATCTTCGATGAACTGCCGCACAGCACCCATCTTGACTGGGCCCCGCCACAGGACGGCGGAGTCCTTGTCAGGGAGCAGAAAGGCCATGGACATGAGCTTCAGGGAAGGCGGGACCATGACCGGGATGAGCTTGTCCTGTTCGACGGTGAGCCGGGCATCCTCCACGTGGAACATCTTGGGAATATTCGGTCCGGTGATGTCCAGATCCATGATGCCGGTCTGATAGCCGTCCATGGCGAGGGTCTCGGCCAGGTTGGAGGCGACGGTCGACTTGCCTACGCCGCCTTTGCCACTGAGCACAATTACGACGTGTTTGATCTTCGAGAGACTGTTCTGGAGTTTCGTATCCTCTTCGATCTGTTCGGCGCTGATCGGTTTTGCCATAGATGTTACACCTGATTGGACGGGGAATCGGACGCACGTAATAAAGGGTTATCGCCGGTACCGCCGGCCGACCGTGTCAAACCGGTCTGGGTTAGCAGTCGTTCATAAGGCAGGGGAAAAGGACCGGAGTTCCTCCGGATAACGGGATCACTGTCTCCGCCAGGAGAAGGCGTAGCCGGTGCTTGGCCATACCGGTTGCGACAGCCGTGTAGGCGGTCAGGCGGAGAGCCGGTACGGCATACTCTCAAGCGCTGATGCTGTTAAGTGATCGGCAGTGCATTCACAGTCTCGTAACTGCTGTACGGGCGCCGTCACGAAGGCCGGAAACGATTTCGCGTATGACACGGTCGAGGCCCGGTTCACGACCCTCAGGGACTCCAAAGTCCGCCGGCGGCGGTCCCCGAGACGGGCGGACTTTTAAGTCATCGGTTATTTAACCGAAGTGCTCGGAAGACTGGCCGGCACACTGTTTTTTCGGAACGCAGAAGAAGACCGCAGGTGCGATAAACAGTAATGCCGGAATTATTTTTGACGTTATGCTGTTGAATTGCAGAAGGTGGCAGGTTTTCTGCGGTATCTTGGCAAAAACTCATTAGCTGTCATTGTCATGGCCAGGGCATGCCTATCGGAGACCCGCACGGGGCAAAAGATTTCGAGTACACGACGGAAGGGCTGCCGGAGTCCCTGTTCATGGCGGCGGTGCCGGTCCGGGACCCGCTGAAAGCGGTCGTCTTCTATCGGGATGTGCTGCACATGCCGCCGCTGTACGCCGGTCCGGAGGAGGCGGTGGTGCGGAGGGGCTCCGCTACGCTGCGGCTGTACCGCTCCGATAAAGTGGGTATCAACACCGGCATCTACCTCGGCGTCTACGATCCGTATGCTTTCCACCGCCGGCTGATCGACGAGGGCGTCCAGTTCCTGATGGATCCCAAAAAGACACCGATGGGAGTTGTCACCTCTTTCTTTGACGGGGACCGCAACATCCTCTGTGTCATCGAACGCGGGGCGGTGCCCTGCAAAGAGGTTAAGGACGAGACAGGAGATAGGTCTGCATGAAGATTCTGGCCATCAACGGCAGTCCGCGGCTGATTGGGAATACCACCAACATAGTCGGCGATTTCCTGGACCGGCTCAACCGGGACGGCTTCGAGACCGAACAGGAGCAGATTTACGGCTATGACCTGGAGCCCTGCAACGACTGTCGGACCTGCGAGATGCGCGGTGACGGCCGCTGTATCAACGAAGAGGACGGTTTCAATAACGTCCTGGACAAACTGCGGCAGGCGGACGGTATCGTCTTGGCGGCCCCGGCTTACCAGGGGACCACACCGTGCGTGATGCGCAATTTCCTCGAGCGGGCGGGGCTTGTTCTGTCGGTGAGCGACAAGGGTCTGCGCGGCAAGGTCGGTTGTGCGCTCACGGTGTGTGCGCACGACGGCGGCGACACCGCTTACGCCGAACTCATCCGCTGGATGATGCAGGCGCAGATGGTTGTCGTAGGAGCGGCCCCGGCCCCGGTGTTCCGGGCTCTGAACTCGCCTCAGTATGCCGAAGACAAAGATGCGGTAAAAGGGATGGACAGCCTGGCGGAGAACTTCTCCTGGGCAGTCAGGAACCTTGCCGGCAGAAAGGAACGGTGAACGGTCCGGCCGGGTCTTCGGACCCGGACCGGCGGTTCTTTTATTACAGTTTATTCAGAAGAAGTAGAAGCCGCAGTTCTCCGCTACGGAGATTTTGGCGACCGCTTCCATACGGTCCAGCGGGCCGGAGTACCGGCGCACGGCCATTTTGCTGTCGGCAGTCAGGGCCGGCCGCAGCACCGTTATTTCCTTAAGGAGGGCGGCGGCGTCCTGCGGCGTCAGCCGCTTGGCGTTCTTAGCCAGTTCCGGAACTGATGCCGTGAGCGGGCAGCCGGCCTTCTGAGCGATCGCCGGCAGCTGGCTGTTGTCGGGGCCGAAGGCACCGAGACAGCCGCGGCCCTTGTCCCATGACAGTGGACAGGCGGTGCACATGGCGTTCATGTCGTCGAAGGAGACCTCGTCCCAGGCGGTGACCCGGTCGTCCTTGTCCGCGGTCTTCAGGGCCTCGGCGCACTGGGTGTCGTTCAGACTGTCCAGGCGGACCCAGCCGGTGGGGATGCTTTTAGCCAGAGGTCTCAGCAGGGCAATGTCCTCGTCCTTCTTCAGTTTCTCCATGTATATGGCGTCCGATTCCGCGTTGATCCGGTTCCGCTTCATCAGCGCCTCCAGGTCGCCGGAGGCCTTCCGGGCGTCATCCAGCGAGACCTTCTCGTCCTTCTCGCCGTACTGGGCAAGCAGGCTGTCCGCCGGCACCTTGACCCGCAAAACTTTCAGTTTGAGCTCGCGGCAAGGCGCTTTGGCGCATTCGGTCTCGCAGATCCCGATGTTGATTCCCATGACTGTACGGACGGAATCCCCCGATATTACCTTATGCCCCGATATTTCCCGCCGTGAAAGCCAAACTATGAATGAGGGCACATCTATGGCCGGTCAACATGGCAGACATCAGAATCCGCAAGCGGAAGAGGCTCAGAAACAAAGAGGTCAAAGTGCTCGCCGACACGCTCAGTGCTGCGCTCGGTGTTCCCGTTTTTGGAGAGGATCAGCCGGTCGATCAGGCCGAGAGCACCGATTTCGACCTGCTGTTCGTCGGCAACGACATCCTCGGTCTGGTACTCGACGGCACGCCGTTCCTGACCGTCCGGGGCATCCTGAGGTACCGGCCGGTGAAGCGGTTTGTGACCGTGGATATGGGCGCGGTGCCGTTCCTTACGAACGGTGCCGACTGTATGGGCCCCGGCATTGTGGACGCCGATCCCGATATCCAGCCTGGAGACTTGGTCTGGGTGCGCGATGTGAAGAATCTGCAGCCGCTGGCTGTCGGGATCTCTCAGCGCTCCGGTGCCGATCTGAAGGCCAAGCAGTCCGGCAAAGCGATCAAGACGATTCACAATGTGGGCGACAAACTCTGGAAGGCCGGTGAGTGAGTGGCCGCCGGCGTTAAGACGGTGCACGATCCGCTGCACGGCGGCGTCAGGGTGGACGGGCTCTTCCTGGACCTCCTGAACCGCCACGAGATGCAGCGCCTGCGCGGCGTGAAGCAGTTGGGGTCGGCCAATCTGGTCTTCCCCGGTGCCAACCACACCCGCTTCGAGCACTGTCTGGGCACCTATGCCCTTGCCGGGCGGATGGCCGAGGCCATCGGGCTGAACGAGGAGGACACGCTGGCCGTCCGCACGGCCGGCCTGCTGCACGACATATGCCACGGGCCGTTCTCCCATTCTACCGAGGAGATTATGGAGGACCGCACCGGCCTGGACCATATGGAATTGGCCCGTCGGCTCATCAAAGGACAGGTTCGCACCTACCGGAAGAGGGACGAAGACCTTTTCGGCGGCAGCGATTCCATCGCCGAGGTCATCGCGGCCCACGGGGTCGACCCCGACGAGGTCTGCGATCTCATTGCCTATCCGACGACCACGCCCAAGGAGGCCAACCAGCTGGACCTGGACGGCAACGTCTCCTATTTCCCTTCCAAGGACTACATCCATCAGATCATTCACGGGCCGGTGGACGCCGACCAGATGGATTATCTGGTCCGCGATGCCCACTACACCGGCGTAGCTATGGGCAACATCGATATAGACCGGCTGTTGGACACCATGCGCGTCGTGAATGACTGTATTGTCATAGCCCGCAGCGGAGCCCCGGCGGCCGAGGGTCTCATGGTCTCCCGGGCACTGATGTACTCCTCGGTCTATTATCACCAGACTGTCCGGATTATCAAGTGCATGCTTACGAAGGCGGTCGAGGCCGCGGACCTGGACCTGCAGGAGATTTACCTGTGGGACGACGCCGATCTGACCGCGGCGCTCATTGCCAAGGGCGGGGTGCCGTCGTACCTGGTGAGGTGTCTGCAGAATCGGGTACTGTACAAGAAGGCGGTGTCTGTGCTGAGCAGCGATACCTCCAACGACCTGGCAGCGTTCCTGGCCCGCCATTCCCCCTATCGGAAGCGGCAGGAACTGGAACAGGAGATCGCCGACAAGGCCGGCGTTGAACTGTGGCAGGTATCGGTCGAGACACCGTCGCCCTCGACTCTGCTCTCGAAGATCAAGATCGGCAAGACGGATGTTTCGATCCTGGATCCGGACGGTAAAGTCCGGTCCCTGGCCCGGTCGTCGCCGATTGCCAGGGCCCTGCAGTCGCGGGATGCCTTCGGCTGGTCGCTGGTGGTCTCATGTCCGGCGTCGTGCCGGGACGCAGTGACCGCCGCGGCTAAAAAAGTGCTCAGCCTTTGACAACGCCCACCGGGGTGAGCTTCGCGACCTTGGCCGTCAGGCCGGCCGCGCAGACGACCTCGATGATCTCATTGACATCCTTGTAGGCGGCCGGCGCCTCCTCGAGCACGCCGTCGTCCGAGCCCGCCCGCAGGTAGATGCCCCCGTCGGCCATTTTCTGTTTGACCTGGGCCAAGTTCAGCGTCTCGACGGCGGTCTTCCGGGACATCTGCCGGCCGGCGCCGTGGCAGGATGACCCGAAGGTCTGTTCCATAGCGCCCTTCCGGCCGGCCAGCACATAGGTGCCGGTAGACATGTCGCCGGGGATAAGCACCGGTTGGCCGTAGTCGCGGTAGCGCAGGGTGATCTCGTTCCGGCCGGGTGCGAAGGCGCGGGTGGCGCCCTTCCGGTGGACCAGCACATCCTGGCTGTGGCCCTCGACGGTGTGACGCTCCTTCTTGGCGATGTTGTGCGCCACGTCATAGACGACGTCCATGCCCAGATCCTCAGCCGGTTCGTGCAGGACCTGTTCGAAGGCCTCCCGGGCCCAGTGAGTGATCATCTGCCGGTTGGCCCAGGCGTAGTTCGCACCGCAGCACATGGCGCCGTAATAGTTCTCGCCCAGTTTCGAGGTGAGCGGGGCGCAGGCGAGCTGCCGGTCCGGCAGGTCGACGGGATGCTCGCGCAGAGCCCGTTCCATCTGTTGGACGTAGTCGGTGGCGATTTGGTGCCCGCAGCCGCGGGAGCCGGTGTGGATGGTAAGCGTCAGCGTACCCTTCTTCAGTCCGTAGGCCTTCGCGGTGGCCTCATCGAAGATGTCGTCGACAACATCCAGCTCCAGGAAGTGGTTGCCGGAGCCGAGGGAACCTAGCTCGGCCAGGCTCCGTTTGCGGGCCTTGTCGCTCACGTTCTCAGACATGGCGCCGGCCATGGTACCGCACTCCTCGGTAACCTCCAGGTCCCGTTCCCAGCCGTAGCCATGCCGTACCGCCCAGGCGGAACCGTCAACCAGGACCTCCTCCAGATCCTTCGGCCCGAGCCGGGTCAGGCCTTTGGAGCCGAGGCCGGAAGGGACATTCCTGTAAAGGGCGTCTATCAGCGGTTTCACGTTC
>Ga0265294_10000575_pt1 | contig 48990 bp, 49 predicted proteins | sample MunlanPumphouse3_FD_192504 | JGI IMG/M metagenome (GOLD analysis project Ga0265294, IMG submission 192504) | Groundwater microbial communities from a municipal landfill in Southern Ontario, Canada - Pumphouse #3 | ecosystem: Environmental > Aquatic > Deep subsurface > Groundwater | place...
GGGGGGGGGGGGTGTAGTGCGACCAATGGGCATATTTAGAAGGTTGTGCGTAATCGTCCATAATTATTTATATGCAAATCAAAAAAATAGGGAGTGAAAAAAATGAAAAAAATGAAATATCTTTTTCTGAGTTTAGTTGCATCTTTGGTTGTGTTCTCAATGGGAGCTTTTGCGACAAAAACTTCGGTTGTTCGAGCAAATCAGTTTTCAGGTAATCAAACAATATCTGAGTTCACAAAAACAAATTATTATGAACTTTTCGAAGATGATGTTTACTCGTATATGACCGAAGTAAGTTCATACATATATGAGTACAATGTCAATGTAGAAAAAAATTACAAAAAGGGCCTTCTTATTAATCCGATACCTTATGATGACAGTAATAGGCTTGCCAATCATTGTGAATCAAGATATAGTACGATTGCCAACCCATGTTATGATCCGTATATAGAACAAGCAATAGTTCGAACAGATAATAACACGATAATAACAGTAAATGCACATAGTTTAGATTCAAACGCCGTGTATTATTATAGTTTTGATAACAGTCCATATTATATGATGGATTCCAACAAAGTTTTCTATGGGACAAGGGATTACAAGATCAAAGTCATCGATTCATATGGCGAAGCAAACATTACAATTCCAACACGAACCATTTATTCAACAGATAATACCCAATATGGCACTGGAACTAATAGTTACATAACAATGTCTTCTTCTCTTTCGTATAATAATTCGACTTCCCTAGTCACTTATCATTCCTACGTTACTTATTCAACTATGCCTTCATCTCGATCAAACGATATTTTGAGTTTTAGTTGGCCAGATACAATAATGGGTTTCAATCCATCATATATGACACATACTATCAATAGAACTTATTTTTATACCGAAGAATATTGGTCTACTTATTTTGATGTTAATTACTTAATGTATACTGTTGATGGATCCGAAACAGATAATAGCACAGAATATACAAGCGTAGCACCATCAAGAATGTATCACGATGATATATTTTACAATAGTCAGTATACTTCTAACATACAGGTAATCCTTCCGCAAAAAAATAATATCTCAGATTCTGGTTCCGGTTATTATAAGAATTATACTAGTGCAAATTTTGAGTTTACAATCGCTGGACAAATGGAATCTCAGTTTTTAACAACAAATCAAAGAAAACTTTTTTTAAATGTAGATTATTATAGAAATTATGGGAATGGTGTTGCTTCATTTATTAACATTGCATCGGGTACAGCTGGTATACTTTTTTCTATACTTACAGTTAATCCATGTATAAGTACTCCGATCACTTTGATGTTAAGTATACTTAAAATGGTAGCAGCGAATAATAATTCCACTATCCAATCTCGTATTTTGAATTCAGAACTAATACTACAAATTCCATAGGTGGTGAAATAAATGAAACACGCAAAAAGAATCGTCGCTATTACGATAGGAATCTGTCTCATTTTTTGTATTTCATTAACTATACTATACTCTAATCTTTTAAATCGAGATAAGGGCGTTAATAAATACATGGATGGAATGACCATTTTTACCACATTGCCAATTGATGAATTTGTTGATAATTATTACGAAAAATATCAAGAAATTCAATCAGTACCTTATGAATTTGCAAAAGTAAACATTATTAAAGCTGATGGTTCTGACTATATGATGCGCTATTTTCCTTTGACTTCCGATGATCTTAAAGAAGAATTAAAGAACATCGGTGGAACTACTGGTGAACAATTAAAGATGGCTGATTTTGCTGTAGATGCCATTCCAATTAAAAGAATCTCTTTTGATATTGAGACAAGTAGTCCATTTGTAATTAGATTGGCCAAAACAGATGTTACATATTATTACCAGACTATTGTTCTAAAAGACAATTCTCTTGAATCCAATTATGTCTCATATTCATTTGATGCCAATCAAAAAACAGTTACATTTGATATCCCAACAACTATAGATAAAGATGGTGCCATTACCTATAAGACCTTCTATAGTTTTAATATTGTAACAAATGATAACTCAGCCTTTACTATCTCCAATTTAAAATTAACCATTCCTCTAAATTCTGGCGATTTTTATAGACAAGGTAGATATAATGATAGCCAACTAGTATCCTAAAACTAATAAAAGGAACAAGATGTTGAAATATCATCTTGTCCTTTTTGTATGCTCATTTGGCATATTCCGGCTTTGTGGCTATTGCTATGACTCTAGCTAACCTTCTCATCTTTGTAGTTTCCATTTTTATCAAAGGTTTTGTGTAACTTCACTTCAACAGGAACGATGGTTAAAACCATTATTGCTAGTTGGACCATCACCGTAATTGAACCAACCCAACCTGTAGTGTCAATATCTTGGTTAAGTAAGAATAACATTGGTACTACGGAAAGAGGTAAAAGGATATACCCTACTAATCTCCAGATTTTACCAATAGTTTTATGGGCGAATTCCCAGGTATTTTGGTTCTTCATCGACATATTTGTTCGATACCCAAAAACGACATTGATGTTCTTAGGAGCTTTCTTCAAAAAATAACTTCCAAAACAAACCATTGTTATTGGCACTAATAAACACATACAAAGCATGAATATCCAAAAGCCCATAATTGTTCCCCTTTCAATAATTGTATCATACTTATTTTGTTTTTTTTCATCACAAAACAAATCTTTATTCCTTTTATTACAAATCCCTAAGTCCAAAAATTGCAAATATCTAAAGTCAATTATTGCAAATATCTAAATCTGTTGTATAATATAATTATAAAAGGAGAGACTATTATCATGATAAAGTATCTACCCAGATTAATAGATAGTTCGATTGAAGATATACTACAAGATTTCACTGCAGTCCAAATCCGTGGCCCTAAATGGTGCGGCAAGACATCAACCTGCGAACATTTTGCAAAAAGCGAGATAAAGTTTAACACCAAAAAACAGAAAGAAGAATTTGAACAAATCTACTCGACAGATCCTTCATTGTTTTTAAAAGGAGATAAACCACGTCTAATTGATGAATGGCAATTGTATCCACTTGTTTGGGATGAGATTAAAAACTATTCCGATGAAACACATCTTAAAAATCAATTCTTATTGACCGGATCATATTCTCCAAAAAATGGCATTACTAATCACACCGGTTCAATGCGAATCGTGATATTAGATATGACAACGATGTCTCTTTTCGAAAGCGGAAAATCAACTGGAGAGGTTTCATTGAAGCAGTTGTTTACAGATCCCTTATTGAAAGTGAGTCTTACCTCCACAACAACCCGAGAAGAGATATCTGAACTTATCGTTCGCGGGGGTTGGCCAGAAGGCATTGTTAATCCACCACGCAATAGCAATATATATGGAAAACATGTTTTACGAAGCATTTGCGATACCGATATTCAAGAAGCAAGTGGTAAAGATTTAAATCCCCAAACTACATTAGCATTGCTCCACTCCATCTCTCGTGGAATTTCACAAAGTATTGATAATAGAACACTGATAGCCGATGTAAATGCATCCGGTCATCCAATGAGTGAACAAACTTTTTATGAATACTATAATGCTCTTATGCGACTATTTGTGGTAAAAGAAATACCAGCATGGTGCCCGATGATTAGAAGCAAAACATCTATTAGATCCTTACCAAAAAAAGGCTTGTTTGATCCTTCTATAGCGTGTGCCTCATTAGAAATAAATGAGAAAGGCTTAGATAAGGATTATAAAACAAGAGGATTCCTTTTTGAATGTTTAGTAGGCCGTGATCTAGCAATTTATGCCAATACCTTTGATGGACATCTTTCTTATTATCGGGATCGATTGGGATTAGAATGCGACTATGTTATACATCTAAATAACGAAGATTATTGCTTAATTGAATGTAAATGCGGCGATAAGTACATTGAAGAGGGAGCGCAAAACCTTAATAAATTTGATACGCTAATCAACAAATACAACATCGAAAACCCAAATAAACAAATGTCTTTACCAAAATTCAAGTTAATAATTACTGATGGTCAATATGGATATCGAAGAAAAGATGGGATTATTGTTATACCTATTACTGCTTTACGAAACTAATCCACTTCTTTTTTATCTTCTAACTGTTCAATTTGAGAATCATGAATCTTTTGGAACTTATCTTTCATTAGTCTGGCCCGATTATCTAAGGAGATTTGAGCATTGCTAACTGCTGAAATATTTTTAGATATCTTATCCCAATCATCACTCCACTTGTTGAAATCTTTACTTAATCCTTGAATTTGATTAGTAATAAAGTCTAAGTTTTGGGCGCGTTCATAATTAATCTTGAGCATTGCCATAGTTGCTAACATCGCTTGTAAGGTAGCAGGAGAAGTGACAATAACTCCCTTACTTTGGGCTTCTTCAATCAAATCATGCATATGCACATGTAAATACGCAAACACACCATCACTTGGGATAAACATAAAAGCTTGAGGTGCTGTTTTATTCGGAATTATGTATTTACTTTTAATATCATTAACATGTTTCATAAAGGCTTTATTAAAGTTCTTTTTGGCTTCTTCAAGACTTGGATCATCATCTTTACCATCAATGACGTCTAGGTAGTCTTTATAAGGAAACTTAGAATCAATACAAAGCATATTATATGGTGGTGGTAAAAAGACCACTGCATCGGCTCTGACATTATCACCCTTGATAGAGTATTGTTCTTCATATAAACCATGTGTCTCACCGAAAACATTCTTGAGAATCATCGATAATTGGAATTCACCAAATTGACCCCGTTGTTGGTTATTCTCTAAGACACTTTTCAAAGAAATAACATCGCCAGATAAGGCTTCAATATTCTTTTGAGCTTCATCAATTTTGGCTAAACGTTCTGTCACACTTCTAACTGTTTCAGTAGTGGTTTTAAATCCACCTTCTAAACGTTCATCAACCCGCTTATTAAGTAACCCTATTTGGGTATTAAGTTGCTCATTTAGATTTTTAAATTTATTATCAATACCTTCATTAATTGATTGTTGGAAACGCTCCAACTTAACATTGCTATTTTCATTAGCAGTACTTACTTGATTAAGAGCCTTAATAGTCGCCTCTTGCATGGAATTATTAATGGTACTAGAGATATCTTTATTGACTTGATCCAGTTTGGCTTTCATCTCACCGACTGCCATCAAATCATCTGGGGTCCCATTCCCCTTATTTTTCTTCAATAAAAGGACAATTAAAATAATCAAGACAATTAAAATAAAGCCTAATACTACAAATAAAACTGTAATTAATGTATCGGACATAATACATCCTCCTTTATGTCGACTATATGTGAAAAAATCTAGCCACAATTCTTTTAACCGATCGCTTAGTTATAGGCCAATAATATCAATTGGACAGTTATAAACTTCATCATTAATTGGAAAAACTTTATCAGAGGAATCAATCACCAATCCAATATTAACTTTCTTTTTGAATTTCTTTAATACGGTAAATTTCATAGTAGGGCTCACAGGATTAATTCCTTTTTTAATTTCGATTGGATAGATTGAGTCAAAACCATCAATAATTAGATCAACTTCATACTGATCTTTGTCTCTATAATAATAAATATTCTCAACAGATTTATATGAATTGTAATAGGACTTTAAAATTTCAGAAATAACATATGTTTCGTAAAAAGCCACAGCAAATGTACTTCTTTCTAGTATTTCAGCCGTTGGAAATCCACAAAGATACGAACATAGACCTGTATCCATAAAATAGAGTTTACTAGCCTTAATAACTCTATCTGAGACACGTGAACAATATGGCTGAATCATTTTTATTATTCCAGATGTTTCAAGAACTGATAGCCAGCCTCTAACTGTTCTGGCATCAATTCCTACACTTCTAGATATTTCGGAATAATCAACTTGACACCCAGTACGTAAAGCAACATACTTCATAAAATTCATAAATGTGGTCTCTTTATCCACACCTATTATTTTCTTAACATCCTTTTCGATATATGTAGAAATATATGATTTGAAGAACATATCTCTGTCGGGTTTTAAAGCAATGTACTCTGGCATCCCACCCAAAAATATACATTCAAAAATAGCTTTTCTAGAACGATAATCATCTAGCAACTTTGATTTATTTTTTAAGACATCTACAGTTGGATTGAAGGCATTACAACTCTTTCTTCCTTGGATTTCGTTATATGATAAGGAAGCCAAATTGAAAACACAAGTCCTTCCTTCCAATGACTCTGTAACAGCTTGCTGTAATTCATATTGATTCGAGCCAGATAAAATATATAATAATTCCGGCTTTTGCTTATTATTCATCCATTCTAATTTCTTCTTATCTATTTCAATTTTGATGTACTCTAATAACTTAGGTGCTTTTTGAATTTCATCTATAATAAGTGGATAAGAGTAATACTTTATGAACCCTTTTGGATCTCTTAAAGCATAGTCTCTTAATTCTAAATCATCTAATGTAATTGCTTGAATATTCGAAAATAACTTTGTCAATAATGTAGATTTACCCACCTGCCTGGATCCATACAACGTTATTGAAGCAAATTGTTTGGAAGCTTCTAGTAGTTTATCTTCTATATCTCTTTTTATATAACTCATTCATCAATCACCTACCACCGTTAGTATATTTCAAATATATAATTTTATCAACCAAAATCGCACTGCAATGCTGTTTTGGTCGAAACTATATTGTTTTGGCAAAGAAAAAAGCTTGATATAAATATATCAAGCCTCAACTTTTTATCATGGTGGAGATGGCGAGAGTCGAACTCGCGTCCAAAGATCGTCCCATCTAGCCCACTACAGTTTAGCTTATCTTATTAATTCGGAGTAAGTTCAAGATAAACGGAATTACCTAACTCCTATCCCCTAGGTTTTCATCCTTTATTTAGTGGAGTCATAAAAGCCTAGCCCACCTTTATGATACTCGTTTCCAAGCGATAGACAGACTCGGAAGGAGCAACGCTTTCTCTCGCTTAAGCGAGAACAATTAATGTGCTAATTAAGCAAAAGCGTAGTTTAATTCAGATTTGCCATTTAATTGGCTTTTGGTTATTACGTAACCACTCGACTGCATTCTAGATCTTACAAACCCCTGTCGAAACCATGACATCCCCACATGAGCGTATGATAATCATACTCAAAAAGAAAATAAAAAGCAAGTTAATAGATTTCTTTACTTGCTTTTCTAATTTCTTTATTAATACTCTTCTTTTTCATATCGTCCCGCTTATCATAAAGTTTCTTACCTTTAGCGACTGCTACTTCGAGTTTTGCTCTCCCTTTAGATAAATATACCTTGGTTGGTATTAAGGTTAACCCTTCTTCTTTAATCTTGGCTTGAAGTTTAGTTATTTCCTTCTTATGGAGCAAAAGCTTACGTTCCCTTAATGGTTCATGATTAAATAAGTTGCCTTTGTCATAGACTGCAATATTCATATTGAGAATATAAGCTTCTCCATCTTTGATGGTGACGTAGGCATCTTTAATTGAGCAAGAATTCTTTCTTAAGGACTTAATCTCTGTTCCTTTAAGTTCAATCCCCGCCTCATATCTCTCCATTAAGAAATAATCAAAACTCGCTTTTCGATTATCTGCAATTACCTTGTCCATCTTAACCAATCTTTCTATATAAGATACCTGGAATAGACATTAAAATCTTTGCTACTCCCATAGTATCCCCTTGCAAAAATTCTTTTTTAACAATTAACATCTTTTTATCTTTGAGAATTAAATAGATGACTTCTTCGCCATCATAAGCAGCCTTGATTTCATCGTAATTAACTCTTTTATAGTTATTTTTATCTTGCGCCCCTTCAATTCTAATCTCTAACCAATTTGGCATAAAGGCGTAAAGTAAAGGTGTCTTAAATGTTTCTTCATTCTTCTTATAACTACTTTTTGCAGTAGCCATAAAGATAATAAAGTAAATAAAATAGGCTGCGACCAAGATGATGAATGGTAATAAAGTATTAAGTGTTAATGTTTCACCCTTAGATGAATAATACCAAATCATGACACCAGTATAAACTATACCTAAAATACCTAAAATTAAGATAAAGTAAAAACTCTTCCTTTTTCTTAAATTGAAAAAGAAGAAATCACGATATGTTGGAAAATCAATTACAGTTTTTAAGATAGGTGTCATAGTTACTCCTTATTCATAGTAAAGTTTATCTTCTTGCTCTTCTTTTTTAGGCTCATCTACTGAAATCTTCTCACCCTTCAAGGCCTGATAATAAACGACGAATGTTGCATACATATATGGTGCAAGATAAATGAGAATTAATCCACAAGTGACAGGCACTAATAAACTCCAAAGGATGAAGGATATTTGTAAGACAAATAACTCAAATTTATGACCTTTCATCATTCTTTCTGACTCTTTGATGGCATCAATTACTTTCATATCGGGGTTATCTAATAAAATATAGTAAGTTTGAGAATAAGCATAACCCTTAATAATTCCTGGAACAACCAATAATAATGACCAAAGGAAAGTAAATATATCAACTAGAAGTGTAGCAACAAATATCTTCCAATAGTATTTTCTAGTAAAACCCGAGAACAAATAAGAATACTTCTTATCGTTCTTATTCTTATACAAATACATATTAGCATTAATTAAGCCTACTTTTAATTGAGCAGTGATAAAGAAATCTATGAAATACATGATACCGACTGTCAGATAGTCACTGGCTTGTAATAGAATCGTCGGACTTGGACTATCAATCTGAGTCAAAGCACTAACTCCAGCTGAACTGGAGGTTACTACTTGTTGAGCAGGAAAAATAGCCATCGCAATCCACCGGCAAGCGGAAGAAACAGCAATAATGATAATAATACAAACAAATAAATAACCAATGTTACCTTGAATCATTTGTTTTGCTCGACTTTTAATCTCTGATCTTGTTGGCATAATCTCACCCCACTTAATAATTATAACACACTTACTTCTTTAATTGCGAATAGGCCACGGCTATCTTAGCCCCGACAATAGCATTATTAACAACTAATGCTATATTAGCTTCTAAGCTTTCACCATGGGTTTTTTCTTTGACATAAGATAGTAAAAATGGTGTTGCTTCTTTACCCTTAATCTTCTTGGCATTCATCTCTAAAATACCGGCTTGAATGACTTTTTCAATCTCAGCATTATCCATGGAATACTTCTCTGGAATTGGATTGGCTAGTAAAATAGAACCAGTTAACCCTAATTCCCATTTGGCTTGCATAACAGCAGCCACTTCTTTTGGTGTATCAACTTCATAATCAACTGCATACTTACTACTTCTAGAATAGAAGCATGGTAATTTATTGACTTGATAACCTAACACTGGAACACCCATTGTTTCTAAGTATTCTAAGGTAAGTGGAATATCTAGAATGGCTTTAGGACCAGCACAAACAACTAAGGTAGAAGTATGAGCCAACTCTTGTAAATCAGCAGAAATATCCATCGTTTCAGTTGCGCCTCTATGAACTCCACCAATGCCACCAGTAACAAAGGTCTTGATACCAGCCTTACTAGCAATAATGATGGAAGCCGCCACTGTAGTTGCACCCCATAATTTTTTAGAAATGACTAAAGGTAAGTCACGCCGACTAACCTTAACTACTCCTTTACGTTTTCCAAACTCTTCTATTTCAGAATGAGATAAACCGACAATGATTTCACCATCAATAATTCCAATTGTAGCCGGAATTGCGCCGTTTTTGCGTATTGTCTCTTCCACTAAATTAGCAGTTTCAACATTCTTTGGATATGGCATACCATGGGAAATAATCGTTGATTCCAAAGCGACTACTGGTTTACCTTCCATTAAGGCTTTTGCAACTTCTTGATTAATTTTCATTGTGTTTATTCTCCCTCATTATTCTTTTCACTTGTTTAACGCTAATATCAGCCACAGTATGTTCGCACTCAATTGTAAGTTGAGCCATAATAGATGCAAACTCAATTGTATCCTTTAAACTCTTACCTAAACTCTCTTGCCGAATAATACCGGCCATCATAGCATCACCAGCCCCAGTCACATTTTTAACTTGAACCGGTTTACTTAAGCCGTGATATACTTCTGCTTTACTATAGCCATAAACGCCTCTAGGTCCCCTTGATATATATAGATGTTTAACCCCTTGTTTTAGAAACCAGGTACCTATTTCTTTTAAGGTCTTCTTCCCACTTAAGGTTTGCGCCTCAAGTAAGTTTGGTTTTATCGCATAAACATTTTTTAGTAACCCTTTAAGTTTCTTAATCTTAAAGGTTGAAACAGGATCAATAAAAACTTTGGCCTTAGAATGCTTCAAGATATAAGCGATTGTGTCTTTACGTAAATTAGTATCGAGAAAAACCAAATCCGCTTCTCCAATTCGATTCACAATTGGAGCGACAATGTCAGGAGTAAATTCTTCAAATATTTTCATATCATTAACTGCGATTGACATATCTTTATTTTGGCCTTGAATTGAAACATACATCGATGGCTTTTGGTTAGTGATGAGATAAGTCTTACTAACATCAATTTTGTGTTGCTTGCAGTCTTCGATAAACTGTTTGGAGAATGGGTCATCACTAACTACGGTTATATAGGAAACATCTTCCCCTAAGTTAGCTAAATTTAGAGCCACGTTATGCGCTACCCCACCAAAAGAGATGGCAATATCACCAGGATTAGAATCATGCTCTTTAACTTGATGAGCAATTCTCGCATTAACATCAATAGTTGAGCCCCCAAAAACATATATTGTCATACTTACTCACCTGCTATTAAATCTAGATCACTTTGTAAAGTAATCTTGATATTCTTAATCTCACCCGGAATATGATAAGCTTTGATCTTTAGATATGTTTCGCCAATACTTGCATCATCAACAAACTCCGCAAGTTTGCCTTCTTTGTCACAGCGATTAAAGGCTTCTAAAATAAAACTAGTCTTAAAGCCTTGGGGTGTTTGAATAACTTCATCCCCCACAATCCGACCATTCAAAGATAGTGCATCTTGTTTGGATATAGTTGGAATGACACTAGTATGCCCAGACTGTAGTTCAATCAAGACTCTAGCAATTAGATCTTTACTAACCTCACAACGATCACCATCATGAATTAATACATAGTCACTAGTAACTCGTTGTAGGCCAAGATAAACCGACTCTTCCCGGCTCTCCCCACCTTCAACCGTTTTGACTTTGCGATTAGTAAATAAATCAATCGCCTTCATCAAATCACTTTTAGAGCAAACTAAAATGATTTCAACACAACTCTTATCCTCAATAAAAGGTGCCAGAGTCTTTTCTAAGATGGTGCGATTCCCAATCTTATAGAAAACTTTGTTATAACCTAATTCCATTCTACTTCCTTGCCCAGCGGCAGGAATAACTACACTATATCTCATTGTCTACCTCCAACATTTCTTCACTATAAACTTTTATTCCATTTTCTTTTAATAACTTAGTCGTTATCCCACACCCTTGAATCTTGGTATGGGAGAATGTTCCATCATATACCGTCTTAACTCCACAAGAAGGAGAATTCTCTTTAAGAATAGCAATACTAACACCATTCTTCTTGGCTATCTCTAGAACTTTTTGAGCACCTTTATGATACTCATTCGTTCTATCCTGACCAGTTTTAGAAATAACTTTGTCTTTTTTAATCTCGCATGGGTCACGAGGAATTTCTAGTCCCCCATAGACTTCAGGGCAAACCAAGATAGCTTCTTTCCGCAACTTAGCTAACTTAGGGCAATAGTTGTCAGTTCCATTATATTTGCACTTCTGGCCCATTAAACAAGCACTGATTAGGTATTTTGCCATCTTCTAGCCCCTTTCTTATATATTATAACTTGAATAAAGTAAAAAGAATATGTTTTCATATTCTTTTACTTCCGCATTCTTATTTCATAGACTGGATTTTTTAAAGGTATAGCTTGTTTTTTACCATCTTTCTTAAAGCCACATTGTTCATAAAAGGTGATGGCTGAGTGATTATCAAGTAAGACCCAAAGTAATAAGGTTGGATACTCTTTAAGTTTTCCTTCTCCCACCCTCATTAATTGATAACCAATTCCTTGGTGTTGATACTTCTTAAGTATATATAAGGCTTGGATTTCACCAGCATTAGGTTCATCCGCATCTCTTGATTTAGTAAAACAAAGAAAACCTACTACTTGACCCGCTACAATGGCTAATAAAGTATCGGCATAGTGTTCACGAGCAATCGCTACACTTCTTTCTAGCGATTGATGGGCTAAAAATTCTTCTCCCATAATAGGAATATACGTCTCTTGCCAAGCAGCAAAATGAACATAGCCCCGGGCTTCTGCATCACTTTTAGTAGCAATTCTAATTAAAGGTTTTTGATAAACTAACTCAAACTCCTCAAAAACTACCATTAAATCTTCATTAAATTCATAGCCCATTTCTTTTCCTTCTTCTTTGAAGAAATGCTTATGTCCTCTTTGCCAACTTTCTAAGGAATCATCTTCTCCTTCTTTTTTGCATAACTCAAAGGTCATTTCCTTGTAAGGTAAGACCGTTACTTTGCTGGTTTTTACCACACCATATGGCACACCATTAAAATCAGTAATGATGTTATAATCTCCTACCTTAGGTAAGGCTTCTTTTCCTATTTCATAAGCCTTTAAACTACTTGATGTTGCTCTTTTTTTGCCAATTAAAACTAGATTTAATAACTCAGTCGCTAGTTTTTCAGTTAATTCAAAATGATAAGCAGAAGCATACTTGGTTTGCTTATCTAAGTGTTTTATTGCTAAAAATTCTTGCCAAAATTCATTCATATAACAATTATAGACTAATCAAAGTTAAAGAAAAAGACCTTAGGTTGCAGAACTAAGGTCTTTTCTCTCCAGATTGTCTTGGAGAAGTCGATTTTTAATAGGTTTTGGAGGGGAAAAATTAGACTAAATACTCTGTCGTTAAGGCATTCACAAAACCCAAAGAGAATGTGACGAACAGAATAGGTTTCTCATACATAGAACCATGACCAACGCCAGGAACTTTTACATAGAAAGCATTTGGTAAATGCTCTACCAAGTATTCTTGGTTGCTCATTGGTGTCAAATAGTCTTGCTCACAACCAATAATTAAGGTTGGAGTCTTTAAATCCTTGAGTAATGGTCTAACATCATAATCTTCAGAGCTATTGGTTAAACGAATCATCGCATCTGTAAACTTATGATCTGAGAATAATGGAAATAAAACTTTCTCACGATTCCGCATCCAGTCAAGTCTTTGTTCATAAAAGTGTGGTGAATAAATGACTGGGATAGCAGTATAGTAATAAGCTTTACCATTGCCACTCTCAGCAGCAATGTTCCAAGCCTTACCAATATCATTGAGCCAAGGATTTGTATAAGCACAAGTATTGAATAAGACAAGGCGATCAACTCTATCTTGGTGTAAGCAAGCATATTCTAGGCCCACCTCACCACCATAAGAGATACCAACAATGGAAGCCTTTTTTAACTTCAATTCATCTAAGAGTGCATCCACTAGTTCAACTTGGATAGAATGGTTATACTTTTCTCCCGGCATTTTTTCACTTTGCCCTTGATCGAGAAAGTCCACCAAGATTAACTGATTATTATTGGAGAATGCATCTTTAAATGGGTACCAACTCTTAGTTGACATCATAATGCCATTCAGGATGATAATTGGCTTACCTTTCCCAAATGTTTCGTAATAGACTTTTTTATTTTTATATTTAAACTCTGCCATAACTAGTCCTCATCATCGATATTACCGATAATGCCACAAGCAATTGCATCTTTCTTTAATTGCTCTCTAAATTTAGGATGAGCAATCTTAATCAAAGCTGCGACTCTTTCTCTCACATTTAAACCATGGAGATCAGCAATACCATATTCAGTAACAATGAATTGAACATCTTGTCTTTGTAACGTAACGATAGCCCCGGCTTTTAATTGAGCGACAATTTTAGAAACTTCTTCTTTTTCTCCGGTAGCAGGATTCTTAACAAAGGCAGTTGAATAGAGGCAGATAAAGGAACGGCCACCTTTAGAAAGTTGAGCACCAATTGCGGTGTCAGCTTGACCACCAGCACCTGAGAATTGGATACTCCCAATTGATTCAGAGCAAACTTGGCCAGTCAAATCAACTTCTAGAGCCGTATTGATTGAAACTTGATTGTCATTTTGAGCAATGACATAAGGATTATTAACGTAAGAGCCATCCATGACTGCTACGGTTGGGTTATCATCAACGAATTCATAAAGCTCTGGTGTGCCCATGATCATCGTTGTAACTGACTTCCCTTTTTGAATTTGTTTACAAGAATTATCGATGACACCGGCTTTAATCAGTTTCATCATTCCTGTTGTTAATAGTTCGGTATGAATACCTAAATGTTTCTTATTACCTAATGAGGCACATAGAGCATTTGGAATACCACCGATACCAATTTGGATACAATCGCCATCACGAATTTCTTTAGCGATTAAATCACCAATAATCTTGTCTTTTTCCGAGAACACTCCCTCTGGAACAACTGGGATTGGATAGTTAACCTCAACAAAATAGTCAACATCATTGATGTGGACTTCACAGTCCCCAAATGCGCGAGGATAGTTTGGATTAACTTCTAGAATGACAAGTTTAGCAGCATCTAAACAGCGCTTTTCATAAGTGTTAGATAAAGACAAAGAAACATAACCATGCTTATCCGGTTTAGAGCAAACAGCCACAAAAATATCTGGATGTGGAATGTGTTCTAGTCTTCTTGGTCCCGCAAAATGTAAGTGATTTGGAATAAATGAAACATTGCCGTTTGGATGAGCTTTTCTAAGTAATGGTGAATAGAACCAGCCATCACAATTGAAGGAATGGCGATATTCTCTTTTTAAATATTCACATTTACCTAAAGGTAAGCAGTTAGTAATAGTAACATTCTTAACTCTATTTGCGATTGTTGGTAGTCCATCCATAAAGGCTTGGGCTTCTTCACAACCAAGACCAGTCACGATTTGATCGTTTGACTTCACAAAACTTAAGGCTTTTTCTAATGAAATAACTTTTTCTTTGTAATCCATAATATCCCTCCTAAATAAGAATGAAGGGAGAGAGAAGAACCCTCTCCCTAATTGTTTTTATCTACTTAATTTTTGCAACGACTGTAGCGATGTCTTCTAGAGGCTTAACTTGACCGAATGTTGCGATTGCAGCTTCGGTAGCTGGAGTGTAGTTTAGAACTGCCATTGAGTCAATACCCCAACGGTGACCTTCAGCAAAGTTAACTGTACCGCCCATAGGAATATCAATGTTTCCATAGCCTTCCATAGCAGCAATATAGTTCTTCCAATTTAAGACGCCTTCATTGCCATCTTTAGCAGCAACAGCCTTAACACCAGTGGTGAAGACGTGAGCAGCAATATAACCAGCAATAGCGTATGAGTTAACAGCATAAGCTGCTTTCTCAGCATCGGATAAGAATGAAGCGTTACTAATAGATGTTGCGAATTCGCCTGCACCGGCTTGTCCTTTAGCAGAGAAGATGTCAACCCAAGCATTAACATAGATTGGACGAGCTGCATTATAGGATGAAGCTGGAACTGCAGTAGCATCAGCATTGACATAAGAAGTGATAACTGGAACATTTAAGTTTTGAGTATTCATTTCTGTGTAGATAGCGAGGAATGGAGCTTGGTTAGCTGCAATAATAATTGCATCACAACCAGCAGCTTTTAATGATTGAACTGGAGTTGAATAATCACCAGTAGAAACGTTACCAACTGCATAAACGATTTGCGAAGAGGTTAAACCTAATTGGGAAGCTTGATATTCAATACCAGCTTTAATGGATGTCCCATCGTTAGCATCAGAATATAAAACTCCGACTTTCTTAACTGAACCAAATAAATCTGTTTCAGCTAGAACACGGGAAAGAAGTAATCTTCCTTCTGTGTAGTAAATAGGTTGAACTGGCATAACTGGTGAGCCAACTTCGGCTTGAGTATAAAGTGCGTTAACACCTGTAGCAGCATAGACCATTGGAACGCCAACTTCTTTGATATATTCCAAAGTTGCAGAAACTGTTGGAGTACCAAAGTGTCCGACTAATGCGAAGACCTTATCTGTTTCAACTAATTTTTCAGTATTTGCCAAACCGACTGCGCCGTCGAATCCGTCATCACGGTTTGTCAAAGTGATTGTTCTACCATCGATACCACCGGCTTCGTTAACATCTTCAAAGTAAGCTTTAATACCTGCATTGAAAGGTGCACCAACGATTGCCCATGCGCCACCGACTGTAGCTGTATTACCGACTAAAATTTCTGTGTCTGTAACACCTTGAGAGACTTTTTCCGTAATTACTGGTGCTGTACTTGTAGATGTTGATTGTTTGCCACCACATCCTGCAACGATAAGTGCGGAGACTGCTAATAGACTAATAAAACTCTTTTTCATATCAATTTTTCCTCCTTATTATTTATAGACCTTAATTGATATCACTTTTGTTCGCCTAAATAGGCTGCGACTAGACTGTTATCCTTGAGTAATTCTTTGCCTGTTCCTTGAACTTGGACTTTACCAAGATTCACGACATAGGCATAATCAACAATCTTTAAAGTTTGATAGGCGTTCTGTTCAACGATTAAGACTGTTGTCCCGTTCTTCTTGATTTTATTAATGATCTCGAATATTTCTTGAACAATAATTGGCGCTAAACCAAGCGACGGTTCATCTAGGATAAGTAACTTAGGACTTGCCATCAAGGCTCTACCGATTGCGAGCATTTGTTGTTCGCCACCTGATAAAGTAGACGCTTGTTGTTTTCTCCGGTCTTTAAGTACCGGGAAATATGCAAATACTTGCTCCAGATTTTCTTCTGTTCTTTGTTTAGCACTTTTACCATCTTTCTTCTTTAAGGTATAAGCACCAACGCGCAAGTTATCCTCAACTGTTAGATTTCTTAAAATCATTCGGCCTTCTGGTGATTCAATGATACCCATGGCTGCGACCTTATGAGCATCTTTTCCTTGAATCTCTTTCCCTTCAAAGATAATTTTCCCTGAAGTAGGTTTAACTAGACCAGAAATAGTTTTAAGAATGGTCGACTTCCCAGCACCATTGGCACCGAGAATTGCAACTGCTGTTCCTTCTTTGACTTCAATATTGACACCCTTCACAGCTTGAATGGCGCCATAACTTATAACGAGGTCTTGAGTTTTTAATAATAATTCCATCTACTCACCTCCTAAATAAGCTTCTTGAACTGCTGGGTCTTTTTGGATTTGTTTTGGAGTACCAATTGCTAACATCTTACCAAATGAAATGGCACAGATAGTATCACAAATATCCATAACTAAACCCATATCATGTTCAACTAAGAAGATGGTAACTTTATATTCATCACGAATCTTCTTAATTAAGACTGCTAATTCTTGAGTTTCAGCATCATTTAATCCTGCTGCTGGTTCATCAAGAATAATGAGTCTAGGGTTGCACATAAGAGTTCGAGCCAGCTCAATTTTCTTCAAGATGCCATAAGGTAATCCAACTGGATACGCATTTTGTAAATAAGTGAGACCGAGATAATCTAAGACTTTTAACGCTTTAGCGCGTATCATCTCTTCTTCTTTCTTTAACTTTGGCGTATGAATAAATTGATCGAATAGGTTAGACTTAAACAAACTATGTGCAGCCACTAATAAGTTTTCAAGAACTGTAAGTTCCCAAACTAACTCAACATTTTGAAATGTCCGAACAATGCCCTTTTTAATAACATTGTGGACTTTGGCTTCGTTTAGTAATAAAACTTGGCCAGTCTTATCTTCGTAATATACTTCACCTTTAGTTGGTTTATAGAATTGAGTAATGCAGTTAAAGACCGTTGTTTTACCCGCTCCATTAGGACCAATCAGGCCAAATATTTCACCTTTTTTAACATCGAATGAGAGATTATCGACAGCTTTTAAGCCACCAAATTGCATAGTTAGATTATGCAAGGATAGAACAACATTCTTCTCCAATTTTTGATCAACTTTAGAGGCAGAATACTTTTTGGCATCAACCAAAGTTGTTTCATACTTCTTGGAAGCTTTGCTAACTTTAGCATCAGTCTTAAGTTGGAAAACTTTGATATTGGCTTGTTTTTGAACTTCTAACTTTTGGTGTTCGGCTTTGCAGCGCTTGTCACTTTCAGCTAGAGCTACTTTGTATTTAGCCAATTTTTCTTTTTGTTCTTTTTCATCTTTAGCACAGACACTTTGCAGTTTAGAAGAAATACTAGCAGTAACCTTATGTTCGTATTCTTCTCTTCTTTTGTCTAATGAACGAAGTTGAGTCTCATAAGCTTCAGTGATTTTTTGCTTATCAGAATCGGTTGTGGCTTTAGCTAATCCTCTCACTTGAGTTTGAGTGTTAGCTTTACGCCGCCAAATATCCTTCTCATCATAGGATTTAAGTTTCTCAGCAACTTGAATCTTCACTTCACTCTTGAGTAAGACTGAACTTAAACGAATAGGTTCAAGTTTTTCCTGCTCTTGAGCAACAAATTTGTCATAATGCTTCTTTAACAATACTTCTTGTTTCTCTTGATAGAATTCATTGTATTCAATAGCACCATCAAGATCATCTTTGAAATTTTCGGCTCTATTGCTATAGAAGTTATGTAATAATTTCTTACTAATCCCCATATTTATAGTGCCTCCATTTCAATTTGAGTTTGCGAATCAAAATCTTGAGGTCTAACCAAAGGTGAGCTAAGCCACCAGGATAGAACATAACAACAATGATTATTAGGGCTCCCGAGATAATGTAGATAAAGTTTGTATTATTTTGGAAGAAAGGAATATTTTGGAGGAACATTCCATCAATACCAAAGATAATAAAGCAACCCAGGATACAACCTAATAATGATTTAGATCCACCTACGATAACAGCAGCTAGAATATTGAGCGACAACGCTAAGCCCCAATCTGTGTAAGTTGTTGATCTGAAGTAGAACATATATAAACAACCAGCAAAGACGGCATAAACTGTAGCAATGATAAAGGCAATTAAACGATACTTGAGAACACTAATGCCCATAGCTTTAGCAGCAGAATCGCTATCTTTCATAGCTAACATTGCTCGTCCAGCTGGACTTCTCATTAAGTTAGAGGTAAGCATAGCCACAATGACAAAGAGTGGCACTAAAATGTAATACATAACATCTCTAACAAGTAATCCCCCATCCGAGGAATAACCCGGGAATTCCTTACCAAAGAAGGTTTGGAATCTTGGGAGGTTAAAGGTATCAGTACCCCACCCAATCCGGAATAATTCAACTAAGATAGTTGATAGACATAGCGTAATTATGGCTAGATACATACCCTCAATTCTTAAGGATATGAAACCGATTAGGGCGCCAACTACTAACGCGATGACTAAACAAATAAGTATCGAAATAACCATTGGAATTCCTTTTTGTGAGTAGGTTAATTGAATCAAGAAAGCTCCTAAACCAATTAAGCCCGAAGTACCAAGTGATGCTAAACCAGCATAACCAAGTAACAAAGAGAAACCCATGGCGACAATTGAATAGATAATAACCCGAGCTACGCTTCTAACAAAGGCGATATCTTGAATGATACCTGCTCTATAGAAGACATTAACTAAGAGTAAGACAATACCTAAGATCACAAAACTTGATAATGGATGTTTGAGAACTCTTTTAATTCTAAGTGCAATGCTTTGTCCCATACCATTACACCTTCTTTACAATCTTCTTGCCAAATAAACCCATAGGTTTAATTAAGACAACTAAGAAGATAACTAAATAAACGACAACATCTTTCCAAGTATCAGCACCAAGATAACCAACAATATTTCTTAATACTGGGATGATAATGGCTCCAACAATTGGACCAATAAAACTGGTAAATCCACCCAACACACAAGCCATAAAGCCTTGAACTTGGACAGACACCATCATTGTTGGTGTAATTTGCGTTAATGGTGCATATATTAAAGCGGCTAAAGTTCCGACAGCACCCGCAATACCCCAACTGACACCAGTGATGATACGAGTATTAATACCCATCATCTTAGCGACAGTTTCGTTACTAGCAGTTGCTCGAACACTTAAGCCCCACTTTGTAAACTTTAAACAAATGAAGATAGCGGCAATAACAACAGCAGCCAAAATAAATCCAATTAAATTATGCATACTAAATGACAAGGTATTACTGGCATTCGTGATAATTGTATTAGAAAATTTTGGGGCTTGCATAACCACGTTACCGAAAACGAGTGGAATCAAACCTGTTAATAATAAGACAATACCCATTGTGAGCATTTGCTTACCGACAGGTGTTACGTGTCTAGCAAAACGAATAATTACAGCATCAATAAATACCCCAAATAAGAACATGGCAGCAACTGCAATAAAATAACTTGCTAGGGCTGGGACTCCATATTTGGTTAGTAATGTTACTGAGATAAATCCACCCACAGTAGCAATCATACTTTGAGCAAAGTTAGTCGTGATTGATGTTTGGAAAATCAAGACAATGCCTAAAGTAGCCAACGAGATGATGGCGATGAATTGCATACTATTGAGTAAGATTTGTAGTATTCCCATTATTATTTACCCCATTTAATGACGTTAGCAGACCAGACATAACCGATTCCAGCGGCAATCATACAGACAACTGAACCATCCTTCACTTTTCCTTGTTTTAAGGCAAGGTGTAAAGAGAGGATTTGATCGATTTGACCAACATGACCATAATCTTGGAGATAGATTGATTGATCTTCGTTTAGGCCTAAGTCCTTAAGCATACCTAGATGACCTGAACGCTTCATATGTAGAACAGCGAGATAATCAATTTTCTTTGGTAATCCAGCTTTTTCAAATGATTTATCAATACATTTATACCAGTTAGGCATTGAGACTTCATTAAGTCTATTCTTCATTTTAACTGGATCCATCAGTCTTAAAGAATGCTTTGCTTCTTCAAGGTTATCTTTGGTAATAGGATTGGCAATACCACCAATTTCTACCCCAGCGGTTCTAGCTAAACTTCCATCAGAGATGAGGTGTGAACCTAGAAGTAAGTTCTTGCCATAATTCTTTTTTAAGATAATGGCTCCACCCCCAGCACCGAGGTTATACATCATTGACATATCTTTATCGGTATAATCAACGAAATCACCATTTCGATAGCCACCACAGACGATAATTGTGTCGATTGTATCGTCAGCAACTAGCATATCACGAGCAATTTCCATGGCTGCAACGCAAGTGCAGCAACGATTTTGAACATCAATTGCCCAAGCATTGGTTGCGCCAATCCGATCTTGGATGTAGCAAGCAGAAGTGGTTAAAGGATATTCCTTATACTCTTCTCCAATACAGATAACGACGTCGATATCTTTTGGATCAACTCCAGTGTTTTTCAAGCAATCAAGAGCTGCTAAAGCTCCCATTTCTTGTGTCCCATCTTCTGGGCCTGGACCTGGAACACACTTAGAAACAATACCGAGCTTATCGCGAACTGCTTCTTCACTCCAGACTCCTTTTGTAGCTTCTGAGACTTGTTTTGCTGTCATCTTGTGTTTAGGAAGATAAATTCCCGTTCCAACGATGCCAACATTGACTTTGTTTCCCATATAATTTTCCGCCTTTCAATTATTAATTTTTTGAATAAACATGGTTAAGCGCTTACATTGCTTGTGCTTAAAAATTAGTTCTGCTGCTTAGAATGACCATTATCGTCGCGCAACCTCTATTTCTTATAACTATGTATATTCTCTACCCATATTATCTTACTCACAAAAATGTTTGTCAACAAAAAAAGTGAATAGGTATTCACTTACCGAATATTGTCTAGATTTTTAACCCCTTTTTTATACAAAAAAGACTTTTATTCCTAATTTTACCACAAAAAAGCAAAAACAAAAAAAAAGCAAAAACAAAATAATTCTTTATCTATTTTTTATTGGCATTTATTGAATAACTATTCACATTATACCCTTTTTTTTGCTATAATAAGAAACATAGATTAAACGGAGAACGCATTATGTACAAATATGAAAATGTCAACCAACCAACTTCTCGCAAGGGAAAAGAAACTTTTCAAACGATTTTAAATTCGGGCGAAAAGCTTTTCAGTAAGAACACCTACCCTGCCACTTCAATTGAAATGATTGCAGAAGATGCGAAACTTGGAGTCGGTACTTTTTATCGCTATTTCAATACCAAGCAGGCCTTCTTTAGATATTTGGTGTTAACTTATCATCACGATATTCGTTTTTGTATTGCTGAAGCAACTAAAAATCTGACTAGTCGCGAAGAGATTGAAAAAGCCGGATTTAAAGCCTTCTTCACTTACATCATAAAAAATCCATATGCTTATACCATTATTTGGCAATCCTTAATTGTCGATAAACCATTATTTATTTATTACTACACTTCATTTGCTGAAAAATATGCCATTGGCTTAAAAGCCGCCATGGAAAAAGGTGAAGTAACTGCTAAGATTGATACTATGAATCTAGCTTATTCATTAATGGGTATAACTAACTTCTTAGGTTTAAAGATTATTGCCTTTACTGACCATGATCCAGATGAAGACGAAATTGATAAGATTGTTGATGATGCAATGCAGTTGTTACGCAAAGGTATGTTTACATATTAAAAGGTGGTTTCAAACCACCTTTTTTCTTTATCCTATAAATGCTTTAACTGCTGTGGCAAGTTTATCAGGCGCTGCCATTAATGGGGAATGCCCCGAGCCTTTAATAATCTCAAATTTAGCGTGTGGGAACGAAGCCACATTTTGATCTGTCATAATCTTTGGAACAGTTAAATCATTTTCGCCCCAAAGAATTAACATAGGTTGCTTAATCTTACTGGCTAAACCATTTCCCATTCCATAAAATCCTGGTAAGGAAGTAATATTAAATTGCGTTAAACTCCAGTCAATATCAATCAAGCATCTTTCTTTAAACGTTTCGGCTAAATATATTTTATTATCTTCTTCACTTGGTTTAGCCCCAACATTATAAATAACTAAATTCCAAAGTTGAGTCATATATGGCGCATTTTTATCCTCAATGCATTTAGCAGCAGCAGCCACTTGCAAAGGATCTTTAGCCATTTCTTCTTTATTTAGATAAACTTGACCAAGAATAGGTGCTCCATTAGCATCTTTCTTAAAGATTGGATACCCGGCCACTGACATCGAATCCATTAGAATAATCTTTTTAACATCATTTGGATACTTAGCAGCAAGTAACATCGCTACTCCACCACCAGTTGACCAACCGGCAATCACAAAATTCTTTAAGCCTAACTTGGTATAGAATTCATGAATATCTTCAGCGAGTGGTTCTAATGAATCAAAACGTTGCTTGTAACTACTGTCACCAAAGCCCCGCATATCAGGAGCAATGATTTTATATTCATTACCTAACCTCTCAATTAAAGGTGTCCAATGAATAGAAGAAGACATGTTACCATGAATTAAGAGCAAGGTTTGCTTTCCTTTTCCTTCTTCTAAATACGCTAGACGCTCTCCATTACTTAAATCAAGAAACTTTTTATGATATTGTTGCATAGTGTTTCTCCTCTTTTCTTTTTTATTATTAGCACATTTAAGACTTTTTGAAAAGTGGCAAAAATAAAAAGGAGCATAAGCTCCTTTAATTATTTATCTGCTTTTCATTTGTGGGAAGAGTAAGACTTCTCGAATTGAATAAGTTTCAGTTAATAACATAATTAATCTATCAATACCGAGACCAATCCCACCGCATGGAGGCATTCCATATTCCAAAGCTTCAACAAAATCATAATCGATTTGGTTGGCTTCTTCATTGCCTAATTCTCTTTCTTTCAATTGATTCTCAAATCTCTCTAATTGATCAATTGGATCATTGAGTTCGGTAAAAGCATTAGCATACTCACTGCCCATCACAAAGAGTTCAAAACGTTGAGTGAACCGTGGGTCTTTTGGATCTTTCTTGGCCAATGGCGAAATCTCAATTGGATGGCCACTAACGAAGGTTGGTTGTACTGTTTTCTTTTCACAGTATTCATCATAGAATAATTCAATAATATGTCCAACACCAGTAAAGTGTTTTGGCACTTCAAGATGATGTTCTATCGCAATCTTTTTGGCTTCTTCAAACGAAGTAACTTTTCTAAAATCAATACCCGTTTCTTGTTTGACAAAATCAGTCATATCCATTCGCGCAAAAGGTTTTGAGAAATCAATAGTAATGACATTACCATCTGCATCAGTCCGATGGACAATTGGACTGCCATTAGCTTCAATGGCAACACTTCGAATTAAGTTTTCGCATAAATCCATCATTGTTGACAAATCGCCATAAGCTTGATAAGCCTCAATAGTAGTGAATTCTGGATTATGTTTAGTATCCATACCTTCATTTCTAAATAAACGCCCAATTTCATAGACTTTTTCTAAGCCACCAACAATTAAACGTTTTAAGGATAACTCAGTAGCAATTCTTAAATAGAAGTCCATATCAAGTGTATTATGATGGGTGATGAAAGGCTTAGCTGCCGCTCCACCTAAAATTGGTTGTAAGACTGGAGTTTCAACTTCAATAAAACCTTGCCCATCCATATAGTGTTGGATAGCACGAATAATACGTGGTCTAGCTAAGGCCACCCGTCTTGCATCTTCATTCATAATTAAATCAACATATCTTCTTCTAAAACGCTCCTCAACATCATTTAAACCATGATACTTTTCTGGTAATGGTCTTAAGGCTTTAGAAAGATGAGTATATTGTTTGCATTTAATGGTAATCTCACCAGTTCTAGTGAGCATAACAGTTCCACTAATACCAACAATATCGCCTAAATCGGCTAATTTATAAACATTCCATTCTAATTCACTAACAGCATCTTTTCTAAGATAAACTTGAATGGTGCCACCTAAATCTTGAATGGTTAAAAAAGCAACTTTACCCATATCACGAATTGCCATAATTCTCCCAGCAATTGTAACTGGAGCAGCTAAGGCTTCTAATTCTTCGTGAGTTTTACCTGCAAATTCTTTTTTTATGTCACTAGAGAGATGAGTTCTTTCAAACTTATGTCCAAAAGGATCAATCCCTAAATCTCTTATTTTTTGAACCTTTTCTCTGCGAAATTGTTCTTGGTCAGACAAACTTCTGACTTGTTCTTCTTTTTCTTCCATACTTTCACCCCTAGTCTCAAATATTATAGCTGAAAAACCCTAACTATTCAATTAAGTTAGTGGATTTTAGTCGGTTCGACTACTTCTTCATCAACAACTTTAATTGTTTTGATTTTTTGTTCTTTTAATGGTTTATCAAACATATCGGTTTTAGTCGTAGCAATTTCATTGACTACATCCATACCAGATACTACTCTGCCAAAAGCGGCATAACCACCATCCAAATGTGGGGCTTCTTTATGCATAATAAAGAATTGACTACCGGCCGAGTTTGGATCTTGGGCACGAGCCATTGAGATAACCCCACTTGTATGCTTAAGTTGATTATTGACTCCATTATCCATAAATTCACCCTTGATACAATAATCTGGGCCACCCTCACCAGTTCCTTGTGGGTCTCCACCTTGAATCATAAAATTCTTAATGACCCGATGGAAGATTAGTCCATCATAAAAACCTTTGTCGGCAAGATAAACAAAATTCTTACAGGTATTTGGTGCATTCTTGTAGTCTAATTCAATCTTAATCTCTTTGCCATTTTCCATTTCAATAATAATCATTTTGAAGCCTCCTGTCCTAAATAATTATCGTCAAACTCAACCTCGATTTCATAACTAGGATTTAACTTTTTAACGCCTTGATTTAACTGTTCTAAAATCGTCGCTTGACTTAACTCTTCTTGCTCAGGTAAAACCACATCGAAGAGTAACAAAGTTTTATCACCCTTAACTTCTTTTTGGAAGTCATGCATTTTAAGTTTTGGATCAATTTGATGTAACAAATTAAGTACTGCTTTTTTGAGCAATTTTAGTTCTTGATCATTAACATGCACTGGATCCCAATGAATAACTAATTCAACTTGATATTTATCTTTAATTTCCCGTTCAATCCCATCTAAGATTTGATGTGACTTAAAGGCATCTCTCTTTCCATCCATTTCAATATGCATTGAAGCAAAAGCACGGCTCGCCCCATAAGAATGAATATAAAAATCATGGAAGCCTAGCACTTCTGGATGCTTCCTAATGTCAGCAATAATATTATTGACTAATTCTTGATCTGGTTTAATACCCAATAAAGGATTAATCGAATCTTTCACTAAGGAAATACCCGAGATGAAAACAAAGATTGCAACTAGAACACCTAAGTAACCATCGAGGTTAACATTAGCGACTAAAGCAACAATGGTTCCAACTAAAATTGTGCTTAAAGATAAGACATCATTCCTAGCATCGACTGAAGCGGCAAATAAAGCCACTGAATTAATCCTTTTGGCCAAGCCACGATAAACAAAGCATTGACCAATTTTAATCAAAATAGAAATACCCAAAATCACAAAGGTTAAAACGGAATATGTCACCACTTCTGGGGTGATGATTTTTTGAATAGAAGTTATGAGTAATTCAATAGCAATTACAATGATGATAATTGAGATGACAAGTCCTGTAACATATTCAACTCTTTGATGCCCATAAGGGTGTTCCTTATCGGCTGGTTTGGAACTGACTTTAAAACCCACCAAAGTTACAATAGAACTGCCCATATCAGCAATACTATCTAAAGCTGAACCAATGAGCGCAATACTGTTGGCAAATAATCCAGCAACAACTTTAATGGCAATCAAAATCAAGTTAGTTACAATCCCAATGGTTGCACCCAACTTACCATAGCTAGTTCGGACATTAATATCCTTTGTGTTCTCGTAATCTTTGATAAAGTGTTTGAGGAAAAAGTTCATATTATCACATCCCTATTTATGATAAACCTCATTGTTTAATATTTTAAAAGAACGATAGATTTGTTCTAAGATTAGAAGCCGCGTAATTTGATGGGGGAAAGTTAAGGAAGACAAACACCATGAAGCATTAACTTTATTCTCCAATTCAGGGTTTGTTCCATACGACCCACCGATAATAAAACAAAAAGATGAATGACCTTCGTTCATTTTATTGTTCAGCATTTTACTAAAGGCAATCGAATCGTATTCTTGGCCACGTAAACTTAGTAAAATATTGTAATCACTTGGATTTAGATGTTCTAGTAAACTAGCCGATTCTTCATTGATGACTTGCTGAACATAGCTAGGCGTATCTTTAATAAGTTTAACTTCATTGAGTTCAACGATGTTTAACTTACAATACTTCCCTAATCTTTTAGCGTATTCTTGGCAAGCTTCAACTAAATACTTTTCTTTTAGTTTACCGATACATAAAATCGTGATTTTCATAATTAGAAGGTCAAGGTATAGGAGTGCGTCACTCCACTTGAATCCATAGTTTTAATTACAAGAGTATCACCGATATCATAACGTTGTAATTGCCCGGAAATTACGGACATATTTTCGGTTGCGACTCCTCCAATTTCAATGACAGTTTCGCCTTTTTTCATGCCAGCTTTAGCAGCAGCACTGCCACTTGAAACTTCAGAGATATAACAACCAGTATATAAACCACTAGCGATATTATTGGAAGTTAATTGACTTAAAGAGAATTGATCAACATCACTGACCGTAACCCCAATAGTTGGTCTTGTATAACTACCGGTCTTAATAATATCATCAATTGGATTCTTAAGATTATCTAATGGAATGGACATTGACACTGATTCATAAGAAACGCTAGAAGTACTATTTGTATACTTATAAGAAAGCATACCAATAACTTCCCCATTACTATTGTAAACTGGTCCCCCTTCCATACCACCATTGATTGGAGCATCAAATTGGAATGCTTCATAACTGGCAATATCAAAAGAGCGAGCCATATTGTTAACGGTTGTATCAAAGTAAACAATCTCTCTCCGATTAAGTCCCGAGACAACACCTCGGACAATGGTATTCATTAAATTCTCACCTAAAGATGGAGTGCCAATAGCGATGACACCATCACCAACTTGTAAAGAATCGGAACTACCAATAGTTGCTACTTTAATCTCATCTGTGGTTGTTACTGAGAAGACAGCTAAGTCACCACCATCAAAACTACCAACTAGATTAGAAGTATAACGTCTTCCATCTTCAAAGGTAATTTCATAGTCGCCATATTTAACAACTTTGACATTGCTATCGGAGCCATCATTACTATAATAACGATGGAAAATACCAGAAGCATTTGTGATGATGTAATAAGTATTGTCAGTCGCTGTATAAACAAAGCCTGAAGTAATGTAATTATATTCATTACTACCGACAGCATAACAGGCATTAACAATGACTGTTGAATCCTTGGCTTCTTGGTAAATATCTGAGGCTGAGAAAGAGAGTTTTGTCGTCCCCACTTTCGTCGTCGCATAATTGGCTGGTGTATTAACCGCTTTACTGCAGAAAGTTTCTCCACTTAAGACACTACTTGTTGAAGAAGATGATGATGCAGTATTACTACTTGTTGCATAATCACTTAACTTCCCTAGAAATGAACAGCCTGTTAATAAGGCAATGCCTACGATTAACGTTGTTATTTTTTGATATCTTTTCATATGCTTTCCCCCTTATGCGTAAGCCACAATCGTGGCGATATATTCATTGACTTGGTATGTACCGCTGCTATCTTTTTGATAAACAATTAAGGTGGCAGTTTCACCAATCTTTTTGCGATATACTAATTGCCGTAATCTAACCTTGTTCGTGATATTGTAACCATCGAAACTCACAATAATTGTGCCTTCCCCTAAACTACCAGTATACAAAGGATTAGTGGCTGAAGCTTTAATGGTGTTAACATAGACACCACTAATTAAAGAGGTTGGAATTCCTAAACTTGTCCGATTGGCTAAAGTAATATTTCTTAAGTTATAGAAATAGGCAGAACCTAAAGATGATTTAGTATAAGTCCCTAGTTTATTAACAGCCCCGGAACTTGAAAAAGTTACTGAATCCATGATGGCATTCGCTCCAATCAACATATCGTTAATTGGTAACGACATATTTAAACCTTCATAGTTAGTAGTATAACCGTCCCCAGTTAACTTTAAGGCATTAATCCCTATCACTTCACCGCGGGCGTTAAACAATGGCCCGCCTGAATTGCCTGGGTTAATGGCAATATCAACTTGAATAGCATGGGTCTGTGTTTCCATGTAAGATGCATTGTTTGCACTGGTGCATCTTTCAAAGCCACTGACCAAACCCTGAGTAATGGTATTTTTATATTGAATTCCGGCTGGATTACCTGCCGCAAAAACTTCTTCCCCAATTGTCACATTATCAGAATCACCGATAGTGGCGAGTGGGACATCACTAATCTTGGGAATTCTGACTACCGCTACATCTTGGCCTGAGTCATAACCTAATACGGTCCCACTGACTCTGGTCCAATTATAACTTATAACTTCAAAGCTCTTACCATCCTCCACCACGTGTTGATTAGTAAGAACATATTGGTATTTACTATCTTCTTTAATGACTACCCCACTACCTAGTCCATTGGCTTCGCCTAAAGCGTTATAGTTAATCACACTAACGACTGACTTAATGGCATTAGAAATAATGGTATTATCGAGGTCAACAAATAAAGTTTCTTGTTCTGGAGCAGGTGAAATTAAAATATCATCACCCGTATCAAGTTTAGTAACGCCACCACTAAGTGGTACAACTAACAGTAAACTTAAAACTAGATTTAAAGGACTAACGATTTTCATCATTCTTCACCCCCTCAGTAATGACATAACGATCTGCAACTTTGATATCGATATCTTGATAAGCAATCCCGTATTGATCAAAGATATCAAAAAGTGTGTCTAAAACAATTTCTTTCGTATTACAATCTTCGCTCACATGAGCTAGTCTAATACTTTTAGTTGATGGGCCGATGACACTTGCAAGAATTCTGGCTGAAGATTCATTGGATAAGTGACCTTCCATACTCCGAATTCTTTGTTGTAACTGCCAAGGCCGTTTTGAGTTTAAAAGCATCTCATTGTCGTAGTTGCTTTCCATAATATAATGCGTAGCATTCTGAAAATATTGATAATCGCTCTCTTTAATATAACCAGTATCGGTTACATAGACCATAGTTTCTGTCCCACTTTTGATGATATAACCACAAGGATTAACCACATCATGAGATGTGGTAAAAGGCATGACTTCAAAGCCTGCAATTTGAACTTTTTGATAGGCTTCAAGGACATGCGTACCTTCTTCTTTACAACTACCTTTTAACGAATAGAGTTTCGATAAGGGAAACTCATTAATACTCCGAATATGGTCAATATGTTCGTGGGTTACAAGGACTGCTTCAATGGTTGAGGAATCAATTTTTAAAGTTTCCAGCTTGTTATAAAGCTCGGTTTTTGGAATTCCACAATCGACCATGATAAGATGATTCCCACCATAGATTAGTGTGCAATTCCCCCTTGAACCACTGGCCAGAATGGTATAGTTCATTGTGAGAACTGGGAATATGAACTAAATTCCCCGGTTGTAGTCACGAAAGTCAAATTCACCATACCTAAAGCACCATTTCTGTGCTTAGCAATGTATAATTCTGTTTTGACCGTTTCTGGGCGCCTTGGTTCATCTGCGCCTTTATATAAATCATCACGATAGATGAATAAAACCACGTCAGCATCTTGCTCAATAGAACCAGATTCCCGTAAGTCCGAGAGTAATGGGTGTTTATCAGGCCGTTGCTCTAATCGTCTGGATAATTGAGCCAAACAAATAATTGGAACATCTAATTCTTTGGCTAAAAGTTTAATGCCTCTTGAAATAGCACTAACTTCCAAAGTTCTATTTTCACTCTTGCCTTCTTTTTCAATTAATTGCAAGTAGTCAATCACAATCAACGCTAAGTCAGGATGTTCATTCTTAAGTTTTCGGGCTTTAGTTTGAATATCAATCAAACGTGTTGATGATTCATCAAAATAAATATCAAGATCAGCAATCTTATTAACACCTTCATCAAACTTAATTAAGTCTTCTTGGTTTAATTTGAAATCTCTAAGTTTCTCATTTGGAATCCGAGAACAAGTTGAAATCATTCTGTTAACAATTTGTTCTGCCGGCATTTCAATCGAGAAGAAGCCAACTGGTTTCTTGGTTAGTCTAGCCGCATTTAAAGCAAAGTTAATGGCTAATTGAGTTTTACCAACTGAAGTTCTAGCCGCTAAGATAATCATATCGCCTTTTTGGAAACCATTGAGAATTCGGTCTAAGTCTGCATAGCCACTTGGACACCCAATAACATGGTTCTTGCTAGCAGCACCTTGATAATACTTTTCCTTAATTTCACTAATGACGTTCGCCGAGGTTAAGAACTCACCTGAGCGCCGATTACGAGCAATCTTAATGACTTTCTTTTCAAAATCGTCAAGATAAAGATCGCTATCTGCTATCTTCTTCTTGGCAACATCATCAGTTAATTGATTGATTAAATCTAATAAGTCTCTCAAGTTTTTCTTTTCTTTTAAAACATCAATATAATAATCAATGTTAGCGGACACAACACCCTCAACAAGGGCGGTTAAACCAACTACACCACCGACTGAATCTAGTTGACCTAAAGTATTTAAGTCATCGGTCACAGTCGTAATATCAATGGCTAATTGTTTCTCACTGATTCTTTGCATGCCTTCAAAGATTAAACGATTAGAAGGCACAAAAAAGTCGCCAGGTTCCAATGATGAAAGGCCCGCTCTTTGCGAATCTTCATCAACTAACATGGCTCCTAGTGTGGCTTTTTCAGCTTGTTCACTGTAAGGATACTCTATCGCCATAATACTTACCTCGCTTCTTTAACTTCAACATTAATATTCGCAATGACCCCTTTAAAGAGTTCATTTCTTGGACGTGACCAACCAAAGGTTGTGATTGGTGAAGTGTCTAAGAACTTTTTCTTATCAATTTCAATGCCGTGCTTAGACTTTAACTCTTCACAGATTTGCTTAGTGGAAATGCCACCAAACATTCTGCCATCACTACCCGGTTTTGCATAAAAGGTTAAGTTGATATCTTTTAGTTTTTCTTTTAGAACCTCGGCTTCTGCTTTCTTGGCCTCAATTTCACTAGCAGCTTTTGCATCTTGATCATTCTTGACTTCAATGCTTTTTTCAGAAGCTTTAACTGCTAAATGTTGCCGAATTAAAAAGTTGGTGGCATATCCTGCTGCAACATCAATAATATCGCCTTTTTTACCAACTTTCTTAACATCTTGTAATAAAATAACTCGCATAATCTTACCTCCTAATCAAAACGCATTTCACTAATATAGTTATCCACTATCTTAATCAATTCTTCTCTAACATCTGCAATTGATTTATCTTTAATCTGGGTCGCAGCCATTGCAAAGTGGCCACCTCCACCCATCTTTTCTAGAATTAATTGAACGTTAAATGAACCATCGCTCCGAGCACTGACTCCTACTTCATTTTGACCAATTAAGCCAATAACAAAGATAGCTTTAATCCCCTTAACATTCATGGCATCATTACCCACCTTAGCTAAAATTGTTCTGTCCACAATTAAATCATCTGGAGCTGTGGTTAAAACAATACCAAAGTGAATGGTCTCGGCGTTATTCATAATCTTGGTCTTGAGTTCATACTCTTCATATTCATCTTTGAGATAATCGTTAGCAGCATCTAAATCTGCCCCATATTCCTTGAGTAACATACAAGCCTCAAAGGTTTCAGCGGAACATTTATTTCTAAAGCCACTAGTATCAAGTAAAATACCTGCCAATAATGCAGTTGCAACTCTTGGAACTATGTTAATCTTACTCTTACTAAATTTAATTAATTCCACCACTAATTCAGAAGCGGATGAAGCGGTTGTTTCAATAATTGAGAAGATTGGATTATCAATGGCATCTTCTGCTCTACGATGGTGATCGATAACTGCAATTCTTTGTGCCACTTCAATTAACTTTGGACATGGTGTTAATTTAGCTCGATTGATATCGGCTAAACAAACTAAGGTCTTATCGTCAACTAAGGTTAAGGCTTTAGCTTCATCGATAAAGATATCATCAATTTCTTCTTTCTTAAATAAGTCTTTAATGGCAGTTCTTGTCTTAATTTCCATACAGTTTAATGGACAGACAATCCAAGCCTCTTTATTTTGGGCTTTAGCCATTGTGTATAAACCTAAACAAGCCCCGATAGCATCAAAGTCAGCATTGGTATGTGGTGCTAACAAAATCTTATCGTTACTTTGAATATGGGTATATAAGGATTGCGAAAGAACCCGTGAACGAACAGTGTTCTTCTTAGTTTTAATTTCAGTTGTCCCACCAAAGAATTCCATATGGGCGCCATAATTATTGATAACAATTTGGCCGCCACCTCTAGACAAAGCCACATCCATTGCGGATGATGAGAGTTCAGCTAGTCGGTTGAAATCAGAGTTACCACGACCAACACCAATACTGATAGTTAATGGGATGTTAGCAGTTTTAGTAACTTCATGAACTTGATCCATGATATTGAATTTATCATTGACCATCTTAATATATTCTTCTTCTTGAGCCACGATTAAATAAACATCATCACCAATTAAGTGAGTATAAACATCATAATGCTTACCCCATTCAATAATGAGTTTTCTAACTTCGAGTTCATATTGAGTGGTATTTTCATCTTGACCAATACTTTCAAGGTCGGTCAAGTTATCGATGGCAACAGCAATAAAAACTGGTGCTTGTTTTTCTTTCATCTCATACAACTTATCAATTTCAGTAGTATCTTTGAACACCAACAAATCTAATTCTCGTAAACAAAGCACACTATAGTCACGACTATTTAAGGCGACCTTAACTTCATCTGGAGTTTGGTCGGTATTATCAAAGAAAGCTTTAACTTCAGGGAAAGTCTCAGTGACATTCTTACCAACACAGCGAATATTTCTTTCCTCAAAAAGTTCAGATGTCCAAATAATCTCTTGGTTGGAATCAAAGATAACCATCCCAAGTTCACCATAAATAAAAGCTTCAGAAATATCAGCACCCAAAGTATTCGTGATACCAATATGATTAATTCTGGCATCGACTTCAATACTTCTTTGGGAGAGTAATGCAACGACAATATTAATGCCAAAGATTAATGAGAAGATGATAAAAAGAATGGTCGGATTATCCACAAATGTGGTGTTTGTATCTTTGACCAATTTAAAAATAATGAGACCCAAGACAACAAGGGTTTCGATAATATAAACAATAAAAGTATAGGTTTTTATTCGCTTTATTTTCTGCATCATAAGCCTTAAAAACCTCCTTATCAATTTATTATACAATAAATTTTAATGAATATCACTAACAAAGACACTCTTTAAGTGTCTTTTAAAGAAAGAGATAAAAAAATCTCCCTTTTAGCAGGGAGATAATTCTAGTCTACATCGTAAGGTAATAAAGCCATTTGACGAGCACGTTTGATAGCTGTTGCGAGTTCTCTTTGGTGCTTTGCGCAAGTGCCGGTAACTCTTCTTGGTGAAATCTTTCCACTAGCAGAGACGAAGCGCTTGAGTAATTCAACGTCTTTATAATCAATGTATGTAATCTTGTTCTTGCAGAACAAGCAAACCTTTTTCCGAGGTCTTTGTTTTTTGAATGGCATTGTCGTTTTCCTCCTTTTTAGAATGGTAAGTCATCATCCGGGACATCAACACCACCATTGAAAGGTTCTTCCTTTGGTTGAGATTGAGGCTCAGGTTGTGGCTCATAGGCTGGATAGCCTGGTTGTTCTAGATTACTAGAAGTTCTATTTGTACCTTTAGGTTCTAAGAGTTGGACATTATCACAGACAACTTCAAGGACGAAAACCTTATGGCCATCTTTGGCATCATAAGATCTTGATTGAAGTCTGCCCTCAATACCAACTAAAGCACCTTTCTTAGCATATTGTGAAACGAATTCTGCAGTTTTATTCCATACCACACATGGGATAAAATCAGCCTTTCGATCTTCTTGCTTGCTAAAACGATTATCGCAAGCAATCGTGAAGGATGTTACAGCGTTATTATTGGTTGAACGTCTGAGTTCGTTTGGATCTCTGACTAGACGTCCGACTAATACTACTCGATTAATCATGTTATGTTCCTCCTTGAACTATAATGCAATAGTCATTTGGCGAACAACGTTTTGGTTGATACCGCAAATACGAGCAAATTCTTTGTTAATGTTAACATTATCTGCTTCGAAATTTACGACATAATAATAACCGTAATTTTGCTTTTCAATTTCATAAGCAAACTCGCGTTTACCCCATTCATTGACTTCGATTTTATCTGCTCCGTTTGTTTTTAAAACATTCGAAAGAGACTGGATGAGATTCTTACGATCTTCTTCACCCATGTCAATGTTGAGAATAATCATTGTTTCATATTTTGTCATTACTTACACCTCCTTATGGACTTTAGGCTACCCTCAGGTAGCAAAGAGTTGTCGCTTCCCTTCACTGGAGCGCGAAATAATTATAGACTAAACAAGGAGAAAAAGCAACCCTAGAATATGACCAGGCAATAAAAAACATTGTGGCACATATATTTGATGCTGTATAATTAAAATACAAAGAAACCCTACGATTTACATCGGTTTTTACCCCACATGTAAATATCACGTTTACAAAATGTTAACCTCTAGTTAGTTTCACGGAAGTTTACATTATTAGATAATTAAGGTGTCACAAAAACCAAAGGGGGTTTACATTATGACATTAGGTGAAAAGATTACAAAACTAAGAAAAGACAAAAACATGTCGCAAGAGAAATTAGCAGAGAAAATGGATGTTTCCCGCCAGACGATTTACAAATGGGAATGTGATACTGTCATCCCAGAAAGAGAGAAACTAACCAAGTTAACTAAACTCTTTAAAGTATCATATGATTACTTATTAGATGATGAAAAGAATGAAGTTGGTAAAGATGAGAGCAAAGTAACAATCATTCAAAAGAAGATTGTCGCTCCCAAAACTAAAGAACCTAAAAAAGATGAACTGGGCAAAAGTCACGTTGTAGTAACAAAGAATTTTGAAATGAGTGGAGATAATTTTGATGAATCACAATTATTTCCCGAAGGAAGTCCTAAATCAAAAAGAACAATGTTTATTCTAATTGGTGCGGGCTTAATCTTAGCAGGATTAATTGTCGAGATTATGTTTGTTGGAGATAATGCCAATGCCGCTTCGACAGCCTTAATCATTCTAGTTATTCTTGGAATCATCTCATTAATCTGTGCTAAAGTAAGCAAGGTAAACACGCAAGCCAGATATAAAGATGCTGTTCATATGATGGGTGAACGAAATAAAGAAGCCATCCGCAAAGCCAACGCAGAAGGTAAAAGAGCATATGGTATCGTCGACGAAGAATCATATGTGGTCTTTGATGATAAGAAAAAGATGTTCTATGTTTATCAATATGAAAAGCAAGTCCTTGAAGCTTCCTATTCCGCGATTATCGGAGCGGCAGTCTTTGACTCAGGTGGACGAACTTCTAAAGTTGGCGTTATGCTTGGAGCAAATCTAGGTGGAGTATTAGTTGGTGGCAGTTTAGCAAGAGGAACCAAATCTCCAGTGGGTGTTGGTATGAAAATTGCTTTTAACAATACTGAGACTCCAAACTACTCAATGCTTTGTGACAACGGCCGTACTATAGAAGGCTTCGATTGTTCTGAAAAAGCAGTCAGTGCAAGATATATTGAAAATACTACTGCACTCAAAAGAATCTTGACTCAATTAGAGTTAGTAATTAAATATAACGAAAGATAATAACGCAAACAAAAAGGCAGTTTCATAAAGAACTGCCTTTTTTCTTACTTAGATGATAGATAGTAATAAGCGCTCATTACACCATCGAAGATCAATACGACCCCGGCAATGATAAATAAGATATTCATTATATCAACCATGACCCATGGAGCAATTACAAGAATTACCCCAAAAGCAATTAATAAGATTGGTTGAATAATCATTAAGGCTTTACTGGTTCCACCACTACTCTTGATGTTCTTGATATTATTGACAAGATACATCACACCATAAACAATGGCTGCCGCACCTAGAACAACAATTGCAACTTGGAATAACCACCAACCAAAGACAATAATAACCACACCCACAACCGCTTCAATGATTCCTTTAGTAATGGCTTTGAACTTAATAATATCATAAATTCCTAATACTATTAATAACGCTCCGATAATTGTAAATAGGACTCCAACTAACCCACTTCTGAAGATACAAAGTAGAAGTCCAAAGATAATCATGAGGATTGCCGCAACAAGTTCATCACTAACCTTTTTTTGTTTACTCATCTTACCACCTCTATTCAATATGCAAGAGTAATTATACTCATCTAAAGCCAATAATCAAGTGAATTTTAGAAGACTGGAATCACACTTGAACCGAATGTGTCTTGAATATATTTCTTAACTGTGTCACTCTTCAACGCTTCTAATAAGACTTTGGTCTTTTCAGTTTCTTCATTACCACGCTTAACTGCGATAACATTAGCAGTTTTTGTGGCGGCCAATGAATCTGTGGCTTCAGTAGCTAAGGCTTTATCGCTTATCTTGGCAGCTAAAGCATAATTACCATTAATAACCCCAAAACTCACGTCTTGTAAGATATTAGGAATATTAGCGGCTTCAATCTCGCGAATAGTTACACCTTTAGCATCTTTAATATCAGCGGTTGTTGTTCCTTCAAAACCATGTTCGGTGGTACTAAGTTCAATTAATCCCAATTGATTTAGAAGTAATAATGCTCTACCACGATTAGTTTTATCATTTGGAATGGCAATAGTTAACGTTTCAGGTAAGGCAGATAAAGCTGTCACTTTCCCAGGATATATACCAAGGGGTTCAAAGTGAATGGCTCCAACAGAAACTAAATCTGTGCCATTATTGGCATTGAAATCTAATAAATATGGTTCATGTTGGAAATAATTAGCATCTAATTCTCCGGCTTGTAATGAAGTATTTGGTAAAACATAGTCAGTAAACTCAACGATTTCTAATTTATACCCTTTGGCTTCAATTAATGGTCTGGCAGCCTCTAAAATCAAAGCATGTGGTGTTGGAGATGCACCAACCTTAATCACTTTATCAGCAGTTTTACTTCCACAAGCAACTAAACTACAAACACAAGCAGCGGCAACTAATAAACTTCCTAATTTTTTGAACAATTTCATTTTATGTTCCCCCTTTTTTTATCTAATCTTTTAGCAAGACTTATAAAACCTAACTGAATTATTTCGACTAAGACAACTAAAATAATAACGGTATAGATAACTTGATCATATTGATATTGATAATAACCTTTATAAATGGCATATTGACCAAGCCCTCCTCCATCGACCATCCCCGCCATGGCGGTATAACCGATTAAAGCAATACACGTGATAGCCGCTCCCCTTACTAACGAAGGAATTGATTCTGGTAAATAGATATTGAAGAATATTTGGAGTTTGGAAGCGCCCATTGCCACAGCAGCATCAATCATACCTTTATCGATTTCCAGTAATGAGGTCTCAACCATTCGTGCTACAAATGGAACACAAGCCACAATCAGTGGCAAGATGACTGCTGCCATTCCAATTCCCGTTCCCAATAAGAAACGTGTAACTGGGATTAAAGCAACAAGCAGAATAATGAATGGGATTGAACGAATTGTGTTCACTATCCAACCAAGAATTGCATTCCAGAAGCGATTTGGGAAGATGCCTTCTTTGCGCGTTCCGACTAGGATTACTCCAAGTGGGATACCAAAGACATACGCTCCAACTAAGGAGATGGCTACCATCACAATGGTTTGACAGGTTGCATTAATTAAATCCATACCTTACACCCCCAATAATTGCTTAGTAGCAATGTTACTTGGATTAGCAAAGACTTCTTGAACAGTCCCATAATCCACAACTTTACCTTCATTAATGACCGCAATCCGTTGGCACAACTTCTTAACCACGCCAATTTCATGGGTAACTATAATGATCGTAACCTGCTCTTCTTGATTAATCTTTTGTAATAAAGAAATAATCGCACTGGTAGATAAGGTATCTAGCGCACTGGTTGGTTCATCTAAAAGCAAAATCTTCGGTGAATTAGCTAAAGCTCTTGCAATCGCCACCCTTTGTTTTTGACCACCACTTAATGTTGCTGGATAAGCTTCTTTCTTATCTTCCAAATCAACAAAACGCAATAAGTCGTTCACACGTTTGTCCCATTTGGTTTTATTAACTCCCGCAATCTTAAGGGGAAACTCAATATTCCTGGCCACTGTTTTTTGCATTAACAGATTGTAACCCTGGAAGACCACTCCCATAGTCTTTTTGATTTTATTGTTGGTGATAACTTTATCCCCTTTAGCAATAACACTGTTATTGATTGAAACCTCCCCACTACTTGGTCTCTCTAGTTGTGATAAAATCCGTAATAGCGTGGTTTTACCTGCCCCAGATTTACCGATAATTCCAAAGATCTCACCATCTTTAATTTCAAAACTAACCTCGTGTAAAGCTTCTAATTTACCCTCTTTAGTTTCAAAGTCTTTGGATAAATGACTTACTTTTACCATACCTTCACTCCTTTAACAAAATAAAAACTCTCATCCTATTGAAGGACGAGAGTTAAATAACTTCGTGATACCACCTTGGTTTACTATCTTCTCACAAAGATAGCCTCATTGAGTACAAACATACTCTATCGCTTTAACGGGCGAACCCGACATTCTTTACATATCAAGAACGTGACTCAGAGACCATCTTCCATTTTTTATTAATATCTCTTTTCACCAAGTAGAGACTCTCTAGAAAAAATAACAAATGTACTTTTCTCTTCAGCGTCGATTTATGGTTTAATTATAGTGTAGACACTAGGCTAAGTCAATAACTTATTTAAACAATTCTTTGCGAACAATTGTGGCATCATGATCAGGTCCAACAGAGACAAATACTACTGGAACTCCAGTACATTCTTCAATTGTCTTCACATAATCTTGAGCGTTCTTTGGTAAAGAAGCAAAGGTCCGGCATTTCGTAATATCTTCTTTCCAGCCAGGTAATTCAATGTAATTTGGCTTACAGCGTAAGCAAAGTTCATTTTGAGCAGGTAAAGTATGAATAGTCTTACCATCAAGATTATAACTTGTCGCAATTTTAAGTGTTGGAATACCGGTCAAGACATCTAAAAGCATTAATGCAATGCCGGTAAAGCCATTAATCATAATACTGTAATTAAGAGCAACAGCATCAAACCAACCAATCCGCCGTGGGCGTTTTGTGGTTGTCCCATATTCATGACCTCTTTCTCTAATTTGGTTGCCGAGATCATCAAACATCTCTGTTGGGAATGCCCCAGCACCAACCCGAGTACCATAGGCTTTACTAACACCAATGACTTCATTCAGTTTAGTGGCAGGTATCCCAGATCCGATACAGGCTCCCCCAATCGAAGGATTAGAAGAAGTAACGAATGGATAAGTCCCAAAATCCACATCAAGTAAAGCGCCTTGCGCTCCTTCTAAAACAATCTTATCACCATCAGTAATCGCATCATTAATGAGCGTAACTGAATCTACGATATGCGGCTTTAATTCCTGAGCGATTTTAGAATACTCAGCATAGGAAACTTTAAAATCAACTGGTTCACCACCAAGTTCACTGATTTCTTTATTATGACGTTCAACAAATTCTTGGTAGATTGTCTTGAAATCAGCGGAAATAAAATCAATCATTCTAATGCCTTTACGTGAAACTTTATCTTCATAGGCAGGACCAATGCCTTTTTTGGTGGTGCCAATCTTATTCTTACCTAAAGCTTGTTCATGTAAATCATCAAGAATTAAATGCGAATCAAAGATAACTTGAGCTCTTTCACCAATATAAAGATTCTCGCAGAGGACTCCACGAACCTTTAGATCTTTGATTTCAGCCAAAAGGTTACGAGGATTTATAACCATGCCGTTAGCGAGAACATTTTTCACATCTGGATTGAAAACTCCGGATGGAACTAAGTGAAGTTTATAAGTTTCACCATTTAATACAATGGTGTGACCTGCATTATCACCGCCCGCATAACGCACGACCATGTCAGCTTGACCACTTAAAAAGTTGGTAATCTTACCTTTACCTTCATCGCCCCATAAACTGCCGATAACAACAACTGTGTTTTTCATAATTATTCCTCGATTCCTAATCTTTGATAGATGACTTTGACGTTACGTAAGAAGTATTGTTCTAAGAAACAACCATCAATTTCTTTTTTATTTAAGTAAGTTGCGACTTTAGACTTAATTATCAGGTCTTTGAAACTTATGTCATCATTATATGATTTAAAGGCCAATGGTTGAATGAGGTCATAGGCCTCTTCCCGACTACAACCCTTCTTAATTAAGGCTTCTAAGACTCGACTAGAATAGATAACTCCATTAGTTAAATCAATGTTCTTTTGCATCTTCTTAGGGAAGACGGTTAATTCATCGATAACTTTGGTATATCTTTTTAGCATATAATGTAACAATGTTGTCGCATCAGGCAAGATGACTCTTTCGACACTGGAATGCGAAATATCTCGCTCATGCCATAAAGCATTGTCTTCAATAACAGGATTAATATATGAACGAATTAAGCGGGCACAACCCACAATGTTCTCAGAAGCGATTGGATTCCGTTTATGTGGCATAGCACTAGACCCTTTTTGTCCCTCATCAAAATGCTCTTCTACTTCATGAATTTCACTTTGGGATAATAAACGCACTTCTGTTGCTATCTTTTCTAGCAATGAAGCGATAAGTGCTAAAACCATTATATAGTGAGCAATTCTATCTCTCGATAAGACTTGGGTAGAAATCTCGGCATAATCTAACCCTAGTTTCTTAGCAACATAAACTTCAACTTTAGGATTAACTTCTGCAAAGTTTCCCATCGCCCCACTAAGTTTGATGACTTCAACTTCATCTCGAACTAGTTGGAATCGATCATAATCACGAACCAACTCATCATAATACAAAGCATATTTTAAACCAAAGGATGTGACTTCGCCGTGCATCCCATGAGTTCTACCAATACATGGTAAATCTTGGTATCTAAGAGCCTTTTTCTTGAGTAATTTAAGTAATTTTTGAATATCTTCATCAAGAATATCATTGGCATCTCTTAGCATTAATGCTTGAGCACTATCTACGACATCGCTGCTAGTTAAGGAATAGTGAAACCATTTCTTTTCCTCGCCTAATGATTCAGAGACACAACGAGTAAAGGCAATAACATCATGTTTAGTAACCTTTTCTAATTCTTGAATTCTCTCTAACGAAAAAATAGCATTCTTTTTAATGCTATCAAAATCCTCTTTTGGAATGATTTTGAGTTTAGTATATGCCTCTAACGAAGCCAGTTCTATTTCCAAGAACTTTCTAAACTTATTTTCATCGTTCCATATATTGTCCAGTTCTGGGCTTGAGTAACGCTTAATCATATTCTCACTCCCCTTAATAATTATAACACATGAGACTAAGCGTGAAAACAAAAAAAAGCCCCTTTAGGGGCTTTAGAATTAAATTAATTTTGATCTTAGTTTTGAAGAAATAGCATCAACGATAATAACCATGATAATGATAGCAATTAAGACTGCGCTCATATTACTCCAGTTCCATGATTGAGATGCGAAGATTAATGGTGCGCCAAGGCCTCCAGCGCTAACCATACCTAGAATAGTAGCTGATCTCACGTTAATATCGAAACGATATAACGCTACTGATAAGAAATCTGGGATAACTTGTGGAAAAATGCCATATTTTATCTTCTGCCAGATATTAGCACCGACAGCATCCAAGGCTTCAATAGGACCTGGATCCATGTTTTCAATAGCTTCAGCATAAAGTTTTGCAAGCATACCAATTGAGTGGATACCAATGGTTAAAGCACCTGTCGTGGCGCCCATACCAACCACCCGAATCAAAACTAGGGCTAACACAATTTCTGGGAATGTTCGAATAATAATTAATAATAATTCACCAATTTTAGAAATATGTTTCCCGACTACGTTCTTAGCAGTTAAAAAACCAAATGGAATAGCTAAAACTGCAGCTAAGAAAGTTCCTGAGAAAGCAATAGCAACTGTTTCTAAGGTTAAATAAGGCACGCCACCTTTACTCCAATCAAATAAGAAGGAAGTATTCGGATGCGTAAATCCTCTCCATAGATAATAGAATTGAGTGGCAAAATCCACATTTCTAATCGTAATACCCGAAGAGAAGAAAGTCCAAATAACTGCAAAAATGATAATTACGGTAATTACCATGTTATATATCCATTTCTTTGGACGTTGATTATATTTGTCAGAAACATCTTTACTGACATGCATTGAATCATTTAATTGGGTAACTTGCTTTTTTATTTGATGTTGTTCTTTGTTTTTAAACATTATTGCAATTTCCCCCTAATCCAACGAGTAAAGGCTTGTAGAATAACTACAATCACGAAGATTAACATTAAGATGGCGCCTACTCTACTTCTAGTGTACAATCCATCCATATTAGCTTGAATAATAACGCCTAGACCTCCAGCGCCAACATAACCTAAGACAACTGAGGTTCTGACGTTGATTTCAAAGTTATAGACAAAATAACCAATATAAGTTGGCAATAATTGTGGGAAGATTGAATAGAAGAACGCCTGCGTCTTATTGGCACCACAAGATTGTAAGGCTTCAAATGGTCCCATATCCAAAGCTTCGATACATTCATATAGCATCTTAGTCATGATACCAAAAGTAAAGATCGAAGTAGCAATAATGCCTGCTAAAGGTCCCATACCGATTAATGAAACTGCTATAACAGCAATGACCATTGTTGGCATCGTTCTCACTAAATTAATGATAAATCTCATTGGAACATAGATCCATTTTGTTTTAACGATATTTTGACTGCATAGAATTGCAAAAGGTAAACATAAAACAGAACCAACAACAGAGCCCACAAAACTCATTCTAAGAGTATCTAGTAATGCTTCTCTAATCTCCGCAGTTAATAAGTAGGAAAAATAATCTTTCCAAGTATGATGAATATTAAAAGCATCACTTTGGGTTGGAGTGAATAATTGTTTTAAAATGGTACCTAATTCATTAAGTTTTAAAGTTCCTTTATTTTGTAAGACTAACCAGCCGGAAGCGACAAAAAGAAGGATAGCAATTAACGCTACAATATACGTTTTATTGAATGGTTGCTTAACCTTTGCTCCACTCCTGAGGGTATATGTCTTTGTCGCTAACATATGCCTTATTTCTTGCTTTCTGCTTTTGGAGCTTCACTATGCTTCTCAAAGACTTTTGTACCGGCGATATCGCTGATTTTTGGTGTATCAACTCGTCCATGAATTTCATCGGCGTGCAATGATCTTCCATAAATTTGAATTAATTTGGCTTCATCAATGGCATCGGAAGGTCCATCATAAACTAACTTCCCTGCTTGTAAACCAATAATTCTTTCGGCATATTTAACGGCTAAATCAACGTGGTGCATATTCGCCACGATAGTGATTCCATATTCTTTATTGATTCTTTTAAAGTCATCCATGACTGTAAGTGTCGTAATTGGGTCCAAAGATGCGACTGGTTCATCAGCCAAAATAATCTGTGGATTTTGAGCTAAAGCTCGTGCAAGAGCAACCCGTTGTTGTTGTCCACCGGATAACTTATCTGCTCTTTCATAAGCTTTATCGAGAATTCCCATTTTTTCTAAAGCTTCAAGTGCCATGATTTTGTCTTCTTCAGGGAAGATACCAAATAGCGTCTTGAAGGTAGAGTGGTATGCCACTCTACCTGCTAAGACGTTCTTATAAACACTTGCTCTTTTGACGAGGTTGAATGATTGGAAAATCATACCAATACCTCTTCTTAATTCTCGAAGTTCTTTTCCTTCTAGTTTATTGACATCTTTGCCATTAACAAGAACTTGGCCAGAAGTGGCTGCATTCATTTTATTAATGGTTCTTAGAAGGGTGGATTTTCCTGCGCCTGATAACCCGATGATAGCAACAAATTCACCATCTTTAATTTCAAGATTGATATGCTCTAATGCTTGAAACCCGTTTGGATATTTCTTTCCAACATCAACAAATTTTATCATGCGCTAATCCTCCTAATTCGATAAATCTACTTATTTAAGTGTTCAACTTTGAACTTGTAAACTGTTCTTTCGCCTTCGTAGTCGGAATCTGTAGCTAACTTATAGCCAATGTGTGTGTAAGCAGAAAGTGCTTTTAAGCCATCTTCTGTCTTAATGATATCCATGAAAGCTCTTTGAATTTGATTTCTTAAATCTTGGCTAATACTTGTAGAAGCAGAAATTGTATCATTGTAAATCAATGTTGATAATGCGACTACTCTAGTATTTGTGAAGATATCTTTGTATTCATCGATGACGCCATCGCTATCGCTATCAGCAGCACCACTTGAAGCGCTTGCCCAATAGAGGTCTCTTCTAGCATCGTTGTAGGAGAATGCAGCATCGCAATCACCACGTAATAATGCTTTTAGTGAATCAGTATGTCCGCTAACTTGGATATATTGAACTTCGCCTTTAGCAGCATCTGGTGTACTTGTTGTCCATGTTAGACCATTCTCATAGAATAAGACTGATGGATAAATGTATCCTGAACCAGATGAAGATGATAATGCGCAAACCTTCTTACCAGCTAAACCTTTAATTGATGTTAAGCCAGCATCATATGTTGTCTTCATTGTTGTTAATTGAGCAGCATATGCAGTTGCCTTTAAATCCATTGTAGTTCCAACTTCTTTGTATTGAGCTGGATTGGCTGATGCGGATAGGTTGGATAGTTTGTCAATAACATATTCGCCATGGTAACCATTGGCTTGGTTATTCATATATTCAACTTGTTGTGCGTATGGTAATTGTTGAACATACATAGCATTTCTAACGGAGGTTAATAGAACTTGGACTTTGCCTGGTCTTTCAAGTGATGCTTGAGCATATTGTTGTGATGTCAAGAAACCAACTTGAACTTGGCCTGCATCCATACCTTCTAGAACAGCATTGAAATCTGTACCAACAGAAATCTTAAATGTGTGTCCTGGAATGTTTGCTGCCAATAATGATTCGAGTGCTGGTGCGACTAACATGATGTTATCAGCATTCTTGGATGGAACGAATTGAACATTGATGGTTGCTGGATCGTTTGCTGGATCTGCAACTGTTGGGCAAACTTCACATTCTGCTGTTTTGCCACAGCTTGCTAAAACTAAGGCAGAAACGGCCAATAGACTAATAAAACTCTTCTTCATAATCTCTTTCCCCTTTTCTTTTCGATAGGAGAACAGCTGTTTTTTTATTCAAATGAGGTCCGCTTCGTTACTGAAGTAAATCAATCGTAGAATTGTCTGTATCTATGATGTCTCATTTTGACCTTTCAAAACAACTCTCCCTAATCATAAAAATATTATAACACTGTAATGTCATAAAAGCATTACTTTTCTTTTACTTTTTATTATAAATAATAAACCGAGAATTTAATCTCGGTTTATAAACTATTTAATCATCTGGATTATCGAAGTTTTCTAGGGCTTTTTTCTTAGGAATTGGTTTAGAATCACCGTGTTTAACAAAGAACATTGTGACAAAGGCCACCGCAGCTAAGATAGCACAATATGGGAATAAAACGGTCATTGTCCCCGCCAAATCCATAAAGGCACCCGATAAAATAGGAGTAATAATTTGGGCCGCCATACTAGCGGTATAGTAATAACCAGTAAACTTACCAACGTCCCCTTCTTTACCCATTTCAACGACCATTGGATAAGAATTAACGTTAATTGTGGCCCAACCGATACCGGCTAAAGCCATAACTACATAAGACAAGGCACGGGTTTGGACATTTAAGAAAGAACCAATGACAAATGCTACTACCAAGATAACAACACCAGCAAGAATGGTTTTTCTTCTCCCAAATTTAGAGGCGATTTTTCCAATAGGAATAAAAGCAACAACTGCTGCAGCTTGGGCCACAAGTAAAGGCAGTGTGTATCCCATGCCCAAAACGTTTTGAGCATATAGTGAATATTTTGTAGTCGCCGCATTATAAGCCATAAACCAGAAGAAAACTGAGAATAAAATCAAGAAGAAACTCTTTTTAACTTTTGGATCAAGACCGGCAATACCAGTTTTGATCCCTTTCTTTTCATCTTCCTCAACTGTTTCGACTACATAACCAGCTTCTTCGCTTTCTTGATGCATAGTTTCAACTAATTTTGGCTCATTAACCTTCCATAAGAATAAGGCTAAGAAGACAAGCATCAAAACAGCCAAAACAGCAAATAAAAGAACATATTCTTTAAAGTCCTTACTAAGAACGGCCATTAAACCTAAAGCGATGATACCACCAGCTGTGCCCATTAAATTGATAATGGCATTAGCTTGAGAACGTAATGGTTTTGGTGTCACATCTGGCATTAAAGCCACGGCTGGAGATCTGAATGTGGCCATTGCAATTAAAACTAATAACAAAACACCAATAAATGCCACTAATAAGAAAATATTACTTTGGGTAACTTGAGCTACCATCGATTGTCTTGTGGCCCAAGCAGCATCAAAGGCTTCTTGAGTTTCAAAATTTGCTCTTAAGACTGGCGTAATACCATTCGCAGTAATCTCATTAAGTTGAGCAAAATCAATCAAAGCAACTCCAGTGACTAAAACTGCGGCAGTAATAGTGCCAATGATAATAAATGGTGTCCTTCTGCCCCTTTTGTTCTTTGTTTTGTCGCTCAAAGTTCCAAATATAGGTAATAAGAATAAGGCCAAGACATTGTCGAGGGCCATGATGACACCAGACCAGGTTTGATTGAGGCCAAAAGTGTTAACCAGCATCTTAGGGATGACTGCATCATAGACGCCCCAGAACATACAAATAAGTAAGAAGGCGAAACCGACATAGACCGTTCGTTTAGTATTTAGTTTCATTATAATCACCAACTCCTTAAACAAGATTATAGTAGCATATTTATTTCAATAAATACTAGTTCTTTTTGAGCAACGTCATTAATTCATCTTCATAGATTATTCTAGTCCCAAACTTTTGGGCTTTATCTAACTTAGATCCAGCCTCGACCCCACAAATTAAAATATCAGTCTTTTGGGAGATGGCACTGGAAACATGGGCTCCTTGATCTTCTAGAATTTCACTGAGTTCATTTCTTCCCATTGCGCTTAAGGTCCCAGTAATAACAATGTTCTTATTATAGAAAGGAGAGTTCTCATCAATATTAGTGACTCCTAAATACTTGAAGTTCACACCTTCAAGTTCTAGTAAATGTAATAGCATCAAATTGTTTGGATCACCAAAATAATTAACTAAGGCACTGGCAGTGGCTTCTCCTACATCTTTGATTCGGAGTAAATCATCCATCGATGCTCCCATCAGTTTATTGATATCAATATAATGCTTCATTAGTAACTTGGATGTCTTCGCTCCCACTTCACTTATACCTAAACCATAAAGCATTTTTTCACAAGAATTCTTCTTAGTTAATTCGATGGATTCTAAGATGCCTCCAACTGACTTATCACCAAAGCCTTCTAGATTCTTGATGATATCGACTTTCTCATCGAGATAATAAATATCACCGATATTCTTTAAGACTCCAATGTTATAGAATTGTTCAATAATCTTCTCCCCTAGTCCTTCGATGTTCATCGCATCTCTAGAACAATAATGAATAATGGCTTCGATGTTCTTCTTATCACAATTTGGATTCACGCAATAATGAACCGCTTCATCTTCTTGTTTTACTAATGGTTGACCACAAATCGGGCAAACTTTAGCCATCACAAAATCACGTTCAGCTC
>Ga0265294_10000576_pt1 | contig 48982 bp, 41 predicted proteins | sample MunlanPumphouse3_FD_192504 | JGI IMG/M metagenome (GOLD analysis project Ga0265294, IMG submission 192504) | Groundwater microbial communities from a municipal landfill in Southern Ontario, Canada - Pumphouse #3 | ecosystem: Environmental > Aquatic > Deep subsurface > Groundwater | place...
GCCTCATACGCTTCTTCTAACATATTGCCGGCAATACTCTCATGCGTCTGCGCGCGATCCCAGGGACAGCCCTCATCCGAACGCAAAAACGCCATAATCGTCAACAGTTCACCAAAACTGTAATGCTCTTTTAATGTAAAGGTATCGTCCTTTTGTTCCGGTTGTGACATGATCCCCCCTATGCCGGTTTTTGTCTTTTAAGACCGGCGCATTCAATCGCCTCGCGAAAGATTGCAAGATCGCGATCGAAGATAAGAAGCTCTTTGGCCGCCTCAAGCGGAATCCACCCCGCCTCTTTCACCTCAGAAAGCTGAGGGATGGGCGTACCGTCCAAATAATCGCCGAGAAAAAACGTCACCGTCTTAAAAATACCCGGGCGCGGCGCATAGGTGGAAGAGCGCGCAAAATCAGAAGAAATCGCCACATGAATCCCCGTCTCCTCTAACACTTCGCGGATCGCGGTTTCCCTTTTCGTCTCTCCGGGTTCCATATGACCTTTCGGGAAAGACCAATGACCGGGACGGTGCTGAACGAGAAGAACCCTGTCCTCCCCATCGATCGCGCGAAAAACAATCGCCCCGCAAGAGCGCTCATGGACAAGCGCGTTTTCATCTATGGCAATCCCCTGGTAACTTCTGTGTTCCTGACATTTACGATCTACTTCCATAAAGGGAATGATACCACCATTCATCTTTATCCGCATGGCAGATTCTTATATACTGATCACATGCAATGCGACGTCGACGAAGGCGCCATCTACGAAAAGGAGCTCACTATGAAACAAACAGACCTGCTCGTCATCGGCGGAAGCGCGGGAGGTATCCTGGCCGCCACGATGGCACGAAAAGCGTACGGTGACATCAAGGTCACCGTCATCCGAGACACAGAACGCGTCATGGTGCCCTGCGGCATTCCTTATATCTTCGGCACCTTGCGCGACACCGCGAAAAATGTCATCCCCGATGCGGGCCTATTGGGAGCCGGAGTCGAACTTCTAATCGACACGGTGACATCCATCGAACGCAACGAAAAATATGTAAAAACAAAGAGTCACGGCGATATCTCTTACAAAAAACTCATCGTCGCCACAGGATCTGTACCCGTCATCCCACGCTTCATCCCCGGCTATGACCTTGAAAATGTCTTCCCCGTTTTAAAAGAAGAGACATACCTGCAAAATGTCTTGAAAAAACTTGACGCGGCCGAAAACGTCTCCGTCATCGGAGGCGGCTTTATCGGAGTCGAATTCGCCGAACAAATCCGCAAACTGGGTAAAAACGTTACCCTCATCGAATTGGCGGACTGCTGCCTGTGGCAAGCCTTTGACCGCGAATTCTCCGATCACTTAGAAGAACAACTACGAGAAAACGGCGTGGACGTCCAAACAGGCACACGCGTCTCGCGCATCGCGGGGGAGGGGGCCGTCGAATCCGTGGAACTCGCCGACGGACGCAGCATCCCGGCCGACCTTGTCATCCTGGGACTCGGCATGAAACCCAATGCCGCGCTTGCCAAGGAAGCGGGCCTCGCCCTAAACGACCAAGGCGCCATTCTCGTCGACCAATACATGCGTACTAACGACCGCGACATTTTCGCCGTCGGTGATTGCGCCGAAAAAAAATGCTTCTTCACCGGCAAAGACGCGCCCATTCTGCTTGCCTCGACCGCCGCCATGGAAGCCAAAATCGCCGGATCAAACGCCTTCCAACTCCGCCTCGTCCGAGCCAACAAGGGCACCATCAGCACCTTTTCCACCAAAGTATTCGGCAGCACCTACGCCTCCGCCGGATTAACCGAATCACAGGCCAAAGCCGAAGGCTTCACCTACATGGTCGGAGAATACGACACCATGGACCGCCATCCGGGCTCCCTCCCTGACGCGCAAAAAGTTCACATTAAGCTCTTGTTCTCCAAATGTTCCGGTGTCATCTTAGGCGCCCAGATCTACGGCGGCGACACAGTCGCTGAGATCGTCAATATCTTGAGCCTTGCGATCACCTCCGGCATGACCGCCACGGAACTTAACACCTTCCAGACGGCCACACACCCGCTCGTTTCGGCCTCCCCGATCGCCTACCCGATCAACGCGGCCGCGATGAACGCTCTTGCCACAAACTGCAACCACCTAAACCAGGGACTGGTGATCTAAAAACTAGATAAGGATGACGCATTACCGATGAGCGACGAGAAGAAAATCCTGATCATAACGACCCGGGCCACTAACCCCTGGAACAACCTTGCCCTGGAAGAATACCTCATGGGACAGTGCACAAGTGACAGTGACCCCGGCCCCGAAAGGCGCTACGCCGCCATCTTGTTTCTATGGCAAAACGCGCACACCGTCGTCATCGGGCGCAACCAAAATGCCTGGGCCGAATGTCGGACTGAACTGCTCGAAGAAGAAGGCGGTTACCTTGCAAGGCGCAGCACCGGAGGCGGCGCCGTGTTTCACGATCTGGGCAATTTGAACTTCTCGATCATCCTGCCGCGCTCGCGCTTTGACCTCGGCCAAAGCTTCCAGGTCATATTGGACGCCGTGCGAAAACTCGGAATCGACGCCGTACGCTCCGGGAGAAACGACATTTTGATCAATGAACGAAAATTCTCCGGAAACGCCTTCCGATACCACCGAGGCGTCGCGCTGCACCACGGAACCCTCATGGTCGACACCGACGTGGAACCCTTGGAGCGCTACTTGAATGTCTCAAAGGCCAAACTCTCCACACGAGCGATCAAGTCAGTCCGCTCGCGCGTCGTGAACCTCATCGAAGTCAAAGAAGACCTCACAATCGACGCCCTATCCGAAGCCGTCATCGACTCATTCACAAAACACTATGCCAAGGGTTTAGAAGTAGAAAGAACAAAAGCTGAGTTACTTTTAAAGGACGAAGCACTCCTGTCACTTGAAGCACGCTACGCTTCCTGGGACTGGCGCTACGGCAAATCGATTGATTTCGACCTTAGAATCGACACAGGACGCCATCCCTGGGGACAAGCTGAATTACTGTTCAAGGTGGAGCAAGGCATCCTCAAGGATGTGCTCATCTATTCCGACGCACTCGACAGCGACTTCTTCCGTGAGATCAGCGAAAGCCTTGTAGGTCTGCGCTTTCATTCGGAGGAAATCGCCAAACGCGTCGAAATGCTCGGAAGCGACCGAAACACCGTCGGTGAAATTTCACAAAAAAAGATCGCGGATGACATTGGGATTGTCATCCGCGACCACTCATTTTGAGAAACAGACTTCAATCAGCGCTCAGGCATCCAAGTCACCACAAAAGCATTCACGACGACATCGCGTTTCAGCGGCCGTACCGCCGTTGTCACAATTTCGTCCGCCGCCGCATCGTAGCGCTCGCTAATGGCTTCCAAATCTTTCTTCATGTCAGCTTCCAGAAGTTCTAACTGCTGTTCAACACGATCAAAGGACTCTTCAGCACGCCCGATATTACTCGAAGACTTCACCGCCCGCGAAGCACTTTTGGCTGCGGTCGCTGACTTATAAACCGTCGACTGCGTGAGCAGTGACTTGCCCAACACCGCCCCTAAGGCCGCGGCGCCAAAGGAAATAGCGGACTGGAGTTTTGCATCCTTCGCCTGATCCTTCACGCGGTCCACCCGCTCTTCTGCCTTTGCGATCTTCTCTTCAATCGCAAGGCGCTTCTTCTCATATTTCGCCTCGATCACATCGAATTCTTCATCGCGTTTTTCACGGGCCGCCATCTTCACACGGGCCACAAAATCGCGCTCACTTTCCTCCAAGCCGGAGATAAGACCGAGCTTCTTGTGCTCTCTCACTTCAATCACCGAATCGCGCCAAACCGTATCCACAAGCGCACGCTGCCAGGCGGTAAAGCTCGTCTTCAGCTTCGCCTCAGCCGGCAATTCCTTGTAGGTCGCGCCCGCCGGAGGATTCTGTTCAAAGTCATCCAAGCTGTAATCCATATCCAGGACATTATTCCAGTCAACCGGAATCACGGAACCCCCTAAAGAGGTAAACCGCGTGACCTGCTCGGTTTTAGAAATACCCAGCTTCGCGTTCTCATAGAACACAGAAAGGAAACCGGACAGGACCGGTTGGTAGCGCTGCCCCGGTACGCCCGGCAGGTAACTCACCACAATGCCGGAAGGCGTCGGAGGCGGCACCGAGACTTCTGCCAGGGGTTCTGGTTCAGGTGCTGCCACCACGGGCGACGCGGGAATCTCTGCCACAGGCGGCGCGACCGGAGGCACAACGCTCACTTGCGGCCTTTGATCCGCCACAAGATCGCGAATCTGCTCACGCGTCAGAGGACCCGCCAAGTAAGACATGCAAAAGCGTGTGGTAAATAAGGTGGGTTGACCGCCCCGGACCGAACGCAGGACAAACTCTCGTTGCTTCAGCCCCGCGATTAGGCGTCCTAATTCGGCACGCGTCGTACCTTCCACGGACTCATCCGCCATCCCTTCTAACAGCCGCGTGCGATCGCGCTCTGTCGTCAGGCGTCCGACAAACCAAGTGCCGACGTTCGACAAACCCTTGTAGTCAATATCGGCCGGATTCTGTGTCGCCAAAACAATGCCGAGGCCATAGGCTCTCGCGGTTTTCAAAAGCGTCAAAAGCGGTTTTTTAGCGGGCGGATTCGCGATCGGCGGGAAGTAGCCGAACACTTCATCCATGTAGAAAAGCGCGCGAAGGGACGAGGTCCCCTGCTCCGTGCGCATCCAGGCAATGATCCTGTTCAACAGTAGAGTGACAAAGAACATGCGCTCCGCGTCAGCCAAATGCGCCAAGGTCAGGACCGAGATTTTTGATTTTCCCTCCGGCGTGTATAAAAGCGAAGGAATGTCAAAGGGCTCGCCCTCCATGAAAGCGGCAAAAGCCGGTGACGCGATCAGGTTATTGAAACGCAAGGCAAGCGCGAAACGATCCTTCTCGGGCAAGTAAGTCTCGATGTCCATGACACCGATCTTCGTAATAGGCGGTTTACTGATCCAGTTGATCAGGTTGGCGATCGCAAGGTCGGAACCCTCCGTCCAAGCTTTCTGGATCAAGGTCGACAAAAGGACATGTTCGCGGCTCGACACGGGGTCGGCATCCTTGATGCCCACAAGGTGCAAAAGGCTTGTCGCCGTGGTCGATACGATCTCCTGCAAAAGCTCCGCATCCTGCATCGCTTCCGCGGACGGACGTTGGAACATAGACTCCAGCGACAGGGGCCGGCCGAATTGACCGCCCGGGGTGTAAAGCGCAAATTCAGCGTTTTCACGCATCGCGCGGATACGCTCACCGTCCTGCATCGAGGAAGCCAGCCCTTCACGCCAAGTGTTTGCTTTCTTCTCAGCGAGCTCTTCTAATGAAATTCCTTCCGCCTCTGCTTCCTCCGGGTGGACCCAAGGCATAAAATCGGAGGCGAGCAAATCAGGGAAAGTTAAAAGCAAGTTCCCCATATCGCCTTTGGGATCGACGATAATCGCCGGAATCCCATCCATTGCCGCCTCTTCCAGAAGACAAATGCCAAGGCCCGTCTTGCCCGACCCTGTCATGCCCACACACACGGCGTGCGTCACAAGGTCGCGGGAGTCAAGCAGCATGAAATCGCCTTGACCTGTTCCGTCTATGTTCTTGTTCTCGGTTCCTAAATAGAAAACCCCCAGTTTTTCATACTGACTCATACGCGCATCCTCCTTGACGCCCAGTGCTTTCTTTTTAACCTATTTAAATAAGTCGGTCTGTTCCAACTCCTCCAGATCGGGATGACAGCGGATCGGATCCCCCGCGGCTTTCAGCGCGTTCACCACATCTTTGAGGCCGCTTCCGGAACAAATACAGGTCACTGTTTCATGGCCCTTGATAATTCCATCCGCAACGGCCTGCTTCACGCCGGCATAAGAAGTCACACCCGCCGGCTCACCGAAAACACCTTCTTTTTGACCCATCTCGCGCATCGCGTCCAAGATCGCTTCGTCCGAAACAGCCACCCAGGCGCCATGCGAGGCGGATACCGCGCGCAATGCTTTCACCGGGTTTCTCGGCACGCCCACCGAGATCGAGTCCGCGAGCGTATTTTCAGGCGTCGGTTTCAACGGCGCGTTGTCGCGGGCCGCATCGACAAAAGGAGAACAGCCGGTTGACTGAACACCCAAAATCCTCGGAATGCGATCGATCATGCCCAGTTCAAACAGGTCGCGGAAACCAAGATACACGCCCCCGATAGTACAGCCGTCACCGACCGATACGGCGACCCAGTCCGTCGGCTCAAAGTTCAATTGCTCGGCGATTTCAAGGGAGACGGTCTTTTTTCCTTCCGCCATCACAGGGTTGATGCCCGCGTTTCGGTTGTACCAGCCGTATTTGGCAATCGCGGCCTTTGACAGGTTAAAGGTCTCGCGGTAATCACCAATGACCGACACCACCTTCGCCCCGAAAATGAGCATCTGGGCCAGTTTGCCCTGAGGGGCTCGTTCAGGCACGAAAATCACCGTGTTCAGGCCGACCCTCGCGGCGTTCCCCGCACAGGAGGAGGCCGCATTGCCCGTAGATGAACATGAAATCGTGTCATAACCCAATTCAAGTGCCTTGGCGACAGCCACACCGCTCGCGCGATCTTTTAACGAGGCCGTGGGGTTCACGCCGTCGTCTTTTAAGTACATTGCCTTCAAACCCAGTTCATCGCCCAAGCGAAGTGAACAGTATAGCGGCGTCCAGCCGACGCGCAAAAAGCTCGAGTATTCGCGATCTTCCAAAGGAAAGAGTGCCTTGTAGCGCCACATGCTGTTATCGTGGTTGGATTTCAGTATTTCGCGGCTAAAATGCCGTCCGATGACATCGTAGTCATAATCAATGTCCAAAATTCCCGTTTCCCCGCAAGCCGGGCAGGTCAGCATTTCTTCCTCGTAGGGATAGTGCTTGTGGCATAGCGTGCAGGTGTATCCGAGAAGATGGGGAATGTTTGATTTTGTTTTGGGCATGAGTCGATCTCCTTCTTATTTTTCCCTAAAATAGGTTACATTTTGTATCCAAGTTTAGCATAGGGAAGCGATTCGGTCTTCACACTCTGCCCATAAAAAGTTGTTGCTTAGTTCAAAATTGTGCTATCATAACCAACATAATAACCCTTTTGGAGGAGAAAGCTATGCAACAATTCAAAAAGTGGATCGTTCTTCTGCTTTGTATCGCGCTCGCGGTGAGCATCGTCGCCTGCGATAAAAAGCCAGATGAGCCAACTAAAACAGATCCGGCACCGGTTGAATCCCAAGATCCGGGCGAATCAGAAACAACCCCTGCACCGCCACCTGCGGGCGACGGCGTGACACTTGACAACATCAAGCTTGGTTTTGTTCACATCACTGACCCGAGTGACATGGGATATACCTACAACCACAACCTCGGAACCGAAAAAATGCAACGCGAACTTGGTCTTCGTGATGATCAAATCATTAACAAATTCAACACCCCTGAAGACGCCGAATGTGAAGCCGCGTTGAGAGAACTTGTGGAGCAAGGCTGCCACATCATCTTTGCGACAAGCTTTGGATTTGAAGACTATGTCATGACGGTCGCCGCGGAATTCCCCGACGTTGAATTCTGCCACGCCTCAGGCTACCAGTGTGCGCTGAGTGACATGCCGAATACCCACAACTACTTCGGCAAGATTTATCAGGCACGTTACCTCTCCGGCATCGCCGCCGGCCTCAAAACGGAAAACAACCATCTCGGTTACGTCAACGCGTTCCCCTTTGCTGAGTGTATCCAGGGCTTCACAGGATTCTACCTGGGCGCGAAGAGCGTCAACCCTGACGTCACCATGACAGTCATGAACACGAACTCCTGGAACGATCCGCAGAAAGAAGCGCAAGTCGCAAAATCCCTCATCGAGCTTGGCTGCGACGTGTTGGGACAGCACTGTGACTCCACCGCCCCTGCAACCGCAGCGGAAGCGGAAGGTGTCTTTCATGTCGGCTACAACTCCGACATGATCGACGCAGCTCCAAACGCGACGCTGACGTCCGCCATTTGGGACTGGTCACGTTACCTTGAGCTTGCTGTCACCAACTATCTCGAAGGCAAAGCCATCCCGAAAGATTGGGGTGAAGGCCTGAAAGAGGGTGCGGTGGATATCTCAAGATTGAACGAAGCGCTCATCGCGGATGGCACCGCAGAAGCGATCGAAGAAGCGCGCGCAAGAATCCTCTCAGGTGACTGGGATGTATTCACGGGCCCGCTCGTTAATGCGGATGGTGAAGTGGTCGTCGCCGAAGGTGACACCTACTACGAACCGGCATCCTCACCTGCCTGGGAGCATATCCTTGAAGGCATCGAGATGATCGGCTAATAACGGCAAATCGATGAGTCTAATTAGAGGGCGCTTTACACGATGTGTTCTCTACAATCTTAATCGCCGCAATGTGAATATTTTGCATTGCGGCGATTTGTAAATTTCCGGTAAGTTTAAGTTTATACCGGACGGAGGAAAGATATGCAGGAACTGCAACAACCTGTCGTTGAAAATATTGTCGAGATGACTCATATCTGCAAATCTTTCGGCACCGTACAGGCGTTGAAAGATGTCCATCTCGAACTCAGAAAGGGCGAGATCTTATCGCTCTTAGGAGAGAACGGCAGCGGCAAGACAACGCTGATGAATGTTCTTTCCGGGATCTACTTCCCTGATCTGGGAGAAGTCCGGATCAATGGCGCTCCCGTCGCCATATGTGAACCCAAAGATGCGTTCGCACTCAATATCGGCATGGTCCATCAGCATTACAAGCTGGTCGAAGTGTTCTCGGCAGCGGAGAATATTGTATTGGGGCTACCCGGCGCCACCACGATCAACCGCCGTGCGCTCGCGCGCCACGTCAAAGAGATCGCCGATAAATACGGATTCCAGATCGACCCGAATAAGAAAATCTACGACATGTCGATCTCTGAGAAACAAACAGTCGAAATCGTCAAAGCACTCTATCGCGGAGCGAACATTCTTATCTTGGATGAGCCGACTGCCGTATTGACCCCTCAGGAAACAGAAAAACTATTTGAAATCATGCGCGCGATGAAGGCGGATGACAAGTCCATCATTCTCATCACGCACAAATTGAACGAAGTGCTGGAAGTCTCTGACCGCGTCACGGTCCTTCGCAAAGGCGAATACATTGACACGATCCCCACCCAAGATGCCACCGTTCAATCCTTAACTGACATGATGGTCGGCCGTTCAGTCTCTCTTGAGATTGATCGACCCATAATTGGAGATAAAAGACCGATCCTTCGCGTCACCTCTCTTTCCTGCCTGACGCCGGATAAGACACGCGCACTCGAAGACGTTAACTTTGAAGCCTACGGCGGTGAGATTTTAGGGATCGCCGGCATTTCGGGAAGCGGCCAGCGCGAACTTTGTGAAGCCATCGCGGGACTGTATCCTGTGGCGGGCGGTGCGGTACTCTACCAGGGAACTGTGAATGGATTTCAGGTAGAAGAAAACCTTGTCGGCAAAACGCCGAACGAAATTGGTAAAAAAGGCGTCGCACTCGCCTTTGTCCCCGAAGACCGTTTAGGGATGGGTCTTGTGCCTTCGCTTGACATGGTGGACAACGTCATGCTGAAAAGCTACCGCCAAAACAAAAGCTTTTTCGTCGATCGCAAAACCCCACAAAGAGTGGCGGAGAAATTGGTCGAAGACCTTGAAATTGTCACACCCGATGTCTTTACGCCCATTCGGAAACTCTCAGGCGGTAACGTTCAAAAGGTGTTGGTCGGACGAGAAATACATTCCGCGCCGCGCCTCTTGATCGTCGCTTATCCCGTACGAGGCCTCGATATCAACTCATCCTACGCCATTTACCGGCTTTTGAATGAGCAAAAAGAAAAAGGCGTCGCCGTCATGTTCATCGGGGAAGACTTGGATGTTCTCATGGAAATTTCCGATCGCCTCCTCGTATTGAGCGGCGGACGCGTCATGGGAATCGTTGATCCCAGACGATCGTCCAAACAAGCCATCGGACTCATGATGCTCGGTCATGAGGTCGAAAAGAAAGAAGGAGCCTCTGCCGTATGACAGATAATGATGTAAATAAGGATCTTTTGACTCCAGAGGACAGCGTCGAATGCCCTACACCTCCGGATGATTTTGACCCCCTCGTTTGTTCGATTCAAGAACCCTTCGTCCGCATCGCAAAGCGCGGCACCGTCAGCACACGCCATCGCGTGATGGTCTATGTGATCGGTTTCTTGCTGGCGCTCATCGTCGGCGGACTTTTGCTTGTCATCATCGGGAAAAACCCCATCGCGGCCTACGTCAACATGGCGACCGGTTCTTTTGGAACGAAGACATCCTCAGCGGAGACCTTCCGCCTCGCCGTCCCTCTTCTCATCTCGGGTATTGCCATCGCATTAGCCTTTAAGATGAAATTTTGGAACATCGGCGGTGAAGGTCAGATCCTCGCGGGCGCGATCTTGTCATCGCACGTTGTCATCGCCGCTGTCCACGCCGGTGGCACAATGGGTTTTGTCCCGCTCCAACTGATGATGATCACAGCCGCTATTTTCGGCGGCGCAGTCTTTGGCTTTTTACCGGCACTTTTCAAAACGAAGTGGGGGACAAATGAAACCTTGTTCACCCTGATGCTGAACTATATCGCCATTGAGTACATTATCTTTTTACAGTCACAAAAGAGCTGGCAAAGCCCGAGGAGTACTTATCCGAAAATCATTAACTTCAAAGACTTCCTGCCGAACCTGCCTTTACCAAAAGTGTTTGGCGTCCATGTCGGATGGATTTTCGCCTTGGCATTGGCCGTCATTGCCTATTTCTATTTGACCAAGACCAAGCACGGTTACGAGATCTCCGTCATCGGCGACTCATTAAATACCGCACGCTATGCCGGCATGCGTACTGGTTGGATCCAAATGCGCACGCTGATCATCTCGGGCGCGCTCTGCGGCCTTGCCGGCTACTTCCAAGTCGCGGGCGCGGACTACTCCCTGACAGAGACCACCGCGGGCGGTGTCGGCTTTACCGCCATCATCGTGGCTTGGCTAGCGAAGCTGAATCCTTTCATCATGATTCCTGTGTCCATCTTTATAGCCATGTTAAAGAAGGGCTCATTGGCCATCCAATCCACCATGAAGATCCCCGCTTCTGCGGCAGACCTTCTGACCGGCATCATCTTGTTCTTCATGCTGGGCAGTGAATTCTTCATTGAGTACCGCCTGATCTTCAGACGCAGCGCCACAAAGATCGAGCAAATGGTTGAGGAGGTGTCCGCATGACGACAGTCATTAATCTGTTAAACGCGGCCGTGTTGGCCGGTACCCCGTTACTTTTGGCGTCCTGCGGTGAGATTTTAACCGAAAAATCGGGAAGCCTGAACTTGGGGGTTGAAGGCATGATGTACATGGGGGCCATCGCCGGATTAGCGGGCGCCTGGTATGTCGAACAGTGGATGGGACACGGCGGCATTGTCGCCGTCCTTGTCGCCATCATTTTCGCCTTTTTGTGCGGCGCCTTGGGCGGACTTATCTATGCCGTCCTGACCGTATCTCTACGAGCTAACCAGAACGTCACCGGCTTGACGCTTGCCATCTTCGGCACAGGCTTTGGCCGCTTCTTCGGTGAAGTCTTAGGCCATAAGGCCGGTGGCTACGTCACCGTCGGTGCGGAAACGAAAGCCGTATACGGACGCATCAATTTCGGCAAACTGTCCGAAATCCCCGTCATCGGGACACTCTTTTTCAAGTACAACTGGGTGGTGTATTTTGCACTCGTGCTGGCGATCATTATGAGCTGGTTTTTCACAAAAACAAGAAAAGGCCTCTCACTGCGCGCCGTAGGCGAGAGTCCCGCCACCGCGGACAGTGCGGGCATAAACGTGACTCGCTATCGTTATGTAGCGGCCATCATCGGAGGCGGTATGTGCGGCTTAGGCGGCATGTACATGTCCATGGTCGACCAGAAGGGCATCTGGGTGCACAACTGCATCTCAGGCTACGGCTGGCTCGCCATCGCGCTTGTCATCTTTGCCACCTGGAATCCGCTTCGCGCCATCTATGCCTCCATCATCTTCGGCGGACTGACGGTCATGTATATGTACTTGCCCATCAAGGGATTGCCCGTACCGATCTACCGTATGTTCCCCTACTTTGCGACGATCCTCGTGCTTATTTTCACGAGCATCCGGCAGATCAAGGAGCACGCGCAGCCGGCCGGAACAGGACTGAACTACTTCCGCGAAGAGCGGTAAAGCCCTTTGACCAAAATGGGTCTGTTCACGCGCTCATCGGCACCGATGAGCGCGTTTTTTTTGGTCAAAGGCTTCTGGTATAGTGACTTAGGATAAAAAATAACAAGATCTCATAAAGGAGAAACGATCATGCACGATTTACTGATCATCGGGGGCGGTCCCGGCGGCTATGTAGCTGCTGAAAGGGCCGGGAAAGCCGGTCTGTCCGTCGCTCTTTTTGAAAAGAATAAACTGGGAGGCGTCTGCCTGAACGAAGGCTGCATCCCCTCAAAAGCGCTTTTGAATTCCGCTAAACTTCTGCGGCACGCATCCGACAGCGATGCCTTTGGCGTCAAGTCTGAAAATGTTTCATACGACCAGTCAACCGTAGTCAAACGCAAGAACAAGGTCGTGCGCAAACTGGTGTTGGGCGTGAAGAACCAAATGAAAGAAGCCGGCGTGGAACTCATTGAACAAGGCGCCACGATACTAGGTAAAGAAGGCGATTTATTCATGGTGGAGGCCGACGGTGTCACCTACCAGGGCCGCAAGCTCATCATCGCGACCGGCTCTGAATCGGTCATCCTCCCTCTCCCGGGCGTCGAAGAAGCCCTTGGCGAGACGGTCTTAACCAACCGTGAAATACTCGATTTAAAAGAAGTCCCCGAAAGCCTCGTCGTCATCGGCGGCGGTGTCATCGGGCTTGAAATGGCCTGTTACTATCAGGCTGTCGGCTCTAAGGTCACCGTCATCGAGATGCTGGATCATATTGCGGGCAATGTCGACCCTGAAATCGGATCCCGCCTCCAGCAGGTCTACGAAAAACTGGGCATGGTCTTTCATTTGTCAGCCTGCGTCACAAAAGTCGACAAAAATACCGTGTTTTTTGAAAAAGACGGCGAAGAACAGACGGCTGAAGGCGATCTCATCTTAATGTCCTGCGGAAGACGCCCCGTCTCCTCCGGCTTTGGCCTTGAAACACTTTCCCTCGAGATGAATCGCAGCGCCATTAAAGTGAATGACAAGATGGAAACAAGCTGTGCGGGCTGCTACGCCATCGGCGATGTCATCGGCGGCTACATGTTGGCCCATGCCGCAAGCCGTGAGGGTGAAGTGGCCGTGAACCAGATCTTAGGGATTGACGACCGGATGTCGAACCGCGCCATGCCGGCTGTCATCTACACCGACCCTGAGGTGGCCAATGTGGGAATGACAAAAGCAGAACTCGATGAAGCCTCTATCCCCTACCTTGAAGTCGAACTGCCGATGGGATGGTCAGGACGCTACCAGGCGGAAACGGAGCGCGGAACAGGCCTTTGCCGCCTGCTCCTTCATGAGGAAAAAAAGACATTGCTCGGCTGTCATCTTTTGACGCCCTACGCTTCTGAAATGGTCTTGGCTTTTGGCATCATGATCGAACAAGAGATGACCGTCGACGAAATGAAACGCAGCATTTTCCCACACCCGACCGTGTGTGAAATTGTCCGCGAAGCGCTGTTTCAGCTTGCATGAGCGGCAAATGGCTGTGGTAAACTGGTAATACATTAATCGGATTGTTGAGGTAATCATCATGTCAAAAAGAGCAGTATTTTCCGACGAGATCCCTAAAGCGGTGGGGCCTTATTCCCCGGCCGTTGTAGCTTGCAATTTGCTGTTTGTTTCAGGACAACTCGGTATTGATCCTGCGACAGGTGAAATGCCTGACAGTGTTGAAGCGCAGACGAAGTTAGCGCTTCGTCACCTCGACGCCATTTTGAAAGAAGCCGGAACCGGCCCTGAAAAGGTCGTGAAAACGACCGTTCTTTTGGCCGATATGGCCGACTTTGGCACGGTCAACGATATTTACGGCGAATACTTCCCAAGTCCGTACCCCGCGCGCGCTTGCTACGCAGTCAAACAACTGCCCAAAAGCGCAAAAGTGGAAATCGAGTGTATCGCGTTAATGGAATAGGCCGGTTGACATTCAATCAAACGAGAGTCTGCCGCCGGCCAACGGGCGTCAGACTCTTCTTTTTTGTGGAAGATGAGAAGGAGGAGTCCAAATGAGTGAAAAAATGGATGAAGTTCAATACGTCGATCATCTGACACGATTATTGAACGAACGCGACTACCCTTCTCTGATGAATGAACTGCGTGATGACAACGAAGTTGACATCGCACTCTTTGTAGAAACACTTCCCGATGACGAAACCGCCTTTGTTTTCCGCATGCTCCCAAAAGAGATTTGCGCGGAGGTTTTCGCGCACCTTGAGTCGGACACGCAACGCCGGGTGATTGAAGCCTTCACCGACGAAGAGACCACGAATATGCTCGACCAGCTCTTTGTCGATGACGCGGTCGACTTTTTAGAGGAAATGCCCGCCAACATGGTGAGTCGGCTGTTACGCTTAACCAACCCCGATAAACGAAGAATCATCAATCGCTATTTGCAGTACCCTGAAGATTCAGCGGGAAGCATCATGACGGCGGAGTATACCCGTTTAAAGCGTGACATGACCGTCGCGCAGGCGATCACACATCTTCGCACCTTCGGTGAAGACCGTGAGACGATCTACACCTGTTATGTCACGGACGACCAGCGCTTTTTGGAAGGCGTGATCTCGGTCAAAGCCATTTTATTGGCAAACGACCATGAAAAAATCGGCGATATCATGGAACCCGACGTGATTTCAGTCCACACCGGGATGGACCGAGAAGAAACCGTACGCCTCTTTCATAAGTACAACTTCCTTGCGATCCCCGTGGTGGATCTTGAAAATCGTTTGGTCGGAATCGTCACGATCGATGACGCGGTCGACGTCATGCAAGAAGAGACCACGGAAGACTTTGAGAAGATGGCCGCGATGGCGCCCTCAGAAAAGCCTTACCTGAAGACGAGTTTTTGGGAACACGGCCTCCACCGCATCCCATGGCTTTTTATCCTGATGATCTCCGGCATGATCAACGGTCAAATATTGGAAAAAAACGAAGCCGCTTTTTTGGCCTACCCCCTCCTTGTCTCCTTCATCCCGATGCTGACCGACACGGGCGGCAATGTCGGCGCTCAGTCAAGCACGCTCATGATCCGCGGTATGACCTTGGGTGAAATCAAGTTCGGCGACTTTTTTAAGGTGGTGATGAAAGAATCCGCCACAAGCCTTCTCATGGGCATTGCGTTAAGTGCGGTCAATTTCTTACGCGTGTACCTTGTCTACAAGGACTTTACCTCGGCCTTGGTCCTCGCGCTCGCCATGATCGCCACCATTTTCATGGCCTCCATATTAGGCGGTATCTTGCCGCTTATCGCCAAGAAACTTAAAATCGACCCGGCCATTATGGCCGCCCCGCTCATCACGACGATCGTGGATGCGGCCGCACTCATCATTTACTTTCTCATCGCGACATCACTGTTACCGATGTAGTTGGAAAAGCGATCTTTTGCAAGACTGCCTCTCTCGGGCCGTATGGTACAATAGATGGGAGGTAAATTTGGCATGAACTTGATTAAAACAACGGTGGTCAGACGCAGAATGAAGTATGGAGCCTTGAGAAAGAACTCAGTTCATGAGTCTACTTCTGACGCGTATCTCTGCCCGCGCTGTCACAAATTGATCAGTTATGTCCCTGTCCAGTCCATCAAACGATGCGTTTACTGCAACCAGGAACTCGATTGGTCACTCCCCTTCGCGCCCCCCCCGCCGGAAGTCGAGGAATCCACTACCCCCTAAACACAGGCGTTTTTCTGACAATACTCCACAAAGAATGAAAATAACCGACCTATCTTGTGGTCGCGCCCGGATAACTCCTCAGGATGCCATTGAACGGCAAGTATGAAACCGTCATCCTCATGAGCGGACTCGACCGCTTCGATAACACGGTCAGGACTTTTTGCGCTGACCTTAAGTCCCGCGCCAAGGTCCTTGACAGCCTGGTGATGAAATGAATTGACCCACGCCTCTTGCCCAATCGCACGCTCCAGGATCGATCCTTCTTTTACAAACACTTGATGGGACACTTCCCCGCGGTGATTGTCTTGAATATGATCGGGGATATGCTGATCAAGCGTTCCGCCCATCGCGACGTTAATGAGCTGCATGCCCCGGCATATCCCCAAAATAGGTATCTTGCGCGCTCGGGCTTCTTGAAAAAGCAAAAGATCGAAAGCATCTCTCGCACGGCAAATCTCTTTTGTATGTTCGCCTTGCACCGCACCGTAAAGCGCAGGGTCAAGGTCTTCGCCGCCCGTCAAAACCACACCGTCTGCGACATCGAGAATCGAACGAATGGCCGTCAAGTTATCTGTCACCGGAAGCACCAAAGGCACAGCCCCCGCTCGGATAACAGAATCCACATAAGCCTGCCCCACCTGGCTTAATGGCGCGCCTTCCCAATACTCATCACTTGATTGCCGGTAGGATGCCGATAGAGCAACACGGATCATCTTATGCCCCCCTCACGATACTATGGATCAGTATAGCGTTTTTTAAAAACTCAAAAAGGGACTTGTTTTGGCAGGAGGTCCCCTTTTGAATTATTTATAGGTCCCGGCAAGAATCTCGTCGATCGTCGCGTCGCCCGTCTTGACCCCGTAGAAGAGCTCAAAGAACGCTTTAACTTCCTCTTTAATATCACCCGTATAAATCTCAGGATAGAACGTCGTGCCAAGCCACCTCAGCCCGATATAGCGGTTGACTGAGGGAGGATCCGCCAAGAAACCATAGGGCACCTGCGGGACAACCAGATAGCGGCCTTCCTTGATCGCGGGTAAGGCTTTCCAGGCGGGATCTTTTAGCATTTCTTCTTTGAGTTGCAAGGTGTCGATCAGGATGTAATCGGGATCCCATTGAATAATCTGTTCCATGGACACCTCGCTGCCGCCGCCGCGATCTGCGGCGTCCACTTCGGCTACGTTGATCAAAGGGACATAGTCTAATAGCTCGCTATGAAACGAACCGCGCGCGTTCGTATTCAAGCCAAGGTCACCCATCGCCCAGTAAACAGAGACGCGTTTATCCGAAAGCTTCGCCTTCTCGGATAGTGCAAGAGTCTCTTCACAGTAAGCGGCCAGTTGTTCAGTCCTGGTCGAGTCACCGATCAGGACACCCAAGTCACGGTATGTCTTTGGCATGTTATCAAAAAGCGCTTCGATGAAGACCGTGGGAATACCGATCTGCGCGGTCAATTCATCCATGTCCGTTACCGTTGAATCTTTCGCCTCACCAAGATCGACGATGACCTCTGTACCTGCGGCCAAGACCGTCTCCAGGTTATAGTCAGGGCCCTTGCCGTAGAACTTGCCCAAGACGGGCAACTCATTATACTTCGGATCGATTAGCTTCATCTGCGTGTCTGAGAAATTCTGTGCGATCCCCGCCAGACGATCAGGCATTGCTGTAAAAAGCAAGATACCGGCAAGCGTGCCTGAGGGCGCGATTTTCGTCAACTCCTTAGGCAAAGTCACCTCACGTCCCAAAGAATCCACGAAGACGAAGGTATCGTCTTCCGTTTCACCCGGGGTTGTCTCGGCGGGTGTGTTCGGCGCGCAGCTTGTCACCATGAATACCAGGACTAACAGCAATACGAGGGCCGGTAGAAATTTTCTTCCTGTTTGTTTAATCATTTTTTTTTCCTTTTTGTTTAATCTTTTTTTCTCCTTAAACAGAGCTGTTTCTAATTTTTGGGAAATCCGGCATCACGGTCACTTCACCCGTGCGGGCGCTTTCTTCCAATCGGATAGGAACACCGTACACATGTGAGAGAAGGGACTCAGATAAGACATCATAGGGGGCGCCAAAGGCGCGCGCCGTGTGGCCGCTTATCAAAAGCACGTCGTCCGCGTACAAGAAGACATGCTGGGGGTTATGGGTCGAGAACAAGACAAGGTAACCGCGATCAGCCAAGGAGCGGATCTCTTCCAGCACGCGGATCTGGTTGCCGTAGTCTAAGCTCGCGCAGGGTTCATCCATGATGAGGATGGGGGCGTCTTGCGCCACTGCTCTTGCGATCAGGACGAGCTGTTGCTCCCCTCCTGACAACTGGTCAAAGGGGCGGTCACGAAAGCGTTCAATTTGCAATAATCGCAAAGCCGCTTCAGCCTGCTCCTTTTCTTTTTTGCCGGGCTGAGCCAAAAGGCCAAAGCTTGCGGTTGTCCCCATAAGGACAATATCAAAAACTGAAAACTGGAAAGACCCCGGCTGCACCTGCGGGATGTACGCCATCTCACGGGCGCGCTCCCGAACCGAGAGATCCCCAATCGGCGTATCATTTACAAGGATCGTACCTTGTTGTAAAGGCAAAAGGCCCAACATCAACTTGAATAAGGTCGACTTGCCGGCACCGTTAGCGCCCAACACTCCAATCGCGCGGCCGCCCGCCGATTGGAAGGACAGATGATTCAACACATCGTCTGTCCGGTAACGGAAGCTGAGATCACAAACCTCCAAACCTTTTGTCATCTTCTCACTCATGCGATGGCATCCCTTCTACCCTGGCGCAGGATCAGGTAGATGAAAAAGGGCGCCCCGATAAAGGCCGTCAGAATTCCCAAAGGAATCCCTGAGGTGGTCGCGCGGCGCGCGATGTCATCGACAAAAATCATGAAGGCAGAACCAATAAGCGCCGAAGCCGGGAGCGAGTAACGATTATCGGCGCCTGTAATCATGCGCGCGATATGCGGGACCACAAGTCCCACCCAGCCGATGACGCCGCTCACGGACACGCAAGTCGCGGTGATCAGGGTCGCCGCGATAATCAAGATGAGCTGCAAAAGCCGCGTATGAATGCCCATGGTCGCCGCCGCATCCTCACCCACCGTCAGCACATTCAACTGCCAGCGCAAAAGCAAGATAACGAAAAGCGCCACCAAAATGATCGGCCCGGCAAAGGCAAGTTGCTTTACCTGCGCGGAGTTTAAAGAACCCATGAGCCAATACGTGATCGCCGGCAACTGGTCCGTGGGATCCGCGACAAGCTTTATTAATGAAAGGCCGGCTGAAAAAAGCGAGCCGACCACAATCCCCGTCAAGATAAGGGCCAGCATTTTCTGCCCTCTGACAAAGGAAGTCAATACTAATACGAGCACAATCGAAAGCAATCCGAATAAGAACGAAAAGCTCGTGATACCCGAAGAGGGCAATCCCCACAAAATGGCCAAAGCCGCGCCAAAACCCGCTCCGGACGAAGCCCCCAAAACATCGGGGGAAGCCATGGGATTACGAAATACGCCCTGAAAGGTGTGGCCCGCTACGGAGAGCCCCGAGCCTACAAGAAGGCCGAGCACAATCCGGGGCAGCCGCACATTGATGAGGACCGAATGAATCTCAGTCGGAAATTCTCGCGCTGAGCCAATAATTTTATGCCAGAAAAAGACGACAATCGTCTTCGGATCAATCCAATACCAACCGACCGCAAAAGAAAAGATGACAATCAGCAAAAGGGCGCCCAGCATGATCGCAAAGCGCGGCGCCATGGACTTTTTGAGTCGCGGTACGGCTTCTATTTCAAGGGGCTCCTCCTCGACGGTCTGCGGTTCAGCTGACTGTTGTCGCCAAAGGGCACGCTTCTTATCTGAGATGGTAAGCCCGCCGTTTACAAGCTCCACATTCACCAAAGAAGGATGTGAGGCGATCACCCGTCGGCGTTCTTTGATCTTGTTGATATCCGCTTCACTGACCTTGGCCCGCGAGATGGAACGTTCAAAGGACTTATCGTGCTTCCAAACGAGGATCGTCGGGCGTGTCGTGTCCTCTAAAAGAGCCAACACGCGCTCGTAAAAATCATCGATGAGCAGTTCGTCTCCCCCAAGTTCGTCCAGGATCATTAGGGAGCCGGGTCGGTCCATGAATTCCATGGCGGTCTCATGGAAGCGGTCGAGGTTAAAGCGGCGCCCATCCGGGTCCGCAACGAGAAAACATTGAGCCATGGGAAAAATATCATGTTCATCGTGGCGGATCGTCAAAAAGCCTGTGCCGCGTTGATTAGCCGCCGGCACATGGGCAAAACCCTGGCGCCTCTCGTCCGCGTCAATATGGCGAATCGTCATATAGCCCGTGGGCATGACGGCCATATGGTCAATCAGGTGTTGGACAAAGGTCGACTTACCCGAACCAATGGCGCCTGTAAGAAGCAGATTCGATTTTTTTTCGCCCTCGAGAATATCGCGGACAAAATTCAAAATCACTCTTTCCTCAGCCGGGTAGGAGAAGGAGTTGTAATGTCCCTGTTCAGTCATTCAAAGCGACCCTTACTTTAAAGCTTGCGCCTGGCTTCCAGTTTCCCCGCACGGACCGCAATCATCTGCGCAGCAATACTGATCGCGATCTCCTCCGGTGTCTCCCCTCCGATATCAAGCCCGATAGGTGAAATCGCGCGCTCAAGATCTTCCTTCGTATGGCCGCGTTCCATCAATTTACCGTCAATGGTCTTCACTTTATGGCGGCTGCCGATCACGCCGATGTAGCGTGCCGGCGTGCGAAGCGCCTGATCTTCTAATTCAAGGTCCATGCTGTGGCCGCGAGACATAATGCAGATATAATCCTCCGGCCCGATGGAGACGGCGCGATCGATGTTTTTCATATCACACATTTTGACGTCATAGGCGCCGGGGAACAGCGCGGGATCGGTGAATTCTTCGCGGTCATCCAAGACGACCACCGCAAAGTGGGCGCCGGCCAAGACAGGTGTAAGCGCCTGCCCCACATGGCCTCCGCCAAAGATATAGACCACACCGGGTACGACAAGCTCCTCAGCAAAGAATTGGTGTCCCAAAGCTTCAAAAGCATCGCCGCGCTGGCAAAGCAGTTCCGGATGCTCCGATAAATACACTGTCACCGGATCGCCTTCGGGATAGCCTGTAAACAACCAGCCTTTTTGTGTAAAATCAGGTTTCGCCGGATTGGCTCCTTCAGGCGCCGTAAAGAGTGCCAGCCCCAGCTGGTCCGACTCACTGATATCCGTGATGAGCCAGCTCGGTTGGCGTCGGGCGATCGCTTCACGCGCCTTTCGGACGGTGTCCAAAAGGACCTCATCGTCGCCTGCCAAATAAAGATAATGGACGGTGGCATTGCCCCCGCAGATCATCCCGATATCTTCAATCTGGTTTTTTGTCAAAATAAAATGGTGGATGTTCGATTGTTTTTTGGCGATGGCCTCTTGCGCAATTTTTAGTGAGTGCAGTTCGACCGCGCCACCTCCGACCGTGCCGGCAAGCCGTCCCGAACGCCCCACAAGCATACGAGCGCCCTCGCCGCGGGGAGTGGCCCCTGAACTTGCAGTCACCGTCGCAAGGACCGTGTCTTCGCCATTTTTAAGAGCCTCTTCGAGCGCTTTTAATACAGGATCCATAATCGTTCCACACTTTCATCTGAAATTTCGTATGGATCAATTATAACCGATTTATATTCAAATACAAGACGCTTACAGCGAGGACTCCCGATAGAGTTTTGCGGCGCCGATAATGCCGGCGTCATTTCTTAAAGAGGCGACACGGATAGACGGGACAGGAAGGATATCGCCGGAGAAGATATCACGGCGGACCGCTTTTTCCAGAGGTTCGATCAATAAATCAGAAGCATTGCTCAAGCCTCCGCCTAAAAGGATAATATGCGGGCGGTAAAGGGCAACGAGAGTTTTGATCCCGGCGGCGAGGTAGCCGATATAGCGGGCGTGGATTTTCTCTGCGATCGGATCTTTTGCCCGCACGGCCTCAAAGATCCGGATGGCATTTAAAGGATAGGGCGATTGTAAGAAAACAGAATCACCCTCAGAAGCCAATACTTCCTCTGTCAGACGGATCAGCCCCTGGATGGAAGCGTAGGTCTCAAGGCAGCCCCATTGGCCGCAAGCGCATTTGACCGCCCGATCCGTCTCGACCACAATATGACCCGGCTCAATGCCGAGGCCGTCGCCTCCTCTAAAAATTTTGCCGTCGACTACCAATCCCCCGCCGACACCGGTACCAAGCGTGAGCAACAGCGCACTAGCATAGTTCTTTGCCTCACCCGCCAGATACTCTCCTAGAACCGCGCAGTCCGCGTCATTGCCGACGTACACATTAAGATTTGGGAAATACTCATGGAAGAGCTCTGGAAAATTGACATGGGAAAGCTTCAAGTTCGTCGCAAAAAGGAGCTCACCGCTTTTCGTATCGACGATCCCCGGAAGGCCGATCCCGATGGAGGAGAGATCTTTGGACGTCAACTTATTTTCATTAAGGAGCGAACGGATCAGAGAAACAATAGTTTTTGTGATTGAACGGGCGGAGCGGGGCGCCATTGTTTTCACATCCTTTCGGGAGACAATGTCACACGCATCACTGACGAGTCCAACCGCGATATTCGTTCCGCCAAGATCAATGCCAATCGACCCACCCACCGCAAGGCACTCCTTCCTCAAGGATTTTCTTAATCGTAGTATACTGGATTAGAAGCCAACAGATGAGAGGTAAAGCATATGAACACGATAAATACTAAAGTTTTCCTCGTTCCCGACGGTCAACCCCTTCCCCCTGACCCCGTCTTTTTGCCCGGAATTCGCAGGGCTCCTCGAAGGGAAGGACATCTTTCTCAAAAAGAAAAGGCAATGGCCTTAAAAAATGCGTTGCGCTACATCCCCGAACGTTTCCATGAACAGATGGCGAAAGAGTTCTTAATTGAACTGGAAGAACACGGTAAAATATACGGCTATCGATTCCGCCCAGAGGGGCGAATCTACGGCAAGCCTATCGACGCGTATAAGGGGCAATGTGTCGAGGGCAAAGCCTTTCAGGTCATGATCGACAATAACCTCGATTTCGAAGTCGCGCTCTACCCCTATGAACTCATCACATACGGAGAGACGGGCGCCGTCTGCCAAAATTGGATGCAGTACTGCCTCATCAAGCAATACCTTGAACGATTGACCAACGAGCAGACGCTCGTGTTGTTTTCCGGTCATCCCGTCGGCCTGTTCCACAGCCCGAAGACCGCCCCGCGCGTCATTCTCACCAACGGTCTTCTGATCGGCCAGTACGACAACTTAGAAGATTACAACCGCGCCTCTGCCATGGGCGTGTCAAGCTACGGCCAGATGACCGCGGGTGGATTCATGTATATCGGGCCGCAGGGCATCGTCCACGGCACCTACAACACACTTTTAAACGCCGGGCGCAACAAACTCGGTATCCCGCAGGACCGGGATCTTGCCGGCCATCTTTTTGTCAGCTCAGGCCTCGGCGGCATGTCAGGCGCCCAGGGAAAGGCTTGCAACATCGCGGGCGGTGTCTCCATCATCGCGGAAGTCGATCGTTCACGCATCCACACGCGCCATGAGCAGGGCTGGGTCGATGCGGTCAGCGATTCATTGGAAGAGGTGTACCGCCTCGCCCAGGAGGCCATGAACACGAAAATGCCGCTCGCCATCGCTTACCACGGCAATATTGTCGATCTTTTGGAGTACGCGATCGAGCACGCGATCCCTATTGACCTTTTATCAGACCAGACTTCCTGCCATGAGCCCTATACGGGCGGTTACTGCCCCCAGGGCCTCACATTTGACGAACGAACGAAGATGCTTGCGGAGAATCCGGAACAATTCAAAAAGGAGGTCAACCGTTCACTTGCCTCACATTTTGAGGCGATCAAAAAACTGAGCGAGAAAGGCACTTATTTCTTTGACTACGGCAACTCTTTTATGAAAGCTATTTTCGATTCAGGGGTGAAAGAGATCTCAAAGAATAAAGAAAATGATCGCGACGGATTCATCTGGCCCTCCTATGTGGAAGACATCATGGGGCCCTTGCTTTTCGATTACGGCTACGGACCTTTCCGCTGGGTGTGCCTCTCCGGCAAGGATGAGGATTTGCAATTGACGGACGAGGCCGCCATGTCCTGCATTGACCCCGAAAGACGCTACCAGGACCGCGATAACTACAACTGGATCCGGGACGCCAAAAAGAACAAACTCGTCGTCGGCACCAAGGCGCGTATTCTGTACAGCGACGCCGTCGGACGCATGAACATCGCCTTGAAAATAAATCAGCTGGTCCGGGAGAAGAAAATCGGCCCTGTCATGATCGGCCGCGATCACCACGACACGGGCGGCACGGATTCACCCTTCCGCGAGACCTCCAACATCTATGACGGCAGCAATGTCACCGCCGATATGGCCACCTCCGTGTTTGCGGGGAACGCCGCGCGCGGTATGAGCCTGTGCGCGCTCCACAACGGCGGCGGCACCGGTATCGGAAAAGCCATCAACGGCGGATTTGGCTGCGTCCTTGACGGCTCCGAACGCATCGATGAAGTGTTAAGAAACGCGGTCCTGTGGGATGTCATGGCCGGCGTGGCACGCCGCGCTTGGGCGAGAAATGAACACGCGATCGAAACCGTGAAAGAATACAACGCACACATGGCAGGCCGGGATCTTCTAACCCTGCCCTACATCGCGGACGATCACTTGATTGAAAAAACCATGCAAACATTGTAAATAAGGGAAGGAAAAAGTATGAGTCAAGGACAGATTGTTGAATGTGTTCCCAATTTCAGTGAAGGACGGGACACCGAAAAAATAGAACGCATTGTCGCGCCCCTGAAAGGTCGAGAACAAGTCAGACTTGTGAATTATGAGGGTGGCCGCGACTACAACCGGCTTGTCGTGACCGTGCTGGGTGAACCCCGCGCGGTGAAAGAAGCCATCCTCGACGCCATCGGTGTGGCCACAGAACTGATCGACTTAAATCACCATGAAGGGGAACACCTGCGCATGGGAGCGACCGACGTGGTCCCTTTGATTCCTATCCGCAACATGACAATTGAAGATACGGTTTTGTTATCAAAAGAACTAGCGCGTGAGATCAACGAACGCTACCAAATCCCGGTGTTCCTTTACGAGGACTCGGCCGCAAACCCGGGACGCGTGAACCTTGCCCATATTAGGCGCGGCCAGTTTGAGGGCATGGCCGAAAAACTGCTTCTTCCCGAATGGGAGCCCGATTTCGGAGAAAGAAAAATCCATCCCACCGCCGGTGTCACAGCCGTCGGCGCCCGATTTCCGCTCATCGCCTATAACATTGACCTCGGCACCGATGACATCGACATTGCGAACAAAATCGCAAAAAGCATCCGCCAGTCAGGCGGCGGCTTCCAGTATATCAAGGCCGGCGGCGTGGAGTTAAAAGACAAGGGCATCGTCCAGGTGACGATGAACATCACCGATTACAGAAAGAACCCGATCTACCGTGTGTTTGAAACCGTCAAAATGGAAGCCGCGCGCTACGGTGTCCCCGTGGTCGGCAGTGAAGTGATCGGATTGGCCCCCTTAGAGGCCTTAACCGATTCTTTAGAATACTACCTGGGGCTTCACGGATTTGACGATACGAAAATTATTGAGCACTGGCTGATGGGGGACTGATCGATGCCTTTTGACACCATTATTGACCGAAGAAACACGGGTTCTTCCAAATGGGAAATCGCCCCGGGACCCGTCGACCCCGAACAATGTATCATTCCGCTCTCTGTCGCTGACATGGAGTTTAAGAGCCCTTTGGCCATTCGTGAGCGCTTAAAAGCGCTGGCGGATACCGGCGTATGGGGCTATACGATGCCGCGCCCGGAGTACTACGACGCTTTGATTTCCTGGTTCTCGCGCCGACACGATTTTGACATCGAAAAAGAATGGGTGGTCCCCACCACCGGGGTCGTACAGGCGGTCTACGCCGCCGTCCGCGCCTTTTCAGAAGAAGGCGATAACATCCTCGTCCAGACGCCCGTTTATTATCCCTTCTACCGGGCGATTGAGATGAACCGGCGTAAACTTTTGAAAAATGAACTCCTGATCGAAGATGGCCGCTATGTCATTGATTTTGAGGACTTAGAACAAAAGATGAAACAGGCGAAGATTTTCATCCTTTGCAGCCCGCACAATCCCATAAGTCGCGTCTGGGACCGCAACGAACTCGACAAGATGGCGGAATTGGCCGCCCAACACGATGTCTTTGTCATCTCGGACGAAATTCACTGCGACTTTAGCTTTACCAAAAAACACACGGTCTTTAGCAAAGTCGCGCGAGACCACGGCGTCAAACATCTTTTAGCTTTTTCGGCGAGCAAAACCTTTTCTTTAGCAGGATTGAATGTCGCAAGCATTGTCATTGAGGACCCTGTGCTGCGCGACCGCTACGCGGAGCGCGTGCGGACAGACGGTGTCAACACCCACAGCACCTTCGGCTTTGCGGCCGCGGAGGCGGGCTACACCGAATGTGACGACTGGTATGAAAAAATGCTCGACACCGTGTACCAAAACTACCGCTTGTTAAAAGACTATGTCGTAGAGAATATGCCCCTTGTCCATGTCTTTGACCTGGAAGGCACCTATCTTGCCTGGCTCGACTTCAGAGCGCTGGGCGTTGACCATGAAACCTTGGAGAAACACATGGTCGACCATTGTCTCTACTTAGACGAAGGCTATATTTTCGGAGAGGGCGGACGCGGATTTGAACGCATCAATCTCGCCTGTCCGCGCCGGGTCATCGAGGCGGCCCTTGGGCGTTTGAAGGCTTGTTACGATGACTTATCGGGGGAGTAAACCATGAGCTATACGATCATTTTGAACGCGTCAGAACTTGCGACCAATACGGGCACAAAGGCCGTAGAAGGCGCTGCCATGGGAAGACTTCTCACTCTCGAGGACGCGGCCCTCATCTTTCGGGACGATACCATTTTGTTTGTCGGCACGACCCAAGACGCGAAGATTTGGCTGGATGAACATCTGACCGCTGAGAACAACCTTGTGACTCTAGACGCTACGGGCAAAACGGTGATCCCAGGCTTCATTGATCCGCATACGCATTTTGTGTTCGGCGGTTTTCGTGACGATGAATTTAACCGGAGGCTTTCCGGCGCCAGCTACATGGAAATCATGGACATGGGAGGCGGCATCCAGGCGACCAATCGGGCGACTAAACACGCAACAGAAGATGAACTCTTTGATGCCGGGATTAAAAGGCTCGAGCGCATGCTCGACCTTGGCATCACAACCGTCGAAGGCAAGACGGGCTACGGCGAGGACACAAAAACAGAGGACAAGATGCTCCGTGTCATGGAGCGCTTAGATAAAGCGCATCCTGTGGACATCGTCATGACCTATATGGGCGCGCATGCTGTGCCGCCTCGCTTTAAAGGGCGCACCGGCGACTATGTCGACTACCTGATAGAAGAAGGCTTGCCCATGGCTCAAGGTCGCGCAAAATTTTGCGACATCTTTACAGAGAAAAATGTCTTTGAGCTCGAAGATTCTGAAAGACTACTTGTCGCGGCCAAGGAGATGGGATTCAAATTGAAGCTCCACGCCGATGAAATCGTCCCCTTAGGAGGCGCGGGATTGGCCGCAAAACTCAGGGCCATAAGTGCCGAGCACCTATTAAAGGCCTCCGACGAAGACCTTATCGCCATGCGTGACGCGGGCGTCATCGCGACACTTTTGCCCTGCACCGCCTTCAGTTTGAAAGAGCCCTACGCCAGAGGGCGTGACATGATTGATATGGGACTAGCCGTGGCGCTTGGCACGGACCTCAATCCGGGCAGCTGCTACACCCAGTCAATTCCCCTCATGATCGCGCTTGCGACCATTTACATGCAGATGACCGTTGAAGAAACATTGACGGCCGTCACGCTGAACGCGGCGGCCGCCTTGGATCGAAGTGACACCTTAGGGTCGTTGGAGGCGGGCAAAAAAGCGGATATCCTCATCCTTGACTGCCCGAACCACGGCCATCTGTCGTATCACTTCGCGATGAACCTTGTGGAAACCGTCATCAAAAACGGCAAGACCTTGCGCTAGCGATTCTTTTTAATATGCTCCCTGATCGCATCCACCGCGACGCGGATGCCTCGCATCGTGTCATGGCTTTCTGTGTCGTCCATCCCCTTAGCGCGCCGTTCCTGATTCCAGATGGTGTTCAGGATGCAGGCGGCTTTTGCGCCCAAGGACTGGCCGACAATGTAGAGCGCCGCGCTTTCCATCTCCGAGGCAAGTGTACCGCCCTTTAGCCAGGCCTGCCATTTGTCTTGAAGCTCGTAGGCCACCGGCATACGCTCCGGTGAGTGCTGCCCGTAAAAGGAATCCTTGCACTGGACGACTCCGGTATGGTGACGATAGCCGCCAGCCTTAGCCGATTCCACCAAGCAGCCGGTGAGTTCAAAGTCAGCGACCGCGGGAAATTCGATCGGCAAGTATTCACGCGTCGTCCCCTCCATACGGATGGCGCCTGTTGCGATGACAAGGTCACCGCCCATGACATCGAGATGCATGCCGCCGCAGGTGCCCACGCGTACGAAGTTTCGAACCCCGGTCATGTAAAGCTCCTCCACGCCGATGGCCGTAGAAGGACCGCCCATGCCGGTCGACATGACAAGCACCGGTTCGCCTTCCAAGGTACCGAGCCATGTCGTATATTCGCGATTCTGCCCGATAAAGCGGGGATTATCCAAAAGGGCCGCTATTTTTTCCACCCGACCGGGATCTCCCGGCAAGATGGCGTACTTTGCCCCGTGTGAATCGTCTAATTGAATGTGATACAGTTTTTCCATTTTGAACTCCTCTTAAAATGACTTGCGTTCCCATTTTTTGCCGGCATAAGCGATGGCAATATCGGCCGCGACACGCGCGTTGTTCATGACAAGCGCGATGTTCGATTTCAAGCTACTCCCCTCCGTGCGCGTAGCAAGAAAATCCAAGAGGTACGGAGTGACGTCTTTGCCGGTGATACCGTCTTTTTTTGCCTTGGCTAAAGCTTCTTCGATGGCCTCATGGATCGCACGTTCATCCATGGCATCTTCTTTCGGGATCGGGTTCGCGATGACCATGCCGCCCGGATAACAAAGCGCCCGGGCGATTTCGAAAGCTCTTGCAATCTCTTCTGGGCTTTCGGCCCGCTGTACCAGCTTGAAGCCGCTTTCTCTTGTATAGAAGGCTGGCATCTCATCGGTTTGGTAACCGATGACGGGCACTCCGCCTGTTTCTAAATATTCCAGGGTGCGCCCGATGTCCAAAATGGATTTGGCCCCTGAACAGATGACAGCGACCGGTGTTTTTTGCAGCTCGATCAGGTCCGCGGACACATCCATCGTCGTCTCACCGCCTCGGTGAACGCCGCCAATGCCGCCTGTGGCAAAAAAGTGAATCCCCGCCAAATGCGCGGCAATCATGGTGCCGGCGACCGTGGTCGCGCCCATGACCCTATGGGCTAAGACAAAAGGCAGATCGCGCCTGGATGTCTTGGTCACCGAAAGCCCCGCCTCCCCGAGCACATCGATCTCACCGGGGGTCAGCCCGACCTTGATCTTACCGTCCATGACCGCGATGGTCGCAGGTAATGCCCCTCTTTCATAGATTTCATTTTCAACCGCATAGGCCGTCTCAACGTTTTTCGGGTACGGCATACCGTGGGATATAATGGTCGATTCGAGCGCGACGACGGGGCTACCCTTTTTTAACGCCTTTTTCACATCGTCTGAAAGCGAAAGATAGGATTCCAGATGGTTCATTTGATTACCTCTACTTGAATTAATTTGGCTCTTTTTTTCAGTAAATCCAGGGTCAACAGGGGATTCACGGCCTCCTCTGATTCTACCGCAATGGAGGAGGCGGCGACGCCAAAACGCGCGATTTCTTCTAATGGAAAGGCCTGAACACTCGCCCAAGAAAAAGCGGAAGCCATGGCGTCCCCGGCACCGGTCGCGTTGGCGTCATGGACAATGCGCCAGGGCTTGGCGAGGACGGTCATCGTTTCATTCATGAAAAGCGCGCCTTCCTCCGACAGGGACAGGCAGACGGTTTTGACACCTTTTTCCATGATGCCCTTGCCAGCTCTTATGGCCTCTGGTATGGAAGTGACAAGCAATCCGCTCAATGCCTCCGCCTCAATGCGATTGACCTTCAGGCCTTGAAGGTAAGGCAGGGAAGTTGTCAGTCGCTTGCATTTTGCCTGCGAAACGGCATCGGCAAAAAGGGGCACATTCCAGCGAGAGGCCAAGGCATGCAAAACCTCTTCGGGCATATTCGGTTCCATGATCGCCCCGATACAATCCGAGTGATCTTGATCTCCTAAAGGAATCCACGATTCGATTTCATCGGGTCTCATGGTGTCAAAAACGGCCATGTCGTTGATCGCCACGGCCATGTCACCTTCTTCGTCGTGGATCGCCAAATAATGTGAGCTGGAATAGCCCTCACGCAAGAGCGCATGCGACAGATCGATGCCGGGTTCATCGGCTGTTTGCCACAAGTCGTCGCCTGAGCGGTCATCGCCGCGAGCGGTGAGAAAGGTGACCTTCCGGCCGATGCGCGCGAGATTACGCGCGATGTTAAATCCGACACCTCCCGGTCGCCGAATGATGTGACCAGGATTGGAATCCCCCAGACGAAAACTGCCTGAGGGCTTTGCGAGGATATCGAGATTTAATCCTCCTAAGACAATAAAATAGCCTTCCGGTACTCGCTTCACATTCATAGAGCGTCTCCTCTAGGCTTGCCCCTTAAAGTAAGGTTGCCCGAGCGCTCTGGGCGGCGTTGAACGCTCCACAAAAATCACGAGGATAAGAAGCGTCAGGGCATAGGGCAACATGGCAAGGATCTGGGTCGGTAGCCAGGGGATGCCCGCCATCACGACGGTCAAGGCTTGCGCAAAGCCAAATAGCAAGCATGCCAAGGTCGCTCCAATGGGTTTCCAGTTGCCGAAGATGACGGCTGCCAGGGCAATAAAGCCTTGCCCCGCAATCACGGTTGGGGTGTAGCGGTAACTGATGGCCAAAGCCGTCACAGCGCCTCCCAAACCCGCCAGGACGCCCGACAAAATCGTGCAGATGTAGCGGATTAAGGAGACGTTCACCCCCAAAGTATCGGCCGCGCCCGGGTGTTCCCCGCAGGCGCGTATGCGCAAGCCTGTTTTCGTTTTATACAGGACAAACCAAATGATGAAGGCAAAGAATATGGCCAAGAGGATCGTGATATCGATTTCGGCAGATTGCAACAGCCTTGACTTTGATTTATCGATGCCTAAAAGTTCGAACAATTTGGGAATTCCGTAATCGATGGTGGAGTTGGACTGGGCCGCGCCCTTGAACAAATAGCGTGTGAGGAATGTCGCGACACCGGCGCCGATGAAGTTGATGCCGATGCCCGAGATAATTTGATTTCCCTTTGCGGTCACGGCGACGAAGGCGTGCAGTACCGCCAGAATCGCGCCAAAACACGCGCCCGCAATCAGGCCGATCCAGGGACTGGCCGTAAAGAAACACACAATGGACGCGCCACAGGCGCCAAAGGCCATCATGCCCTCCAGGCCGATGTTATCCACACCCGCGCGTTGCGTCACAACGCCTCCCAGGGCGGTGAACACAAGCGGTGCCGAATACATCAGGGTAATCGACATGGTAAGAAGAACGGTATTCAAAAATTCCATCGCTACTTCCTCCCTTCAAGGCGGTTTGCAAGGCGAGGTAACGCGGGGGCAAAGGCGATACACAGGACGAGTGCGCCGATCATAATGTTGATGATCTCCGTAGGGGCACCCATCCTTGACTGAATTTCAGCGCCTCCCAGTTTCAGACCTGAAAATAGGAGCCCCGCGAAAATACAGCCGATCGGATTGTTCCCCGCGATCAGGGCCACTGAAATGCCATCCCAACCGTAGCCTTCCGACGCACCCAGCATACTGATGAAGTGCGCGGTGGACATGACGAGCATCGCGCCGCCCAGCGCGGCGGTCCCGCCTGAGATAAACATAGACAAAAGCGCGTTCCGCTTCACCGGCATGGCCGAGAATTCAGCAGCATAGTAGTTATATCCCACTGCCCGAAGCTCAAATCCGATACGCGTGTACTTCAAAAGGATCCATAACAAGAGGGCCATGGCTACCATGACAATGATCGCGTAGCCCGCGTCGGTGCGCACAAAACTTTCCAACCAGGGACGGCGTTCCAACAGGGCCTCGCCCTCCGGAGTGATCCGAAATTCTCGGCTGTAAAAGGTTATTTTTGCCGTATCGCGAATTTCGGGAGAATGCTGAGTGCCCGGCACTTTGACGCTTTTCATGTTGACAATGAAATTCATAAAGTAGTAGGCAATCCAGTTCAACATGATCGTCGAGATGACTTCATGAATCCCGAAGCGGTTTTTTAAGTAGGCCGCAAAAGTTGCGTACATGCCGCCGATCGCAAAAGCCGAAAGTAAAATAAAGATCGGGTGCAGGAGGGGAGGAAGCGGTACGTAGTAACCTAACACCGCGCCTGAGATCTGACCCAGGATGAATTGTCCGTCCGCCCCGATATTGAACAGGCCTGTTTTGCCCGCAAAGGATACGGCGAGCCCCGTCATGATGATGGGGACGGCGTTGACCAGCACCTGCATCATGCGCCGCGTGCTGGAGAAGATTCCTGTAAACAAGAGCCCGTAGCCGCGCCCGGGATCGTAGCCGCCTGCCGCCAATGTGATGGCGCCGACGGCAAAGCCGATGACCAGCGCGATCAGGACGGCGGTGAAGGGTTTTTTCAGCGCGTTGATGACTGTTTTTCTCATGCGGTGCCTCCCGCCATTAATAGCCCTATGGCCTGCTCATCGGTCTGTTCGGGATCAAGGTCCGCCACAATCTGTCCGTTGTAGATCACATTAATGCGATCCGCCAGATCGAGTACCTCGTCCAGCTCATAGGAGATGAGAAGCACGGCCCGCCCCTCGTCACGCTGTTCGACCAGGGCATTTCTGACAAATTCAATGGCTCCGACATCAAGTCCTCGCGTCGGCTGGCAGGCGATCAAGAGATCCGGCTCCTGCTCGACGACTCGCGCGATAATGACCTTTTGTTGATTGCCGCCTGAGAGTTCTTTCGCGCGCTGTGTCACGCATTCTCCCGGGCGGATGTCAAAGCGATCAATCTGACCTTTGCCGTAGCGGTTGATTTTTTTCCATGAGAGAAGTTTCGACCTGCCTGAAAATTGCTTGCGCTTATAGGCTTCGAGAATTAAATTTTCACCGACCTGGAAATCGAGCACGAGACCGCGTTTATGGCGATCTTCGTGGATCGTCCGTATCCCGGCCTTGTGTGTGTCCGAAGGCAGACCGTTTTCTACATGCCGGCCGTTTACAATGATCTCACCTGACTCCGATTTGCGAAGCCCCGTGATGGCCTCAATCAATTCAGTCTGCCCGTTGCCGTCAACCCCCGCGATCGCGAGGATTTCACCGCGCTTGATATAGAGCGACAGATCACGCACTTTTTCAATGCCGCGACTGTCTTTGACCGTGAGATGGTTAATCTCCATGACCGTCTCTGCCGGCGCGGCCTTTTCCTTATCGGTCGTCAACATGACCTCCCGCCCCACCATCATGGAGGCGAGCTCTTTTTCGGTCACATTTTCAACCCGAACCGTGTCGACCACTTTGCCCCGGCGAATAATCGTGCAGTATTCGGAGGAGGCCATGATTTCTTTTAATTTATGAGTGATGATGATGACCGTTTTACCGCCGGCAACAAGCCGCTTCATGGTCACAATCAAGTTGTCAATTTCTTGTGGGGTTAAAACCGCGGTGGGTTCATCCAAAATGAGGATATCGGCCCCTCGGTAGAGTGCTTTTAAAATCTCAACCCGCTGTTGGGTGGCAACCGAGACATCCATGATGACCGCTTCAGGGTCAACTTCAAGGCCGTATTGTTCGCCGAATTCGCGGATGGTGTGAACCATCTTCTCGCGGTCGAGCCGGCCGAGTGACTTGGTCACTTCGCTTCCCAATACAATATTTTCGGCGATCGTCATATTCTCGACCAACATAAAATGCTGGTGGACCATGCCGATGCCCTGGGCGATGGCCTGTTTTGGATTTTTGATCTCACAGGGCTCACCCATAATTTCGATTTCGCCCTCGTCCTTCGTATACAAGCCGTAAAGGATTTTCATGAGCGTCGATTTTCCTGCTCCGTTTTCTCCTAAAAGTGCGTGTATGGTCCCCTTTCGCACCGTCAGGTCGACATGATCGAGCGCTTTCAATGTCCCGAAGGACTTGGAGATACCCAACATCCGAACGGCTATCTCCGACGAGGTCTCCTGTGACACCCGCTTGTCTTCATTCATACCTTTCGTCTCCATAATAATCACCCGGGCATCCCGAAATGAGATGCCCGGGCGTTGATTCGCTCACGCGTTAAATGTTGTCCTGATCTCTATCCGAGATTCGCTTTGAATGCCTCAAATTCTGCGTCTGTAATCGGCACATCAATTTTGCCGTCGATGATCTCTTTCTCGATTTCTTTTGTCTTATCGAGAATATCCTGCGGAACGTGCTTGCTTGAGCTGGGCGCGATTCCGACGCCGCCCTCTTTCAAACCGAAGAAGAAGGTTTTACCGCCCACATCTTCACCGTCGATGACCTTCTTGGACAGCTGGTATACGGCCTGGTCCACATTCTTCAATGCGGAGGTCAGCACGTTATCGGGCGCCAGTTCGTTCTGATCGAGGTCAACCCCGATTGCCCATTTGCCCATTTCTTTCGCCGCTGTGATCGCACCGGAGCCTGCTTGGCCCGCGGCGTGGTATACGATGTCTGCGCCGTCACTGTACATCTTGGTGGCAGTTGCTTTACCCTTTGCCGTATCGCCAAAGGTATCGATTGTCACATAGTCCACACGGATCTCTTTACCCAACTCTTTTGCGGCATAGGCCACGCCGGCCAGGTAGCCGTACTGGAAGCGGAACATGACATCGCCTTCCATGCCGAGGATAAATCCGACATGGTCTGTTTTTGTCATTTGACCGGCAATGTAGCCGACGAGGAATGAGGACTCTTCTGAGTGGAACATCGCGCCGATAAGGTTGGGGTGATCGCCTTCATTAAATCCTACGTCAACCACGGCAAACATCTGATCTTTATGCTCTTTTGAGGCGGCGACCATCGCTTCTTCCATGAGGAAGCCGATGCCCCAGATCAGGTCGTTGCCTTCTTCTGTCTTGTTGGCAAGGTTCACAGCGTAGTCCGCCTCTTTGTGTGACTCCACAAAAGAGATGTTAATGCCTTCCTCTTTTAGCTGTTCCATGCCATTCCAGGCGGATTGGTTGAACGATTCATCGTTAATGCCGCCGATGTCGGTAATTAACGCAACTGACTTTCCTTTTGCCGGATCTTCTTTGGGGCCGCATCCGACGCCGAGCGTCAGAATGAGAACCAACACCAAGAAGAGGCTAATCCATCTTTTTTTCATATATTCCCTCCTGAATTATCATGACTCTTACGAGTCAGTCTTCCCCTGTTATGACTCGGACGATCGGTGCAAATAATCGAGATCCGAAGGTCCGAATGAATGCGGCAAAAGTGCGTTTAAAGTCGTCTCAAGAAATTGATCCGGTGTTTTGGCCACGAGGATGACGATGTCGCCTGAAGGCGGTAAAAATTCGCGTAAAAACTGACGGCATATCCCGCAAGGATAGGCATAGGCCATCTCGTCGTTCGTTGAGCCTTCTTGGGAACCGACGACCGCGATGGCGATAAATTCCCGCTTACCGGAAGAAGCGGCCTTCACAGCCGCTGTCCGCTCCGCACAGATCGTGGCGCCGTAAGAAGCATTTTCAATATTGGCGCCTAAGAATATTTCGCCGCCCGAGGTTAAAAGGGCCGCACCCACTTGAAATCTGGAATAAGGAGAGTAACTCCCATTACGAGCATCGAAGGCCTTTTTAACCAAGTCAGCTTTTATTTCATTCGTCAGCATGGCTCCTCCTCGGTACAAAACCGAAAGAAAAATCTTTGTTCATTCGTCATGAATAACGGGTATTTATCCGCTTTATTCTAGCACAAATCTTCATAATTACCAAAAATTAGGATCCGTCAAAGCGTTCGCGCTTAACGCTCGCCGGGTAACCTGCCACTCATTTGTGTAAGTTCACGCAAGGAGCCGGCAAGATCGAGCGTCAACTCGCCGGGGAGCATGCGCCATTGCCAATTGCCCTCCCTTGTGCCCGGTCGATTCATTCGGCTGTCGTTGTCGAGTCCTAATAAATCCTGCATCTGGTAAATGACCGTTTGACAGACACTGGTGGCGGCCCCGCGCATCATGCCGTGCGCCAAGCCTTCTTTTTCACTCAGGCCCAGGTAACGCCTCGCAAAGGCGATCTCCTCGGGATCCGCTTCCTGGAACCAGCCCTTGATCGTGTCGTTGTCATGGGTGCCGATGTAAAGGATGGTATTTTCCGTTAAGTTATGCGGCAGATAGTCACTTGAGGCGTCAGAGTTAAAAGCAAATTGCAACACGCTCATCCCCGGATAACCTGTGTACGTTCTAAAAGCGTAAACCTCTTCAGTCATATAGCCGAGGTCCTCCGCGATAACGGATACGGACCCCAGCGCGTCATGAATCGCGTCAATCAGTGCTTCGGCAGGCCCCGGTACCCAGTGACCCCTTCGCGCCGTCTTGTCACCGTATGGAACCGCCCAGTACGATTCCAAACCCCGGAAATGATCGATCCGAATCGTATCAAAAAGGCGTGTCTGAAATTGCATGCGGTCGATCCACCAAGCATAGTTCTCCTTTTTGTGTACACCCCAGTCGTAAAGGGGATTGCCCCACAGCTGTCCGTCATCGGAGAAATAGTCAGGAGGACAGCCCGCGACAAGGGTCGGTTGAAGCTGTTCGTCAAACTGGAAAAGTTCCGGCCGCAGCCAGGCTTCCACGGAATCCTCCGCTACATAAATTGGAAGGTCGCCGATGATCTCAATTTTTGACGCGGTGGCGTAAGCACGCAGTTGATCCCACTGCCTGAAGAACAAGAACTGTATGAATTGTTCCAATAGCATGGCATCGCCGTGCTGTTGCTCAAATTGGGTGAGCGCGACCGGATCGCGCCGCCGGAACACTTCGGGCCACAACTGCCAGGAACGCCCTTGTTCTCTTGCCTTGATGGTCATGAAAAGCGAAAAATCATGCAACCAAAGGTCATTTTCCTGTGCCTGAAATGAACGAAACGCCTCTTTGAGATCTGAAAACTCACACTCGTTGAAGGCCTCCCACGCACGCTTTAACACACAGCGCCGGTGTTCCCATAAAAGGCCAAAATCGACCTTCGAAAGGTCATTACCAAAAGAAATTTCATTCACAGTCTCATGCGAAAGCAGTCCGTCCCGCACGAGGTAATCAAGGTCAATGAAATAGGGATTTCCCGCTTTCGTGGAGACACTTTGGTAGGGTGAATCGCCAAAGCCTGTGATGCCGATGGGTAGAATCTGCCAGCACGACTGCCCCCCCATGACAAGAAAATCGACAAAGTCGTAGGCCGCATCTCCGAAAGTGCCGATGCCATAGGGTGAAGCCAGGCTTGAGATATGACATAATACGCCGCTCTTTCGCCCGTGGCGGACATGCTTGTAATTATAGCGTTCGTCCAGACCTGTACCTTCAATCGATTCCATATTTGACCTCATTGGCGGAATAATTTGGGTACTTCAATCTTAGCATAGCCCCAACTGTCACACGGTTTTTTTACGCTTTCGTGTAGAATGAAACAAAGCCTTTTGGGGGTGATTTTTTGCTCGAGCGTCTTAACATTGGAGATAACCCGAAGATACGCCAAGAATGGGTGGAACTGCTTCTGCTTACAGGTTTGACCACGGATCCGCCTTACACTTCTGTATTTGGCATTTACGAAAATGAAGTGCTTGTTGCGACCGGTGCCCGTGATGACAACCGCCTCAAATGCGTCGCGATTCACCCCGAATACCAAAAGGGGACATTGTTCAATGAACTTCTGTCAGGCCTGATCACGGAGGCTCACGAACAGGGAATTGAGCGGCTTTTCTTATACACGAAACCGGGATCTGTGGAGGCCTTTTCACATCTCGGATTCCGCGTACTTGCCACCACCCCCGACGGTGTCGCTTTCATGGAACGAGGGACGCCCAACCTTTTTGATTACCTCGATCAACTCCAAGAAAGTAATAGGGCCTATGAAGCGCAACATGGAAAGGTCGGTGGCCCTGTGGAGTCCATCGTCATGAACGCCAATCCATTTACCTTGGGGCATCGGGCGCTCATCGAGAACGCTTTGTCACGCGCAAAGCGACTTCATCTTTTCATCCTGACTGAAGACGCCTCCCTCATCCCCACCGAAGTGCGCGAACGCCTTGTACGGGAAGGCACGGCCGACCTTTCAGGTATTATTTATCACCGGACGGACAGCTACATTATTTCTAGGGCTTCCTTTCCTTCGTATTTCTTGAAAAAGGAAAAAGAAGGGACAAAGACACAGGCGACTTTGGATGCCATCCTCTACCGCGACGCGATCGCGCCCGCACTCGGTATTACGAATAGAACGGTCGGTGACGAACCCTTCGATCTTGTGACCTCGATTTATAATGAAAGCTTGAAAGATCAGTTTAGCGGATCCATCACGCTGAACCTCATGCCACGAGTTTCAACCCCCGAAGGTACAGTCATTTCCGCGTCCCGCGTCCGGGCCGCCCTGATGGATGGCGACATGAAGACTTTTAGATTGCTTGTTCCCGATTCAACCTATCGCTTTTTTAGTTCATCGGAGGGGAAAAAGCTCATCCGTTCCTGGCGCGCCTGAATGCCGTCTTAGTTAATCCGCACTTTTGTTTCTTCTGAAAAGAAGTGAAGACCCGCGGTATCTAAGTGGAAGTTGTGTGCTTCGTCAGTCGCGTACTCAAAATATCCGGGCTCCGAGATCACGCACTCTTTTCCATTCGGGAACTCACAGTAAAGGAGCTGTTCCTTGCCCAGCATCTCAATCACATCGATCTTGACTGTGATCTGGTTCTTGGGGGCCTTGCCCGCGAAAAAGCGTTCGGACCGGATGCCGAGCACCACGCGTTTCCCATCGTAGGCTTGAAGTTTCTTTTTATCTTGCTCATTTGGCTCAACGGTGAAAAGATCGTCGTCTGCTTTGAAAAGGTCGTTTTTCATCTGGCCGTGAAAAACATTCATGGTGGGTGAACCGATGAAGCCCGCGACAAAAAGGTTTTGCGGCCGGTCGTAAAACTCCGAAGGTGCGCCGACCTGCTGCACTTTTCCGTCCTCTAAAAGGACAATCTTGGTCGCCATGGTCATGGCTTCTGTCTGGTCATGCGTCACATAGATGGTCGTCGTGTCAAGCGATTTGTGGAGGCGGACAAGTTCCACCCGCATATGCTCTCTCAATTTGGCGTCAAGATTTGACAAGGGTTCATCCAGGAGGAATACGCCGGCTTTACGCACCATGGCGCGCCCCAAAGCAACGCGCTGACGCTGGCCGCCTGAGATCTCAGAGGGCTTTGAATACAAGTATTCTGTGATCTGCAAAAGCTCCGCCGCCTCTTTCACGCGGTCGTGGATAACGGTCTTTTTTTCTTTTCTCATCTTCAGGGAGAAAGCCATGTTGTCATAGACCGTCATATGCGGATAAAGCGCGTAGGACTGGAAGACCATCGCGATGTCGCGGTCTTTGGGTTCCACCTTATTCATGCGCTTGCCGTCGAAGAGTAAATCACCTTCTGTGATGGAATTCAATCCCGCGATCATGCGCAAAAGCGTACTCTTGCCGCAGCCCGAAGGGCCCAGGATGACACAGAAATCTTTATCCTCAATCGCAAGATCGATATGGCGGATGGTGAAATTTTCTCTGCCTTCGTATTTTTTTCCGATATTGACTAGTTCAACTCTCATGGCGTCCACCTAACCTTTGACGGCGCCGCTTGCAAGCCCCGAAACGAGCTGCTTTTGCAACGCAATGAATAAAATGATGATCGGTACCGCGGTCAGAAGACCTCCGGCGGCAAAAACGGGTTGATGCATATTGTATTGATCGGTGATCAGGGTGTTCAACCCTGTCGCCAGTGTATAGGTTTTGGGATCATTTAATAAAATGCTCGGCAGCATGAAGTCGAGGAAGGGCCCGATGAACGACCAGAGCGCGATCACCGCCAGCATGGGCCGCACAATGGGCATGATGATAAGGCGGTACACCTGCAAGTTGCCGCAGCCGTCGATCCTTGCCGCGTCATCGAGCTCGGTTGAGATAGAGTCGATGTAGCCCTTCAGGATGAACGTGTTACCGGCGATGCCGCCTCCGGCGTAAATCAGGATCAAAAACAATTGGCGGCTAAACCAGGGCGCGATGGAGATGACGATGGAATGCAGTGTATAAAAAGCGGCAATCCCCGCAAAGGTCGGGATGGTCTGGATCAGCATGATCGCCATCAGGGAGGCCTTACGCCCCTTGAAGCGGTAACGCGAATAGGCGTAGCCCGTAAAGGAAACGAAGATCAAGGTGAGAACCGCCGTGGCTAACGCGATAACAATCGTGTTCAGCACCCAGTTTAAAAAGTAGGTTTCCTGAAATAGGTAATCAAAATGTTTCGTGGAAAATTCGTAAGTCCCGCCAATTTGGATATACGAACCCTGATTGCCGTTGAAGCTCGTAAACAGGATCTGGGATAAGGGCCAGAGCACAATGAAGACGTAGAAAAATAACAAGACGTAGCTGATCCCTAAAAGGATGACTTTCAAGGTCGTCAGAGGCGGCCGGTCGGAGAGATAAAGCCCCTTGTCTTTTTTAGCGCTCATAGTTTCTCCTCCCGAAATGCCTTCGACCGGCTAAAGCCGATCCAGGTGAAAAAGATCAAGGCAAGCGACACGATGAGTGTGATCGCCGAACCGATCCCCTGATACTGTTTTTGAATGGTCAGCTTGTAGATATATGAAATGAGAAGGTCCGATGAGCCCGCGATGTTTCCGTACTTGGAAGGCTCAAAAGGCCCGCCTCCGTTGAACAGCCAGATGATGGAGAAGTTGTTGAAGTTAAAAGTATACTGTCCGATGAGCAAGGGCGCTGTCTGGAACAACAGAATCGGGATCGTGATATGGCGCGTCGCCTGAAATCCTGTTGCCCCGTCGATGCGGGCCGCTTCATAAAGATCGTTGGGTATTCCTTGCAAAATTCCCGTACACAAAAGGAAGATGTAAGAACTCCCAAGCCACCCCTGAAGGAAGATCAGGACTGCCCTCGTGCCCCAGGTCAGATACTTGATGTTCACCGTCTTACCTAAAAGTGAGGACAGGGCTAAGGTTAACGGCCCCGACGGTGAGAACATGATCGAAAAAAACATGATCGTAATAAAAGCGGGCACGGCCCATGGGAGCAGGTAGACGGTGCGAAATAGCCTTTTACCGTAGATGCGGTCCTGATTCACCAACAGCGCCAGCACGAAGCCGATCAGGATGGCAAGGGAGGTGGCAAAGATTGTCCAAAGGATGGTCCAACCCGTGATATACCAAAAGGGTCCTCCGGCAATCCCCTGCCCCAAAACAATCTGTTTGTAGTTCAAAAGCCCTGTCCAGTTGAATTTGGACTGGTGGGAGGGATCGTAGTTGGTAAAGGAGATCAGGATGGTCACCGCGATCGGCAGGAGCACGATGAAGATCGTGACAAGGGCCGCGGGCGCCGAGGCAAAGAAGGGGAAACCTTCCCTTCGGATGGTGGTCTTCGTTTCGAACCAGTTATTTTTTCGCACCCCTTGAATCATGCTTGTTTCTACTCGCCTGACATCGCGATAGGACTGGTAGAGGATCAGAAGTCCCATCAACAGCAAGATAATCGCGATGACGCCTTCCACCATGAAAATGACGGAGCGATCGAGACGTGAGCCGCCTGCGGCCAATGAAATAAGGCCGAACAGTCCTTTTCCGCGATAGTTTTGGCGCCCCAGGGCGTAGGGGATGGCGACAAGATAGGTGAAAAGCGACCCTATAAAGAAAAGCGCGGCCTTCATATATTGCCCCAACAGCAATTGTCCCAACCCCGGCAGGGGCCATGTCAAGTATGAAATAAGCGGTTTTTTCTTTTTGATTTCAACTGGGATCTTCCTTGCGTGGTCGGCGATGTCTGAGTGAAGGACGCGAAGTTGCCCCTTGATATCATGGCTGAGCCGGTGGCGGACATGACGAAGTCGTTCTTGTTCTCTTCTTACCGGCAATTGGCGTTTCAGGACGGCTATTGCGTCTCTTATTTCAAGTTTTTTTTCTCTTTTCTCGTTAGTAAAGGCTTTCGGAGAGATTAAACCTTCTTGTCGGGCTTTTTTAAGCAGAGCGATCTCATCTTTTAGATTTTGGCGTTGCTTTTCCCGCGCGTCGGAAAAAGTTTGAATGGCCTCTTCATGCTTTTCGGACTTGACCTTTTTTAACGCTTGTTCTGCCACTTGCCGTTCTAACAGCAACTCCCGACGCAGGGCGGCAATTTGGGGGAGCTGTTGGGCTTTTTCTTTTGCGATGATGTACTGGAGTTCAAAATCGTAATCCAGGTCGATCAGCCCTTTGTAAAACACGGCGCGCGCTTCGTTTTCTTGTGCCTCCAAAAGATAGCGGCGAACCGCGAGATCTGTATCTAAAATGCGTGGTTCAAAAGCCGCTTTTCGCTCGGGAGCTTTTTGCAAGAACGCCTTTTCTTCGCCCCGTGCTTGTTGGCGTAAAAAGGCGTACGCCTTCTTATCCTCATCTGAGATATGGGGTGAATGGCAAAGTTCAAGGTTTTTCCGCTTGCATTCAACGCCGATCTCGTTTCGGATGGTATCTTTATGATTCATACGCTCCCTCTTTCTTCATGCGTCCGCTCGAGACGGTGGAGATTGATCACGGTGAAAAATAATCCCACCATGAGGGCGATCGTCGTATACCAAATGGGCGATGATGTGTCAAAACGCAAGAGTTTCCACATCACGGCGATTAGGATCACAGCGCCCCATATCAGGCGGTAGACAGGGGGCGTTCCGATTTTCTCAATGGTATAGTAAGTGTACAGCGAAAGTGAGACGGGGACCATCAGGTCAAAGAGAAATCGCGTGAGTACAAAAGCGGAGTAGTCGCCGGGGGTCGCTTGGGGGAAGAGCTCCTTCCAGACTTGGAAACCTTCCGGTCCGATGAGAAGAGCAACCTCGATGGCGGCGATGACAACAAGTGCTGCGCACCATGCGATTAAGACAGTCAACTGCCGCTTGTGCCGCTGCTTCAATTCCCGGCGATGCCGCATTTGCTCTTCCACGCGCTACCTCTACATAACCTTGCCAAGAAGTATGTCTATCATAACAGGAAAGGCGGGTTATCGTTTGGATATCCCGCCTTCCAGATAAACTGAGTTTATCGTGCTTGTGCTTATTTCAAATCGGCCATCATGGCGTCAAAGGACGCTTTCAGTTCGCCGTAGGCCGCTTCGACATCGGCGGGAACGACACTGTTCCATGACAGGATGGCGTTTTTCCAGGTATCCCACACAGGTCCGAACTGCTGGAACAGCGGTCTTCCGGGGGACACGTGGAAGGAGTCAATCACGGCCGCGATGACTTTTTTGTCGATCGCATCAAGGTCCGAGGCCTCATAGTCGACCGCGGTCACGTTTTCCAAAATCTTGCCCGTCGCCTTAAACAGATCGACGGCATAGGCAGGGTTCACGATCTCACCGATCATGGCTTGCGCCAGCGCGACTTGAGCGGAATTCTCTTCGATACGGGGGTTGATCGCCAATCCCCATCCGCCCTGCCAGTGGCGGAGCGGCTGACCTGCAACCGTGATCTGTCCGATCGGGTAGATGCCAAGATCTGCCCCGTCGTCGGTTTTCTCTCTCATCTCGCCGGTCTCCCATGGGCCACCGATGCGAAGGACACCGGTCTCACCGCTGGTGAACTTATCTGAGATATAACCCCATCCGGCATCGGGATCAAAGAGTGTCGTGTTCTTGTCGTAGTTTAGTTTCCAGTAGTCATAAAGGACGGTGAGCGCGGCCTTTTTGGCAGAATCAAGCGACGCCCAATCGGTTGTCAGATCGGATTCAAATCCATCCCCCGCTTCTTTTAGAAGCGCGATGTCAGCTGAGTTTGTCAGCGCGACACCAAACCAAGCATCAAAGACAGGCAAGAGAATATGTGAGGGATCCGTAATAGTATCGAGCTCAACCGGGGTGTTTAGGTCAATGCCTTCTGCTTCGGCGTTCTTCATGTTGGCAAACACGACGAGTGTTTCGATGTTGTAGGGGAAGGCGAGATACTCGCCGTCCAGCTTAAACAATCCGCCAAGACCTGCTTCATAGTCGGCCCAACCCCCCAGGCGTGCCGCGATGGCCGGGGCATCAATAGCGCCCAGTAAATCTTTGGCCGCAAGGCCTGTCAAGCGGTCTGCGGGAAGCGCGAAAACATCTGCGACGTCCGGGTTGCTGGCATCTGTTTCATCGAGAATTCCGAGGTGATCAAAGGAACCGATCTCCTGGAGATTGATGGTGACATCGGAATTGGCGTCGGTGATCCGCTTGGCGGCCGCCTCATAATACGCCATCCATTCCTTTTCGACTTGTACCGTAATCTCAGCGGCGTCAAGGCCCGTCGGGGGCTCTTCTGTCTGTGATTCGGTCGGTTGGGGCCCCGGCACCGTATCGCTCGGTAGGGGCTCTTTGGGAGCACATCCGACCACGAGCGCGATAACAAGTGCGAGCGCCATGATAATCATCCAATACTTTTTCATTTTTTCCCTCCATATAAAGCTGGTCTGAACTGCAGATTCAAAAACCGCTTTGGTATTAATATGTCACCTGCATTATAGTTCCGAGCGTTCCAAGTGACAATGAAAAATATATTCTGTAACAAATAGCGTGAACTTGTTTGATTAAATTGAAAGGCTCCGACGCGTCGGAGCCTTTTGTTGGAATGGTATGTTAAAAGTAAGACAATCTATGATACCCGCGTTATGTAGGTTCAGCAGAATCGTTGTCATGCCCAATCCCAAAAGGCCAAGCGGGGACGGATTAGCGATCGTGGAACGTTTGTTTTCGATACTCATGAGCACACCTCCCATAAATACAGTCGCGCCTATTCTGACCGATTTATAAGACATTGATAATTGCATGCACCTTGACGATTGCGCCTTTATAATGATGTCCAATCATCAATCTCAATCACACCAATATTACTCAATAAATTCTAAGATATCACCTGGCTGACAATCCAACACTTTGCAGATCGCTTCAAGCGTTGAGAACCGAATCGCTTTGGCCTTTCCCGTTTTGAGGATTGACAGGTTACTTTGTGTAATACCAATCGCTTCGCTTAATTCTTTTAGCTGCATTTTACGTTTTGCCAGCATCACATCAAGATTTACAATGATCGCCATATCTACACCGTCAACTCATTTTCTTCCTTAAAGGCTACCGCTTGTCGAAAAAGCGTACCCATGAAGTAGAAGACATTACTTGCTAAGAAAAGAAAACCCCCGGCGACAATCATGTAACCACCAGGCAAGCCAAGTTCAGTACCTAATTTCACATACCCATAAACAAACATGATGAGCATGAATGAAAAAGCGATGAGACTTAAATGTCCCATCCGATTAAGCCATCTCACAGTATTAGTCTGGAAAATATTTTGCTTATTGCTTACCAAAACGAGATACATCGCAATCGCGAACATACCGAGCAACATCAAAATTACACCGTACGACAAGATCAGCAAAGGTACTTGCATGGGAGCCAATTCGGGATTCCAAAGGACAAAGCTTTCTGATACATGGTACAAGGTGACGGCTGCATAGATTAAAAAGACTATGCTAATACCAAGCAGAATTAAAAGTAATATATTTCGCGCCCTATTCATCGGATGAACCTCCTGAGCGAAGTTGATAGCGTAATCATATCAAATTGATAATTGATTTGCAACATTTATTTTCTGTTTTTCAATAAAATTGAGGTGATAAACGACATTATCCTATATATCGTAATTTCTTATTTGGTGTTTAGCGATTTCTCATACCGGACATGATGAGCATGAATCGAGTAGGCGGCTGGCCGTTAGTCGATCAGCCGACCTCTCACAACACCCGGCATGCGGATCCGCACCGGCCGTTTCCAAACTTTAATTCGCGTTCGCATAGCAACCGGACAGACTAAGATAGCCAGCACCTCAAAATACTTCTTCGGGATCGCAATATTCATCAGCGGTGAACCTACGACATACCAGTACTTGTTGCTGGTATTCGCCATATCAACGCGTCAAATGGGGGCTGAGATTAATATATGTTATCGACTGCTTAAGTGTTCAATTGTGGCAACAGGTGACCACCCTTTAGTTTTTTCACTAAAATCACTAAACGCTTATATATCAAGTATTTCGAGCAACAAAAAAAAGACGACTTGCGGATAGTATCCGTTTTGTCGTCCTTTTATGGAGCCTTTTGCCGGAATTGAACCGGCGACCTCATCCTTACCATGGATGCGCTCTACCTACTGAGCTAAAAAGGCTTATTTATTTGCCTGCCTATCATACAAAGGACCGCCGCTTTTGTCAAAGGCTGTTTCATCTTAAGGATTTTCATCTAATACGCCTCGAATGATAAGCCTGTGCGAAGTCGATCGCGGGGGAGTACAGGTCACAAGCGTGATGACCGATTCCTTTGTTTCTCCGATGACCCAGGTTTCATCAGGCAGTACCACCCATGTCTCTGTGATGCGGTAAACATAGTGGTTCCCGTTGTATTCCATTTCGATTGTGTCGCCCGGTCCCAATTCGTCGAGGCGTTTAAAGAACTGCCCCGACACGAAGGTGCGATGCCCCGCGATGGCGACGTTGCCCTTTTCTCCCGGCAGGGCCGTGCCTGTAAAATGCCCGACAGCATAAAGCAAATCGGACGATTTTGTCCCTTCCACAACCACCACTTCGAGTTTGATCCTCGGGATGCTCAACAAGGCGATGGGCTTTAGTTTTGAGAAGTCAAACTGTACCTCGGGGTCTTCTTCGTCCCCCGGCAGGATCGGTTCTTCCGGCGCAGGGAGAGGAGGTTTCGGGCGTCCGGGATTAACCCCGCCATTCTGCCCATTTTCATGTCCCGGAGGGGGTTCCTCATCGCCGTAGGAAAGCTGTGCGTAGTAGAGATTTTTCAAATCTTTTTGCACCTTGTTCTCTTTCCATTTCAGACGAAAGCCATAGAAGATTAAAAAGGCGCCCGCCAAGATTAGGAGGACCGCCACCGCTGACATGAGGACACGACGTTGCACTTTTTTATCTGTTCGTTTCATGAGACCATCATATAGGAGATTGGGCTGAATTCATGTATCTTTAGTGAAATTAATATCTGTTTAAAAATTCCGAAGGAATAAGAATTTCAGGTCGTTCAATGGACAATTCCGCAAAATCCTTATCGCCGGTAATGAGTATATCAACATCTGAGACAATCGCCGAAACAATGACTGGCGTATCAGATTGGTCCCTCATTGGGGGTGCCATTGTCATATCAGAGGGTGTATGAACCATTTCGAATGAACTTTTCAAAATAAAGTTGTCGAGCGCTACTATATGCCTTGGTGATTTCCTCTTGATCACCTCGTGAGCTTCTTCAATCACATAAGAGCATAAAACTAAAATATATTTTTCAGCAACGTATTCAATCAAATTGGCTAACTTCGTACCATTAAAAATATGAGAGCAGATAAAAGAACATTGGTATCAATCATTATTCGCATACTTTTTCTCCCATATTTCTCTCCTGATCTCTTTGACGAGATTGACAACATCTTCCTTCGTTTTTAGTCCAAATTCTTCAGCGAATCCTTCAAAAGCCATTTGTGCTTCTTTTATCGCCAATTTTGTAGAATTCTCCAGAAATATTCGATTGCCTTCAGTGACAAAAGCGACCTTGTCACCTTCTTTTAAATCCAATATTTTTCTTATTTGGATCGGTATCGTGATCTGTCCTTTGGATGTAATCTTGGCCACTGAAAAAAGCACCCACAAAGGTGCTTTAATCGTGGAGCGGGTGAGGGGAATCGAACCCCCGTATTTAGCTTGGGAAGCTAATGTTCTGCCATTGAACTACACCCGCAACAATTTTTCTTTACGCATTATAACACGTCAGCAATCGCCTTGCTTGTTCAACATGATGCTCAAAAGCAAGTCGTCCATATGGCTCATACCTTCTTTTGAGATGCGCTCCATATTGCGGATCGTCTCCTCCACATCCGCCTCAATAACGCCGTCGGTAGACCTGATCGCCTTGCCGCGCATCGCGACGCTCGCGGCCTGCACCGCGGCATAAATAGACACGGAAACCTTCAGGGCACAGCCCAATTTCGCCCCGTCACAGATCATGCCGGTCAAGGTGCCGAACATATTTTGCACGGTCGCGGTGACCTGGTCAAAACCACCCCCCAAGAGCATGACCACGCCGGTAGACGCGCCGACCGCGGCAGCCGTCGCGCCGCATAAAGGCGATAAACGCCCGTAACTTTTCTTCACGTGGATCGCCACTAAATGGCTTAACGTTTCCGCGCGGATAAGGGCTTCCTCAGAGCTATTTAAATATTGCGCGGCAGCAGACACCGGGACCGTCGCCGTAATGCCCTGGTTACCGCTTCCTGAGTTGCTCATCACGGGGATAGACGCACCGGCCATGCGCGCGTCGGCCGCCGCCGCCGTGCGCGCCGCACAGTAATCCGACAGCGAACAATTTTCCCGGTTAAAGTCCTTCCCCACCCAATGATGCGACTCGGCAATCGAGCGACCGACCTCCAAACCATAGGAATGTGTGAGACCCTCCTGGGCAATCCGCTCATTCAGGAGAATCGCCTGACGGATAATATCAAGGTGCTCGAGATCCACCGTCTTTGCAAACTCCCAGATGTCACGCAAATCATCCACCGTAATGGCATCACCCATCTCAGTCAAATGCGAAAGATCGTTACTGAAAACAGATTCTCCGTCTCGCTCCAACTCCATGATTAGGTCATGTTTCCAAGCCACTACGGCACGACCTTCATGGTTTTTCGTT
>Ga0265294_10000577_pt1 | contig 48968 bp, 36 predicted proteins | sample MunlanPumphouse3_FD_192504 | JGI IMG/M metagenome (GOLD analysis project Ga0265294, IMG submission 192504) | Groundwater microbial communities from a municipal landfill in Southern Ontario, Canada - Pumphouse #3 | ecosystem: Environmental > Aquatic > Deep subsurface > Groundwater | place...
AAGCATGTAAAAAACATGCACCAAAACGCAACTATCTTACATAAAAACTTGGAAAGAGAAAACAAATAAACAAAATTAAAGCTTGACTCAGTATTTTAGTAAGTGCGTTACAGGTTCTCTTACATTCATAAAATTTCATAAGCTAAACACATAGGGTTGCTTTTGCTGGCTTCCCAACAGACTTGATCATTTTATAGTATGTCAGCGGCTTTGTCGTTGTAATTAGCAGGCTGCCGGACTTTAAAGTCCGACAGCCTGTGAGCCTTATCTTGGTTTCGCCCGTCGCGTGGGTTCGGCCTGCGCTGGATCTTCGGGCCAGTAGTGCTTGGGATAGCGTCCGCGCATATCCTTGCGCACCAGCGCGTAGCTGCTCTGCCAGAAACCTTCGAGATCCTGCGTGACCTGCACCGGACGCTGCGCTGGTGAGAGCAGATGCATTGTCACTGGCACTCGCCCCTCTGCGACTCTGGGCGTGCGCATCATCCCGAATACCTCCTGGATTCTGACCTTGAGATAGGGTTGATCAGTTTCATAATTGACCCGGATGCGGGAGCCGCTGGCTACTTCGATATGCGTGGGTGCCAGTTTGTCCAATCGCCGCATCTCACACCCCCGTAGGGCTAGAAAACTCAGAATGATCCCGGTCATCTCCAGCCGCTGGATGTGACCCCAGCGCGTCACACCGCTGCAGGCGGGCTTGAACCAATCCTCCAAGGTTGCCAGGAGTGCTGCGTCGGAGAGATCAGGCCACCCTTGATCAGGCAGCGCCCGACTCAAAAAGGTGACCCGTTCGCGAAGGCTCTGCGCTGCCTTGGACCACGGCAGCTGGCCGATGCCTTTACTGCGAACTCCCTCCAGCACCGCCGCTGCCAGCTGTTCAGGGTCAGGCTCCAGGCACGGGTTCTCTTTGATTGTGATGGCGCCCAGGCGTGTGAGTTCGGTGGCTGCCACACACTCATTGCGTTTATCCCAGTGTGGGAGGGTTGTAGTTTCAAAATGGCTGCGGAACAGCTGATGGACCTGCGTTTTGTCGATTGCCGCTGCCAGGCGGATGCGGGTGTTGGCCCCGGCGTCATGTAATTCGATTGCCACCAGCCAATCCTCAGAGGCAAGTGGTTCAGCAATGTCGATGATTGCCCCCTGACCGCTCCGCAGCAGGTAAACGCCGCGGTTGTCGCGTTTACGGGCGACCCGGTCGGGGAAGGCCCATGCCAGGAGTGAGCCGTCATCCATCCTTATCTGCTTGCGATTGCCCTCAGTAATGCCGCGGCCCCACTGCTGTGCCAGCTTTCTGATTGAGCGCGCCGGAAATGAACTGGGGTTGCGCTCGATAAATTCGGCCAGTGCGCTCAGATCAGTGAACTCCCGCAATCGCGCGTGCGAGCTGCGTTCACTGATCAGAGCTGCGATAAAAGCCGCCCGCTCTAAGGCACCATTCTCGGCTGCCTCCAGAATCATATGCGCCAGTCGCGGATGAACCGGGATGCGGGCCATGGCTCGGCCGCGGGGGGTGATGCGTAGAGTGTCGGTATCTCCGGCAAGTGCCTCCAATGTGCGCAACAGGGTAACTGCCCGCTGCCAGGCAGCAGCTGGCGGAGGGGTCATCCAGTGCAGGTCATTCACGTTGGCCATGCCCCACTCCGCGCATTGCAGTACAGTGGCGGTGAGGTCGGTATCGAGGATCTCCGGCTCTGACTCGGGCTTGAGCTGGCGATCAGCAACCTCATCCCAGAGCCGCAGACAGACCCCTGGTGCAAGTCGTCCAGCCCGGCCACGCCGTTGATCAGCGCGGTCGCGTGTAATGGGCAGTGTTTCCAGCCGCGCCATGCCCAGTCGCGGCGAGTAGCGCGGCACGCGCATCAGCCCAGAGTCAATCACAATGCGGATGCCTTCGATGGTCAGGGATGACTCCGCGACCGATGTGGCCAAAACCACCTTGCGGATATCCCCGCGTGGCGGGGCGATGGCTGCATCCTGCTGTTCGCGCGGCAGGGAGGCGTAGAGGGGGTGGATCTCCACGTTATCTGGCAGGGTTTGCTCCTGCAATGCGCGGCAGCACTGTTTGATCTCGCCCTCGCCAGGGAGGAAGACCAGGATGCTGCCGCTCTCGCTCTCCAGTGTTCGCAACACGGCGTTGGTCACCTGTCGGTGGAGTGCGGCGGTTGAGGGACGCGGCAGGTAAACGGTTTCCACTGGATAGAGAATGCTCTGCGCAGTGTGTACATCAGCATGGCCGATGTGGCGGGCGATGAGATCGGGTTGAAAGGTGGCTGACATGACCATGAGCCGCAGATCCGGGCGCAGCGCCTGCTGGATTTCCAGGGTGATGGCCAGCGCAGTGTCGGCTGCCAGGGAGCGTTCATGAAATTCATCAAAGATGATCACTCCGACCCCGCACAACTCAGGGTCGGAGAGCAGACGCTGAATCAGCAGCCCCTCGGTGATAATCTCAATCCGGGTGGAACGCGAGATCTTGCGGTCAAGCCGCACATGATAGCCAATGGTCTCACCCAGGGCTTCGCCCAACTGGCGCGCCATGTAGGCCGCCGCAGCACGGGCGGCCAGACGGCGCGGCTCCAACAATAGGATTTTTTTGCCTTTCAGCCAGCTCTGACAAAGCAGGGCCGGAGCAACACGCGTTGTTTTTCCTGAACCGGGAGGTGCCTGCAGCACAACATTGCGCCCAGTCTCCAGCGAGGCGCACACCTGCGGCAGGATCTGATCAACTGGTAATTCATTAGGGTTGGTTGCCAATAACTTCGTAATGTCTAAGGTGTTCTCCATGTGTTTTCTTCTTTTGTCGTAAACTTTGTCGATCCTTTTCGCTCATTTATTTCCGGCAAAGTTTGCGACAAAGTTTGTCTATCACTCAGCTGGCACGTTCCTTACAGCTTGCGTAGCACTGTAGCCGCGGGCCGTGACCGCGGATGGCTCGTTTGTGGAGAGCCACCTGGCAGCTTACGGCTCGCATTGCTCTACACAATCGCTTTGCTGGCGCGTTCACGGCCCGCCGCCCTACAGCTGCGACCTACCAATCACTTGCTGGTTGCTCCGTAATCCAGGTTCCAAACTGTTTTTGACCTGGTGACTTGGTGACCTGGTGACTTGGTGGCATTGCTTACTGACCTGGACTCCGATTCAACGGACCGTCAAGTTACCCTAGCGTTTTTTCGCGGCGCAGCTGCGCGGTCGGCTTGCCTATAACTTCGAACTTTTCTAGTGAGATATCACTAGTTGCACATAACCAAGGATCACCGTTTTTTGATTAGGATTGCGATTAGGATTGTGATTAGGAGGGATGGAATCCTTATCTTAATCCTAATCACAATCCTTATCCAGGGCGGCAATGCCGCCGGTTCACGATAGCGGCGACGATGCTGGTGGACGATTTTTTAGAGCGTGGTCTTTAATCGTCCATCAGCATCGTCGCACATCATCGCCAACCGATGCCACTCGTCAGGCGTCGTCCCGCAACCCGGCTTCACCCGCAAGCGGGGCTACGCCGTGGCACGGCGGAACTATGCCCGACAAGTAGAGCGGCTACTACACGAACGGCAAGGCTTGCGCGCGACCTGCAAGCTTCGTCCTGGTTAAAACTGTAGGGTTGGCGACGGGAGCCAATCAAAGATCATGAAATCCTATGACTTGCCTTTGGCGAATAAACACCTTGTGTCAACTAATTGCTTCATCCGTCTTCGCCAAGGCTACGCCGGACACGGTAGAAGCAACCCTACATCCCAGGGCGCGCTTTTCACGAACTGAATCATAATTCCTAGTCAAGCTACGGCCGACGATGCTGTGCGACGATGTTGGTGGACGATTAGGAACATGCGGGAAATCGTCAACCAGCATCGTCGCCGCTATCGTAAGCCGAACTCTAAACTCTGCGCTCAGTGCGCGGATCTAGGCACCCTCACTCCTCTTTGAGGACACCATGGCTTTTGACATCCTTCATGGGAATGGTCTGGCTGACGCCAGGCGCGGTTTCAATGCGGATTCCCTCTTCGTTGATAAATTCGACCACACCTTTGTAGTAGGAGCGGGTGGTGGTAACCTCGTAGTTGGGGATGAACTGCCGCACCAATTTGATCTGCAGGGTGGTGGTTTGATCTTGGGTGATGGTGAACGGGCGTTTCTGGGGAGCATATCCCTTGCGGATGATCTCTATCTCGTGGTCGCCAGCCATGATGTCGCCAATCGACAGCGGGTTTGAAACCGCGCTGGTGTCAGCTTTGCCAGCCTCGGTGAGGCCGGCCTTTTTGCCATCCACCATGATCGTGGCGCCAGCAGGCGCGGTGATGATGGTGAGAATGCCTGTATTGCGGGTCAGCCGGAACTCCTCTGTGCGGGAGGTGCCTTTCTCGACCTCGATGTCGCGTGCCAGTGGAGTGTGACCAGCCATTTCGACCCTAATACGATAACTTCCGGGAGCGATATCAATCAAGTTGTAGGGGCTCTCCCCTTTAAATTCATTGCCAAGGTAGACACGGGCACCCTCCGGGATCGTGATAATCTTCAAGGAGCCGGGCAGAGGCTCGAGTTCAATGTTGAGCTGCTGCCGCTCGCCGGCAGCCAGCGCGATATCACGCAGGTGGGGTGTGTAGCCATCCTGCTTGACCGCTAGCTTGACACTCCCGCCAGGTATGCGGTCGATCTCACACGGGGTTTTGCCCCGGGTGATGCCATTGATCTGCACCTCTGCTCCTGTGGGTTCGGATGTGATGTTGAGGGTGCCCGAGTCAGCGACCAGCGCGACCACCTCCCTATGGGGGGTGCGCCCGTTGAGAGTGAGATTAATCTCTTTTGTCTGGAAGCCGGGCAGCGCGATTGAGAGTCGGTGATCTCCCGGGCGTAAGGTGGTGACCAGCAGGGGGGTGCTTCCCAGTGAGACACCTTTGCTGGTTACCTCAGCTCCGACTGGATCGGAGTCAACCAGCAGCAGACCCAGCTCAGGCGCCAGCATCAGCTTGACATCGCTGGTAATGCCCGGTTGTAGTGAGACACTCTCGAAGCTGTCGCTGTATCCTTCTTGGGAGGCGCGGATCAGATATCTTCCGGCGGTCAGATCGGTGATGGTCAGGGGCGTTACGCCACGCTCCCTGTGGTTGACGGTGATTCTCGCTCCATCTGGCTCAGAGTGAACTGTGAGGCAGGTGGCTGGCTCTTTGGCCCGCTGGGCAAAGGAGGTGGAGAGCGCAAAGAGAGTGGCGATGACTGGGAGTATTTTTTTGCAAATCATAATGGCATACCTGTTTTATTCCAGCAGTTTATCGGACTTCGGCGAACTCCGATAAACTGCTGGAATGGGGGTTAGAGCCGGCTTTCCACATCCAGCAGCTTGCGGGTCGCCTCGGCATGGCGCGGGTCAGAGCGTTCGGGGATCATCTCGCGCAGGATCTTTAACTCAGCCGCTGCGGTGGACCACTCTTTTAGGTTGATGGCGCGGTCAGCCTTGAAGTTCTGATCCCGATATCTTTTTTCCAGCTCGCCCTCGCACTGGTCGATGTTGTCAACAATCACAGCGTAAAAATTCGGTTTGGGGTTGACAGTGTCAAGGTAGAAGACCGCCTCTTTGTAACTTTTGATCGCCTCAAAAAGATTGTCGTGGCGGACGTTTAGTTCTGCCAGTTTCTTATCCGCAATGGCGCGGGCTTCCATTGCAAGGTCGATTAGCTTTTCAGCGGAAAACTGGATGGCCCAGATACCGAGCTCATTTTTGCTGAATGTTTCCAGTGTTTCGCGCAAGGCCTTAAATGGCTCCGGCTCAAGCCGGTCGCGAATCTGGCAGGTGTGTACCTTGGTGCCTACGGCAATGGTGAGTTTCCAGAGCTTTAGTATTCCAGGGGTGGAGGCATAGCCCGTGTAACTGGGATCAAGTGTGAAAAACCCGCTCGTTTTAATCTTTTTGGTCAGGTTAGCGATTAGCTCTTGGTTCAGCAGCTTCTCTTTGCGCACATGGCGGTCGCCGGAGATATCGTCGATCACGGCGGTCAGCATGTTGTCTGGGGTAAGGGTCAGGCTGTACTTAAAGATGTTGGTCGTATCGGCCTCCACCTTCTCGTATTGAATCAACAGCTCCTCACTGTTCACGATTGTCTCAGCACCGGCCTTGGCTTTATCTTTGCTGTTGGGGTTAAGAATCAGCGTGGCTCCAATGACCAGAACTAAGATCGCGCCCGCAATCCAGAGTATTGGACGTAGCGCTGATTTCTTCTCGTCGGTTGCATTTTCATTGCTACTGTTGAATCCTAGATCAATTAACACTTCACCGTCGCCCACGAGCACTGTTTCAACATTGGAGATCAAATCATCAGGAGGGTCGGCGATGACCTTGAGGGTTGACTCTCCCACCTCGATCAGGTCATTGTGATGCAGCTCCTTTTCATCAATCGCCTCGCCGTTCACCAGTGTCTCATTGGCACTGGCCAGATCAATCACAAAGAGTTTTGAGTCTCTCAGTTCAAACCTACAGTGCGACCTCGAGAGCAAGAGATCCTTGATCTTAATCGCGCAGGTGCTGGAGCGTCCCAGATTCATCGAGGCTTTGTGGATTGGATACTCCTGTCCTGCCTGCGGGCCGGCGGTGACTTTGAGGGTATATTTTTTTAAGTTCATAGATTAAAAGAGATGTTCCAGGGTTTGGCGCAGAATGGGGCCGAGGAGGATAATAAACACAGCGGGAAAAATGAAAAGCATCAAGGGACCCAGCATCTTGACCGGTGCCTCGTTGGCCAGTTTTTCCGCCCGGTCAAAGCGGCGTGAACGGATCTGGTCGGATTGGATGCGCAGGATTGGACCAATGCCGACACCCAGTTCGTCGGCTTGAATCAGCGCATGGGTGACTGATTTCAGCTCTGGCAAGTTGACGCGTTGAGCCATATTTTTGAGAGCAATCCGTCGCGGGATACCAACCTGAATCTCGCGCGACATACGGATCAGCTCCTCGTTCAGCGGATCAAGTTTGCGGCGTTGGCAGTTGCGCTGCAGCGCGCTCATGAAATCCATGCCAGCCTCAACCGAGAGGGTCAGCAGATCCAGCACAAAGGGCAGTGCCCGTTGAATAGCGCGGTGCCGCAGGCTCAGAGCCCGCTTAAGCCAGAAGACTGGGTAGATGTAAAAAACAATCAGCCCCAGGGCTGCTAGATAAAAGATGTTGCCTGCCAGCGGCGATTCAGGGCTGAGCGTATTCAGCAGCTTGAGGGTCGCAATCCAGAGTGACCCGAAAACAATCGGCGTTAAAATCTTGATGGCCACAAACTCGCGGCCTGTGAGTAGCCCTTCAAAACCAGCGGCGATCAACTGCCTTTCTCCCTGATCACGCGAGCCTTTAAATGATGGACGCATAATAAAGGTGTTCAAGTTGGGCACAAAGGGCAACATCAGACGAAACATCAGTGGCAGCCGTCTCTCCTGCTGCCGTCCATCCGCTAAAGTTACGTAGGTGATCTGCTTGGCAGCATTAAAGCAGTACCATGCAATTCCCGCTGCACAGAGAAACCATGTGACCACAGCACCATACCAAAAAATATCAGACAAATTCATGTAGGTAATATATCATACTGTCGTGGCTACAGCCCACACAAAAAAGCTTATTGCCACATACTTATAAAAGCGGAGCTGGTTCAATGAAATACACGGCGTGACATGTAGAAGCAACCCTACACCCCATGTCCCATTATCCTCAAGTGAGACACGCCTGACGCGTTATGTCCCGCTTTGTCCCACTTTCCTGGTTATGCCAAAATCGTTTAATAAGTTTATAAGTCATTGATAATCAAATAGATAACCTAAAGCACCGACGAATGATGTCACTTTGGTATATTTACTGCTAAATATGGCATAGCTCAGTAAATTTAATGATGAATAGAATGGAGCAGAGAAAATGGCGAAAGTTTTAGGAATAGATTTAGGAACAACCAACTCGTGTATGTCTGTGATGGAAGGCGGCGAGCCTGTTGTAATACCCAATGCCGAGGGGCAGCGTACAACTCCCTCGGTTGTCGCTTTCACAAAGGATGGCGAGCGTCTGGTGGGTCAGTCCGCAAAACGTCAGGCCGTGACGAACCCCAAGAAAACGATTTACTCAGTAAAACGTTTCATGGGGCGTAAATATGATGAGATGACCAATGAGGCCTCAATGGTGCCGTTTGATGTGGTGCGTGCTGCCAATGGCGATGCCCATGTCAAGGTTGACGACAAAGTGTATTCACCGCCAGAGGTGGCGGCGATGATTCTGCAGAAGCTGAAGGTCGATGCCGAGGCTTATCTGGGCGAGAGCATCACCCAAGCGGTTGTGACTGTGCCCGCATATTTTAACGACTCCCAGCGTCAGGCCACCAAGGATGCGGGACGCATCGCTGGTCTTGAGGTTCTGCGTATTATCAATGAGCCCACCGCGGCCTCGCTGGCTTACGGCTTAGATAAGAAAAAGGATGAGAAGATCGCGGTCTTTGATTTCGGCGGCGGTACTTTTGATGTCTCGATTCTGGATATTGGGGACGGCGTGTTTGAGGTAAAGGCCACCAACGGCGACACCCATCTCGGCGGCGACGATCTTGATCAAGCCGTGATGAACTGGCTGACTCAGGAGTTTAAGAAGGAGAGCGGTATTGATCTGGCAAACGACACGATGGCGCTACAGAGGTTGAAAGAGGCGGCGGAGAAGGCTAAATGCGAACTTTCCTCAGCCTCCAACTCAGAGATCAACCTGCCCTTTATCACAGCAGATGCCAGCGGCCCCAAACATTTGAGTATTACATTGAGCCGCGCCAAGCTGGAGTCATTGACCGATGCTTTGCTGGAGCGCACCTCGCAGCCGTGCCGTAATTGTTTGAAAGACGCGAAGCTTGACAGTGTAGACGAAGTGGTGCTGGTGGGCGGTCAAACCCGTATGCCAAGGTTGCAGGAGAGAGCCAGCAAGCTTTTTGGTAAAGACCCTAACAAGGGTGTCAATCCCGATGAGGTGGTCGCGATCGGTGCCGCAATTCAAGGCGGCATTCTCAAAGGCGAGGTCAAGGATGTGCTACTGCTGGATGTAACGCCGCTGACTCTGGGTATCGAAACCCTTGGTGGCGTAATGACGCCTCTGATCGAGCGCAACACAACCATACCCACCAAAAAGAGTGAGATCTTCAGCACAGCCGCTGACAATCAGCCTTCGGTGGAGATCCATGTACTGCAAGGGGAGCGTAAGATGGCTAATGTCAATAAAACAATTGGCCGTTTCCACTTGGATGGAATTCCGCCTTCACCGCGCGGTCGTCCTCAGATTGAAGTGGCCTTTGATCTGGATGCCAACGGCATTTTGAATGTCCATGCTAAGGATCTGGGAACAGGGAAAGAGCAGAAGATCACGATCACTGCTTCCAGTGGTCTCTCGAAAGAGGAGATCGACCAGATGTGCAAGGATGCTGAGTTACACGCCGAGGAGGATGCCAAACGCCGCGACGAGGTGGAGGCCCGCAATCAAGCTGAAAACCTGTGCTACCAAGTCGAAAAAATGCTGAGTGAGAATGGCGAGAAGATCCCGGCTGACAAGAAAGCACCGGTTGAATCCGCGCTGGCCGCCCTGAAAGAGGTAGTCAAAGATGGCTCTTTGGATGAGATTAAAGCCAAGCAGGATGAGCTTAATAAAGCCATGGAGTCTGTCACGCAGGAGATGTATGCAAAGCAGTCCGCTGATGGTGAGTCCGGTGGCGTGACAGGTCAAACCTCTGGTGCAGACTCTGAACAGGATGGTGCTGACGGCGATGTGATTGACGCTGATTTCACCATGATGGATGACGACAAGAAATAAAGAAGTTCTTTAAAAACTAACAACGAGTTCTAAACAAACAAAGGAGAATAAAAGATGGCAAAAAAGACAATTCGTCCATTAGGCGACCGCGTGCTGGTTGAGCCGATTGATGTGAAGGATATGACCAAGGGTGGAATCATTATTCCTGATTCCGCGAAAGAAAAACCAATGGAAGGCAAAGTGATTGCCATTGGCAAAAAGCGTGATGACGACGGTAAAGAGATTCCGTTTGATGTCAAGGTGGGCGAAATCGTTCTACTGCCTAAATACGGCGGAACCGAGTTGAAGATTGATGATGTCAATTATCAGCTCGTTCGTGAATCCGACCTGCTCGGAGTGCTTGTTTAAAATTTAACACAACAATATGGAGATTATAGTATGGCTGCAAAGCAAATGATGTATGATACCGAAGCCCGTCAGAAAATTATGATTGGCGTTCAGAAGCTGACCCGCGCGGTCGCGACAACACTGGGCCCCTCCGGCCGCAACGTGATTCTGGATAAGAAGTTTGGCTCACCCTCAATTACCAAAGACGGTGTGACGGTGGCCAAAGAGATTGAGCTGCCCTGTCCTTTCGAGAACATGGGTGCGCAAATGGTGCGCGAAGTGGCCAGCAAAACCAGCGATGTTGCTGGTGACGGCACCACCACCGCCACTCTGCTTGCAGAGGCGATTTACCGCGAAGGGCTTAAGAACGTGACCGCTGGTGCCAATCCGATGGCACTGAGGCGCGGCATTGACAAAGCAACCGCAGCTGTTGTGGTCGCAATCGCCAAACAGTCCAAGCGCGTCAAGGATCCTGCGGAGATTGCGCAGGTCGCATCAATCTCTGCCAATGGTGAAGTCGAAGTCGGCGAGATCATCGCTGAGGCAATGGATAAAGTTGGTAAAGACGGCACAATCACAGTCGAAGAGGCCAAAACCCTTGAGACCACGCTTGATGTTGTTGAGGGAATGCAGTTTGACAAGGGCTATCTCTCGCCTTACTTTGTCACTGCGCCTGAGAGCATGGAGTGCGTTCTTGAGGATCCCTTCGTTTTGATCTACGAGAAAAAAATCTCCAATCTGAATGATATGCTGCCCTTGTTGCAGAATGTTTCCAAGTCCGGCAGACCTCTGCTGATCATTGCTGAGGATGTTGAGGGCGAGGCCCTGGCGACTCTGGTTGTCAACAAGCTGCGCGGCACACTGCAGGTTGCGGCAGTTAAAGCACCTGGTTTTGGTGATCGCAGGAAAGCGATGCTGGAAGATATCGCAGAGCTGACTGGCGGAAAGATGCTGAGTGAGGATTTGGGCATCAAGCTTGAGAACGTCGAGCTTGCTGATCTGGGCTCTGCTAAGAAGATCACCATTACCAAAGACGATACAACAATCGTTGAGGGTGGCGGCAAGACCAAGGCCATTCAGGCCCGTGTTGCTCTGATCAAAAAACAGATTGAAGATACCAGCTCGGATTATGACCGCGAGAAGCTGCAAGAGCGTCTGGCTAAATTGGCTGGCGGTGTAGCTGTAATCAAGGTCGGCGCTGCAACCGAAAGCGCGATGAAAGAGAAGAAGGATCGCGTTGAGGATGCTCTGCATGCCACACGCGCCGCAGTTGAAGAGGGTATTGTTCCCGGCGGCGGCGTTGCTCTGCTGCGCTGTCAGAAGGCGGTCACCAGTGTGGTGGCTGAGGGCGATGAGGCCATAGGAGTCAACATTATCCTGAAGGCTCTTGAAGCGCCTCTGCGCCAATTGGTTGAGAATGCTGGCCTGGAAGCCGCTCTGATTGTTGAGAGAGTGAAGCTTGCCAAAGGTCCCAATGGTTACAATGTGGCTACTGGCGAATATGTCGATATGATCGTCGCTGGTATTCTTGATCCGGCCAAGGTCACTCGCACCGCACTGCAGAACGCAGCTTCAATTGCTGGTCTGCTGCTGACAACCGAGTGCATGGTTACAGAGATTCCTGAGAAAAACGACACCTCCATGCAGGGACGTGATCCTGGCATGGGCGGCATGATGTAAGATGAGCGCTGATTTCAGCAAACATTAAAAAAAGGCGGATGCTTAGGCATCCGCCTTTTTTTTCCTTCGTGTCTTAGCCAGTGAGCCTTTCGCGCATTTTATTGTAATAAAATCTTGCTGTTTGGCGTATAATAGCAGGTAGCAAAAAAAACAGAGCACGCTACAGGCTACAAGCTGAATTGCGGGCAAGGCCCGCGCTAGCAAAGGAGATGTATTATGAAAAAAATGATTTTGATGATTTGCGCGGCTTTTACGGCTGGTGTTGTACAGGCAACCAGCTTTATTGAACGGTTCGCACTGGCGGAGGATCGTGGCGTTATTTTGCAGGAGCTGCTGCCTGGCAGCGATGACGCTTTTTACTACAAGGCGCTGCATGAACTCAATCGAGGCGATTTTACTGCCTTTAAAAAAACTATGGAGGCTTGGAAGGGGGAGCGTCAAAGTCAGGGCTGGCCTGATATTCGCGCCCGTGAGCTGTTGAACCGCGAGGCGTTGCTGCGCTATCCCGCAGCCCCGCAGGAATCACTCAAATACATCACCGCGTTGCTGGGGCTGCGCTTTGACCATTCGCGTAAGGATGCCTCGCGTGTTGTTAACCTTCCTTCAGAGTTTGACAACAGGCAGGTTTCACGGAAGGTGCTGCTGGCACAGGTGCTGGAAGAGCGGCTGGATGATCTCAGGTTGCTTGAACCAGCGGGCTTTCATCTTTTGCAGGGTACTCCGATGAGGGAGGCGCAGCAGTTGGATCTGCTCAAGCGTCTCATTCGCCCGGATTTCAAGGGGCTGGTAGGCCTGATTGCCGCTGACCTGCAGCGGCGTGAGGGCGCGCAGTTCGGCGCATTGGAGATTCATTCCAAGCTGACGCTGGCCCAGCTGGAAGAGCTGGCCGGCATCCGCGGCGAGCTATGGCGCAGCGAGTGCTTTGTGGAAACCTATCTCGCCCGGTTGCTGCCGCAAGATGAGGTGGATCTGGAGCGTGAGCTGGATCAGAGGGATGCCTATTACGCTCGACTCTGGGGCGCGCTGCAAAATCTGATTCAGGATTTCAATTCGCGCAAAGCCAATCTGCTCTGCAACTGGATCAGGAACGATCTCAAGCGCGGCGAGTTTAACAAAGAACGCTTGATGGAATATGTCAAATATCCGCGCGCCGCCCCCTATGCGCCCCGGGTGGAGGGGGCGCAACGTGCTTATGCGCTGGACTTTAATCAGCAGTACAACGCCCGCTGGCTGCCGCCGATTGGCAATGAGGAGCCGCTGGTGCGCAAGTGCCTGCTGCGAGTTTTCGCTGAAGCACCGGATTATAAAGAGTTTGCCCCGTACTTCAAAGAGGAGTATCTGCGGGCAATCTTCGCCGAGGCCAAGATCACTGCTGGCGCGGGAACACCGGAGCAATGGATTCCCTGGCTGAGCCGCTCGCAGTATGATGCGATTAAACGGCGCGTGGATATTGAGTTTGCTGATGAGAATCCAGTGGTTGCTGGGCGCGATGCACCAGTGGTTCTCAGCGCCTATGTCAAGAATGTGAAATCACTGATCGTCAAGGTCTATGAGATCAACACCGAGAACTGCTTCCGGGAAAGCGGAGTGCCGATTGACCTCTCCATGGATCTCAATGGGCTGACACCCACGCACGAGAAGCTTTACCAGTACAGCGAGGCAGATGCCATCCGGGTGCGGCGCGAGTACCAGTTCCCTGAGTTGCAGGGGCGCGGCGTTTACATAATTGAGCTGATCGGCAACGGGCGCAGCAGCCGCGCCTTGGTGCAGAAGGGTCATCTCAAGGTGGTGCCCTCCATTAGTGCTGGGGGACACGCCTTCTCGGTTTATGATGAGGGTGGCCAGCCAGTGCAGGATTGTATTGGATGGTTTAACGGTGCCCCTTTTGCAGCCGCGCAGGATGGACGCATCTACATTCCGTTTGCCAGCGTAAAGGACAAGCCGATTATGCCGCGCGTGCCCCGCGCTGCTTCCTCACCCGCAACCTCCGGGCCAGGTGAGAAATATCTGGTGGTCAGCACCGGCAATTTTTCATCGCTGATTAGATTCAACCACTCCAGTGAGAGTTATACGCTCGAAGGCGGATTTTATGTTGATCGCGAGGCTTTGATCGCCGGTGAGCTGTGCGAGGTTGTGGTGCGCCCGAGGCTGGCGCTGAATGGACAGAGTGTTGCGCTTTCGTTACTGAAAAAAACGAAACTCACGCTTACCTCAGTTGATCTGGACGGAGTTGAATCAAAGGCAGTGGTGCAGGTGCCTGCCTTCAGCGAAGAGGCTGATTTTGTGCATCAGTTCCGCGTGTCCGCCCGCTGTGTGCGCATCAGCTTTGCACTGGATGGCAGGGTGGAGAACATGTCGCTCAACAAAGAGCAGGAGTTGGCAGCGTCCGCTAGTTTCGATTTCAATGCCAGCGAGCGCGGCACAGATGTGCGCCACCTCTTTCTTGTACGTCATAGCAAGGGATACACGCTTGAGGTGCGCGGCAAGAACGGCGAGGCAGGGGTTGATGTTCCCTTGCACCTTGTCTTCAAGCACCGGCTGTTCACGCGCGAGATCAATGCCTCGCTCAAGAGCGATAAGGACGGCCTGATTCAATTGGGTGAGCTGCAAGAGATTGAGCGGATGCGCGGTACCTGGGATGGTGTCGGCGCTCGGCAATGCACATGGAATCTGGAGCAGAGCGGGTGCGCCTACCCGCAAGAGCTGCACGGGGCAGTCAATGAAACCCTGGAGCTGGCAGTTCCACAGACCTTGAGCGTGTCGGAGGACCTTGCGCTGCTAGAGCTCCGCGGCGGAGCCTACGTGCGAGAGTGGCGTGCGGCGCTCGCCTGCGAAGATGGCATGGTTAAGATCAAAGGACTGCCGGCTGGCGATTACGAGCTGAATCTGATTGGCTTGGGACGCAAGATCCCGGTGCGTGTGACCGAGGCTAAAGTTGATGGCAGAGATCTGATCTCACAGCGGCGCGTTCTTGAGCGTACGAAACTAAAACCGCTGACCATCGCCGCAGTCAGCAGTAATGCAACTGAGTTGCGGGTGCAATTGGCCAATGTGTCGAAATACGCGCGAGTGCATCTGGTTGCCGCCCGCTATGCGCCTGAGTTTTCCCTGTCGGATCATCTGAGTGTGGCGGGGGGCCATGCGCTGCTGGCGCAGGGTTGGCGCTATCCTGGTTGCCACTATAAATCAGGACGCGATATCGGCGATGAATACCGCTACATCCTGGAGCGTCAGCAGGCTCAGAAATACCCTGGTAACATGTTGCAGCGTCCGGGGCTGCTGGTCGCCCCCTGGTCTACACAAACGAGCGAGGCGGACAAAGAGTCGCTGGCCTTGGGTCAGTCCTTCGACTCTGTTGCTGACGCGCCAAGCGCGGCGGCGAAGCGCAGGGCTCTTGGTGGAAGAGCCAAGCGCAGCGGGGCGGCGCCCGCGGACGCGATTGGCGCATGCAACTTTCTCAAAGAGAGTGCGGTCACGCTCTATAACCTCAAGCCCGATGCGGAGGGCGCGATCACAGTGCCGCTGGCGGCGCTGAAGGGCAAGCCACACCTGCGGATTGCCGCGGTTGATCCCGAGAGTCTGGTAGTGCGCGAGTTTGCCCTGGCGGGGGGCGCGGTTGCTACCCGTGATCTGCGGCTGGCAGAGAGCTTGCCCGCTGATGTCGGCTACGCAGAGAAGCAAAGGGCCACGGTGCTGGCAGCGGGCGGGAGACTGGAGATCAAAGATCTTGGCTCAGCGCGCTTTGAGATATACGATACAGTTGGCAAGCTCTACAACCTCTTTGACGCTATTAGCAATGATCCGGAGCTTAAAAAATTCGACTTTGTGGCAAATTGGCCTGCGCTGGAGCCAAAGCTCAAGCGCGAGCTGTATTCAAAGTACGCCTGTCATGAGCTGAATCTCTTTCTTTACTTTAAAGACCAGCCCTTCTTCGAGCGCGTGATCAAACCCTTGGTGGCAGCCAAAAAAGACAAGCGTTTTGTTGACCACTGGCTGATCGGAGCGGATCTGGGTCGCTATCAGAGTGGGTATGGGTACTCGCGGCTGAATGCTGCTGAGCGGGCACTGCTCGCGCAGCGGGTTGCAGGCCGCAAGGCTGCGATTGCCCGTGAGATTCGTGAGCAGGTAGAACTGCTGCCAGTTGATCAAGAGCATATCAACCGGCTCTTTGACACAGCGTTGCAGGGGCGGGTATTGGACTCCCGGCAGGGGGTGGAAGGTCGTGAGAAAGGTCAACCGGATACACAGGCCGACGGAGAGAGGGCACGGCTTACTGGGGCTGAAAAAATTGAAATAGTTGCGTCGGTGCGTAGTCCGGTGATGATGCCCAAGAGTGCTTTGCAGCGCACTATTGGAGCAGCGAAACCCATGGCACCGACTCCCTTAGTAGAGCTGGAAGTGGCACAGTGTGGGAGAAAAGAGGCGGAGCGTGATATGTCGGTAGGCGATCCTTTCGCTGCTGGGCTTGAGGCGCGCGGCACGGCGCGCCAGCTCTATCAGCGCCTGGAGAGCACCAAAGAGTGGGCTGAGAACAACTACTACGAGCTGCCGATTGAGAGCCAGGGCCCTGAGCTGATTTCAGCAAATATTTTCTGGCAGGAGTATGCCGCGCACCGGGGCGAGCGCGGATTTGTGAGCGGCCAGGCGGCTGCAGCCGCGAATTCCTTGGCTGAGATGATGCTGGCACTGGCGGTGATGGATCTGCCCTTTGAGGCGGCGGCGCATCTTGAGAGCCGCGAGGTCGGAAGTTACAAGCTGCAGGCCGCCTCAGCGCTGGTGGTGTATCACCGCGAGGTGCTGGAGAGCGAACGGGCGGCTGAGGGACAGGCACTGGTGGCGCAGCGCTTCTTCCGCTCTGATGATCGCTATCGCTATGAGGGCAATGAGCGCTTTGACAAAACCGTTGCAGATGAATTTCTCAAGCGCGTGGTTTACGGAGCGCAGGTGGTGTTGACCAACCCCACGGGTGGTCGTCTCAAGTTGCGGGTGCTGCTGCAGATTCCGCAAGGCGCGCTGCCGGTGCTGGGTGGTTTTTACACCAAGGGATTCTATGTGACCCTTGAACCCTATGCCACCCACATGCAGGAGTTCTTCTTCTACTTCCCTGAGAGCGGCAAGTATCCGCACTATCCAGTGACACTCTCGAGCGATGAACAGGTGATTGGCGAAGCTGCTGCTTTGACCTTTAATGTGGTGGACGCTTTGAGCGGCACTGACAAGGAGTCGTGGGGCTGGATCTCACAGAGCGGCAGCAACGCGGAGGTGGTGGAGTATCTCAAGAGCCACAATCTGTACCGGACTGATCTGGCGGAGGTCGCCTGGCGCATGAAAGATAAGCTGTACTTCCAGGAGGTGCTTACGCTGCTCTCCGAGCGCCTGGTTTATGATGAGACACTGTGGTCTTACAGCCTGAGGCATAACGTGCCGGATTGGATCGCTGAGTATCTGGCGCGGGGCGCGTTCGCGACTCAGTGCGGGCTGAGCATTGATTCGGTACTCCTGAAAATTGATCCAGTGGAACGCAATTTTTACCAGCATCTGGAGTATGCGCCGCTGGTCAACCCGCGGGCGCACAAGGTCGGCCAGGAGCACAAAATCTTGAATCAGCGGTTTAGAGCCAACTATGAGAGATACATGCAGGTATTGGCCTGCCAGCCTGCGCTGAGCGAGGCCGATAAACTGGCTGTGGCCTGGGCCATGACACTGCAGGATCGGATTGCAGAGGCGCTTCAATGGTTTGGCCGGGTTGAGCGCAACAAGATCGCTGAGCAACTTCAGTATGACTATCTGGATGCCTGGCTGGCCTTTTACCGCAACGACCTCAACCGGGCGCAGAGGCTGGCCGAGCACTATGCGGATATTGGGGTGGATCTCTGGCGCAACCGCTTCGAGCTGGTGGCAGCGCAGATCAAAGAGATCAAGGGCGAGGCAGGGCTGAGCGCTGTTGATCGCCGTGACCGCAACCAGGCGCAAGCCGCGTTGGCAGCCACGGAGCCCACGCTGGAGATGAAGGTGGAGGGTGGTGTGGTACAGGTCAAAGGGGCGAACATCAAGAGTTGCGTGTTGAACTTCTATCCAATGGATATTGAGTTGCTCTTCTCGCGTTCCCCGTTTGTCAAGGCGGATGGGTCACAGTTCGCCAATATTCGACCAATGCTCTCCCAGCCTGCTGAGATCAAGAATGCTCAAGAGTGGATGGAAGTGAAAGTGCCGGAGAGCCTGGCCACCAGGAATGTGATGGTCGAAGCTGTAACGGCTGGTGTGCGGCGTCATCAGGTCTATTACGCCAGCACCCTTGATGTGCAGCTGGTGGAGCGCTATGGCCAGCTGGTTGTACGTCATGCCGGGGCTGGGTTGCCGGTGCCTGCGGTTTATGTGAAAGTCTATGCCCGGACACATGCGGGCAAAGTGATCTTTTTCAAGGATGGGTACACTGATCTGCGCGGGAGGTTTGACTACGTGTCGCTGAATGGCAATGAGATTGAGGGTATCGAGATGCTGGCGGTATTGGTGCTAAGCGATGAGCTGGGGGCAGTGGTATGCGAGGTTCCGCCGCCAGCTGAGGTACGTTAGTCGCTTAAGCGACTAGAAAAAACAATTAATTGTTCTTTCTAAAAAGTTGCTTGTCGAACGTTTATATGGATTCAGTGTAGTAGTGGGCGAAGCTAGGTTACGGGACGACTTGTCGGGCGTAGCTCTTGCGAAGTCTGAAGACGGATGAGCATTGTGAGCTTTCCAATAGGGGGTATATCTGCTAATCTATTTCTTAGTTTTTTGGTGAATTAGATGAGACGAATTTCCATAACAACCGACATGACAGTCTGTGATTCCCGCGCCAGCAGGGAACCCAGTTAACTTGTGAGTTAGACTTACTGCCGTAACCCCTAACCCTAAACTCTGATCGAAATACATATGGTGAGTCAGTATAAAAATGTGAACCTGCAAGTGGCGGATCGTGATTTAAAATATTACATTTTTGATTGGGATGATAACATTCTGCATATGCCCACCAGGATTTATTTAGAAAAAAAAGACGCGGATGGCAACTGGGTGGATCATTCGGTTTCCACCTCTCTTTTCGCCGTGATCCGGGGCGATACTGAAAATTACCGAGCGCCGCGAGGTGATTGGGATCTGGCCTTTAAAGATTTCCAAGATTACGAGGGCGATCAAGAGAGCGGCTTTCTCAAAGACACTCGCGCTGCATTGGAGCGGGTTTTAACCGGAGAAGTTCCCCCGGCACCATCATTCACTAAGTTGAAGGAGACTTTGATTGAGGGCAGGCTCTTTGCAATTGTCACTGCGCGCGGACATGCCACCAGTTCGATTTTAGCGGCGGTTAAACTCTTCATTGACCTAGCTTTGACCAGCGGGGAGCGTGAAACCATGCTGGCCAATCTACGTGGCTATCAGGCGGCCTTTAATGGTGAGACCAAAGAGAAAAGCGACCATGAGGTTCTTGCGTATTACCTCTCGCTCAACCGCTACCATGCTGTGACCAATCCTGGGTTCAAGGAGTGGCTGCATGAGGCTGGGGGCCAAGGGGCCGCACAGGAGAATCCCAAGCAGTTCGCGATTCGCGACTTTGTTGAGCATGTGGCCCGGCTGATGGCACAGAGTGAAGAGGGGCTTGGCCGCCGTTCGATCAGTGTCGGTTTTTCTGATGACGATGTGGAAAATGTAAGGGCAGTGGAAAGATACATTCAGCAGGAGCTCTCACGACACTTTCCTTCGGTGAAATTCGTTGTTTACGATACTTCGGATTCGAGCATAGAGAGCGGGCGCAAGGTGGTGGTCTCCGGTCAGCTTGATTTTGATTTCTAAGCAGAATTTTTGTCCATGATTAAATTATAATGCAAATTTCTCCATTTTGCTTGCATTTTGGGAGCGATAAAGCTAACATATTTAGTATTTTTTAAAACTAGTTATAATAGGGGGAGTCATATGAAATCCATTATTGATCGTCGCGCGTTCCTGCAAAAAGCAACTGCTGCGGCTTTTTCCATTGTGCCCGCGCGGTTACTGCGTTCTGAGACCGCTCCTAGCAATCAATTGACGCGCGCATTAATTGGTTTCGGGGGAATTGCGCACTCTAGCAACCACCTCGGCTATAAAGCGACCCAGCTGGTCGCTCTCTGTGACCCAGACGCACAACGCGTGAATAAAGGCGTGGTTGCGGCTGAGCAGAACGGCTACGGAAAGGTTTTCGCGTGCCGTGATTTCCGCGAGATACTTGCACGTCCGGATGTCGACATTGTACACATCTGCACTCCGCCCCACTGGCATGGTCTCATATCTGTCATGGCAGCGCAGGCAGGCAAGGATATCTGGTGCGAGAAGCCTATGACCCGCACCATCGGCGAGGGACGCCGTGTTATGGCGGCTGTAAAATCCAACGCTCGTATCTTTCGTCTGAATACCTGGTTCCGCTTTCAATCAGGCTTTTATGGCATGCAGACCGAAGTCAAACCTATCAAAAAAGCGGTCGAAAATCGCCTGCTTGGATGGCCTTTGAAGGTTGTTGTCGGCGGGCACACGGGTTTCACATGGAAGTTTCACCATAGCGGCAGGACCAACCTTAAACCGCAGCCAGTTCCCGAATATTTCGACTATGAACTCTGGCTCGGTCCCGCACCTTATAAACCCTACCATCCGCATCGGACCCACGGCACGTTCCGCGGGTACTGGGATTACGACGGCGGCGGCTTGGGAGATATGGGCCAGCACTATCTTGATCCTGTCCAGTATCTGCTTGAAAAGGACCACACTAATCCAGTAAAAATCGAGATCGATTGTCTGCCGCAGCATCCCGATGCTATCGGATCGTTCCGACGCATCACCTACACCTATGCCGACGGGTGCCAAATTATTTTGGACGGGAATAATTCCCTCAAAAACACCCCGTTCCTAGAAGGTCCGAAAGGTAAAATCTGGTCTGGTTTGAAGTCGGACATACCGAATCTCGATGCCATCTTATCGGAGCTTCCAGACCCAGCACCGCAACAGACGGATTTCCTGGATTCCGTTAAAAATCGGCGTATGTTTGCGTTGAACGAACAGAATGGATTCCGTTCCTGCACAATGGTAAACTTAGGCATCATCGCTATGCGGCTCGGACGGGGCTTCCAATTTGACCCCGTCAACCTGTGTGCTGTCGACGATCCAGCTGTCGACCGCTTGATCTATCAGCAGTCGCGTGCTCCTTGGAAGATCTGATACAAAACTTTAACCTACTAACACTCTCAAAAACAAGAGAGAGGAGTCATATCATGAACTTTATAAATCGAATTCTTTTGGTTGGGCTGATGCTGTCCGCCGCCAATGTCCTCAAGGCGCAGGAAAGCGCGGCCCAGTGGGCAGATAGAAACTGCGCCGCACTGGAAGGCATCACAGAAGTTTCCCTCAACGAAACGCTCCGGCAAGGAGCCTCTGCTCTGCAAGCTCTGCTGGTGGAGGTCAAGACCGACGGTGCCTCTGATCCGGTAGCTGTTACCCGTATCGCTGCCATGACGCAGTATGTGATGCGCAAGGGTGCTTCCACGCAACAACGCGAAGCCTATGCCGATGCCTTGCTACAGGCGGCAGAGGCCGCGTCGGCGGCAGATGTTGTCTGCTTTTTCTTAGATCAGTTGCGTTGGTGCGGTTTACCGCAACAAGCCAAGGCCATCCAAAAGCTGGAAAACTCAGAAGACTCAGGTATCGCCGCCCTTGCTGCTATTACCGCGCAGTCGGTTGGCGCCGCATTGCCTGCAAAATTTACTGGCATAACAATGACGCGCTGCGCTCAACTCAATCGTGACCTTGCCGCACTCAAACCGGAGCTCCGTATGGCGGCCCTGCTCGAAGCGTTTGCTGATCCTGTTCCGGCATATGCCGGCGTTGCTCTCACCTGGGCTCGCTCCACAGGCGGCAGCGCCGAGACACGTACTTGGGCGGCCAAATTGCCAGATGCCGCGGGGGCGCACAAAATCATGCTGCTTGACATGCTGGGCGCACGCGGCGACAAAGCTGCCGCGTCAGAGTTGATCGACTGCATGTCGGATGATGATGACGAAGTCGCTAACACGGCCCAGCGCGCCATGCTTCAACTTGACCAAACCGCCTTTGCCTCCGTCATGGATACCTACCTGAAGCACCTGCCGCCAAACCGTCAAACCATGACACGCGACAACCTGCGTTTTTTAAAAACCGCTGACCTAATCGCCCCGTTGACCGCCAACTACGCGTCCTTCAGCGAGCCTGGCAAGCGGGTTGCGCTAGAGCTATTGTGTGACCGGCGTGTCAACTCCGTACTCCCTATTGGCCTGGCAGCCATTGATGCCGCTGAGGATGGAACCGCCATTTTAGGCTTCCGGTTGTTACGTGAAATCGCCACACCAGCAGAGGCCAAGATGCTCGTGAAGAGACTGCTCCTGACCAATGATAAGCAGAAGCCCGAAGCGCAAACCGCCTACGCAATGGCTGCCCGACGCGACACCTCCGGTATTTACACATCCAGATTGCTCGATACGCTGGCAACTGCCAGCGACACGCAAAAACCGGTGCTGTTAGAAACCGCCGCACGTATTGGCGGCGACAAATTGCTCAGTGTGGTCCAAGAAGCAACCGCCGCGCCTGATGTGGGCGTAGCGAGGGCTGCGGTGCGCGCACTGGTTGACTGGATCGATAACGCTTCACTGCCTGCTCTGCTATGCCATGCCGTCACCGCGCCTGATGCACATTGCCAAACCTTAGCGTTTCGTGGCGCTTCCAACCGACTCGAAGCTAAGGGGGTTGACAAAAAGCCTTATAATCGAGTATGGCGGGAGATCCGCGGCTTGCCCGGCAACGAAGAGCATAAGCAAGCGCTTGAAGAGTTACTTCAGTAAAAGGATGGAGGGTAGAGCAGGTATTTTCCCTCGCTCTATTTTTTATTGCCAACAGCGCGCACACTCATTGGCGGAGCTGGAGCAGCCTTTGCTAAGCATCAAATTCCCAGCCCTTGCGATACGTTCGTTTAACGAATGCCGCAGCCTCAGGGACATTTGTCACCTGCAGTTTGGCTGCATCCCAGATGATTTTTTTGCCGACACGATACGCCACATTTCCCAAATGATTGGCCTCGGTGAGTCCGCCGCTATAGTCAAAGTTGCATGTCGTCGGCCCGCCGGTTCTGCATGCCTGTAGCCATTCCGCGTGGTGGCCGATGCTGTTGGGAATGGTTGGCGCAGGGCGCACGAAATCTTTGAATTTCTCATCAGGCAACAAAATGTGCTTGCCATAATCCGCCAGCAGCATGCCCTTGCCGCCGATGAACAGGCAGCCGGAACCCCACTGGGGAATTTGTTTGTCCTTCCAGATCTGCGGTTTCATCTCACCCTGGTACCAGGTGAGTTCCACTGCCGGCATGTCACCGCGCGGACCATATTCGTAGTGGGCGGACATTGAAGCCGGGGCCAGTTCGGGATGCGGCGGCGGGCCGGAGGCAGCGACCGTCAGCGGGGCATCCAATTTCAGCGCCCAGAAGGGCAGGTCATTAAAATGCGAGCCCAAGTCACTCATCGTTCCGCTGCCGAAATCCCACCACCGATACCACTTTGGCCCGGGGAAATAAACACTGTGGAACGGCCGCTCCGCCGCAGGCCCAAGGAACAAATCCCAGTGGAAATATGCGGGAGGTGTTTGCGCTTCCTGCGGGCGCTCCTGCACTGCCAGGATGTCGCCAAACTTCGCCGCCGCTTCAGGACTCTGCAATCCCCAAGCCCGCGAAACCCAGACGTGGGCTTCGGTCACCGGGCCAATCGCCCCCCCTTGGATTAACTCCACCACGCGACGGTAATTCACCCCAGCATGGATCTGCGTCCCCATCTGGGTCGCCACTTTCGCCTTCTTGGCGGCTTCACGAATGATCCGTGTCTCCCAGACATTGTGTGTCAGCGGCTTTTCACAATAAACGTGCTTGCCAGCTTTTAGCGCAGGCAGCATGGCCAGCGCGTGAGTGTGTTCCGCTGTGCTCACCACCACTGCATCGTAATCCTTTAATTCCGCATAGAGTTGTCTGAAATCAATGAATTTTTTGGCATTCACATATTTTGCGGACGCGGCATTCAAGTTGTTTTCATTCACATCGCAGAGTGCCACGATCTGCTGCTCATCATTCGCCGCAACAGCTGCCAGGTTGCCGCTTCCGCGCCCCCCGCATCCGATCACGGCGATGTTTAATTTGCTGTTTAAATTTTGGGCACGCACCACTGCGGGGAATCCCATGGCAGCGGTTGCTAGTGCTGAGGCGCGTAGAAATTGACGGCGGGTGGAGGCAATCGTGTCGGGCGAATTTTTTTTATTCATGTCACTAACTTTCCATAAAAACGTTTAACTGGTCAAAATTCAGGAGCCGGAATTATGACTGCCTGAGCGGTAACAAAATTATCTCTAATTTCATTAATGGTATTATTATGCGCGTGGTGGCGAAAAATGTCAATTCAAAAGTATGATATTTTTTTGAGGTAAAAAATCTTCGAGGTGTTTACGGCTGGTAGCAAGCGATCGTATCCTCCATCCACTGCGCGGCTTGATCCATCATCGCGTCCAGCGCTGCCTGGGTGATTGTTTCGTCCGCAGCGCGCGGCGGTGGATAAATAGGAGGGCCGATCACCTGGTGGAAGCGGAGTCGCCACGGCTGCGGGGCGGCATTGGTTTTACCCCGTGGCGCCAGCACGTAAACAATCGGTAAAATAGGGGCCTGATGATAGTAGGAAAGGTAAAAAGCGCCGGGTTTGAAACTAAAAATTTCTTGGCTCATAAGGCATAGATCGCCCTCCGGCATGATCAGAACATGACATCCTCGGCGCAGAGCTTCGCCCACAGGTTTGATCATTTTTTTGAGTCCCTGCTGGCCTTTGGGAATGGGGAAAGCCCGTAAGAACCGTAGTAGGCGGCGAACAAACGGAACCTCGTAGTTCCTCTGTGCCACGGCTGTGTAGAGATGGCGCGGAAACAGCGTGTAGTTCACAAAGATCGTGTCGAAATAATGGCAGTGATTTGCGATCACAATACATCCTTGCTCACGCAGGATGCTCATGTTTTCTTTGCCGCTGACCTTTAGCTTGAAATAGAGCGCGCACAACCCGACTAGCGAAGCGCAGAGTAGGTATACCGGCATGGTTAAGATTTCAAACCACCAGTTGAAATAGATAAACTTATACGGTTTTTTGAAATCAATCTTCTTGTTATCCCGCTTGACGGGGATAATCATCTCAGCAGGTATCTGCCGTCGCTGACGATTGTCTTTCTTCATTTTGAACTATGTGATCTGTGGTGTTGTAGGGCCTCCGCATAAAGCGCTTCCATTTTATCCAAGCATTTTTCCATATCGTAATTTTTCGCCATGGCCAGTGCTTTTTGTTTATAAGCCTTCAATTCCACTCTGTTTTCAAACCAATAGTCGATTTTGTTTGCAAGGCTTTCCACATCATCGGAGGTGAAAAGAAACCGTTTATCCAGAGCAAACTGTGGGGCGGCGCTATCTCGTGAGTTTGCGATGAGACACGGCAGCCCGCAGCCAATCGCCTCTAAACATGAGAGGCTCTCTAATTCCACAATTGAGGCTTGGAGAAAGAGATCGGCTGTATTCAGGTACATTAGCTTGTCCGCATCACTGATATGCTGAATAAAAGGTTTGACTGGCAGCTTGGCACCCAATGCTTTCAACGCTTCCAGATCCGCACCTTGACCGCAGAGAAGTAATTGTATCTGATTGGCATATTTGGAGTGTTTCACCCCTTGGATCATTAGCTTCTGCCGTTTTTCAGGGGCAAAACGTCCAATGCTGAGAAGGACCAGCTTATTGCCGAACCACTCCGGACGACTCTCTTGCGTTGCCACAAACTCGGCTGGTATTCCATTTGAAATAATCCTGAGCGCACTCTTGCAACCGCTTTTTTTCATTATGTTGGCAGCGAATTGGGAGGGACATTGCAAAAAGGGTACGCGGTTGAACATAAGAAACATAAATAATTTGGCTAGGCAGTACTCTTTGAAACGGCCTTCCAGGCCCATCATTCCGAGAATATTCTGCGGTTGGGCGTGGAATGCGCCGATCACCGGCCGGCCCATTGCTTTCGCGACTTTTACAGCGCCGTGGCCGAGCACAAACGGGTGTTGCACTTGGATTAGATCAACATCCGCAAATGCTTTACGCAAAACTTTTTTTTCGGCAATACCCCATATATAATCACCCTTTGTAAAGGCCTCCTTTGTGAGAGGAGGGTAAAACCCCTTGACTTGAAAAAACCTCTCTGGCTGCACTGATATGGCAGCCACCACGGTAATTATGTGCCCGCGTTTTTTGAGCCCTTCAGCCATGCGTATGGTCGCAACGTCGCCGCCGCGCCCGTAGTTGTATGCGTCAGTAACAAATGCTATTTTCACAAACTGTTTCTCTTATGCATATTTTTGTCATTTAAAACATTATGGTTTAAAAGCATCTTATAATATATTGCTTTGTATTAATACGCAAGCCAATTTGTAATCTCATACCTCTATCGTAGTGACATCCTTTGGCTGATGTGATATATTGTAAACCTCAAATGAAAAAAAACTCTACAGAATTTGACTTTTGGTACGCCGTGAACAACACGGAGATTGTGCTTTTGCCGACGCGCCACATTGAAACTTTTGGTAATACCATTATTAATTACCATATGGTTTGTGAGCTGATGGATGACACCAGTAAAGTGCGGGTGCGTGAGGGACGCATGCAGGCTTTGCGTCCACAGATTATCACGCCGTCCTCCTATGCGAACACAATGCTGGAGGGCTTTGGCGAGGAGGCGCGCCGCTATATGGAGTGGCTGAAAAAGCATGAGGACACCGTCCGGGTGCTGCGCTACGGGTACACGTTGAAAAAGGAGTCATTCAGCGAGCAGGTGGTCACCGACTCGTTGCAGACGGTTATGGAGCGGGTGAGAACGGATATCAACTCCCGCAAAGATCCTTTCGCCGCTGTGATCAAGGGTGTGGATGAGCCCTGGGATGTTTGCCTGGTCAAGCTGTTCTGGAAGGTGATCGAGAGTTCGGCTGTCAGCAATATCCGTGAACTGCATGAGCGCCATATGTTTATTATGCAGGATGGCATTCCGCAAGGGATTCGCGAAGACATTGAAAAAGCCTTTACAGCAGCACAGGTTGACCCCTCTCTGATTAAGCCACTGGGCAAATTTCTGCAGGATAATTCGGTCTTTGAACAGTACCAGGATCGGTTCTTCAAATTGGTCCAAGGGCGCTGAAGCCAGACGACAAATACTCTAACTAGGAGATGTGAATGACAATTACAGAAAAAATCCTCGCCAAAGGGGCAGGGGTGAATGTGGTCAATCCCGGCGATAATATATGGGTCAATGTGGATGTCCTATTGACACATGATGTTTGCGGCCCTGGGACAATCGGTATCTTTAAACGCGAATTCGGCGCGGATGCGAAGGTTTTTGATCGCGAGAAAATAGTGATTATACCGGATCACTACATCTACACGGCAGACGAGAAAGCGCGCCGGAATGTGGACACTCTGCGTGATTTTGTAGCAGAGCAGGGGTTGCCATACTTTTACGATCCCGGCACAGATAGCTACTGCGGGGTCTGCCATGTGGCACTACCTGAGCTTGGCCATGTGCGACCTGGCGAGATTATCTTTGGCACTGATTCGCATACCTGTACGGCTGGCGCACTGGGTGCGTTTTCAACCGGCATTGGTAATACGGATGCTGGCTTTATCATGGGCGTTGGCAAGCTGCTGATCAAAGTTCCTGAAACTCTCCGCTTTGTGCTGGATGGCGTGGTGCCTGAGTATATCTCAGCCAAAGACTTGATCCTTAACATCATTGGTGACATTGGAGTGGATGGTGCAACTTACTGCGCAATGGAGTTCTCCGGCACAACAATTGACGCGCTGAGCATTGAGGAGCGTTGCACGATTTGTAATATGGCAATTGAAGCAGGTGCGAAAAACGGGATCATTGCAGCTGATGAGAAAACATTTGAATATGTGAAAGCGCGCACAGACAAGCCCTTCTATCCGCTTTACAGCGATGCCGACGCAAAGGTGAAGGCCGAGTACCACTATGATGTTTCGCAGTTGGAGCCTATAGTTGCAAAACCGCATCTGCCGGATAACAAAGCTCTGGTGCGTGAGTGCAGCGGGATCAAGGTTGACCAGGTTTACATTGGGTCCTGCACTGGTGGCAAGCTGGAGGATTTTTATATGGCCGCTAAAATCATGCAGGGTCGCGAGGTGGGGGTTAGAACACTGATTGTTCCCGCTACGCGGTATGTTGAAAAAGGGCTGGATACCACCAAGATTAACGGTCAGTCCCTGCGCTCAATTTTTGAAGAAGCCGGTGTCGAGCCAATCGCGCCGCCATCATGCGCTGGCTGTTTGGGAGGCCCGAGCGACACCTTTGGCCGTACACACGGCGAAGAGGTGGTTCTGAGCACCACCAACCGCAACTTTGTTGGACGTATGGGCTCAAAGAAGTCACAGATCTATCTGGCATCGCCCTATACGGCCGCTGCCACAGCAATTAAGGGCTACATTACTGACCCTCGCGATATTTGATTTAATAAGGAGAATTTTCATGAGTCAAAAAAATATGATCAAGGGGCCTGTCTATGTGCTTCAGGACAATATCGACACTGATCTACTGATCCCGGCCTGCTATCTGAATCTCGTGCCAACCATTCCGGAGGAGTACCGTAAACTGGGCTCTTACGCGCTGGCTGGCCTGCCCGAGGGGTTCACGAAATTTGCGTCGAACAGTGATGGGACAACCCCCTATCCGATTGTTATCGGGGGGCGCAACTTTGGTTGCGGCTCATCGCGTGAGCACGCCCCGATTGCGCTGGGCGCGGCTGGCACCAAGGCGGTGGTGGCAGAGAGCTATGCGAGGATTTTCTTCCGTAACTCAGTGGCCACCGGCGAGATTTATCCGCTCGAGTCAAACGAGCGTCTCTGCGATTGTTTTAAAACCGGCGACGAGGCGGAGATTGACATTATTGGCAACACGATCACCCGCGTCTCGGATGGCAAGGTCTTTACCTTAAAGCCAGCTGGCGCAGTGGCGCCTGTGATCGAAGCAGGGGGCATGTTTGCCTATGCGCGTGAAATCGGCATGATCAAGGGTTGAGCACAGTAATTCGTTCGCAACGGTTTTCAAACTTGCAGTCAGGATAAAATATGAGTGTGCGTAATACAAGAGTGATCGCTGTTGCCAATCAAAAAGGGGGGGTTGGAAAAACAACCACGGTCGTCAATCTGGCGGCGGCCCTCTCGTTACTCGATAAAACCGTGCTGGTGATTGATCTGGATCCTCAGGCCAATGCCACCAGCGGACTTGGCCTTGAGCGCCAGCCGGGAGTCAGCCTCTATCCCGTGATCACCGGCAAAGCGGATGTGGCTGATATTATTCAGCCAACTCCCTACGCCAATATTAACATTATCCCCTCCGAGCTGGATCTGGCGGGTGCTGAGATCGAGATTGCGCGTGAGGATAACCACCTCTCTGTTGTGCGCCGCGAGATCGACCGGGTGCTCACAGCCGGTGTTTTTGATTATGTGCTGATGGACTGTCCGCCCTCGATCGGTATTCTGATGACATCCTCTCTGGCCGCCGCGGACAGCATTATTGTGGCCATGCAGTGCGAGTACTACGCTATGGAGGGGCTGAGTGTGATCACGCATCTGATTGAGCAAATGCGCGCCAGCGGGGTCAATCCCGGCCTCTCGATTGAGGGTATTCTAATGACCATGTTTGACGCGCGCACCAGGCTCGCCGCTGACGTTGTGGCTGAGGTCAGGGAACACTTCGGCGATCTGGTTTACGACACCATTATCCCGCGCAATGTGCGGATCAGCGAGGCGCCCAGCTTTGGTCAGCCAGTTGTATTTTTCGATCCTCAAAGCCGCGGTGCCATAGCCTACCGTGTGCTGGCCGAGGAGTTTGTCGAACGGCATTCAAAGCTGCAAAGCCTCGCTGGATTGCAATGTTAAATGCGACAAACTTCATTATGCTTGACAGCTCCCCATCTCTTCTTTTCAACCCTTTTTTTACATCGGTGTACAGGGTTTCTAGGATTAAGATTGATTAATCGACATATTTCATTAGGGAAAACATGTTTTTAAGGACCAATATGTTTGTCTTGCCCTCTGGTAAAAGCCTAGATCCGCACTGGGCGCGGAGGTCGGTTTCGCAGTCGATAGGTGCTGTCATGCAACTCGGAGTCGGAGTCGGAGTCGGCATCGGTGTCGTTTTTTTGCGTTTTTCGATACCGATTCCGATAGCGACCCCGACCCTGGGCAATAGGCCAGCTTTGTCGCGAACTTTATCGGAGAGAGCGTTTGTTTGGTTGCAATACTGAAGTCGCTTCGCCTTTGGTTTACGATAGCGGCGACGATGCTGGTGGACGATTTTCAAGGGCGGATTTTTAAACGTAATCCGCCATCGCATGCCACGCCGAACGACTGGAAGGCGGGTCGCCCGCCATCGTCGGCCAGCATTGGGTGTAGTAGCCGCTCTACGAGCGGCATGTGTCGCTCATAGAGCGACTACTACACTTATAAACGGCCGATAAACAACTTTTTGGCTTGTGCTAATATTCAGCTGTTCCATGCGGATTTTTATGAGAAGTGGGCCACCTCCTATCCGCAATGCCACACAGCACTTCGGCAATTTCTGCGCGATGAATTTCGGTTTCGACAGCACAAGTCCATCGGCCAACGGTTGGGGAGTTTATCCGAATGTATCGATATCAGCTTCGGACGGCGATGGAAACGGCAACTACAGCAACCTGTATGCCACCGCATCGATCAACACGGCCAACTGGTACCGCTTCCATGCCGAGATTTCGCCATCTGCCAACACCTATTCGCTCAAGGTGTTTAACATGGGTTCAACGCAACCAACGCTTGAAACTCCCACACCAGCCGAGGAGGTTGCGACCTTCGATGGCCTGCGTTTCAGAACAAACATGCGCAAACCAGGGGATGCCGACACCCAGTTGGAGACGATTTCATCGATGAGTCTGGCTGGCTTCGGCATCCGCGGCGGGCAGCTCTTCCCGCCCGAGGAGTGCGTACTGATTGACAACCTGCTCTTCTCCGTTAAATACAGCGGAACCGTGATCATGCTACAATGACAATGCAGCCTGCAGTAGCTCCCGGTTGCACAGGAAGTTAGCCGACTAGAAAGTAGCACAGCCGTCTCGGCTGTGCGGCCCGCACCCAACACAGGCGGGACGGCTGTGCTACTTTTTGGCGCAGCCGCGCCTGCAGATCACTGGACATAAGGGGCAAAACGGTTGCACTTTAATTTTTGAAACCACAAGGAACCTAGCGCAGCATAGCCGCAACCAATTCTTTATCTCTCACAGAGGCACAGAGTTCTCTGAGTTGTTTCAGAGTTTCCACCAGCAAAGACTCAAAGGCGTAAAGTTCGGGCTCGACGTTCCCAGTTTTCCACATTTTTCACCTCTAAGATTTTTCACCTTAAAATATTCTCTCAGTGCTGCGAAAAGTTCAGCTACTCTCTGTGTTCTCTGTGCCTCTGTGAGAGATAATAAACGTACAAAAAAAACAAGAATATGAATGATAGTAGTACAGAGAGTAGTAGTATATTCCTCTGAACCATTCGCAGCTCTGAGACCTCTGTGCCTCTGTGAGAGAAAAAAATGGTTGCGGCTATGCTGCGCTAGAAATGTATTGGTCTCGGTCCCAACGATTGACGTGATGGTATTCAAACGAGAAGAACCGCTCAACAGGGAGTGGTTGGCCCTCAACCTCCAGCAAGGAATAGGCCAGGAAGTTTATAGGGCCTGAGGCAGTTATACCTTCTTCAGAAATGCATCGACCAGAGACGACATGATTGGCGCGCTCTTTTCGGTCTGTTGAATTACCTCTTGATGAGAGAGATGTGGTCCACTGATCCCAGCTGCCATGTTGGTGATGCAGCTTAGCCCTCCAACTTGCATTCCGATGGCCGAGGCGACCATGGCCTCTGGCACGGTTGACATGCCAACTGCGTCTGCCCCCATGCCGGCATACGCCCGTATCTCCGCCGGAGTCTCGTACCCTGGCCCTGTCGTGAAGGCGTAGATCCCCTCCGAGAGCGCGGTGTCGCTGTCATGGGCCGCCTTACGCAGCAAGTCCACGAGTTGCGTGGCGTAGACATGCGATTGATCAGGAAAACGCCCTCCCCAGCCCTCCACCAGCCTGCCGATTAAGGGGTTGATGGCCGCCGTGTTGATGTGGTCGCGTATGATCATCAGTTCGCCTGGAGCGAAGCGGGGATTGATGCCGCCAGCCGCATTGGTGATCAGGAGTTTTTTGACCCCCATACGCCGCATGATTTCAACCGGCAGCACCACCGGCTCCCACCCCTGGCCTTCATACCAGTGCCGACGACCCATAAAAGCGATCACGCGCTTGTTATGGCGTTTGAACAGGAGCATCTCGCCCTTGTGACCCACCACGGTGCTGGCCCCCAGTCCGGCAATCTCGGCGTAAGGCACCCGGGCGATCACCGAGTCGGTCTGTAACACCCGGCTCCAGCCGGAGCCCAGTATCAGCCCGCAATCCGGCGCACTTTCAAAACAGGCCGGCGGCAGCGATTCTTGTGCATCTCTAAAGCATTCAGTTTTCATAGTTCATCATTTTTTACATCAAAAACTAATTATAATATTATAGCGACTTAAAGCTCACCTTACCACCGCAAATAGTTAAAACTGGGCGGGCACTCAACTTCCACCCTGTAAACGGGGTGTTGCGTGAGAGCGACTTGAATTTGTCGGGATCAACCGTCCAGGGTGTTATTGGATCGATCAGCACCATATCCGCAGTGCTCCCAGCCGCTAAAGAGGGCAGCGGCTGGTTGAGCAGCTTGGCCGGAGCAACTGTCCAGCGCGTGATCCAATCCATGAGCGGCATCCGCTCCTCTTCGACCATGATCTTCCAACTCACTCCAACAGCGGTCTCCAGACCGGCCACCCCGAATGCGGCGCGTGCAAACCCATTTGTTTTGGTCTCCGCTGTGTGCGGCGCGTGATCTGTGGCAAAAATGGCCAGGGTGTTGTCCAGTACGCCCTCCCGGATGGCCCGCACATCCCCCCGGTTGCCCAGAGGCGGGTTCATGCGGTAGTTGCCGTCATCTCCAGGGATATCCTCAACTGCAATCGCAATATGGTGGGGGGAGGCTTCACCGCTCACAGGCAGCCCCGCGCACTGCGCTGCGCGGATGAGCTGGACCGAAGCCGCGCACGAGATATGCTGAATGTGGGTGGGACACCCGGTTTCATGGCAGAGTCTGATGTCGCGCCGCACAGCTTCAATCTCAGCCTCAGGTGGAAATACAGGGAGGTTGTAGCGCTGCGAGGTCGCGCTCTCACGGATGATCCCACGCTTGGCAATCGATGAAATCACAGCGTGTTCCATGATCAGCGAGTTGAGGGCCTTGGCCTGCAGCATGGCCTTGCGCATCAGGTCATCGTCCTCCAGCATGGCTCCATCATCAGTCAGCGCCACCGCTCCGGCGTGGACTAGCGCTGGGAGGTCGGCCAGCTCCAGCCCCCGGCGCTGTGCGGAGATGCAGGCTGACGGCAGTATTTTAACCGGTAGATCAGCTTCAATTTGCGCTCTGATCAACTCAGGAGTGTCTATGGCTGGCACAGTGTTCGGCATTGTCACAACATGGGTGAAGCCGCCTGCCGCCGCTGACTGAGCTCCTGAGATCTGGGTCTCGGCCCTCGCATTGCCGGGATCACGGAAGTGGACATGCGCATCCCATAGCCCCGGACAGGCGATCAGGGTTGAGCCATCGATCTCCGTCAAATGCTCGACAGGTACGCCAGCTGGCTGGATCACCCCATTGCGTATGATGATATCGCCTTTGCTGTCAGTTCCAGTGGCAGGGTTAATAACCCTCACGTTTTTTATCAGTAGATTAGTCATAACTGTTCTTTCTAAATGTTTGTTTAACTTTGTCGTAAACTTTGTCGATCCTTCTCGCTCATTTATTTCCGACAAAGTTTGCGACAAAGCTTACGGCTCGCATTGCACTACACTGTCGCTTTGCCGGCGCGTTCACGGCCCGCGCCCTACAGCTTTGATTCGCCTACCACTCGATTAGCACGTCCGCCGAAGCCGCTCTACTAGCGACAAAAAATACGCAATGCCGCTCATAGAGCGGCTACTACACCGAATGACAAGGCTTGCATGCCAGTTTGCATTTCAAAGCGCAGCGCATGTGTAGTAGTCGCTCTATGAACGACATCGAACGACAAGGCTTGCCTATCAGTCAGCTGGTGCATCCTTTCGAGCTTGCGCAGGTAAAACTCCTCAATAGCTCGCTTTGAAGCAGGCGCAGAGGTGCGCTGGCGACTCCAGCGCCTCCAATGGCGGCGTGTTCAGTCGGCAATAGTCATCTGCCAGCGGACAGCGTGGCGCAAAGGGGCAGCCTATGAGTTCCTTGGTCTGGCTGACCTCCACCGGCGGTGCATCATCCTCAGGCAGTGGAGTGCCAATGCGCGGTACGGCCCGCATCAGCAGGCGGGTATAGGGGTGGGCCGGAGAGTTCAGCACCACCGCCGTTGCCCCGGTTTCCACGATTTTGCCCAGATACATTACCGCAATACGGTCGCTGATGTGCTCCACCACGGCAATATCATGGGTGATGAAGAGATAGGAGAGGTTGTGCCGCACTCTCAGCTCCTCCAACAGATTCAGCACCTGCGCACGCACAGAGAGGTCGAGGGCACTGACCGCCTCATCGCATATTAATAGTTTCGGGCTGAGCGAAAGGGCGCGGGCAATACTGATTCGCTGGCGTTGCCCGCCGGAAAACTCATGCGGATAGCGGTTGAGCACATCCGGCGACATGCCAACATCATCCAGCAGCTTGGCGGCATCTGTCTGACGTTGTTCACGGGTGGTAAGGCCATAGGCCAGCATCGCCTCTGTGACCAGCTCCAGCACCGTGTGACGCGGATTCAGCGAGGCGTGCGGATTCTGGAAGACAACCTGAGTCGAACGCCGGAATGCTTTCAATTGGGCACCCTTCATGGTCAGCACATCTTCGCCGTTCATCAGGATCGAACCTGCCCGCGGTTTTTCCAGGCGCAGGATAGTTCGCGCCAGTGTTGATTTGCCGCAGCCGGACTCTCCCACCACTCCCAAGGTCTCGCCATCATAAATGTCCAGTGAAACATCATCCACTGCGCGCACATAACCAACAGTGCGGGCAAAAACGCCCTTTTTAACAGGAAACCAAGTTTTTAGATTACGTATGCGCAGGAGCGGTTCAGAATTCATGTTGTTCTTTTATCAAATAAGGCATTCGAGCGCAAGTGCGGACTTTGATTGCGCTGCAATAAATGAAGCGCACCCAAGGTTCAGAGAGCAGAGCACTGGACATAGACGTGAAAAGCATAAACGAAGAAGGTGGATAATCCCTGTCCTTATCTCTTTCGACCAACCACAGGCAGCCGTTGTTTGATTAGGATTGTTCGTATTACTGGCCCAACGGGCCGGATTCACCATAGCCCAGGACAACGTCCTGGGTATCCGGGCCCAGCATTAACGTGTCCTGAAAGGGCACCTCAACCACGATTTTGAGGTGACCTTTCAGGCCACAAATTTAACTTCTTACCTCCCGGGGCTTCGCTTTGCTTGCCCCGGGCTAAGGTGAATACACCCCTTCGGGGTTCTCCTGATTACTTGCACAACTACAGCAGTCAGCGAACACAGGCTTTTTTTTGCAGATAACAGCTTGATAAGCAACAACATACAGAGGCTAAGCGTCGAAGCCATTCTTTGCCGCCGGAGTCACGGCCCACGCCCTGCAGTTTCGGCCTGCCAGTGGATCGGCTGGCGCGCACCTGCTAGGTGCGGAGCAAGGAAGTCAGTCGCTATGCGGCTGACCACGCTGCGTGGCTGATCATTCGCGTGCCGCCCGCGGTCGCCCGCATAGCGAACGACCTCAAGCTACCAGCTTGAATGAAAATGTTTTCTGCAAGCAGGATGCTTGCACTACTCCATGATCACTTTTACAGTAACGTCTCAATAATCCGTCCTGGAGCAGCCTAAAGGCTGGACAACAAACTTTATGCAGCGTTTGTTGTTCACGCTTGCCTGGCACGTCGTAAAAGCGAAGCTCGAAGCGTCCGGGCGTAGCTATTGCGAAGCCTGAAGCCGGAGGCGTACTCGGTGTTCACTGGTCGGCTATTGAGAAGTTAGCTTCGTTTCAACCGCGTGAATTTGCGCAGCGGAGATTGCGCCCTCGCGCAGAATGGTCAGGGTGTTGTTTCTGCCAATCTGAACCACTGTGCTGGCAACGCCGCCGGGGGAGGGGCCGTCGTCAATGAGCAGGTCAGCTTCAAGCCCAACCTCCTTCAGTGCCTCGGCCGCGCTCCTGGCTGGCATGGCACCGCTTAAGTTGGCGCTGGTAACCCTAAGGGTGCCGCCGCAGGCTTTGATCAAGGTGCAGGTTTGCGGGTGGTCAGGAACTCGAAAACCTTCAAAAACCGCGCCGCAGGGCAGCACTAAGGTCAACGCTCCGGGCCAGAAAGCGTCCATCAGCGCTTGCGCCAGCGGGGGGGCCTCGGCGCCGAATGTTATGACCGAATGCTTGTCCGCGGCCAGTAGCGCAATCGGCTTGCCGTTCGCGCGTCCTTTAATAGTGCGGATGCGGTTGACCGCGGCACTCTTTTCCGGATGGGCCGCAATGCCGTACACCGTGTCGGTGGGGATGATCACCACCCCACCCGCGTGAAGGATGGCAGCGGCGGTTTTGAGGGTCTCTTGTGTGAATTTTTGTGTGGTCATGGTGGGTGTTTAGGGTTCAGAGTATTTTGTATTGCTTGCCTATGTGATTCGGTTGGCGCGCACCTTGCAGCTTGCGCAGCACTGTAGCCGCGGGCCGTGACCGCGGGGTGGCGCGTTTATGGCTAACCGTTAAGTACTTCGGTTTGCGCAGCACAATGCTTTCGTTCGGGCGGCGCGGTAACGGCCCGCGCCCTACTGTTTCTGACTGAGTGTCACCCGGCTATAGCTTCGATTTTGCTTGTAATACATTGCACTTACGCATAACTAAAATCACCAATCCTTGTCCAGGGAGGCTGCGCCTCCGGGTGACGATAGCGGCGGCGGCGAAGCTGGTGGACATGCGGGGAGTCGTCAACCAGCATCGTCGCACATCATCGTCAGCGCGATGCCGCTCATAGAGCGGCTACTACACCAAATGGCAAGGCTTGCATGACGGCTTGCATTTTAAAGTGCACCGCATGTGTAGTAGTCGCTCTATGAGCGACAATGTGTAGTAGTCGCTCTATGAGCGACACCGAACAACAGTCTTTGCGCATATAATTTGCTCTCTTGTTCGAGTTACCCCATTGTTTTTTCAGAGCGCGCTGCGTGGTGGGCTTGCCTGTAAATTGAAATAGGTTAAGGTGTTTTCTATGCGTTTCCTCTCTTTGTCACGAGCTTTTCGTCCATTTGTCTTCGACAAAGTTCTCCTGTAACTAGCTATTCTCTCTTCATGCCCTGTACTCTATGCCTTGTGCTCTATACCCTATACCCCACAAGCTGAAACTCTAGCGTTTCAGCTTCAGCACCTCGACCTCGCCTTGACGCGCGTAGTCGATCGACTCGGCCAGGATGCGGGCTGCTTCTTGCGCGGCGTGGAAGCCCATGGAGTTCTCAGCTGCGATATAGTCCAGCCGCCACTGCGCCTTGCGCTGCAGTTCGAGCGCGGGGGTCAGTTGTTCGGGGGTGGCACCACGCTGCTTGGCGGCTGCGACCCCGTCCAGCAGGTCCATCAGAGCCGCGCCGGCGCGTTGCAGGAGGTTGAAGTTTCGCTCCTGAATCGAGTCAACTCGAGCCAGAATCTCCGCTTCAGAGGCGCGGTGGCAGGTCTGGCAGGCGCGGTTGACGTTTAGCAGCGGGCTGCGCACCCAGTGATCAGAGACCTTGGACGCACCTTCGCGCATGTAGGGCATGTGGCAGTCAGCGCAGGCAACGCCGTTGCGCGCGTGGATGCCTTGGCTCCAGAGTTCAAACTCCGGATGCTGGGCTTTCAGGATTTCAGCGCCGGATTCTGCGTGAGCGTAATCAAAAAATCTTTTGCCATTCGGCAGTTTGGTCTCGTTCCAGTGTTTTTCGAGGTCATCCATGCGCAGCCCATTGCCCCACGGGTAGGTGAGGGGCATGGCATCGCCACAGTAGTACTCCACGTGGCACTGACCGCAGGCAAAGGAGCGCATCTCAGTGCGGCTGGCATCGTCGTTCGGGTTGTAGGGTGTTTTGCGGTCGCCGGTGCGCCAACGCGCGATCGAGGGAATGGCTGGAACCTCGACATCCGAGGCCGCCAGTTTTTGGATGCCGACGATAAAGGCGGGGCGGGTGACTCGTAAACTCATGGTTTTGGGGTCATGGCAGTCAACGCAGGAGACTGGGTGGTAGTGGCCCATGTCGCGCACCATCTTGTTCAGCTCCTGGTAGGGCATACTGTGGGTTAGATTCATGCCGGCCAGCGCGTCGCCGTTCCCGAGTTTGCGGTAGACCGGCATAATGGAAGCGTGGCAGTGCAGACAGGAGCCGGATTGCGGCTTGGAATGGCGTTTGGTGGCCTCCTGATCTTCGAGCATGTAGGCGTGGCCGCGGCGGTCGCGGTAGTCGATGGAGAAAGCATAGCCGAGAAACATGCGTTTGAGCCAGGGGTCGCGTTCAATCTTCTCCTCGGGCATGGCTTCGCTGCCGCCATGGCCGCCAAAGCGGGTGCGGGTGGAGAGGGCGGTGCGTTTATACGAGTCATACTGGCGTGGCCAGTTTTGCGCCCAGTGGGCTGGGTCGGTGTCATCTTCGCCCACCTCGACTAAGCGCACATAGGGGTTGCGCGCCTCGCTTTTGCGCTCCGCGATATTGAGTAACAGAGCTGTCACCCCGATGGCGGCGACGGCTACAAAAACGGTGGTGCCGATGAATAAGCCGGCACTGACGAATTTTTTATTTGAATTGCTCATATTTTTTCCTCTCTTGGACCTCTCCGCGATCCGCCGGGCCAATTCCGGTCGGCAGCTCGCCGTGGCCGACAACGGCATGACAGTGAACGCAACTCACCGCGTCCGGGTTTTTGATACTCGGTCTCATCATTTCAAACACCAGATCCTGGTGGCATTCAACGCAATTCCGCTGGAGAATTCCGCTGTTCTTGCGTTTAATCATAATGGGTTCTTGAAAATTCTGCGTTGTGAAGGCCAGCGAGTGATGATAGCCATTTTCAGCCTTGGCGATATATTTGGGAATAAAGGTGTGAGGCAGATGACAGTCAACGCAGGTCGCCACATTGTGGTGACTTGACTTCTGCCAGGAGTCGTATTGCGGGGTCATGATATGGCAGTTGACGCAGGCTTTAGGGTCAGCGCTCAAATAGGACAAACCTTCGGCGTATTTGAATGTAAAAGCCCCAATGCCAGCCAGCAACCCTAGCAGTGAGGCTAAAATAAAACTATTCCTGTTCAGCGGCATAAAAAACCTTAAAATAATATGACGTGAGCATAACAAAATATTTCCTGGGATTCACACCTATTTTTCAAGCAGCACGCGACTGATTTGCCCCTGAATGACGGTCGCGGAGAGATGCCGCCTGTAAACTGCAGCGGCTTCGGCCCCGCGCGACTGGAGAGCTTTCGGCTCTTCAGCCCACTCTTTAACCGCCTGTGCCAGTGCCGTAGGCGAGCCAGGTTCAACAAACTGGAGGGCGGGCGAATTGCGCAGCGCAATCGGGTAGGCTTCGGAGGCGCGTGTGATCACAGGGCGACCTGCGGCCAGTGCCTGAAAAATCTTATTGGGCATCACGCGCCCGGCCTTGGCTGTGGTTCCGAAAACTCCGAGCAGAATATCAGCCTGGTGGATGCGGCGCGGCAGCTCGCTGTAAGGCAGGTATGATTCAAAGCAGAGATTTGTCAAACCCTGAGCGTTCTTTTCACACTCAGCCCGGGCAGGGCCGTTGCCGAGCATGTGCCAGCGCACGGGCGGCCCGCTGTAACAGCGCGCCGCCTCAATAATAGTCTGCGCCCCGTGCAGAGGGATGTAGCTGCCATAGAAGAGCACATTGATCGGATCAGAGGGCGTGGTTTTGATCTGCGGCTGAAAGAGGTTCTCCTCCGCGCCGACGTAGATTACGGAGATCCTGTTTGCATCTACCCCCAGATGTTCCTGGAAAAATTGCGCGTGGCAGGGGGTGTCGGCAATTACATGATCAGCCATGCTGAATATATGCTGCTCCCAGCGCAGCAGCCGAATGGCTGCGCGGCTGCCCCGCTTCAGTTTAAAACGTTCGAAGAGCTGTTTGTCGTAAGCGCTGATCAGGGGGTCGAAGATCAGCGGCAGCCCCTGACGGTCGCACCAGCGCCGCGCTGCGGCGACATCACGCTGACGGAAACAGGGCAGCCACACTGCGTTTGGTCGGGGCAGGCGGCGGAGCGCGGCCTCAAGATCAGCATAGCGAGAAAAAACCGGATGGAAATCCGTAATCTCAATCTTGAGCGCGCGCATCTGTTCGCGCAGCACTCCGTTGCGTGAGTACAGGGGATCAAAGCGTCCCCACCATAAAAGCCTAGTGGTCATTGGAAGGCCTTCTTGTTTTGCGAAAACCATTTTTTAATGATTTGCAACCGTTGGGTTGGTTCACGGGCCAGTTCAGTTTTGTTTTTATCCTCTGTGTGTTCCAGGCTCCAGCACTGAGCCTCACGGTAGGCGTGGTAGCTCCAGTCCCAGCCATATTCCTCAAAGATTTCAATCACATCGCTCAGGTAGCGTTCCGCGCCAGGCGCCCAGCGGGCTGCGCTGAATTCGCCGAGATAGATATGCTGGTTATAGGCCAGTTGAAAGTCGCGCACAGGCTTCAGGTACTCCCGCAGGGTCGCCTGATTTTCCTCCCGGCCTTTGATCACCCCAGGGTAGCGGAGATCAAAGGGATTCCCGGATATGCCCTGATGTGTGAAACGACCGGGCTCATACATGTGGGCCTGGTAGATGATGTTTGGCAGCTCTACCGGGCGCACGTAGTTGAAGCCCTCGGGTGAATCCCACATAAACACCTCGAAAATAATGGGCTTGTCCGGTTCAATCGCGCGGATAGCGCGCGCAGCGGCAGTTTGCAACTCCCAGAAATCAGCCATGCCCTCCGGGATGAGGCGCGAGTTCACTGGTTCATTGACCAGGTCATAGGCCCAAATCACAGGGTTGCCCTTGCATCGGCGGGCGATTTTCTCCCACACCTCGATGAACGCAGCGGCATAAACCGGCTCGTAGAACATTGCCATGGAGCGGTCTGTATAGCGACCGCCAGGCAGGGCGTGCAGGTCAAGCGCGACATACACCCCGTATTTTCGGCAGAGCGGCAGGACGCGTTCAAGCAGATCAAGCTGCGAGTCGATCCAAAGGTTGTACTCTGCCAGGTCGCGGTTATCATTGGAGGCGTGCCAGTTGCGGTTGATCTGGAAGCGCAGGAGATTTCCGCCCCAGTCCTGTGCAAAGGTGCGGATGTCCTCCTCCTCCAGCTTAGAGCCGGTCATGGCGCCGCGCAGGCGCGGTAGAGGGTGGCCTTTGAATGCCTTCTGCGTAAAGCTCCCTGGGGGTGGGCGCTGGATCCGCTGGCGTTTGGTTACAACCATTCGGATATCATCAAAACAAACAGTGCCTGTGCTGTCCTGCAACCCCAGGTTCAAAGTCGCAGCGCTGATATCCTCTGGCAAGATGGTGGTGAAGCTGATGGTTTTCCAATCAAAAGAGCCGCTGTCAATGTTGGCCCCTGGCCACTCCTTGCCCTTGGATTCGGTTTCAAAGTGCAGCATCAGCTTGACACCGTTCCATCTTTGATCTGGCTCTGAAACCTCGTCGGCTTTGACGCGGGCGCTCACAGCGATCATCTTTCCTCCATACGGCGCGAGATCGAGCTGTATTGACGAAGTGTTGTTAGCTTGACGGCTGGTGGCGCTAACCTTCAGAAAGGTCTCGTCATCTTGGTGTTGAAAGCTCGCAGATGGACAGAGAGTGAAGAGCTTGCGCTCGGATGCACTTTCGAAATCGCACTCAAAAAAAGTTGTGGCCCCGGGAGTTGCACCTGCGACAGCGATAGCAGTACGCATCAGGATGGCAATTGAAAGGGCTCTTGCTGTATTCATTTCCCAATTATTACACAGAGACGTGAAGATTTCAATGAGTACTTGCCGAAAACTGGGCGTTGTTTTTCTTTGTCTCGAACCTTGTCTCGAACCTCGTCTCGAACCTCGTTTTTTTCAGCTACTTGGCCGAGTTATCCTAGCGTTTTTTCGCACCCGCGCCCCGCGGCGGGCTTGCCTGTAAATTTAACCATCGGTCTAGTTACCCTAGCGTTTTTTCGCGGCTCAGCCGCGCGGCGGGCTTGCCTATAACTCGGCCATTTTATCACAGTTTCGTGTCTGTAACTCGGGGTCGGAATCGGAATCGGTATCGAAAAGCGCATAAAATCGATACCGATTCCGATACCGACCCCGACTCCGACTCCGATGCAGCCGACCGTCAAGTTACCTCGTCGTTTTTTCGCAGTGCACTGCGCGGTCGGCTTGCCTATAACTTCGACTTTTTTAGTTATATGTCGCTAGTTGCGCATAAACAAGAATCACCGTTTTTTGATAAGGATTACGATTAGGATTGTGATTAGGAGGGAGAAACATCCTAATCACAATCTTAATCACAATCATTATCTAAATCGGCTGCGCCTTTGGTTGACGATAGCGGCGACGATGCTGGTGGACGATTTTTAAGAGCGTGGGCTTTTATCGTCAGCCGCTATCGTCGCACATCATCGTCAACCGCAGGCGCAGCCGAGCTCTAGTAGGTCCGGTTTCTAACCGGACAGTCCGATTGAAAATCGGACCTACGTTGCTCCCGCACCAACGCGCACTTGCGCCTGCCGCGCGACTTGCAAGCTTCAATAAAGTGGAAACGTGTAGGGTGGGCGGAACTTGCCCGGCGTAGTTCCGCCATGCCACGGCGTAGCCTCGCTAGCGGGCGAAGCCGGGTTGCGGGACGAAGACGGATGAGCCAAGCAAAGATCATGAAAGCCCATGGTGCGCCTTTGGCGAATAAACACCTGACACTCGCTCATTGCTTCATCCTCCTTCGCCAAGGCTACGGCGGACTTGTCTGCAACTTGGCATGGCTGTTTTAAAGCTAAAACAGCTATTTACGGCCAGGTGCATACTGTGGTATGCTGTAGCTATGACATTTGAGAAGGAGTGTTTTTATCTGGTTTTCCAGCTCTCAGCAGCTAAAAAACAGGTGGAGGCATGATAGACAATCACACTATTTTCGGAGCTGATTATGCCCAAGTTTGCGTATATTGCTAAAGATTCGACAGGTAAAGAGAGCCGCGGCACGGTGGAAGCCGCGACCCAGGCGCAGGCCGTCGCGGTTGTCCGTGGCATGGGTTTGTTCCCAACCGCGATCGGCGAGGCCGGTGGCGGAGGTGGCTCGGCGGCCAAGAAAGCAGCGCCCAGGGCAGCCACCGGCGGTGCCAAAAGAAAGAGTTCGAGCAAGACCAAAATTGAGATTAAAATGCCGAAATTTCTGCGGCCGCGGGTGAAGCAAAAAGACCTTACGGTTCTGACCCGGCAGCTCGCCACGCTGGTGGATGCGGGTCTGCCTTTGCTGCGTGGACTGAACGTGCTTAAACGCCAGACCGCTCATCCCACCCTGCGCGACGCATTGAGCGGCATGGGCGAGGCAGTGGAGAGCGGCAGCACCTTTTCCGAGTCGCTGGCCAACTACCCCAGGATCTTCGACAATCTCTATGTCAACATGGTGCGCGCCGGTGAGGCTGGCGGTGTGCTGGAGGTGGTACTCAACCGTCTCGCCGAGTTCGCGGAAAAAGCGGAGAAGATTAAGAACAAGGTCAAGGGCGCCATGGTTTATCCAATCGTGGTTCTGATTGCCGCAGTGGGTATCACCGGGTTTCTGCTGGTTGCGGTGATTCCTAAGTTCAGTGACATTTTTAATGACCTGCTGGCTGGCCAGCCGCTGCCGGCGATTACTCAGTTTGTGATGGATGCCAGTAATCTGGTGGTGGCCAACTGGCTGCTCGTAGTGATTGGTGTTGCGGTTTTTATCGCGTTGTTTAAAGTCTTCGCCAAAACAAAAAACGGCTCTTATATTCTCGATGTCGCCAAAATCAATATGCCGCTTTTCGGCGGGTTGATCAGAAAAACCGCGATTTCCCGCATGACCCGCACCCTGGGCACCCTGCTCTCTTCAGGTGTTCCTGTGTTACAGGCACTGACGATTGTGCGCGACACCACCGGCAACGCGGTGATCTCCCGCGCGATTCAGTCGGTGCATGACAGCGTTAAAGAGGGCGAGAGCATGACCACGCCGCTCTCAACCTGTAATGTGTTCCCCCCCATGGTGATCTCGATGGTGGAGGTGGGCGAGGAGACTGGCGCGCTGCCCGACATGCTGGGACGTATTGCTGAAACCTATGATGATGAGGTGGATAATGCTGTTGCGGGGCTGACATCTGTGATTGAGCCGCTGATGATCATTGTGCTGGCAGTGGTGGTCGGAACGATTGTGATCGCGATGTTCATGCCCATGATTCAGATTATCAACACACTCGGATCATCCAACTAAAACTAAAGCAGCTAGCCGTGGCAACCAAATGAGCCTGAGCGATGTGCGGACGGCCTTAGCGCTCACTGAAAAGGTTATGGTAAGAAGCCCGCTGCTTTAGTAACAAACGCTGCGCGTCTGGGGAAACGAAGTTTTCGGTACAGGCTTTCCTTGTCCGTCGTAGCTGCGAAGCGCGAAGACGGAAGGCTGCTCCAAGGCGGGTTACAAAGACGTTATCGTGGAAGTGGTAATGAAGTAGTGCAAGCATCCTGCTTGCTTGCTGGAGAATATTTATGAGTGCGGAGTTTAAGAAATTTAGAAACAGACGCGCCTTCACCCTGCTGGAGCTGATGGTGGTGCTGGTGATTATCGGCATATTGATTGCCTCAGTTTTCAAGCTGTTCAGCGCGGTCTCCGAAAACTCCAGCAAAGCCAAGACCAAGGCGCGCATGGAGCGGTTGCAGAATGCGATCTCAGGGTTTTACTCTTCGTACGGCACCTATCCGCCAGTGCCGGAGCATTTAAGCCCGGACCCCATGAATGTCACGAGTGACCGCGGGAAGAAAAGTGAAAATAAAAATCTTTGGAATAGTGGTGATAAAGCGAAAGCTGCGGAACTGGCTGCGCGTAGCCAGCCAGTCTCCTTTGAGTACCCTACTCCTATAAGCTATAACGATGCCATCGGCAAAGTGTTCGGTAGTCAGCAAATTAGATCGGCGAATGAAGTTTTCGTTAATCCAGATACTGAGTCGGCGACTAAGTGGGAAGATGTGAAGATGTTCAAGTTCGGCTTAATGTCTTTTCTGCTGCCCCGCGTGGAGCTGGTAGGGCTTCCCCGTGAAAAGACAGGTTTCAACAATGATCAGCCGCGCCCGGAGTTTTATGAAAGTAAACAGTGGAAGCATCATAACACGACCTCGCGTATCGGTAGCAGCGACAAGGGGAAATTACTTAAAGCGCTCAGAAACCAGCGTGAGCTGGAGATGCGGGAGTGCGCCAAGTGGATCCCTAACCTTGAGGGCATTATGAGCGGTAATGCGCCTACCATTATGAACACGGTGCTCGCTGGCGGCGGAGAGATGGCTGACTCCGTGGGCGGTTCTAGTCAATTCAGGGGCGTTTACGATAAAGACGGACAAAACGCTATTCTTTTCTGCACCACGGTTGTTGATGGCTGGGGCAGGGACTTTTTCTACTACTCGGCTCCACCCTACCAGAGCTACCGCATCTGGTCAGCGGGCGCGGATGGAAAAACGTTCCCCCCCTGGATTCCATTTGAATCGCTCCGCTCCGAGCTTAGTCCAAAGGAACTAAAAGAGGTCTCTGAGTGGATCAAGGATGATATTGTCGGCTTTGACCGTTAGGGAGGTGGCTAGTGGCTAGTGGCTAGTGGCTAGTGGCTAGTGGCTAGTGGCTAGTGGCCATCGGGGTCGGAGTCGGAATCGGTATCGAAGGGCAAGTGGCCATCGGTATCGGAGTCGGTATCGGAATCGGTATCGAAGGCGAGTGGGAAGTTGAACGATATGAGAAAATTTGAAAATAGCGGGCGCAACGCCTTTACTCTGGTGGAGCTGCTGGTGGTGATCGGCATTATCGGGCTGATCTCCGCGGCCATGATGACCTCTGTCGGGCGTCTGAAAAACAGCGCCAGGCGCGCCAAAGCGCAGGGTGCGGTGAGCGATGCCTATACAGCCTTGAACCTCTACCTGCAGAAGGAGCGCCAGTGGCATCAGCATATGAAAGACGCGGCGGAAAATGAAAAGGGGATGGATGAGAAGGTCTGTCAGGTGCTGGCGAAAAATCATCTGCTGGACGTTAAAGTTGATCTCGACGACGACGGCAACCCCGACCTCAAAAGCACCAGCCTTGATCGCTTTGGCTTTCTTGATGAGTGGGGGCGCGATGCTCTGCGGCGTAACCCCTCAATCAGCAGTTCCGCTCAGGTTGGATTTGACGGAGTGAAGATTGAGGATCGCAGGATTCAGTTCCGGCTGGATCTCGATAATGACGGCTATGTGGATGCCAACGAGGGTTCGCCTAAAGGGCTGACTATTCGCTCTAGTGTCGTTGTCTGGTCACGCGGCCCTGATGGACAGGATGATTTTAATAGCAAAAACCCCAAAGCTAAGAACCGCTACCCCTACGATGATCTGATCAGCTGGAACCACCGTCAGGTGATGTCTGAGCAGTAGGGGTGGGAAGTGATCAGTGGCTAGTGGCCAGTGGCCATCGGGTCGGAGTCGGTATCGGGATCGGTATCGAAGACAAGTGGCCAGTGGTAAGCGATGAGGTCCGCGCAGGGCGCGGGAGCAACGTAGGTCCGATTTCCAATCGGACATGTCCCGATGTAATCGGGAGCTGCTGAAGTTCGGCTTTGCCACAAATAGTGAGCGTGGAATGCGGACAAAGAGGTAAGGGCGTTAGCGCGTTTGCTGTAGTAGTCGCTCTATGAGCGGCATATGTCGCTCATAGAGCGACTACTACACCAAACCCCCGATAAACGTTCAATAGACAACTTTTTGGTAAGAATGAGCAACCAAAGGAAGTATATGAATAGAAAAAACGCTAAAAAAGGCTTCACCATTGTGGAGATGCTGGTGGTGGTGGCGGTGATGGCGATAATTGCCACCCTGGCGACTGGTGCTGTGATGAAGTCGATGCGCACCATGCGTGATAAAAGGGCCGACGCAATGGTCAGCGGCCTGCAGATGGCGCTCAACAACTACCGGGCGCAGCAGAATAAGTGGCCGTTTGATCACGCCAAAGACATGAAAAAAGTCGGTAATTCACAGACGCTTTACAGGGCCGAAGGTGAAAATAACGCGGCTGTCTTTACGGAAATGTTCAAGTCCACGGGCAGCTCTAAAAGTAGCTACATCGACCCTTCGGCGATGCTAACCCGAGTCAATGGCGCCCGGATGTCGGTCAAGAAGGCATTGGAGCAGGGCAAGACCGATCTGCCGCTTGGCTATCCGGCCCCGGAAAATACCAGTGAGTTCAAGTTTTTCACAGTGGAGTACAATTTGGAAACCGACTCAGTCAAGGTCAAGCGATGATCCACAGGGGAGTTAGACAGAGTATGAGTGTGAGAAAAAAAACAGAATATGGCTTTTCATTGCTGGAGTTGCTGGCAGTACTGTCGATCATGGGGCTGCTGACCACCCTGGCGGTCACCAGCTATTTCGGGGCGGCCCGCGGCATGGCGCGGCGTGGCGCGGTCAAGCATCTGGTGAATACCATAACGCTGGCCCGGCAGCGCGCCTGCATGGACAACGCGCGCGTCAGCGTGGTGCTTTACAACGAGGTCAGCGGCATTGTCGATGCCGATCTCGGCGGCTCCGAGATGGCGGTGATCCCATCCTATGTTCTCTGCAAAGAGGTCGGCAAGATCTCGTTTGTGAGCGGCGGCCGCCTAGTCGACGAATTTAACGCGCTGGACACCATTTTCAGCACCAATAACTTAAGCACAGATTATAAAGGCGGCTTCCGTCTGTACAATCTGAGCAACATTGAAGAGGGCGGTTTCTCCTTTGTTAAGCCATGGGTGGTCAGATCAAAGGGCATTATTAAAGGGCAGTCAGCTTATGAACCTCGTACAGGGCCTAACGGGGATGATATCAACGCCTGGTGTTTTGAAATTAACACGACCTTCGCAAATCAAAAGGGTAAGTGGCGTGTCGGTGATTCGTACGGGGTTGAAGCCGCGCCGATTCAAACCCTGCCGAAATTATTTGAGTTTGACAAGCTTAAAGATGATACGGAAAAGATTCAGGTGCTTACCTTCCTCCCGGATGGCCGTGCGCTTAAAGGAGATACAATCAAAATCACTGAAACCTCGCCTCCATTTAAAAGCACATCCATTACCATCTCAGAAAAGGGCCAAGTTACCTATAGCAACAAGTGGTGATTATATGAAATTTTGGAAAAAAAGAGAGCAACGGGCTGGCTTCTCCCTGATGGAGGTCAACATGGCGGTCTTTGTCATGTCAGTGGGCATTCTCAGCATGGTGGTGCTCTATCCACTTGGCCTGCGTGAGAGTACTCAGGGCCAGGCTGATTTAAAGCAGAGCATGCTGGCGGATTACGTGCTCAACCAGGCCGTGGCCGTTGCTTCGCAGACAAATATTACCTGGAATCAATGGCTCGCTATTCCCAAGGCCAGCTCTGACTTTGTCAGTGGCAACCCAGGCAACCAGTGGCCAAGTTTTATGGGGGGCCAAATTAAAGAGACCGCCTGGTCTGATGTGCCCAAGCTTGGCGAACGCTACCGGGTAGCCTGTGTGATTGTGCCTGGCTTTTCCGGTCGGCTGATGGGCATTATGGTGCAGTCAACCGAGTTGAAAAACCTGAATAATTATAACCAGTACTCCAACAACCCGATCTACTATGCTGAGGCGATGTTCCAGGGCACAGTCACGCCGTAACAGCGCGGCTGTTGCGCATCAACACTTGAGGGCGAAGGGCGACAATGAACTATAGAACCAATAGAAAAGCGGG
>Ga0265294_10000578_pt1 | contig 48957 bp, 48 predicted proteins | sample MunlanPumphouse3_FD_192504 | JGI IMG/M metagenome (GOLD analysis project Ga0265294, IMG submission 192504) | Groundwater microbial communities from a municipal landfill in Southern Ontario, Canada - Pumphouse #3 | ecosystem: Environmental > Aquatic > Deep subsurface > Groundwater | place...
CCTGTGGTATTGATAGTATGTCACTCAATCCTGATACAGTAATTAAAACCACCTTAGCTTTGGGTAAATTTAAACCAAGGAAAAAATAATTGACACTAGATTTTCTCACTATAAAAACGGCCACCCCCTAGCGGTGACCGTTTTTTGATTGACAAAAATGAAATAATGTGATATGATACAGATATTAGATAGCTCTTGAACAAAAAAATAAAAGTTCCCGGGAGGAATAATGACAAGTATAAAAATAATACTTTTGGCGATAGTGGTGATAATTATATTTTCATCAATAATGATCGCAATGTCACCCAAGAAAACATTGGTGATTAACGGTATTGATAATATCGTCTACACCGGGATCATCAATGATCTTTATACAAGTCCAAACCCCGACAGCTTGGCCCAATCAAATCCCGACCGACTCAGCTGGGCAATGGACTATATTGATGGTTTCGATAATATCAATCTTATCGGTAATCCATCAGCCAAAACGGCTGTATTCTTTTATAAAATTTCGAAAGAAATGGGCAAAAAATTCTTTATAAACAATGAAGAACTAATGCCCGGTTCTCCAAACTGCTCTTTTTAACATTTTAGCCAACCCCAACCGGTTGGCTTCTTTTTTTACCTAAAAACCTTTATACTATCTTTATTAATATATTTTATGTACTGGTTTAACACTCCACCTTCATCAACTATTTTTACTCTTGGACCGATTAATTTCTATTGGTATGGTTTAATTATGGTTATAGCCATGTTCTCGGCCGGATTATTAACTTGGAAATTGGCCCAAAAATACCATTGGCCGCTTAATAATTTACTAGATCTAGGTTTTAATATAATTATTAGCGGCTTAATCGGCGCTCGTCTTTACCATATTCTTATCCACTGGTCCGACTACTCTGGCCAACTTCTAAATATTTTTAAAGTTTGGCAGGGTGGCTTAGCTATTCACGGTGGCTTAATTAGTGGCCTATTAGCCCTCTGGCTGACTTGTCGACAGCGACACTGGTCTTTCTGGCAATTAGCTAGTTGGCTGGTTCCTGGTGTAGCTCTAGGTCAAGCTATTGGTCGTTGGGGTAATTTTTTTAATCAAGAGCTTTTTGGCCAACCTAGCCCTCTACCCTGGGCTATCCCAATTGATATCTGGCAACGACCGATTGATAATTTAACCATTAGTCATTATCAACCATTGTTTTTTTATGAATCAATTGCCTGTCTATTTTTAGCTATTTTACTTTATCAATTAAATCGCTACCGAATTTCTACCATTAAAATTGTTGGTGTCTATTTACTCGGCTATGGAACTATTCGCTTAATCATGGAATTTTTCCGCCAAGATTTAACCTGGCAATTTCTAGGCTGGCGCTGGCCACAATGGTTTAGCCTGCTGTTAATTATATTTGGCTCCATCTTAATAGCTGGCTGGTCCAAATTAGTCCGTCTTGCCAAAAAACCATCATCGTGATACATTAATAATCGCTCTCATACTCCGAATTTATTTCGGTTAATTCAAATTATGCCTAATTTAAAATCAGCCAAAAAAGAATTACGTAAAGGCAAAGGTCGCACTGCTCGTAACGAGGAAGTGCGTCAAGAAATTAAAAAAATGGTCAAAGGCAGCCGCCGAGCCATTGATGCCAAAACGACTGAAGCACTAGATTTGGTTAAAAAAACCATTAAAACTCTAGACAAGGCCGTTAAAAAAGGCGTCATCAAAAAAAATACGGCTAGTCGTAAGAAGTCAAGGCTACAAAAACGGCTCAATACCGGTCAGCCTATTACTAAGACCACTAAAGCTAAAAAATAATTCTTTTAAGGCTAGAACTTAAAGAAAACACCGTCTTGAAGGCGGTGTTTTCTTTTTATATCAAAGAACTGGTTAATTATTTGAGAACCTCAATCGTTGCTACCTTAATACCAAATTGTTTGGCATCTTTATATTCTTTCATCCAAACATCAACACGACTCTGATGACGACGATTCATCCGATCACGAACTATAAATACTCGATCACCAAATAAATCAGGAATTCTAATTTTAGTACCCATTGGTAAAAAATTAGCCGCCACTGTGTCTTCAATTCCATGTTCACAAACATTAAAACCATTAGCCGTAATACAAGGGGTGTCATCACATTGGGCCACGTCAGAATTATAAGCAGTTATAACGTGCTGACTACTTCTAATTAATCGTCCACTAAACTCATCAGTTCGTCGAATAATTTCTTCAACCACTATTTCACTGGCCGGCATTCTTAATGACCATCGCTCACCGGCTAAATCACGCGGCTGAATATCATTAACATCTAAGCTAAAGGATAATGAATCAGCTGGTCCATTTGGTTCATTGTTTTGACTGGCTAAAATCGGTATTGGAAAAAATAAAAACTCAAAAACTACGATCGTTACCAATAAGCGGCTAATTTGTCTGACTTGTTTTTTGTTGAGCAGGCGGATCGTGTACCGCGAATAATCCATAAAATATAACTTAAACACTCTCAAGCCTAAGCTTTTATAAATTAAATAAGTAAGCATGGGTAGTTTTCGAGAGTGACCGATAATATTAGCACGGTTATAAAAAATTGTCAATACCTCTAGGGCAATATAATCACTTTTTTACTATATATAAGCTAAAAAATATCCATAAATAAAAAATGATTATTAGATTGGGGCTTGCCTTTTTTTTAATAATCACTTACTATGCTTACACACCTATTTAAAACTTTTGGTATGGGTGGCCAAAAGGCTTCGGTAAAACTATATTTTCCGGGGTTAATCATTACACTAGGTGCAAACCTAGTTATTTTTTTATGACTCAATTGAACAACAGTGAAGAATTTGCCAATCTATTAGAAAAAGACCCAGTAGTCATCCCTAAGGTTGGTGATACAATTATTGGTCGCGTAATTTCTACTTCCAAATCGGAAGTTAAACTGGATATCAACGGCGTTATGACCGGAATTATTCGCGGTCGTGAGCTTTATTTTGACTCCAGTGATTATGCTAAATTACCAGCTGGCGAAGAAATTGAAGCCACAGTCATTGATACGGACAATGAAAATGGTGATTTAGAATTATCCTTCCGCCACGCTGGAGAACAAAAAGCCTGGCTCAGTCTACAAGAAACCTATTCCAGCAAAGCCAATATCAAGATCAAAGTTTTGGATGCTAATAAAGGTGGTCTTATTATTGCTCACTCACAAATTACTGGTTTCTTACCTGTTTCCCAATTATCCCCAGAGAATTATCCACGAGTTAGTGGTGGCGATAAAACCAAGATTTTAGAAAAATTAAAAACACTGGTTGGCACCGAATTAGAGGTCCGCGTTATGACCTTAGATGAAGATGATAAAAAATTAATCGTCAGCGAAAAAGACGCTTGGCAAGATAAACAAAAAGACATCATTTCCCGTTATAGCGTTGGCAGTGTTGTTGAAGGAGCGATCACCGCTATCACCGGTTTTGGTTTATTTATCAATTTTGATAACAATCTAGAAGGATTAATTCATATTAGTGAACTAGCTTGGCAAAGAATTGATGATATTAATGAACTTTATAAAATTGGTGACAATATTAAAGCCGAGATTATTTCTATTGATGGTTCCAAGATTTTCTTATCTGCTAAAAAATTAATCAACGATCCTTGGCAAGATGTTTCACAAAAATACAAGGTTGGACAAAAAGTAACTGGTCTGGTTTTGAAAGTTAATCCTTTTGGTTTATTTGTCGAATTAGACAATGACATTCATGGATTAGCTCATATCAGCCAATTATCTTTAGATCCTGGACAAAAAATAACCGAAGCCTATACTCCTAATAATAACGCCGAGTTTACTATTATTTCTCTAGAACCAGAAAATCATCGTCTTGGTCTAGCTAGCGCTAATAAAAAAATCAAAAAAGAAACTACTACTGAAGAAAAAGCTGTCGAACCAAAAATTAAAAAAACTAAAAAAGTTGCTGATAAATCCGAATCAACCGCAGATCAAACTCCAACAGCCAAACCTAAAAAACCGGCAGTTAAAAAAACTGTTAAAAAAGAAACTACTACTGAAGAAAAAACTGAATAAATCATCAATCTCAACAACAATAAAACCGCCCTTGGGCGGTTTTATTGTTGTCAAACCGCTAAGCTTAGGTTATACTGGAAACACTAAAACTATTTATTTTTATGAAAAATCTGTTCAAAAATTTCTTTTTAATCTTAATCATTTTTCTAAGTATCAGTTATTTATTCAGTCTTTACACCTCCAAAGGGGTCCAAATTGAAAAAATCGGCTTAGAAAAATTAATCCAACAAATTAATAATGAGGAGGTTTCATCAATTGTTGTTAGTGGTGACAATCTGGAAATTAATCTAAAAGATGACCGCCAACAATCGATGACCAAAGAACCAGGCGAAAGTCTTAGCCAATTATTGCGAAATTACCAGGTTAGCCCAGAAAAAATGGCTGCAGTTAATATTAAAATTAAGGGTAGCTCGACTGGCAGCTTTATTCTATCCACTATTTTACCATTGGTTTTACCACTGTTATTACTCGTTGGTATTTTTTATTTTATTATGCGCTCGGCTCAAGGAGCTAATAATCGAGCAATCAGTTTTGGTCAAACTACGGCCAAAGAAATAGATCGTCGCAAAAATAAAATCAGTTTTAAAAATGTTGCCGGTGTCAAAGAAGCTAAAGAAGAACTACAAGAAGTTGTCCAATTTTTAAAACAACCAAAAAAATTCACTGACTTAGGAGCTAAAATTCCTAAAGGTGTCTTATTATTAGGCAGTCCAGGAACCGGTAAAACTCTACTAGCTAGAGCTGTTGCTGGCGAAGCTAATGTTCCTTTTTTTAGTCTATCCGGCTCAGAATTTGTCGAAATGTTTGTTGGAGTTGGTGCTTCCAGAGTCAGAGATCTATTTAAAAAAGCCAAAAAAAGCGCACCTTGTATTGTCTTTATTGATGAAATAGACGCAGTTGGTCGTCGTCGTGGAGCTGGACTCGGGGGATCTCATGATGAGCGAGAACAAACCCTTAACCAGATACTAGTGGAAATGGACGGCTTTGAAATTGGTACTAATGTTATTGTTATGGCTGCTACCAATCGGCCTGATGTTTTAGATCCAGCTTTATTGCGACCAGGTCGCTTCGATCGCCAAGTAATTTTAGATGAACCAGATATCAAAGATCGCCAAGCTATTCTTAAAATACATGCTACTAATAAGCCCTTAGCTAAAGATGCCAATCTTGAATTAGTCGCCCAACGCACACCTGGTTTTAGCGGAGCTGATTTAGCTAACCTACTTAATGAAGCGGCTATTTTAGCGGCCACCAAGAATAAAAAAATTATTGAAAATAACGACCTGTTAATGAGTATCGAAAAAGTCATGCTTGGCCCAGAAAGAAGAAGTCGTCTATTAAGTAATAAAGAAAAAGAAATTACTGCCTATCACGAAGCTGGCCATGCTTTAGTTGCCCACTATCTGCCTCATGCTGATCCAATTCACAAAATATCAATCATCGCTCGTGGTCAAGCTGGCGGCTATACTTTAAAAATACCAGATCGCGACAAACACATGCAAAGTAAACAAGAGTTTATTGAAGAAATCGCGGTTTTACTAGGTGGTTATCTAACTGAACAATCTGTTTATGGCGAAGTTACTACTGGCGCTACCTCTGATTTGCGCCGAGCCACTAGACTAGCTCGAAAACTAGTCACCGACTATGGCATGAGCGAACAATTGGGCCCACGCACTTTTGGTGAAAAAGAAGAAATGATTTTCTTGGGTCGAGAAATCCATGAACAGCGTGATTATAGCGAAAAAATAGCCGAACAAATTGACCAAGAAATTAATGTCTTTATTAATCAAGGTCGTAGTTTGGCTGAACAAATTATTAATAATTATCGCACTGAATTAGATAAAATCAGTCAAGAATTAATTGCTAATGAAACCATTGAGCGAGATAAATTTGAAAAAATGGTTGGATCTAAACCGCTTGTTTAAACAAATTACCTCTCTCTTTATAATTATTAAACAGACCAAAACTAGCGCAGGCTGTTGATAATAAAACCACGTCCCCGGCCTGAGCTAATTGTTTAGCCAATTTCATCGCCATATCCATACTATTAGCTGGATAAATTTTTTCATTTAAATATCCAGCTGATAATAGACTTTGTTTTAACCGAGGGGAAGCCTGACCATCAAATAAAATGACTGCTTTAGTCTGACGACTAGCAATTACTTTGGCTAACGGTCCAAAATCATTGCCCTTGTCCGCTCCACCAGCCAATAAAATAATTGGTTGATTAAAAGAATTAAGAGCAATAGTAGTGGCAATTGGATTAGTAGCAAAGCTATCATCATAATAACGAACACCATCTTTCTCGCCAACAAACTCCAAACGATGTTCCAATCCTTGAAAATCAGCCACTGCTTGTTGGCTAATTTCTGACTTAATCTTGGCCAATTCAGCCACTGCTTGAGCGGCCGCGATGTTTTCTTGATTGTGCTCACCAACTAATTGACTAGACCAATTCAATTTATTAAACCACTTAACCTGACTAGGACAAAAGCTTGGATCAAAAATATTATTTAATTTCTCGTTAATAATCAACCAATTATCGCTAGTTTGATGTCGAAAAATTTGCTGTTTAGCCAACCAATAATCCTCAGCTGTTTGATGAAAATTAGGATTAAATGGGTCAGCTGAAGCCAGATGCTCTTCATAGATATTGGTAATAACGGCTATACTCGGACTATATTTCATGTCCTCTAGCTGAAAACTGGATAGCTCTAAAATAACCCAAGAGTGACTATCTAGTTGATCGATAAAAGCAAATGGAGCCACCCCAATATTACCACCAAGAAAAACTCGATACCCGGCTAATTTAAATATATTATAAATTAAACTACTGGTCGTTCCCTTACCTTTACTACCAGTAACTCCAACTATTCGACTAGTTGGACAAAGCGAAAAAAACAAATTCATTGGACTATTTAACTGACAACCAGCTAAAAGTGCTGCTTGAATTTGTGGACAAAAAATTGGCCAACCTGGTGAGCGCCATATTTCATCATATCCACCTAAATTACCATGCGACTGATCACCCAGTTGCCAACTAATTGACAGGGATCTAGCTAGACTAATTATCTTTTCGCGTTTATCTACCAACTGAGTCGGGTCACGTCGATCATAAATTGTTAAATCTAAACTAACTCCTTGTCTAGCGAGCCAATCAATCAGGGCTTCATTTTCTAATCCTAAACCTAGGACAGCAATTTTTTTATTAATATAATCATTCAACATATTATTATAATTCGGACCAATTAACACCAACAGTCGAATTAACTGCCAATGGAACTGCTAAATTAATAACTCCAGCCATCAATCCAGGAACTTCCTTAATAATTTCTGCAACTAATCCCTGTTCAGCTTCAATTAATATTTCATCATGAATTTGTAAAACTAATCTAGCCTGATTGGGCAAAAATCGACTAGACAGCCAATCATCCACTTTAATCATTGCCGCCTTCATAATATCGGCTGCCGTCCCCTGAATTGGCAAATTAACCGCCATCCTTTCAGCCGCTCGTTTAATTGATGGATTAAAACTAAATAAATCCGGCAAATAACGACGCCGGCCCCACATTGTTTCCGCAAAACCATTCGCCGCCGCCAGTTCAATTAATTCAGCAATATATTGATTAACTCTTGGATAAACAGCAAAATATTGATCAATAAAATCTTTAGCTGCTCCATAACTTAATCCCGTTACTTCGGCTAATCCGTATGGTCCTTGACCATATAATATCCCAAAATTTACCGCCTTAGCTGCTCTTCTTTGTTGATCATTAACTTGGTCCAAATCTATTTCATTAATTTTAGCAGCTGTTGCTAGATGAATATCTCGCCCGGCCAAAAAATCAGCAATCATCTCCTCCTCTTTAGCTAGACTAGCCATTATTCTTAATTCAATTTGCGAATAGTCAAAACTAATTAGCTGATAATTAGACTCGGCCACAAAGGCCTGTCGTAGTTTTTTGCCAATCTCAGTCCGAATCGGTATGTTTTGTAAATTGGGATTACTCGATGACAAACGACCAGTCGCAGTAATAGCTTGATGAAAACTAGCTCGAAGTCGTCCATCGCGTGGATTAACTAGCCTGGGTAATGCTAAAGCATAAGTACTTAATAATTTAGCTATTTCACGATATTCTAATAAAAGTGTAGCAATTGGATGAATTTGAGCCAGTTTTTGTAAATTAGTGGCATCAGTCGAAGGACCACTCTTGGTTTTACTTAAGCCCTTAGCACTTAATCCTAAGTGGCTAAATAAAATTTCTTGTAATTGTTTGGGCGAATTAAGATTAAATTCACGACCAGCTTGTTGATAAATATTAGCCGTTAGCCTTGTTAAACGGCTCTGCCAATCTTTAGCTAAAACAACCAGCCAATCATTATCTAATTTAATACCCGCTCGCTCCATTTTAGCTAAAACCGTTATTAACGGTAACTCAACATTATTATATATGGTTAATAATTGTTCACTGGTCAATTGTTTAACCAGATTATTATGAATATTAATTATTTTACTAGCCGCCCCAACAAAATTATCTAATTCATTCTCAACCATTGGCAAAATTAAACCAGCCTGATGACCAATCGCCGATAAATTACTCTGCCGTTCACCAGGATGCAATAAATAATTAGCCAATAACGGATCACCAATCAAACCACGGCAATTAATATTCTCGGCTAGCAAAAATTTAATGACTTCTTTGGCTTGAAAAACAATCTTTTTAATCGTGTCATTTTCTAATACACTCTTCCATTGTTGTATAACCTCACTGTCACTGATCTTATTTTGACCAAATAAACTGTCTTGAGCCTGACCACCAATTTCTAATTGATAAACCAGCTCACTACCGGCTATCATTATAGCCACTAATCGCTCATCAACAAACAACGGAGCCAACCCTAAAACTGGTTGATTCCAATTATCAGCTATTTTTTTGGACAAATCAGAATTATTAATTTTTACAAACTCTGGTTGAGCTAATTTTGATTCACTCTGTCCTTGTTCAGTTTTTATTGGTTCGCTCAACTTTTCTAATCGACCAATTAAACTATGCAGTTGCCAATTTAAAAAAGCCTGACGAGCAGTAACTAAATTGGCTATTTCAAAATGAGCCTCAGCTAATGAAAAATTAACTGGAACCTGACAATTAATTTCGGCCAATTGTTGACTCAAATCTAAACTGGCCTGGTTATCAATAATCAATTGTCGCCAACGTGGTTTGATATTAACATTTTCACCAGCAGCTAACGCGGCTTGCAGTCTGTCCAAGCTACCAAAAGTTTTTAGTAGCTCGGTTGCCGTCTTATCACCAATCCCTGGCACTCCAGCAATATTATCACTCGGATCGCCACGTAACGACTTATAATCAACCACTTGTTTTGGCTCCAAGCCAATTGATTCAATAACTCCATCCCGATCTAAAATAACGGTTTTTTGTAATCCTTGTTTTAACCAATAAACATTAACCCGATCATTAACTAATTGAAAACTATCTTTATCGCCGGTAATTATATAACTAAAAACATTGTCAGGCACTTGATTAACAACTGTACCAATAATGTCGTCAGCTTCATAGCCAACCACCTCCAAAATTGGCACACCAATTGCTGTTAACAATTCTTTAATAATTGGAATCTGACTATATAGTTCATCGGGCTGTTTGATCCGCTGAGCTTTATAATCAACCGAAAGCTTATGACGAAAAGTTGGCTCTGGTCGATCTAGGGCAACCACTAAATAATCCGGTGATAATTCATTGATCACCTTAAATAAAATACTAAAAAAACCATAGACAGCGTTGGTTGGTTGGTTATTACTAGATAATTGCTGCTGAATAGCATAAAAAGCCCGATAGATTACGGCATTGCCATCAATAACTGCTAATTTTTTATCGGTTGTAGCCATATTTACATTATAGTTGATAACTGCAGTTTTGAATAGCAAAACACCCGCTAGCGCGGGTGTTTTTTTGAAGATAATAATCTAATTATTTCAGGGCTTGACCAATAAACTCTTTCATCTGATCACTCCACTTATCTTGCCAATCATTGGGCTGATTTTCCCAAAATTTAAGCAAATAAACTCGACCAGTTTTAACCATTTTCTTTTCAAATTCTTGTTTATTTTCATCTTCTTCACTTAACTGATTCCAGGCTTCTTCATTATAAACACGAACAATTATCGGTCGAGCATAGCTAGGAAAGGCTTCATAAATATAGTCAGGATCACTGGTTGGAACAAAAAATATTATTTCACTATAATCAGCTGAATTATTTCTTTGAGTCTGATAATAAATAAACTCAGCCGGTAAGTCTAAACGAAAACCTAAATCATCATTACGATAATGATAAAGATTATCTTGACTAAGCTCATCCATATTAATCGCTGGCCGCCGACTATTAATTAGTCGCCATGACCAAAATAAACCGCCGCCAATTATCAAAATCAGGGCTATCAATAACCATTTGTGATATTTTTTATTAACCATATTCTATTTTTTAATTTTCCAAAAATTTTTTAAATCTTGACCAATTTTCCATAGCCGATAAGCCGTTGACAAAAAAGCATAAGCCATTAACAAAATCATCATTCCTAAAACCAATTGAGCCATAAAATGAGTCCAAACTGTCAAAAAACTCAAAATCAACAATAAAACACCAACAACTGCCAGACTAATAATAATCTGTTTTAATTTGTGATTAATTGCTTTAAAAATTTTTTCCATAATTTTAAATTTAATAACTTTATTATAGCACAATCAACCTTGAGCTGCTAGACACTTATTTGACCGTTTAATTGCCTAATTGATCCAGACCAACTAAACCCAGCTGCTTTACGATGCCCCCCTCCGCCCAATAAACCAGCCAACATCGCCATATCAACATTAGGTAAATTAGTTCGCAAACTACCCTTAATTCGGCCATCTTCTTCAGTTAATAATAAACTCCCCGAAACACCCTGTAAACTACCGATTAAACCAATCAAACCATTAAGATCGTCGCTGGTCAAGCCTAGCTCTGATAAATCGGATTGTCTAATTGTTGCTATGGCCAAAAGATATTCTTGGTCAATCTTCAATTGACTTAAAACTCTCCCCCACAAACGCATTACCGCCAAGTTTTTACTAGCTAACGTCTGACTAATTATTTTGGGTAATCTCGCTCCAGCTAACATCATTTTAGCTGCTATCTTGGTAGTTTTGTCAGTAGTATTAGAATATAAAAAATTACCAGTATCACTAACCAATCCCGTTAAAATAGACCGAGCCATTTCGATATTAATCGGTCGTTCAATCGCTGTTAAAAAATCATAAATAATCTCAACTGTAGCCGCCGCGGTATTTTCTTTAAAACTAACCTTAGCATAATTGTCTTGCCGTTCATGATGATCAAACTCCACAATCGTTTGACCAGGCTGAATCTCTTTAAGCCAGGTTTCTAGTTTACTACGACTAGCGCTACCACAATCAACTACAATAATTATGTCACAACTATCAAATTGCTGCCGAGTTAAATGATTGCTTAATTGATCAATTTTAGATAAAAAATCAAAATTATCACCTGGCTGATCAGCACAATAAGCTAAGGCTGGCTTATTAATTGAAGCAGCTAATTCTAAAAAAATATTAGTTGAAGCCAGCGCATCACCATCTGGATTATAGTGAGTAGTAATCAACCACCGCTTGGCTTTAACCATTGTTTGCCAAGCTTGAATAGCTGCTATTTTATCCATGTCTTATTACAAACTATTCATTAACCGATCCAAACGGTCAGCCTGTTCTGCTGTATCATCAATTAGCCAAATTATCCTAGGCACTCGTGATAGACGACATTGTTTAGCAGCTAATTTAGCAATATTAGCTGACATCTTTTTTAATTGACGCAACGCGGTACCATATAAGCCAATTGGCAGAACTGACACTCCAACTCGTGCCTCCCGACCATCGCCACTTAAATCAGTATAAACAACTGTCAAAAGACCATCAGGAAATTCAACTAGCTGATTAACTAGCTCAGCTAATTTTTGATTTAATAAATCATTAGCCCGTTTAATATTCTGAACCATAGATTACATTTTTCTAAAAATTTTATCTTCTCGGTAAATTAATAAAACATCACCGATTTGCAACGTTTCTCGGCTATCAATCTGTAAGCCACATTCTTGATCTAGCAAGACTGAACTAACATCTTGCCGACCTGCTTGTAGCTTAACTATCTTGCCTGAACCAATCATTTTTGATTCACGAATAATTTCTAATAAACTATCAGACTGGACACTACCCTCAATCACCTTGCCACCAACTATTTGACCTTCATCCTCTTGTTTAAAAATAGCCAGTAGCTTAATTTTACCCAAATCAACTCGTTTAATCTCCGGCTTCATCAAATCCTGCATCTCTTTCTTAATTTTATTAATTAAATCATAAATAATTTGATATTTTTCAATTGCTATATTTTTTTCTCTAGCCAGATCTTCTACCTGAGCTCCAACACTAACATTAAAACCAATAATTCTAGCCTGATTAGCTTCGGCTCGAACAATGTCGCCTTCAGTGATATTGCCTAAACTACGATGAATAACTCGCACCGCTACTTCTTCATTGTTTAGTTTTAATAAAGACTCTTCGATCGCCTCACCGCTACCAAAAACATCAGTTTTAATGATTAAATTAATGGTATTACCGCTGAAAGAATCACTATCTTGAATTCTAGTAATTGCTTGGTTCTGACCTTTAGCTGCTGTTTTAATTTTATTACTTCGTTCTGCCTCACCAACCCTAACAACATCACCTATTTCTGGAGTAGCTTTTAATCCAATAATTTTAATTGGTGTGGATGGACCAGCCTCATTAATGCTTTGACCTCGATAATTTTTTAAAGCTCGAACTCGACCATAATATTGATCATTACAAATCAAAGTATCACCTATTTTTAATGTTCCATTTTGAACCAACACAGTTGCTACCGGCCCCTCGCTTTTATCAACATGCGACTCAATAATTGTCCCAATAGCTTCAATCGTTGGATCAGCTAAACGCTCTGCTTCCTCCATTTCAGCTAATAATAAAATAGTATCTAATAAATCATCAATCCCCTGATCTTGTTTAGCCGATATTGGACATATTACTGATTTGCCTCCCCAATCTTCAGATAAAAGACCAAGCTGGTTAGCCAATTCTTGCTTGGCTTTTTCAATATTAGCTTCTGGTTTATCAATTTTATTAATAGCTACAACAAAGGGAATTTTGGCTTCTTCAATGATTCGATAAGCTTCGGTCGTTTGTGGCTTAACTCCATCGTCAGCTGCCACTACCAAAATTGCCAGATCGGCCACTTTAGCACCACGCTTGCGCATCGCTGTAAAAGCTTCATGACCAGGTGTATCAACAAAAGTTACTGTTTTATTTTTACGAACAATCTGATAGGCACCAATATGTTGAGTAATTCCACCAGCCTCAGTAGCAATCACGTCGGTTCGACGAATTGCGTCTAATAATTTAGTTTTTCCATGATCAACATGACCCATTACTACAATAACCGGCGGTCTGGCTATTAAACCAGATTGATTGGCTTGTTTTTTCTTGATATCGCCCAATAAATCAATCTCTTGGCCTTCGTCTGTTTCATCGGCCGCGGCTACTTCAATTCCCAATTCACTACCAATAATCATGGCTGTATCAATATCAATCTTTTCATTCAACGAGGCAAAAATTCCATTCTTCATTAACTCGGTCAAAATGCGATTTACTGGCAAACCAAAAGCAGTGGCTAAATCTTTAATAGTAACTACTGAATTAATTTTAACCGATCTTTTTTCGGCACGAGCAATGGCAATAGCCTCTTCTTGCCGCCTTTCTCGTTCTTCGCGATTTTTTAATTCACGAATTAGGCGTGGCCATTCTTTTATAATTCTTTGTGCTAGACGTTGGTCAATTTTAATAGCCCGCTGGCCAATATCAAAACCAATTCTAGGTAGCGTGTCCCGCAGTTCTTGCGGTGAGACTCTTAGGTGACGAGCTAATTCAGTAACGTTCATAATAAAGATAATCAAAATCTAGACTACAATGAGCCAGACGAAAATAAACTAAGTTATTTATACCTTACAATGAATTCTCGCCAAGGTCAATATAAAAACAATAAAAAGCCCTGGTTTGTAGGACTTTTTATTGCTCAAGGCTAAATAAATTGAATCTGACTATCGACGACGAAAAACACGACTAACTTTACTAATAATGCTTTGACTAGCTAATTTATCAATAAAATTAAGCCACAAACTATTTTCAAACACAGTCATTGCTCCAACTAAAAAGATTAAACTAGCAATTAATAAAATTTTAGCAAGCATAATCATTAAAATTTCACTAACCGCTAAATATTTTATTAATAAAATAGTTAATAATGAAAACGGAATAGCTAATAAATAAATAGCAAAAATCCACAATAAATAGGCCAAAAAATTAATTAAAGCAATTATAACAAACATTTCTAAACTGGTTAATAGGTTTTGACATAACATCCTCCAGGCCTGTTTAGCTGAAACTAACCAATTATTATTTTTATCAGACAAAAACAAGAGTAACCAATATCGACCCCAAACTCCAATCAACCAAATAGTTGCTAAAAAAAATAAAACCAATAAAACATATAAAAAGGTAGCAATAATTGGTTGACTAATTAAATAAACGCCGGCCATAGTTAAACTAACAACAACCAAACAGGCCAACAAAATAAACTTAATAGCTACAATAACACCAACTGTTGGCCAAAAAATTGGCCAACTAGTCTTGATCTGTTTCCAAAAACTCAAACTAGGCGGTTCAATTGCTTTTTTATCTTTAGCCTTAAGACTAGCCTGAACTTTTTTAACTAATAAAATCTGACTATTAACCGCCAAGAATATTAAAGCTAACCCTAAAATTAAAATTAATAACCCCCCTAATAATAATATTGGATTTTCAATCGAAAAATTAAATAACAATAACGCGTCCCGCCAATAATTAAATAAAGAATTTAAAATTCTGGTCCAACCACCACCATCAAAGGCACTTAATAACCGATTATATTGTCCAATATTAGTTAAAGCGGCGGCGAACAAACCAATAATCCAGAGCCAACGATTATTAATAGTTGTCTGCCAGGCTTGTTTAATAATGCTTCGATAGCGAATCATAGGCTTATTTAGTTTTAATTAGAATTCTTTCTAAACCAATAAACTTGTTGAGCAATTGTCAGACCACTCGATAAAAACCAATATAATGCTAAACCGCTTGGTAGTGTCCAACAAATTGCTATGGTCATAACTGGCATAACATAAAGCATCTGCTTATTCATTATAGCCGTTAGTTCTTCAGTTCGACTACCTTCGCCACTAGCTGCGGCCGGCATTTGTCGAGTGGCTGTTTTAGCTTGAAAATATTGAACAACACCAGTCATAATTGCTAAAAAAGCGTTTGGTTTAGCCAAATCTATTATACCAAAAGAGACGGTTTCTAGCAATTCTGGCCGACTAATAAAAGGATAAACAAGCGTTAATGATTTATTAGATAAACCATCGCGAAAAACTCTAAACACTGCCCATAGAAATGGTAATTGAATAAGTAGTGGCAAACAAGAAGAGGCTGGATTGACTTTTTCTTGACGATAAAGTTCCATTAGGGCCTTACCTTGTTCTTCACGATTATCTTTGTATTTTTTTTGTAATTCTTTTATTTTAGGTTGAAGTCGGCTAATCGCCTGTTGTGATCTAAGGGCTCGTTGTGATAATGGCCACAAAAATAATTTAATAGCCACGGTTAGAGCAACAATAACCAAACCAAGATCATGTCCAGGTAAAATGTTATAGAAAAAAACTAGAACATTTAAAACCGGTTGATAAAAAATAACTGTAAAAATCTGACCCATAATTTTAAATTAGAGTAACGGATCCCAGCCACCTCGAGACCAGGGATGACACCTTAGAACGCGCCCAGCGGCCAAGATGCCTCCTTTAATTAATCCGTATTTTTTTAAAGCTGCTTTGGAATATTCAGAACAAGTTGGTCTAAACCGGCAATAACCACCAGGAAAACGTGATCTAAACCAACCATAGTCTAGTGATAATGTCTTTTGATAAATCGAAATTATCAAAACCAATAACTCAACCAGAGTCTTATTTATAAATCTGATTATCATCATACTATTAATTTTAATCTTTTCCAAGCTTCTGTCAGTTCCTGTTGTAGTTCTATTAATTTAAAGACTGGTTGATTGGCTATTATTAAAACAACAATATCATAACCAACAATCATTTTAGGGAGATCTCTCCTAGTTAAAACCGACAATCTTCTTCGAATTAAATTACGACCAACTGCTAAGCGACAACAGCGACGACCAACCATAAAGCCAAAACGATTATAACCAAGCTCATTAGCTACTAGTCTAACTCCGATTAATTTACCATAGTATTTAGCTTGAGCTGCTTTAAATAGTCGGTTAAAATCATTTTTTTTAGTTAGACGATTATGTTTTTTTAACATATAAAAAAATTAACCAAACTTATTTATTTGGTTAATTTCTTACGCCCCTTGTGGCGGCGACGCTTTAAAACATTTCGGCCATTTTTAGTCAGCATTCTCTTTAAGAAGCCATGCTTCTTTTTAGCACGCCGATTATTGGGCTGATAAGTCCGTTTTGGCATATTGTCAGAAATTTAAAAAGACTTAACTTCAAACTGGTTCAGTCTAAAGGCCAGCATAACAATTAATCTTGCTTTGGTCAATACTGGGCCATAAATAATCTGTCCACAGTTTATCAACAATGTTATCAACTTTTTATTAGGTTGCCGAAAAACGCCAGCCTGTTATAATAAAACTACTTAATTAATCTCCCGCAATTATGGACCACCCCTCTTTAGAACAAATTTGGCAAGCTATTCTTGGCGAAGCCGAATTAACCATGTCAAAAGCCAGCTTTACTACTTGGTTTAAAAATTCATTCATTGCTGAACATCAAAATGGAGTTTTAACAATTGGTGTCCCCAATGGTTTTACCAGGGCTTGGTTTGAAAACAAATTTAATAAAGAAATTTCTCAAACCTTTCACAAGGTCACCGGTAAAAAACCAACTGAAATAAAATATGTTATAAAAATAAAAGCTAAAGATAAATCTGAGACTAATAATAAAAACTTTCTTGAAGCAGATCAACATAAAACAGAAAAAGTTGAAATAACCCATAAAAAACAAACTCAATCTAATAATGATCAGCTTTGTTTGTCGGCTGGATTAAACCCAAAATATAGTTTCGACACTTTTGTGGTTGGTAAACACAACGAACTAGCCCATGCTGCTTGCTGGGCAGCTGTTCGTCGGCCCGGTGAAACATATAATCCTTTGTTTATTTATGGTGGAGTTGGTTTAGGAAAAACCCACCTATTACAAGCAATTGGTCATGAATTAATTAAATCCGGCAAAAAAGTCATATATGTAACCTCGGAAAAATTTACCAACGATTATGTTGATGCTGTTTATCATGGCAGAGGTAATGCCTTTAAAAGCGTCTATCGTAATGTTGATCTTCTGTTAATTGACGACATTCAATTTATGGCTGGTAAAGATGGCACTCAACAAGAATTTTTTCATACTTTTGATCAACTACACCGGGCCAATAAACAAATAGTAATCACCTCTGATCGACCACCTCGTAACATGAAAGCAGTGGAAGCTCGATTAATTACTCGGTTTGAATGGGGAATGGTTGCTGATATTAGTCAGCCTGATTTAGAAACCAGAATGGCTATTTTAAGCACTAAATGTCAACAAAAAGAATTTCCGCTTGAACAAGCAGTTATTCAATATATTGCTAGCAACATTAATAACAATGTTAGAGAATTAGAGGGTGCCCTAAATAGAATTATGGGTTTTTGTCAGTTTCACAATCGAAAACCTGATTTATCAATTGCTCAACAAGTTCTAAAAGATTTTTTTGTTTCTATCCAATCAAACAACCTATCTAATCCTCAAAAAATATTAGAAGCGGTTGCTAGTTTTTATAATATTGGGCTAGGTGATTTAACTGGTAAAAGTCGTAAAAAAGAATTAGTTGGCCCCCGACAAATAGCCATGTATTTATTAAGAACCAAACTTAACTCATCCTTTCCAGCAATTGGTCAAGAATTAGGTGGTCGTGATCATACAACCGCCATGCATGCTTGTAATAAAATAGAGGCCGATTTAAAAAATAATCAAAAAATTAAACAAGATTTAGAACAAATTGCCCAATCAATTACTTCAACTTATTAGTTGTTCATAAGTTGTTCATAAGTCAAAAATATCCACACAATAATTATTGATTTAAAAATTATCCACCCACCGTCAACCTCTTAACCAATAATTAAGCACAGCCTAATTAAAAAAATTTAAACCAAAATTAAACATAAAAAAGACTTATCAACTTTTACCCAGCCTATATTATTAATTATTAATTTATATATTATATATAATAAAAGAATATGGAAATAACCATTCTTCAAAAAAATCTACATCAAGGTTTAGCAGTTGTTGGACATATTGCTGGTAAAAACATCAATATGCCAATTTTAAATAATATTTTAATTAATGCCAAAGATGGTTTAATAACTTTAGCGGCAACTAATTTAGAAATAGGTTTAACCAGACAAGTTCGCGGTAAAACAGTTAAAAATGGTGAAATAACCGTTGATGCTAAAGTGTTTAGCGATTATATTGCCCTTTTACCCAATGAAAAAATTGATATAAAACTAGACAAACAGAACTTAAAAATTAGTTGTCAAAAATATAATACAACAATTAAAGGACAAGAATCTCAAGATTTTCCAGTTATACCACAAATAGAAAAAAAGATTGGAATAAGTTTTGGTTTAAATGAATTAAAAACAGCTTTAAGCCAAATTCTATTTGCAATTAATCCATCAGATAATCGCTTAGAATTAACAGGTGTTTTATTTGATATTAATCAGAAAACCATTAATTTAGTAGCAACTGATAGCTTTCGTTTAGCTAAACGAGAAGTTGTTTTTCAATTAGAGTTGGGTGAAATTGATCCAGCTGGTTTAAAAATAATTGTTCCACTTAAAACAATGCAAGAATTATCTCGAATTATTGGTTCAACTAACGATGTTTTATCTGAAGAGGGTGATCAAATTAAAATGTTTATTACCGATAATCAGGTTTTGTTTGTTTATCAGGGAATAGAAATGATTTCTAGATTAATTGAGGGCCATTATCCTGATTATGATCAGGTAATGCCGGTTAATTTTAAAACTGAAACAATTATTGATCGAGGTGAATTGTCTAGAGTAATTAAAATGGCTTCAATTTTTAGCGCTAATTCAACTAATGCGATTGACCTTTTGATTGATAGTGGTCAACAAAAAATTATTGTTGAAGCAGTTGCTGGTCAAGTTGGTAGTCAGCAAGCAGAATTATCAGCCAAAGTAGATGGGCAAAATAATTCGGTTCGGCTTAATTATCGTTATTTATTAGAATGTTTAAATGTTTTACCAGCCAGTCAAATATCTATGAAACTAGTTGATGATGTAGCTGCTTGTCAATTAAGTCTGCCTGGTAGTGATGAGTATCAATATATTATTGTTCCTCTGCGTAAATAAAACAATTAATTAGCGTGAGCAATTGTTAATAAAACCAACAATGGTGCTGATCCTCCTCGACTGTTTTTATTTGACCAATCTAGTCGGGTTAAATTGTTGATTAATTGAGTTAATTTTTCTGATTTTAAGAGCAGGGCCTGATTAATTAGTTTTTGAGCGATAGTTTTAGGTAAACCCAGTGATCGTTCAATTTCAAGCATTGATTGTCCAGCCTCAACCTTAGCCTTTATTTCTAAAAACTGTAAAGTTTGTCGATTCAAAAGAGCGATACTTATGGCCAAACTTTCATCATTATTAAAAATTTTCTCCATTAAGCCGGCAGCAGTGGCTAGTTTTTGGTTGCTAATTGCCTCTATTAGCTCGAAAATATAACCAGAGGTGTCATTGATTAATAAAGAGACAGTCGTCTCGTCTATGGCGGTTGGTTGATTAAAAGAGGCCTGATAATTTATTAACTTATTTAGTTCGTGGTATATTTGCCAAAAATTATAATTACTTAGCTCTAATAATGTTTTTTTAGCAGCTCTGGTTAGTTGTCCTCCTTTTTCGCTAATTAATTGATCTAAAAATTGCTCAGCGGCTAACCCGTTTAGTTTTTGATAATAAATAGATTGTTCGGCTGTTTTGTTTAATAATGTAAAAAGAAGTTGTTGATTTTTGGTTAATGGTTTGGTTCGTCCATCAATTCCTACTAAAATCGGTTGGGTTTGTCCAGCCCGATATTTCATTTTCAGGTTAGGCTCGTTAAGTAATAACTGAAGCGATGGTTGTTTGGCTAAGTTACCTTCATTTAGCTCTTTGAGTAATTCATTTTCTAGTGTTTGGTTTTTAGCTGATAATAAATTATTAATAATTATAACTTTATTAGCCTGAAATAATGATTGATTATTAATAATATTAGATAGGTCGGGCCAATCTAATTCTAAAGCATTAAAAGAATAATTACTGGAATTGGGTGATTCAGTTAAAATTTTGTTTAATTGTTGTTGACAGTCTCGTTGGATTTGAAAATCCTCTTCACCGTAACGAAAATAAAGCATACGGTGATTTTAATTTATTTAGCTGTAGTCTTTTTGGTGGTCTTTTTAATAGGGGTTTTGGTGGTGGTTTTTTTCTTAATTGGTTTTTTAATTATTTCTTCAGATTCTTCAACAATTGGTTTTGTTGGTGTTTCTGGTTCAGTTTTTTCTTCAATAGTGGTAATATCCAGGTGCCAGCCAGTTAATCTAGCGGCTAGACGAACATTTTGTCCATCTCGGCCAATGGCCAAAGAAAGTTGTTCAGGGTCAACAGTAACAACTGCTTGCTTGTTTTCAGTATCTAGCTCAACCTGTTCAATTTTGGCTGGGGCCAAAGCATTAGCGATGAATTTAGAGGCGTCATCATTAAATTCAATTATATCAATTTTTTCTCCACCAACTTCATTAATTATTGTTTGAATTCTAGATCCGCGTTGACCAACACATGATCCAATTGGATCAACGTTTTCACTATTGGCTATTACTGCCACCTTTGAGCGACCACCAGCTTCTCTGGCTACGGCCTTAAGGTCAACCAGACCATTAGAGATTTCAGGTATTTCTAAATAAAAAACTTTACTTAAAATTTCGTCAGCGGTTCGAGATAAGACAATTTCTGGACCTCGACTGCTAACACGAACTTCTTCTACAAAAACTTTAATTCGGCTATTTGGTCGGTAAGCTTCACCAGGGATTTGATATTGTGGTGGAATAATGCCGGCAGTTTTGCCAACATCAACTAAGACATTTCGTCCTTCACGACGTTGGACAATACCACTAATAACCTCTCTTTCTTTATCTTTAAAATCTTCATAAATCATGTTTCGTTCAGCCTCTCGTAATTTTTGGATAATTACTTGTTTAGCAGTTTGGGCGGCCATGCGGCCATAGTCAGTTTGGACCGGTAATTCGGTAATAATTTCTTCACCAAGTTTAACTCCCGGTTTAATTAATTGAGCTTCACAAAGTTGAATTTCAGTTTTGGGATTAAATTTACGGATAATTTCACCATTTTCATCGCGGATTTCAGTTTGTAATTGGTCCTCAGGATGGAAGCTAACTGTTTCTTTAGCTGCTTCCGGATCAATTGTAATTGTTGATCCTTGTAAGTTTTCTAGGGTTAGCGGCGAATTAAAGGCAATTAGTGGCATATCTTCAACTACGGTTTTAACATCAAAAACTCTGATTTTAGATAAATCTTCATTATAGGTTACTTTGATATTTTGGTTCTTATCACCATAATCTTTGCGATAAGCCGCAGCTAAAGCTGCTTCAATGGTTTCAATTACGGCCTCATAGCTGAGATTTTTTTCTTCGCAAATCAGCTTGATGGCATTCATTAATTCGGACATAATCTTAATAGAAATAAATTGGCTAATAAAAAAGCCAGTTTAATCATAAACTAGCAATAAATTAAGTATATCAGATTAAGAATACTTGTCAATAGCTATTGACTATTTAATTATTTTGTGGTATGCTTAAAAAGCGTACCTATTAAACAAAATAAAAAAAAAGATAAAAAGGAGGTGTCTCATGAGACATCGATACATTTTCGCCGCCCTGATGATTTTAGTGTTGGTTGCCGGTTGTTCGGCTAATCGCAATACTGCTAGAGCCGAGGTTCGGTTAAACTCGAGCAATCAGCAAATTATTGCTGCCAGTGTTACTGGCTCAATGCCCGTTGTTGATTGGCTGGAGACTAGATCTCAACAAGATCTAACCAATCTTAGGTCTTATTACCTAACCAAAGCTCAACAGGCCACCACGGCTAAACAAAGCCAAGAATGGCTGGACCTAGCTGCTCAGGTTAGTGGTTCTGGTGGATCAACCTTGGCTACTCTGGTTAATGCCAGTAGCTATAAGGTAACCATCTTAGATGGACCCTATACTGGAGTAACGCTTAGTCCAGGCTCTGTTTCGTCGGTAGCCAGAGTTCCTGTTGGTTGGCTATCATTCTTGGTAGCTTGGGGAGATAATCAGAGAGCCTCAATTGTCCGGCATGTGTCAGCTGGACAAAAAACAATTGTTATCGTTAATAAGTGATGACAATTGTTTGATCATTATCTTTTTGACACGACACCCGTTCTTTTGAGCGGGTTTTTTCTTAGGCCGGACCAGCTCCACCACCACCTGGCAGATTAGCAAAGATAAAATAAGTTATAGCGTAAGCCATTACTACAATAATTAGACCAGTTACGGCCCGTTTGATTATATTTTGAGCATTTTTAACTTGAGTTTCATTGCCAGCTGCTGTCATCCATAGAACACCAGCATAAATAGTCAAAATAACAAAAATAAAACCCAGCAAACCTAAGAGAACTTTAATGATATTGGCGACATTATTAATTAAAGTGTCTTTACCAGTCCCCTCATCATAGCCGCTACTAACCGCCACTCCTTTTAAATTATTCATCATTCCAGTTGATTGGCCTACGCCAGCTGTTTGAGCTAAACTAATTTTTGGACCGATCATTCCTAATAAAGCAACAATAACTAAGGGTAATAAACAAATTGATTTGAAGTTAATATACATATTTTTATTTGGGTATTTTATCAATTATAAAATAAGTAATTGCATAGGCCGACAAAACAATAACTAAGCCAATAACGGCTTTGCTTAATATGTTTTGAGCAGCTTTAACCTGAGCTTCATTACCACCAGCCGTCATCCAATTAATACCGCCGTAAATCATTAATACTAGAAAAATAACTCCAACTAAGCTAAGTAAAATTGTTATAATAATGCTAACCATGCTTAGTGGGTTATTGTCGTCGGGAGTATAGCCAGCGTTTACTCCAGCACTCCCCAGCGTATTGTTAGAAAAAGCATCTTGGATTCCTGCCGTTGTTGGATTAGCTAAAAACAGGTTGGTTATTAAACAGGTTCCAATAATTAAAGAAATTAAATTAAAAGATATTTTCATGCGGCTAAACTTTGCATTATAAAATAAGTAATTGCATAAGCCGACAGAACAATTACTAAGCCAATTACTGCTTGTCCGATTGTGCTTTTGGCTTTTTTAACCTGAGCTTCATTACCACCAGCCGTCATCCAATTAATACCGCCATAAATCATTAATACTAGAAAAATAACTCCAACTAAACTAAGGATCAGGCTAATAATTGTGCTGATATTACCCAATAGATTACTTGGCTTATAGCCCATTTCTAGACTAGTTTTTTGCAGACTATTTTGAAAGGGACTAATGGGGGTGTCTTGAGCTAGAGCAATATTAAAATAACCGGCAAAGCCAATTATCAATAAACAAACTAGTATTGATATTTTTTTAAGCATAGTTTATGTGCCGAGTGCTCCACCTAGGAAAGAGGTAATGGCGTAAGCTGACAAAATAATTATTAGTCCACCGATTGAGGCAGTTAAAATTTGTTTAGCTTTTTTGATGCTATTTTCATTACCAGCCGCCGTCATCCAAGTAATACCACTATAAATCATCAAGACTAGAAAAATAACTCCAACTAAACCTAAAACTGATCCAACAATTTGTCCAGCCATGGTCGGTAAATCAATATCTCTTTTAAGACCAGCCGATTGGGCTGCTGTTTCTAGACCATAGCCATCATTATCTTGGGCTAGAGCAAATTTAATGGGAAGAATGTTTAGGACAATTAGACACAGGAACCAGTCAAAGACCTTTTTTATTGAATTAATCTGATTGGTCATGAAGATTGTTTTAAAATTTTGTCTTAGTCCAATAATTTAATTGGGTCAAGACAAAATTTGCCAAAGGAAGCTTTGGCAAATTTATTTTTTATTTAAATAGCACTAACTACTGAGTTAATTACAAAACTGGTTAAAGCAAAGGCCATTAAAATAATAACTAAACCAACAACAGCGGCCGACATTAATTTTTTAGATTCAGCAATTTTATCTTCATTACCAGCGGCTGTCATCCATTTAAAACCAGCCAAAACAATTAAAATTACAGCAATTGATCCCAAAAAACCTAGACCTATTTTAATAATTCTGGAAATCGTTTGACGGGGGTCAGTTTCAGAAAAACCCTCATCAGTATAGGTGTTAGCAACGCCTTCTCCCCATAAATCAGATGAGTCCATTTGGGCACTAACTCCAATCGGAGACATCATTGTCAGACCCATGATCCAGACTAAAGACATAGTGCCAATTAACAATTTTTTCATAATTTTTTAAATTAAATTTATTTGATTAAATTAGACTAAAGCATTACTAAGGGCTTGAGTTATAAATACGGTAAGTCCATAGGATATTAAAATAATGATTAATCCAGTAATGGCCGCCGACATAATACTTTTAGCTTTTTGAACATTGTCTGGTTTACCACCAGCTGTCATCCACAAGAAGCCAGCGTAAATAACCAAAACCACGGCAATTGTTCCTAAAAAACCCAGCATAATTTGAATAATATTGGCGACAATTTCTCGGGGATCTTTTTGTTTAAAGCCAACATTATTAAAGGCATTGGTGGCGATATTATCTTCGCCCCACAAGTCAACCTGAGCGCTAGCTGGAGTAATAGCTAGTGGGCTAACTAGTAAACACTGTGCGGCCAGAAAACCGAACAATAATTTTTTAATTAGGTTCATAAGTTTGTTTTAACCAAAACAAGGATTAAAAATAAAGTTGATATTATTATAACACACCTAAAAAAAGTCAACAAGACTGGGCTGATTGATAAGTTGTTGTTTTTGATTATGTTGAATTATCTGCTATAATTAAATAACTAAATAATTATTTATGCCTATACCAAAATTAGTGGTTCGTAAATCAACACCAACTCGTCGATCAATTAATCAAGCCGGTAATCGTTCGGCTTTGATTGTTAGAGCCAAACGTTCTGATTATGCTAGGCGACCGTCTCATCGACAAATTAATTGGCCCAAAATAATTAAATTTTTTGGTGCCCTGTTTTTATTAATGTTATTGGTTGGAATAATTTCATTTCTTTGGTTATCACGTGGTCTACCCTCCCCTAATAAATTACTAGATCGTCAGGTAATTCAGAGTACCAAGATCTATGATCGTCAGGGAGAAACTATTCTTTATGAAATTCATGGTGATCAAAAAAGAACTTTGGTTGATTTAGAGCAAATACCTGACCACGTTAAACAAGCAACTATCTCAATTGAAGATAAAGATTTCTATAAACATGGCGGGTTTAGCTGGTGGGCAATGTTTCGTACAGCAATAACCAATGTTTTATTGCGACGTCATGCTGGTGGATCAACACTTACTCAGCAATTTGTTAAAAACGCCCTGTTGACTTCAGAAAAAACCTATACTCGTAAAATTAAGGAATTAATTTTGGCCTATCGGATTGAAAAGAAATTTTCTAAAGATGAGATTTTGCAAATGTATTTAAATGAGATTCCTTATGGTTCTAATGCCTATGGAGTTGAAGCCGCTAGTCAAAGATATTTTGGTAAAACGGTTAGTCAAATTAATTTGGCTGAAGCCGCTATTTTAGCAGCCTTGCCTCAGGCACCTAGTCGTTATTCTCCTTATGGTGTCAATAAAGATATATTGATTGCTCGTCAGCAATATGTTTTAGATGTAATGGCTAAACAAGGCTATATCAGTGAGGATGAAGCAATTGTTGCTAAAAATTTTGAGTTAGTTTTTAGACCGTTGCAAGAAAATGGCAACATGATTGCTCCACATTTTGTTATGGCTATCAAAGATCAATTGGCTGAAAAATATGGAGAAAAAATGATCGAACAAGGTGGCTTAAAGATTTATTCAACTCTAGATCTAGATAAACAAAAAGCAGCGGAAGAGGTTTTAGTGGAACAAGCTGAAAAAAATATTAAAAATTTTGCGGCCAATAATGCTGCATTATTTTCTATTGACGCTAAATCTGGCGATATTTTAGCTATGGTTGGTTCACGTGATTATTTTAATGATGATATTGATGGACAGGTTAATTTGGTTCTTCGACCTCGTCAACCGGGTTCATCATTTAAGCCGATAGTTTATGCGGCGGCTTTTATGAAGGGATATACTCATCGAACAGTTTTATTTGATGTTTTAACTAACTTTTCTTTAGATCCAGACAAACCCTATCAGCCTAGAAATTATAACGGCCAAGAATATGGTCCAGTAACCATGAAGAAGGCTTTAGCCGGGTCATTAAATATTCCAGCAGTTAAAACTCTTTATTTGGCGGACTTAGATAATGTTCTAGCTATATCTAAAAATTTAGGATATACAACACTGAGTGATAAAAGTCGTTTTGGTTTATCTTTGGTTTTGGGTGGTGGTGAAGTTAAGTTATTAGAACATGTTGGAGCCTATAGTGCTTTTGCTCGTGATGGTGAGATGGTCAAACCTCGTTATATCTTAAAAATAGAAGATAGCCACGGTAAGACTATTGAGGAAACCAAGCCAGAACACAATCAGGTGATGGATCCGCAGATTGCTCGAGAGATTAATTATGTGCTTAGTGATAACAATGAGCGGGCCTATGTTTTTGGTGCTAAAAATCATCTGATCTTAAGTGATCGTCCGGCAGCCGTTAAAACTGGAACCACTAATGACTATAAGGATGCTTGGACCATTGGTTATACTCCTTCAATTATTACGGGCGTTTGGGTTGGCAATAATAATAATAAATCAATGAGCAAAGGAGCTGATGGTAGCGTGGTGGCTGCTCCAATTTGGCAGGGTTATATGAATCGTATTTTATCAGGCAGTCCAGTTGAGTCTTTTAAAGAGCCGGAAATAAAAGAGACTGGCAAAGCTATTCTTGATGGCGTTATTCCAACCACTACTGCCTTTAAGATAGATAAAGTTTCGGGATTATTAGCGAGTGATCTAACTCCTTTAGATATGGTTAGAGAAGACCATTATTGGCAGGGTCACTCGATTCTTTATTATTTAAATCGAGATGATCCACGTGGCCCTGAACCAAGTAATCCTTCGGCGGATTCACAATTTTCGCTTTGGGAGGCTGGCGTTAAAAGCTGGGCTGAGCGGCAAAAATTTAACTTAGCTGAACCCCCGTCTGATGTCGATAATTTACACACAATCGCTAATCAGCCTGATTTAACAATTATTAGCCCATCAGCTGGTCAGAAAATCAGCGGCCAGCAATTGCCAATTAATATCAAAGCAACCGCTAATCGTGGTGTTAAGAGCATTGATTTATATATTAATGGTTTGCCATTTAAATCAGTAGCCAGTAACCAAATTGAGGAAGCAATAATTTTAGACTTTTTACCAGTTGGTCAACATAAATTAGCAGTTGATGCCTGTGATGATATTAAAAATTGCACTAAACATGAATTAACTTTTATTTTAGAAAATATTGATGAAAATAATCTGCAAGACTTGTCGATGTCGTGGTTATCGCCCGACGATGGTCTTACCTATCGTCCGGCTGACTTTCCAGTAAATTTGCGGTTAAAAATTAATAATATTAAAACAGCTGCTAAAATAAAAGCATATTATACTATTAAAGGTGGCCAGCCTCAGCTTATTACTATAATTCAACCAGATAATAGTGGTGTAGCCAGTCTTGATTTTGTTAAACCACCAGAAGGTAATGGTAGTTATGCTATTACCGCTGAAGCTGAGTTATGGACTGGGGTAATTAAAAAAAGCCCAGCTCTAAATCTGTTAGTTAAAGGACTTTAGTATTAATTAGGTAGGCATGCTCCGATAGCTGCGGCGGTTTGGTCGTGTCCAATTATCCAGTGAGGAGAATTAGGTGTTATGCTGTGATTGGCTATGATTTTTTTAATTAAAGGTAAATAAGTTCGGTGATACCGAGCAACTCCGCCAGTCAAGATTATTGTTTGTGGACTAATTAAATTATTTAAATTAGCCAAGGCAACTCCCAATATTGTGGCGAATTTTTCAACTTTTTTAATAGCAACCAAATTACCGTTTTGAGCAGCAGTAAATAGCTGGCCAGCTGGGTAGCCCATTATTTGGTGATAATAATTTTCTAAATCAGTTCCATCGCGATGATTTAAAATCATATGACCTATTTCGCTACTTATTCCAACTTGTTTAGTAATGTTTTGACCATTAAAAGCAATCGCTCCGCCGATGCCGGTACCTAGAGCGATAATTGCACAAGTTGTTTTATTTAATTTAGAGTGTTTATTTAAATAAGCTTTTAAAAAACAATTAACATCATTATCCACTAAGATTTTTTGATGGGGGAATTTTTTAGTTAGTCTAGCAACTAGATTTTGTCCGTTTAAAATAGTTAAATTAGGACAAGTAATAATTTTTCCTCGACGAGCTAGACCGGGTATGCCAAGGCCAATAGTAGTTACTGTCGCACCAAGATTACTAGCTGCACTAATTAGGCGGTTAATTTCTTGATAAATTTGTTCAATTAATTGAGGTAGGCTGTCTTTAATAATTGGTTGTCGATAATCAGCATAAGTTTTTTTAAGAGATTGATCATAGAGTAAACCGAGTATTTTTGAACCGCCGATATCTAGGCCAATGGCTAGTTGTTGGTTTTTTTTGTTCATAATGATTTTTGAAAAAGATCTTTGGTGAATTGCCAATATTGATCATTATTATTAACCTCTTTTTCCCAATACCACCATTCTACTCCCCACAAATAAAAAGTTTGAAAGCCACCTTGTCGACCGAACTCTAACATATATTTAAGTTTGTCCATATTCATAGTTCGACTCCTCTCCTCTTCGGAAAGAGTAAAGTAGGCTTTTTTGCCCCATGGCTCAGCCTGCATTTCGATAACAATAATATCTTTGGTTTTGGTTAATAATTCAGTTAATTTAGTTTTTATTCTAAAGAAATTTGGAGTCATTGGGTAGGTGATATAATGATCAATTGTTTTACTATAAGTGTGACGGTAGATTGAAGTACCAAAGATATCGGCTCGTTTCGCTGCCGGTAGCCAAATGCTTAATTCGCCACTGTCGGTAACAATAATTGGTTTATCAGTTAGACTTCTAGCCAAAGCCAACTCTCTGTCTAAGAGGTTTTTATTTAATTTGGGGCACTCACCAAAACCAATTAAAAATGGTTCATTTTCAATTTGCCAAGCTACAATAGCGGGGTTGTCATCATAACGATTAATGGTTGCTTGTAAATAGTCTAATAATTTTTGTTGTTGATCGGATTGGTTTTGTTGTGAGTGCCATTGAGGATAATGACATTCAGGCCAGCGAGGCAATCGTGCGCCGGCGGCTAGTATTATGTCGACCCCTCTTTGTTCGGCTTGGCTGATTTGCCAATCTAGCTGGCTGAAATCATAATTATCTTTAGTCTCTTCAATCATTGGCCAATAAGCAACTAGTCTAAGTCGCTTAACTTTTAAATCATCGAGCATATCTATAAAAGCGGATTGCCAATCTAGTCCCATGTCATTTAGAACTAATGGAGAAAAGGTTAGACCATAACTTAATTCATTTGGCTGATAAATTTTTCGATTAGTTAGCCATGGCCATAAAAAACCAATTAAAACTAGACAAACTAGGATTATTATTAATCTTTGTCCAATTTTGGTTATTTTTTTGATCATAATAATAAGAATAAGCCGAGATTTATTAAAATAATACCGGTTAATTTTTGCCAAATATTATCGCGATTTATCTCTTGTTTTAATAGTTTTGGATAACGTTTAGCCAGTAAAAAAACAATTATTAATAAAAATAAATATTGTAACCCCTGTAAACTATTAACCAGAGAGACATCAGCTAGTGAGATGGCAAAATTAGTCATTACAAAAGCAATGAAGGCAGTTAGACGGATTCCTAAAAATAGTGGCCAACTTTTTATGGTTGTTTGGCGGCGGGGTCGATCAAAAATTAACTGTCGGCTAGCTGATGGGATTAATAATAACAACGCTCCTAAAAAACTGCCCAGTCGGGTCCAAATAAAAGCATTAGCAAATCCTTGTGAATCATAGAGATATTTAATCAGGACATAATAGGTGGCAAAGGTAAATGAAGCTAACAAGGAGTGGACAAGGAGTCTTCTGGTGCTACGTAGACTTGATCGGCGGGGTTGGATAATTTTTTTAATTTTTATCCACAATTTCGACCACCAATGATCATGAGCTCGAAAAGATAAAAGCGCACTGCCAACAATTAGAATAAGTAAAGCTAATAATTCTTGTTGGTTAAGATAATGTCGACCAACCAAATAATTAAGGAGTAAGGTAAAAAAAGGAATAAGTGCTCCAGCAATTGGCACAACTTTGGTAGTTTCACCTTGATGGAGAGCCTTATACCAAAAATAAAGGGCGGCCATAAAAATTAGGCCAGCCAGCAAATTTAATAACAACCAATTCCAACGAGGGATATGACGATTAAATATAAACAACACACAATTGCCAGCGCTCCAAATGCCGACATAAAAAGTATAGGAGATTGATGAATGAACTTTTTTTGATAAAAAATACTTGTCCGATAAATAAACGGCACCGTTAAAAAAATTGGCCAAGAGAGTAATGGCTAACCACATAATTATAATCCGTTGTTTTTACATATTTGAGCGTAGCGTCGACTACTGGGACGAGCTCGTCTTTCCAGTGAATGATAATCTACTGAATACAGACCGAATCTTGGCGTGAATCCCCATTTCCATTCAAAATTATCTAATAATGACCAATGAAAATAGCCTTTAACTGGACAACCATCGCTAATAGCTCGATGAATTATTTTTAGATGTTCAGTAATAAAGACTTGTCTTTGTTGGTCTTGGTGGTCGGCTAGGCCGTTCTCTAAAATATAAACTGGTAATTGGTATTGTTTAGCTGCCATTAATATAGTGTATAATCCCTGTGGATTGACTGTCCAGCCTAAATCAGTTCGTGGTAAATCTTGAGTCGGCTGACGGCCCAAACCAACTAGGCGATGGAAATAATAATTGATTCCTAAATAATCTTGGTAGCCGAGAATTTTTTTGAAAAAGTAATCATTAATTATATAAGTAATTAATCGGGTTAATTGTTGATTAATCCATTTATGATTAACCGCTTCAATTGATTGGCTGTTATTAGCTATACCAACTAGACAATTTTTGTTGGACAAATGTAGTGATTGGTAAGCTAGTCGATGGCCATAAACCATATTATTTAAAGCTTTCCACCAAGCAATTAAGCTGATTCTTTGTGGCGGCCATTTACCTTGTCCATAGGCATTCCAGGCATATAAACCAGGTTCATTAATTGTGCACCAAAATTTAACTTTTTTTAAATGTTGAGCTAAATAAAGAACATAATTATTAAATATTTGTGGAGCAGCTTGGTTTTCCCAACCACCGAGTTCAGCAAACCAGATTGGTTGGGTAAAATGATAAATAGTAACAATTGGTTTTATCTTTTGTCGGTGACATTCATTGATAATATCTTGATAATATTTGGTAGCCAAGCGACTGAATTGTCCTTGACTTGGCTCAATACGACTCCATTCAATAGAAAAACGATAAGCATTATTATTGAGTTTTTTGGCTAAGGCAATGTCTTCTTTAAATCGATGATAAGAATCGCAAGCCAAGCCAGAAATTGATCCATCGACAATTTGACCAGGTTCCCAGATTGTCCAATCATTGAGGTTACCACCTTCAATTTGATGAGATGAAGTGGCGGTGCCCCAAAGAAAACCTTTGGGAAAACGATATGATATTTTTGGGGGCATGTTATTGCCGTATTTATTGGTTAATAAGAATAGTATATCATTCTTTGATTTTGAAGACAATTTATTTTTGCTGCTTAGTCCAAATTATAGTATAATTAAATATATAACTATAGATATGAAATTAAAACATTATCTAGCAATTAATTTAGCAGCCATGATTATTTCGTGGTTGCTATGGTTATGGATCTTATTCAGAGTTGATCCATTTGCGGCTAATTGGTTGGGTCGTAGTTTATTTTATTTAACAATGTTCGCAGCTGTTTTTAGTAGTTTGTCGTTATTTGGTTTTATTAGCCGGTTTAGTTTAATTCGTCAAAAATTAGCTCACCGAGCCGTAGTGGCGGCCTTTAGACAGTCAGCCTTAATTGCCTTTGGTGTGGTTATTACTTTGTGGCTTTTATCACGGCAGTTATTTAATTGGTTTAATTTAATTATTTTAGCTGGCGGTTTAGCGATGCTTGAATTTTTTATTTTAAGTTGTCAACCAATTGAAAAAACACCAATTAATCAATCTTTACCTGAACCAACGACTAGCGAAGAAATTATCAGTTCTACTTTTAACGAAAGGAATAATTAATCTTATGTTCAATCCATTAAAATTTTTATTTAAGAAAAAACAATCAACTAACCGATTTCCTTTAGTAGTGGTTGGTCAAATTATTGAAATTAATAAACATCCGCAGGCTGATCGTCTTAGTTTAGTTACGGTTGATATTGGTGGTCAGGTCTTGCCAATTGTTTGTGGGGCTAATAATATTGAGGTTAATCAATTTGTGCCAGTAGCAATGATTGGTGCTCAATTGTTTAATGGTATAAGTATTGCCGAAGTTGAACTACGTGGTCAAAAGTCTAAGGGCATGCTTTGTTCGGCTAAAGAACTAGGAATAAGTGATGATCACGCTGGTATTATGATTTTAGATGAATTAAAAATTAGCCAACTGGGCCAAACCTTGGACAGCTATTTAGCTAATTAATATTTATATGGAAATTTTTTCAACCTCCAAAGATTTAATCAACTTAGCTCTCACCATTGGAATTATTGGTATTAGCGCGGCGATGGTTTATTTTTTAATTAGTGCCGCCGGATTGATTAAGGAAATGCGCCAAACTATTGATGAATTTAATCGTCAATTGGAAACAATTGGTCAAATTACCCAATCAATTAAAAATAAGGTGACTTATTTGTTTTCTTATTGGTCAATTTTAGAAAAGTTAACCCACAAAGCCGTTGATTTAGTTCAAACTAGTTTAGCTGGTCGATTCAAGAAAAAATTTAACCAAGCGGCTGAGCATTTTACTAAAGCAGCTGAGGAATTTTCAGCAGAATCCCCTGTTCAAAAAACTGGTCGGGCTAAGACTAAAAAATCAAGTAATAAGAAATAATTACTTTGATTTTTTTGGTTTTTTGGTTGACTTGGCACCAGCTTTTGGTTTGGTGATGATTTTTTTGATATTACGGCACTTAGGAAAAGCGCTACAGGCCAAAAATGGACCGTAACGACCAGCTTTGACTGACATCGCTGTGCCACATTTATCACAGACCTCTTTAGCATAATCAGTGATTAAATGTTGAAATCTTTCAGGTAAAGGCTTGGCGGCCTTTTTTTCTTTTAAAGACTTGATATTATGGCATTTAGGGTAAGCGCTACAAGCTAGAAATTGGCCGTAGCGGCCGGTTTTTATAATCATCGCTGCACCGCATTTATCGCAGATTTCTTTACTGGGTAATTCCGGCATGATATCTTTTTTGGATAATTCTTTATTTTTTGTTTCCAAATTTTGATGAAAAGGCCAATAAAAATCAGCAATAACCGGCTGCCAGGCGATTTGTCCACTAGCGATTCGATCAAGACTGTTTTCAATTTCAGCAGTAAATTGGTAATCAACAATATCGGGGAAATGACCAACTAAAAGATCATTGACGACACTAGCAATGGCAGTTGGTTCAAGTCGCTTATGGTCATCGCGAATCATATAGCCGCGAGCTTCAATGGTGGCAATGGTTGGAGCATAGGTTGATGGTCGGCCGATATCATATTTTTCTAATTGTTTTACTAGGCCAGCATCACTATAACGGGCTGGTGGTTGAGTAAAGTGTTGTTCTGGTTTGAGCTCTAATAATTTTACAACCTCCTGTTCAATTAATTCTGGTAAGATTTTTTCTTGAGTTTGCTCGGGGTATATTAATAAATAACCAGAAAAAGCAATAGTTTGTCCATTTGTTCTAAAAATAGCTGAATCAGCTTGGACATCAACGCTGGTGTGATCAATTAATGCTTCGGCGGCTTGACTGGCTAAGGCTCTTTGCCAAATAAGCTGGTAAAGCCGAAATTGTCTTGGTTCTAAGTATTGTTTAATTGATTCTGGTGTTTTGTCGGGGTCGGTTGGACGAATGGCTTCATGGGCCTCTTGGGCGCCCTTGCTTTTATTGGCGAATTTTCTAGGTGCTTTGGCTAAATATTGTTCGCCGAAATTATTTTTTATAACCTGACGAGCTTGACCAACAAAATCATTAGATAAATTGACGGCATCAGTCCTCATGTAGGTTATTAGACCAACTTGACCATGGGGACCTAAATTAACACCTTCATATAATTTTTGAGCTAAAACCATAGTTTGTTTGGCTGAAAAACCTAGCCAACGGTTTGCTGTTTGCTGTAGTGTGGAAGTAGTAAAAGGCGCTGCTGGTTTTTTGCTGGTTCTTTCTTTATGAATTTTATCGATTTTATAACTTGATTTAAGTAGTTCTTGTTTAATTTGTTGGGCGGTTTTTTCATCGATAATGGCAAATTTATCTAAAGATTTACCTTGCCACTTAACTAATTGACCAGCAAATTGGCCATTTTTAGCCATAAATTCAGCAATAATTGTCCAATATTCTTGTTTAATGAATTGTTCTATTTCTCTTTCTCGTTCGACAATTAATCGGACAGCAACTGATTGAACTCGGCCAGCTGATAAGTTTTTAGCCACTTTTTTCCATAGAAATGGAGATAATTCGTAGCCAACTAATCGATCTAATACGCGTCGAGCCTGTTGGGCATCGACCAGATTAAGATCAAGTTGTCGTGGTGATTTTAAAGCATTTTTAATAGCTGTTTCGGTTATTTCGTGAAAAACAATCCGATTTTTTTGGTTAATTGGTAATTTTAATAATTGTTGTAGATGCCAAGCAATAGCCTCACCTTCGCGGTCTTCGTCTGAAGCGAGAATGACTTCATCAGCTTGTTTAGCTAAAGATTTTAATTTAGCAACTGTTTTTTTAGCTTTAGCCGGCACCTCATAGTCGGGATTAAACTGATTATCTACATCCACACCGGTTTTTTTAACTGGTAAATCACGAACATGACCAAAAGAAGATTCAACAACATCGGTTTTATTTAAAAACCGACTGATAGTTTTGGCTTTGGTTGGTGACTCAACAATAATTAGACGCATAATTTTAGATAGAGGGGCAATAATAAGCTTGATTAGGCTGTTATTTAACTATCAACAGACTAGTTAATTTAATCAATTGATTGATGATTAATTATCTAGGTGGTAGTAATTTAATTATTTTAGCCTGTTTTACGGACAACAGCTAACTCAATTCACTATAAGAATTTGACTTGGGCAAGTCAAGCGCTGTTAGTAAATCATCGACTTCAGTTATTAGTTCAGCCCCTGACTTAATTAATTGATTAGCTCCTTTGGACATTGGTTGATTAATGTTTCCAGGGACAACTAAAACATCTCGACCTTCTTGACTAGCTAAATCAGCCGTAATTAGTGCTCCTGATCTATTTGCTGCTTCGATAATCAATACGGCTGAGGCTAATCCAGCAATAATTCGATTGCGTTGTGGAAAATAATAGGAGCGAGCTTGTTCACCGGGTGGATGTTCGGATAATAATAAACCACCGCTTTTGACAATTTTTTGGGCCAGCAACCAATTGCTGGGAGGGTATAAGCTAGATTGATCCAAGCCGCTACCTAAAACAGCAATAGTTTGACCGCCTTGTTCTAAGCAAACTTGATGAGCTAATCGGTCAACACCAATCGCCAGGCCACTAATAATAACTAGCTGATTGACCAATTCTTTAGTTAGTAAGCTATCAATAGCTAAATGACCATACCAGCTTATTTTTCGACTACCGACTACTGCCAGTGATTTATGATTATTTAGCAAAGATTTGTTTCCCTGGCACCAAATTTTTTCCGGACAGTTATAAATATTTTTTAATTGTGACGGGAAATTTGTCTGATTTTTGGTGAGCGTAAATAAATCGAATGATTTTTTCATAAGATATTATATAATTTGTCGATAATGGCTTAGTCGAGCTAATCGTCGAGCAAAATTAAAGTCAATAATAATAAAATCATAGCGCCATTGCTTGGTTGGATATTGTTTTGAGAAATAAGTCGCGGCTAATTTTAATTGTTTTAGTCTTTGGTTATTTAGTGGTTCGTTGGTTAAATCAAAGTTGTTGGACAAACGGAGCTTAACTTCAATTAGTACTAAGATTGATCGGTCTTTGGCAATTAAATCAATTTCTTGTTGGTGGCAATGCCAATTACGAGCCAGGATTTTGTAGCCAGTTTTTTCTAGATAGGTTGAGGTGATATTTTCTCCGAGTTCACCCCACCGGTGATTATGATTATTCATAATTTAATCAGCGGGGGGATAATTTAATGGTATGATTCTCTGGACTTAAATACTAATAATCCACAACTTATCCACTTGATGAAATTTGGCTAAAATTAAACATTAAGGAATGATATGTCTAAGTTTTTATAGACTTTTCCACTAGGATTATTAGTCCAATTTAATATGGACAAAACAGCTTTTAGTTACTAAACAAAGCGCCACGGTTCCATGTGGAACTGTGGCGGGGGTGTGGACCATAAGGGACTTGAACCCTTGACCTCTTCCATGCCATGGAAGCGCTCTAGCCAACTGAGCTAATGGCCCATATTAAATTTTTTCCAGTGCCCTCACCATGAGTCGAACACGGATCTAGGGCTTAGGAGTCCCTTGTTCTATCCATTGAACTATGAGGGCATAGTTTCACAACAAGGTGAACGCTGGTTATTGTAAGGGAAAAATAATAAGTCGTCAAGACTGTCTTAAAACAAAAAGGAAGCCACAGCGGGCCCTCTATTTACATAGAATGTAAGAATAAGAAATGGCCCCGACGGCTTCCCTCTTGAAATTTTTGCAGAAATTTCAAGAACGATATTCTTAGACCAACCTCAGGGAACCATCGATCTCTTTTTATAGAGATACTCGGTCCGATTTTTTTGTTTTTATTTTATTGGAGAGGTCAGACAAAGAAGAGGTAAAAAAGAACGATATCCACAGTATAGCATAAAACAAAAAAGTGGTCAATAGTTTAGGTTACTATTTTCTGGACTTAATTATTTTTTAGCTAATGTTAAGTATTTTAATTAAGAAAAAAGTCCTTATATTAAAGTTTTTTTGAGGGAGAGTCTATAATTGTCTAGACTAATTATTTAGAGAATCCCCAAGTTATCCACAGTCTAATTATTTATAGACTTAATTGAGGTCACGGTGGGAGTCGAACCCACGAATAACAGTTTTGCAAACTGTTGCCTTAGCCTCTTGGCGACGTGACCAAAGAGTAAAATTAGTCTAACAAAAAAGTTTAAGCCCGGCAAGTTTTTTAGCTAATTAGTGTTATTTATGATTGACTGAAGACCTTAAAAATGATAGAGTTAGGCCTGAATTAATAGAAAATATATTAGTAAATTAAAGACGGGCCGGCCAATTGGTGGGGGATTAGCTGGAGCTTTATTAGTATTATTAAATATTTTATTAAAAGCCAAGAAAATTATTTCCTGGTTATTTTTTCTTTTGTTTAAATTAATTGGTCGTTCATTGATTTATCGTCCGCTAGTTGGTATTTATCAGATATATCGCCACTTTAAGCGCAGAACAATTAATTATTATCAACAAAATGTTTGGTTGTCAGTGATTGTTTTAATGGTTATTGCTATATTTATAACCTTTAACAATTGGCAAGAAAGCGATCGTTTAATGGCCGCTGAAGATTTGGTTCGAGATACCTGGTTATCAAAAATGATTGGTGATGAATTCAATCAGCTCAATGATATTATTGTTGATAGTCAACCCGGTCATCAATTTAATTTAAATAGGCCACAAGTAGTAGACAGTCGACTGACTATGTTTGGTTCAATTAATACTGGTTCAACAGCCGTTGTTGGTATCACTACTGATCGTTGGGTTTATGGTTGGGGACTAGTTGGTTTACCAACCGCGGGACAATCGATTGATACGCCAGTTGGTCGGAAAACAATTTCCTATTATACGGTTAAAATTGGTGATACCTTGAGTGGTATTGCTAATAATTTTGGCATAACCGTTAATACTATTATTTGGCAAAATGGTTTGAGTTTAAATACTTTATTACGACCAGGCGATAAATTAACTATATTGCCGACCAGTGGGGTATTATATAAAATTAAAGCTGGTGATAATCTATCTAAGATTGCTCGACAATATAGTATTGATGCGGAAACGATTAGTTCTTATAATAACTTAACCGGTGATCGAGTAATTATTGGCCAATCTTTGATTATTCCTGGAGGTAAGCCACCGGCTGCCCCGGTCGGGCAGATTGCTCAAGCAACTAATTTAGCACCAAAGGTTCAGCAAGTATTTACTACAGTTAAGAAGACGGTTGTTGATAATTTACCATCTGGCGGTGGAATGACCTGGCCGACTTCGGGTCATCGCATTACTCAATACTATTCTTTGCGCCACAATGGAATTGATATTGCTAATAAGGTTGGTACGCCGATTTATGCTGCTGATAATGGTAAGGTGGAGCTTTCGGCTAGCGGTTGGAATGGTGGCTATGGTAATACGATTCTAATTAATCATGGTAAGTTAAAAACTCGTTATGGTCATTTGTCGCGTCTTTATGTTAAGGCTGGTCAGACAGTCGAAAAAGGTCAAGTAATTGGTGAAATGGGATCAACTGGACGATCTACTGGACCGCATTTGCACTTTGAGGTTCTGTCTGGTAGTGTTAGATATAATCCATTAAATTATGTTCGTTAATTTATGCTTAATTTTTTTGGCGGTCTGATAATTGTATTTATCGGAGCATTAATCATTGTTAAGCGAGAATGGTTTTTAGCTAATTTTGGTCGCATGGAGTTTTTTGAAGAAAAACTGGGAATTTATGGTGGATCGCGTTTGGCCTATTTATTGGTCGGATTGGTTGCTATTTTTATCGGTTTTTCAATTGCGTTTGGTTTAATTAATAGTTTTTTGGGCTGGATGTTGAGTCCGCTAACTCGGTATCAAGGGGGTATTTAAATTATTAGGGCCTTTAGCTCAGCTGGCTAGAGCGCCTGCTTTGCAAGCAGGAGGTCAAGGGTTCGAGTCCCTTAAGGTCCACTTCTTAGTTTTCGCCTTTATCCTTTACTCTTGGTCTATTTTCAGTTATTCTTAAGGGGTATAAATTGTTTATGCTCAACCCTAAAATACACGAACAGGCGGCAGTTGCCCTGACTGTCAACGAGAATACCAAGAAATTATTACAGGCGATTTATCGAGCGCAGCGTCATCATCATCAAGATAAATCAGATCGACCAAAAATCAGGGTTTCTAGCGTAATTTCGCGGATGTCTTTTTTTTATGAAAAAATTCGTAATGCCGTTGATTATAAAGAAGAATATCTTTTGCGTAAAGAAGCGATTGAGCGAATTTTACGTCGGCAAGTTTTAATTGAGGGTAGTCTTAAAGATTGTCAGCCGGCGGAGATTAGTCGTCATTTATTAACTGAGTTAATTCGTGGCGGTTATTTACCTAATAATCAATTGCCAGCAGTTTTAATTGATGAAATTGCTGTTATTATTAAAAAGTATTTGACCATTAAAGATATTGCTGCGCCTAGTTTAGGTCAACAGGTTAGTCGAGGTTTATCTGATCGAAATTTGGCTAAATTAAAACAAGATTTAACGAAACGCAGCCAATTAATTGATTGGTTATTAGCGGTTGGCGCCAGTGAAATTGAAGAACATCTTGGTCAAGACCCTGTTTTGAGTCAGGCAATTTATAATCTTTATCGATATTTATCAGATAATATTGAATTGGTTGATAATAAAGAAATGTCAGTTGATTTATCAATTCAAGTTTATCTGTCGGTTAATCGTAATTTTGCTAAACTGGATGATGACATGTTGTCTTTTATCTTGTTTAAATATTATATTGCTGACTGGTCACGACTAGATGAGCAGCAATGGCCAGCAATTGGTGAAAAAATCAAAGAAATTCGCCAGGCCATTACTAGCCAGTTACACCATCCTTTGGCTCGTCCGCTAGATAAAATTACTCATCGTTATGCCGTTTGTATTTCAATCTTATTGAGTTTATTAAAAGATGATCCAGTCGCGGCTTATGTTAGTTTTAAAACTGATCCAAAAGCTTTTCCTAGGTTGATTAAAAAAAGCTGTGAAGAAAGATATGCCAAAGCTAAAAAATTATTATGGCGGGCAGCTTTGCGTAGTATTATTTATATCTTTTTGACCAAAACAGTTTTAGTTATTGCTTTGGAAATTCCGGCTAATAAGTTCTTTAATGCTAACATTGGACTAGGCATTTTATTAATTAATGCTATTTTTCCAGCCGGACTCTTATTTTTAGCAGTGCTGCTGACTCGTTTGCCAGAAGAGGCTAATACTAACCAGATTATTGATTTAATTAATGAACTGTCTTTTGAAGAAAATAAAAGAGTTGATCCGATTATTTTAAAATTACCTAAAATTAAGACTAATTTTTTAAGTAAAGTTTTTAATTTATTTTATAAATTAACCTTTTTAATAACTTTTAGTGCTATTATTTGGTTGTTAGTCAAACTGCACTTTACTTGGATTAGCACTTTGATATTTTTATTTTTCTTGGTTTTTGTTAGTTTTTTTATTATTCGTATCAAACGGATTACTAATGAATTAAAAATTACCGAGACTAAAGAAAGTTTATGGCAAACGCTGTTTGATATTTTTACTTTACCAATCATGTCAGTTGGCAAATATTTAAGTGAAAAATTCAGTAAAGTTAATATTTTGGTGTTTTTATTAGATTTTATTATTGAAACACCTTTTAAATTTTTTGTTGACATAGCTGAAGATTGGACTAATTATGTTAAAGAACGCAAAAGTCAAATAAATTAAGCTTATGACTGAAGACAACGGTTTATCCATTGAAGATTTATTAAATAGTAAGGCGCTACAGGAAAAAGATTCGCCAGCTGCTCAATTAACTAGGCGACAATCAGAATTACGCTATCAGGCAATTGAAGATCAAACGGCAGCTCAGGCTGGTGTGTTAGGATTGGCTTATATTAATTTAATCGATTTTCCTATAAGTCCTGAGGCGATTGTTTTGTTAGATCAATCGGAAGCTGAGGCTTTGCAAGCGATTTGTTTTTATTATGAGGGGCGTAATGTACGAATTGGCACGATTGAGCCAAGTGATCAATTGACAGCTAGAGTTAGTGAGCTGGAAAATAAATTACATGTTAAGATAAAAATTTATTTAATTTCTCAACGTAGCCTAGAGTATGGTCGTAAGGTTTATGATGCTTTACCAAAGATTCAGCGAATGGAAGGGGTGGAAATTAGTCCACAAGATTTGATTCGCTATCAGGCTGAGCTGACTGATGCTCAATCATTAGACAATCAGATGAAGAAGGCTAATATTAGCCAAATATTATCATTAGTTATTGCTTCAGCTTTAAAAATGGGTAGCAGTGATGTTCATATTGAAGCTGAGGAAAAATCAGTGGCCATTAGAATGAGAGTTGATGGATTGTTACAACAGGTAACTACTATTCCTAAACAACAATGGAAAAAGGTTATTTCTCGTCTTAAAGTAGTGGCCAGGGTCAAACTGAATGTTGAAGATAAACCTCAAGACGGTCGATTTGATATATTTTTGCCAGAAGAAAAAATTGCTGTTCGTACTTCATTTTTGCCAACCGCTTATGGCGAAAGTGTTGTTTTACGCTTATTAAGGCCAGACTCAGCTATTTTACCATTAGATGGACTGGGGATGCGACCAGAAGTTCAAGCTATTTTAGAAAAAGAAATGACCAAGCCAAATGGTCTGATTTTAACTACTGGTCCAACTGGTTCGGGCAAAACTACCACCCTTTATGCCGCTCTTAATCAATTAAATTCACCGGGGGTAAAAATAATTACCTTAGAAGATCCAATTGAATATGAATTGAAGGGGATCAATCAAAGTCAAGTTGATGAAGGCCGGGGACACACTTTTGCTAATGGTCTTAAGTCAATTTTGCGTCAAGATCCCAATATTGTTATGATTGGTGAAATTCGTGATTTAGATACAGCGGAAATAGCTATTCAAGCTAGTTTGACTGGTCATTTAGTTTTCTCAACCTTACACACTAACGATGCCGCTGGAGTATTACCTCGACTTTTAGATTTGGGGGTTCAACCCTATCAATTGGCGCCGGCTATTAATGCGATTATCGGTCAGCGGTTGGTTCGTCGGCTTTGTCCGCATTGTCGTCAAGTTCATCAACCCAGCGAAACAGAGCAAGAGCAAATTAATAAAATTTTGGCGGTGGTTTCACCCAAGGCTGGTGTTGATGTGCCTAAAGAATTACCGACTTTTTATAAGGTCGGTGCCGGTTGTGAACATTGTGCCGGTTTTGGTTATAAGGGACGAGTTGGTCTTTATGAGATTTTTATTATGAGTGAGTCGATGAAGACCTTAATTAATGAGGGTGCACCGTCATTTAAAGTAATGCGTCAAGCAATTGAAGATGGAATGATTACTATGTTGCAAGATGGTATTTTAAAAATGTTGGACGGACAAACTTCTTTAGAAGAGGTTTTGCGAGTTATTGGTAAAACTGATTATATTGATGACTTATATGATATTGTTGTTTCTCAAACTTTGGGTCGTGGATTAAAAATCAGTGCTGACGATTTAGTTTTTGGTGAAACAATTGCTCAAGACATTAAGGCCGCTGATCAAACTCTAACTAAAAAACCAACCAGTCAGATGCTAGCAGCAGTGATGGCAGGGGCTATTGCTGGTAAAGCGGCCGATGTTCATATCGATCCAATTGAAGGTGGCGTTAAGATTCGTTATCGTTTGGATGGTATTTTGCACGATATTGTCACTTTAGGAGCAGAACATTATGTGCCGCTGATTGGTGAGATTAAAAATTTAATTGGCTTATCCCTGAGTGTTAAACAGCCGACTTTTGATGGTCGGTTTAGCATGACCCTGCCTAGTGAGCGGATGGATTGTCGCGTTTCTTTAATTACTGGTGGTTATGGTGAAACTGTAGTTATTCGGTTATTGTCTAATCAGGCAATTAGTTTAGAATTAACTGATTTGGGTATTCGAGATAAATCTTTAGCCATGATTGATAAATCAATTCATAAAACTAAAGGGATTATTATTACGACTGGTCCAACCGGTTCAGGTAAGACCACCACTTTATATGCTTTATTAAAAAAATTAAATACTCCAGAAATAAAGATTATTACCATTGAAGATCCAATTGAATATCATTTAGATGGAGTAATGCAAACGCAAATTGATACAGCTGGCGGCTATACTTTTGCCGCGGCACTGCGTTCTTTGATGCGTCAAAACCCTAATGTTATTTTAGTTGGTGAAATTCGTGATCCAGAGACGGCTAAAACAGCAATTGAGGCTAGTTTAACTGGTCATTTAGTCTTGTCGACTATTCATGCTAATAGTGCAGCTGGAGCTATTGCTCGTTTTGCTGGATTGGGCGTAGAGCGACCGATGTTAGCCAGTGCTCTAGAGTGTTCAATTGGTCAACGGTTGGTTCGTCGACTTTGCCCTAATTGTAAAAAGCCAGCTGAACCCAAGGCTGAAATTTGGAGTCAAGCTGAGAAAATTTGGATAGAATTAAAAGCTAACCAGGAGTTGAATCTGCCAGACAAGCCTCAATTTTATGAACCAGTTGGTTGTTCTCAGTGTCGTGGTGTTGGCTATAAGGGGCGGGTTGGTATTTATGAGGTTATTATTATGACTCCGGAAATTCAGAAATTAATTCAACAACCATTAACTACTGACGCTGAAATTGAACAATTGGCTATTGAACAGGGTTCATTATTGATGACTCATGATGGTTTAGTAAAAGCAGCCAATGGTGAAACTAGTTTGGAGGAAATTTGGCGAGTAGCTAGTTAGTATGTTAGCAATTTTTAGTGATTTACACGATAATTTGGTTAATTTGCAGCTTTGGGCCAAATGGTGCCAAGCCGAGGGTATCCAACAGGCGGTTTTTTGTGGAGATTTGACTGATAGTGACAGTTTTCAGCATTTAGCGTCTCTGTGGTCAGGTCAACTCTATTTTGTTCAAGGCAACGCTGATAATTACGCTCCAGTCGATATACCTCAAGGGCCTAATTTTTATAATTTAGGTCGTCATGGTCGCTTTATGATAGATAATCGGACCATCGGAGTTTGTCATGAGCCGGAATATCAAAATATTGTCTTGGCTGAGGGGCCAGTTGATGTTTTATTTTATGGTCATACCCATAAACCTTGGCAAGAAGAGAGTGCTGGCACCTGGTTAGTTAATCCCGGTACTTTGGGTGGGGTTTATTATCCAGCTACTTTTGCTCTTTATGATCCATTAAATAATACTTGGGAATTAAAAAACTTACAGCAATTGATGCATTAATATGTTAATTATTGCCCTATTAATAGCCATTGTTTGGACAATAATTGCTTGGCGTAATTGGCCACTAGCGGTTAGTTTATTGATTGGTCTATTACCGACTTATTTATTGCGTTTTAAAATCGGTCCTTTACCAATGACTGTTCTAGAAGAGCTGATTTTATTAACTACAGCTATTTGGTTGATTAAACAATACCCTCAACCGTGGGCCAATCTGCGTTCTCGGGCTAAAAATTGGCGAGCTTATCCCCTAACCATTGAGATTATTATTGTTTTATTGGTTGCCTGGTTGGCCTTAGTTATTGGGGGTAATACCACCAGTGGTCTAGGTCTTTGGAAAGCTTATTTTATTGAACCGATTTTAGTTTTTATTCTCTTTTGGAATGTTCCGCGTGGAACTAAAAATATTGAACGAGGCTATTTATTTTTGGCCGGCAGCTTATTGCTAGTTAGCTTAGTGGCAGGCTACCAGTATTTGACCGGTGATTTGATTGCCAATCCATTTTGGGCCGATGAGGCAACTCGGCGGGCAACCTCAGTTTTTGGTTATCCTAATGCGGTTGGTTTATTTGCTGGACCAGTTAGTCTAGCTTTGTTGGGCTTTTTGGTTTATCGGCTCAAACAAATTAAGAAGTGGTTTAATTGGGTTAATTTATTATTAGCTGCTAGTATTATTCTGGGTTGGCTGGCGATTTTTTGGGCCCAGAGCGAGGGAGCGATGATTGGTTTATTAGTTGCCCTGGTTGTTTTAGGTCTAATAGCTAGTCGTTGGAGTCGTCTAGTAGTTTTGGTAGCAGTGGCTATAGTTGGAGTAATGATTTGGCAAAGATCGGATTATTTGGACACAATCAAACAAAAAGTTCAATTAGCCGATTTATCTGGTCAAATTCGTCAGTCACAGTGGCAAGAAACTTGGCAGATGTTGGGCGATGGACGCTGGTTAAATGGAGCGGGGCTGGCTAATTATCAAGCAATGGTTGAGCCTTATCATCATGAGGGTATTTGGATAAAATCAGCTGATAAAAAAGCTAAACCAAGCTGGCAGCCGCTAGAGATCTATCTTTATCCGCATAATGTTTTTTTGAACTTTTGGAGTGAATTGGGTTTGGCTGGTCTAATAATTTTTACCTGGCTCTGGCTTAAAGTTACTATCATTAATTTTCTTAATTTTTGGCGTTATCGTCGTCATAATAAATTAGTTTGGTTGAGCTGGGGACTATTTGGTGCTTGGCTGGCCACTTTAGTTCACGGATTAGTTGATGTGCCCTATTTTAAAAATGATCTAGCAGTTTTATTTTGGCTAGGTTTAGCAATGACTTTTTGGTTAAAATGGCAGTTAATGGATAATAAACAAAATGATCAATCAACAATTGACTAAATATTTAGCTAGCCACGGTCCGTGGTCGCGCCGTCAGGCCGAGGCTTTGATTCGGGCTGGTCGAGTCACGGTTGATAATCAGATGGCCCAGTTAGGCCAGATCGTTACTGATGACAATCAAACTATTCAAGTTGATGGTCGGTTGGTAGATAAACAAAATGAGCCAATGGTTTATTTTATGCTCAATAAACCAGCCGGTTATACTTGCACTAGCCGTGATTTCCGTGATGAACATAATGTTTTTGAATTAATTGATTATCCTGGCCGTTTGTTTGTAGTTGGTCGTCTAGATAAAGATAGTCGTGGTTTAGTACTTTTGACTAATGATGGCGAGCTAACTGAAAGATTGACTCATCCACGCTTTGCTCACGCTAAGGTCTATGAAGCGACAACTAGACCAGGACTAACTGGTCGTGATTTGCCTAAGCTTAAGGATTTTTTGGCCAAAGGTCGGCGTCTTTATGAGGACCAAGGTCTGGCTACGGCTGAAGTCGGTCAGCAATTAGCCACGGATCGTTTGGAAATCATTCTGCGACAAGGTCAAAAACGACAAATTCGTTTATTGATGAAAGAGGCTGGTTATGAGGTGACTGATTTAAAACGAGTTGCTCTAGGCTCATTAAAATTGGGTCGCTTGCCAGTTGGTGCTTGTCGGCCATTGACTGATATTGAGATTGACAGATTATTTCATTTAGCCCAAGATAGAAGGGCTTAAACCACTTGGAGGAGTGCGAGAGTGGTTGAATCGGGTGCTCTCGAAAAGCACTATGTCAGCAATGGCATCAAGGGTTCGAATCCCTTCTCCTCCGCAAATACGTGAACTTTGGAACCAGCTGGGCTCTGTAAACATTGGGAAACAGCAGGGAAATATAGGCATTTTTTCTATTCCCTATTACAAACAAAAAACAAGGTTATATGCCCTGTTTTTGTTTTCTTCAGTATTGCTTTATTCTAATATATTTCTGGCGATAAGGTCAGGTAAAATTTTGTTCTTAATTATTGGCGAAAGTCGAGGATGATCCAGATCGTCTCTGCCTATCCAATAAAATTTGATTATCTCGGCTGAAGGTTTGGGTTCGCCAATGACTTTACCTTCGTATAATTTAATAGAAACATTTTTTGTTAGGTCGCCAGCGGCGACGTCCAGATATTCATTAATATATTTTAAGCTAGCCTCATCTGTTTCTACGGCTAGTTCTTCTTCTATCTCACGAGCTAGGCATTTTAGATCATCTTCACCCTTTTCTATCTGACCACCAGGCATAATAAAGTCAGAAGTGAAGTTGTTCTTTTCACATACCATAAACTTAGTTCGGTCATTATTGAGTAAAAGTAAACCGATTTTGTTGAAATAAGCCATATATGATAATTAAAATAAGATTTTTAGGATAAACAAATTATATCAAATATTTAGTATAAAAGCATTATTTTCATTCCAAAAAAGTTCCAACTACGTCCCACTTGCTCCGCGTAAAAATGGAACCGCCAGTGGCGGTTTTGTTTTTACTCAAGTGATAAAAAGAAGGGATTCGAAAGCCGGAGGCGTAGCCGAGGCCGGGTCGGGGCGCTTAGCGAGCGCCGTTCACGATGTTAGTGAACAAGCGAGGCTTAGCAACCGTGACCGAAACCTTCTCCTCCGCGAACGCAAAAACGCACCTCAAAAGGGTGTGTTTTTATTTTAGGTTAGTGATATAATAAGAGTTGATCAATGATTATATAAAATTAGATAGCATGTCAGTTTAATTGATATAATATGGGGTTTTTACTAATAATATTTGTGTTAGTGATTCTTTTAGAATTAAGAAACTCTCCAAAATTCATTGGTCGAGCTGGTGAGCGTTTTGTTAATAAAAAATTAGATAAACTTGATTTTAAGTACTATAAGACATTAAATAATGTTTTGTTGCCATCGGCTGGAAACAAAATTGGTACCACTCAGGTTGATCAAATAGTTGTTTCTAATTTTGGCGTATTCTGTATTGAAACTAAAGCCTATTCTGGTTGGATATTTGGTCGGGCAGATGATAAATATTGGACTCAGGTTATTTATCACAAGAAAAGTCGTTTTTATAATCCTTTGTGGCAAAACTTTGGTCATGTAAAAACAGTTGAAAATTTAATTGCTAGACTAGGTATTAAGGTTCCAGTTTATTCTTATGTGGCTTTTCCTGATGCTGATGATTTAAAAATTACAGGAACTGATTTGGTTGGATATGCCGGAGAAATAGTCGATAAGATTAAGTCTCATAATCAAGTTGTTCTATCTGATATTGATCGGGATAAAATTGTCGATGAGATTAGCCGGGCCAATATTGTTGATAAAGAAATATTTAAGGAACATGTTAGAGGTATTAGAGATTTAGAAGATTTTAATTAATATTTTTTTAACATTGTTCCAACTACGTCCCATGTCCTCCGCAGGCCAAATAATCCTAGTAAAATAGGGTTATTTTTGTTATTATTACAATAATCTATTTTAAATTTATGGCGGTCTATCAAGCAAAAACTAAAGATCAAA
>Ga0265294_10000579_pt1 | contig 48918 bp, 45 predicted proteins | sample MunlanPumphouse3_FD_192504 | JGI IMG/M metagenome (GOLD analysis project Ga0265294, IMG submission 192504) | Groundwater microbial communities from a municipal landfill in Southern Ontario, Canada - Pumphouse #3 | ecosystem: Environmental > Aquatic > Deep subsurface > Groundwater | place...
AACAACTTTCAGGCGTTGGTGTTATTGGACATACTCCACCACCATTAAACTCTACCGTAAATTTAATCGGCGTATAAACTACTTGTCCTACACCATCAATGGTATTGGGTATAACATTAGTTAAATTGTCTACTGTTGCACTTACTATTGCATGGCAAGTCACAGCATTACAAGTTACTGAGACATTATCTGAACTCATATTTGTATTTTTGGCTGCATGATCCCTAAGCACACTAGCTTGGCTTATATCAAGAGGAGCAGTATCGCCACCTGGCCAAATTACTTCACCCATGTTCTTCTTAACAATATATCTTTTGAAATCTTCTAAACTTTCAAACACACTTTTTGCTGTCACATTTACTGTTTTTATATCCGAAATATTTAAAGGCAATACTCCTAATTCGATGGTATATTCATAAGAAAGAGGTAGTGTTGATGATGATGAAATATATCCTACCGTATAATAAGTTTTATAATATACCGTTGATTCATCACCACCACTACCACCAGCAACATAATCACTACCAGACGATGTAGACTCAACAGGAATTTTTATATCTCTGTTACATGTAGAACTGTTAGGATCAGTTTCGTCATTAGCTTCTAACAGATCTTCTAAACTAACATCATATTTAATTGCAATTTGTTCCCACGTATCACATGTTTCAATTACACTATAAGCATTACATTCTTCAGGGGCCGTTTTAGTAACTGTAACAGTATTTACATTGGCAGACTTTATCGCACAATAAGTACCATTGTGAATAGCCATAACAACTTTGTTTTTCTCATTTAAAACAACAACACCTGTTGCAGGACCCTTACCACTATAATCTAGTTTTTTTCCATCTGCATTATATTCTAAACCATCACGATAATAAAACTCTTGATACCCTTGGGATTCATTCGCATTGGCAATTAGTAATCTGCCAGAATCGGCTATTGAATAGGCTGTTGCTCTAAAGGCTTCCCTTTTAACAAATTCTATAATATTAAAAACTATCGGAACTGTTATTGCTATGATAACAGCGATGATTATTATAGCTGCTAATAATTCAATCAATGTAAAACCTAATTTGGAAAATTTTTTCATAAACGACACCATCCAAAACACCTTATTACTTTGTTGTATTATTTAACGCATCCAGTTAGTAGTAATATTTTATTTTTTCCCTATCTTTATCTTTTACTAGTATATTATATACAAATCGAGAAGTCAACTTATAGAAAACTTAATATAAAAGAAATGATTTATCAAAATATTATTAAATAACTTGACAATTAAAGCCTTTATGAGTATTATAAACATTGCCAATTCCCAATAAGGCGAATTGGTGCTAGTATCACACTAGCCGACCCCTTTTTATTCTTTTGAAGACTGCCCTCAGGGGGGACAGTCTTCCTTTTTTATAAATAAAAGATTCTTTGATTAAGCACCAAAGAATCTTTTTATTTCAGCTTCAGCATTTTCAACCGAATCAGATCCATGAATTATATTACAAGTTGTATTGCTAGCATAATCTCCCCTAATTGTTCCAGGAGCTGCTTCAAACCATCTTGTTGGTCCCATTAAATTTCTCATTCCTTCAATAACACCTTCACCCTCAACAATCATTCCAACTACTGGAGCCGAAATCATAAATGTTACTAAATCTTTAAAGAATGGCTTTTCAACTAAGTGGGCATAATGTTCTCTTAAGATAGGCTCATCTAGCGTCATCATCTTCATATTGGTGATATTCCAGCCCTTCTCCTCGATACGACTAATTACTTTTCCTAATAGTTTTCTTTGATATGCATCTGGTTTTAACATTATGTAAGTACGTTGATTCTGATTCATATTATTTTACTTCCTTCCTTATTTTTGCTCTATTTACAAACTCTTTAAAAAGAGGCTGCATACTTTCCATGTTTTCTGGATGCCATTGTACACCTACAGCAAAAACACTTTTATCTTTATGTTCTATAGCTTCAATAGCATTATCTAAGGCTAAACCAACAACCTGCATTGGTTCACTGACTCGTGGTATAAGATAATGATGGTTGCTATTAACATCAATTATCGAACCAAACAAATCATATAAGAGACTTCCTTCATCAAGATATACTTTGTGAACTGTCTTCGGAAGATCTTCCTTACCTTTTAATTCAGGAGCATGAATAACCTCTCCATTCTCTTCATTAACAGGAGTTAATTTTGCTCCAGTCAATGTTGATAAAGCTAGAGCTTGGGCTCCCTGGCAAATTCCAAAAAAAGGAATATTATGAGCAATAGCATATTTAATTATCTCTATATGATAGGTTTTAATTTCAACGCCACCCGTCATTAATATACCGTCACACATTTTTAATATATTTTCATCAATATAATCATAATTACTATTGGTTATAAGACCAATATATGAACATTCTTCTTTATCCAAGGCATCCATATAATCATACAAAACAATATTACCTTCGCGATCTATCGTACTAACAATTTTATCTCTTCTACCAATAATTCCAATAATAGGTTTAGTCATGTTGTATCTCACCTCTATTTAATATAACTCTTTATATCTCTTTCGTTAGTTCCATATAATTCATATTTAATCTGTTTAATATAGTTTTTTATTGTTTCTTCAATTTCTTTATAAAATTCATCTTCCCCATATTTCTCTTGGTAATTAATAAGCTTATGTAAAATTATAAGTAAACAATCAGGTTCGATTGTATCTTGCACTCTTGAAATAGTCTTTACATCATTTTCTTCATACATATATTTTTTGTATATAGCCCCTAAATCATAATATCCCGTATGTGTGCGGCATCCAAATCGTGGCGTACTTTCATAAAGGCAGTATTTTTTTAAACCTTTATGATTATATATTTTATTGTTTTTTTTACCCTTTTTCCAGTTATAATTGTCGATGTTAATTTCTCCATATGGTTTACTCCTAATGAGTAAATAATAAAACATCTCTTCATCTACATCAAGTACTAAAGTTGGATGGCCATATATACGTGTATCATATTCATTAGAATCTTTAAATATGGTTCCTTTAACAACGACAATATCGCCTATTTTTAAAATCATAATCGCTCACCCCTGAACTTTTATTTTATTATACAATAATGTCCAAAAATTGACAATGTTTAACTTTTAGGGTTCTCTTTAACTAATGATTTATAATAAGTAAATCTTTTCTTAGAATCTTCTTTTAAATCATGTATAAGGCTATCTGCTTTTTCTTTGTTAATTCTTTCTAACATTGCAAAACGATTCTCTCCCTTTAAGAAAGACTCATACAAATCAAAATCAGGTTCTTTATAGTCTAACGTGAATTTTTCTTCTGATGGATTAAATCTAAATATCGGAACATATCCACATTTGACGGCTTTCTTTTCTTCTTCAATTGTATTTCCCATACCACCTATAATGCCGTGAGCAATACATGTTGAGTAAGCAATAACAATTGATGGTCCATCATGTTTTTCAGCTTCAACTAAAGCTGTTACTGTTTGTTGCATATTAGCTCCCATACATATACTAGCAACATAAACATTAGGATATGACATAGCAATTCTTGCTAAATCCTTCTTAGCTGTCTTCTTACCACTTGAAGCGAATTTAGCGATTGAACCACGTTCAGTTGCCTTTGAAGATTGACCACCCGTATTAGAATATACTTGCGTATCAAGTACTAAGATATTTACATTATCATTACTTGATAGAACTTGATCAATACCACTAAAGCCAATATCATAAGCCCAACCATCACCACCAATTGTCCAAATACTACGAGACGGAATATATTCCTTTACCTCATTTAAATAAGAAACTTTTTTATAATCAAGATTATCATATACTCTCTTCGTTATTTCATAATCATCATAATTAGATAACCATTCATTAAGAAGGGCTTTTGTCTCTTCATCACTGGCTTCTATATTTTCTTCAATCAGGTTTTTTATACGATTACGCATAGTAGTGGTAGCTGTAAGTATACCATAACCAAATTCTGCATTATCCTCAAATAATGAATTTGCCCAAGGAAGATTCCAAGGACTGCTAGGTACACTAGCCCCATATATAGATGAACATCCTGTTGCATTAGCGACAACTAAGCGATCTCCAAATAATTGAGTTAATAATTTTAAATATGGCGTTTCTCCACAACCAGCACAAGCACCACTATATTCAAATAATGGGCGAGCAAATTGAGAGGCCTTAACGTTAGACTTAACGGCTTCTTTCTTTTCGGCAATCTCTTTTATCAGATATTCAGTAACACCATCACACGTGCCGTCATTTGGCTTCATGACAAGAGCTTTTTCGGTTCCTTTACCAGGACAAGTCCTAGCACAAATACCACACCCAGTACAATCCTGTAGTGATACATTTATTAAAAATTTATTAGATGATCCTACTGCATTAATACATCTATCCTGAATTTCTTTAGGGGCTTTGTTATATTCTTCTTCACTAAGCAAGAACGGTCTAACAACACCATGAGGACAAACAAAAGAGCATTGATTACATTGAATACAATTTTCATTTATCCATACTGGTAAATCTTCAGCTATATCACGTTTTTCATATTGAGAGGTTCCAGCTAAATAAGTACCATCCTTATAGGGTAAGAAATCTGATACTTTTAAATCATTAGATGAGAGATCAATCATTTTACTAAATACTTTGTCATCTATATTAGGTTCAACGCAAGATATATGATTAGCCTCTAACCAGGATTTATCAATATCAACTTTCTTTAAGTATTTTTCAACACCTTTTATAGTTTCTAAATTAGAATTAACTACACTTTCCCCTTTTCGAGAAAAGTTTTTAATAATCATTTCTTTTATATTTTCTACAGCCATATTATAATCAATAAGATTACTAATTTTTAAGATAACCGTTTCTAATATCATGCTGATTCTATTTTGTAAGCCATGTTCACTAGCTAAAGCATAAGCATCAATCGTATATAAATTGATTTTTTTATCATATAAAGACTTCTTCATTTTATCCGGCATGATACTCTTAAGTTCTTCAGGACTTTTAGATGTTACATATAGGAATGTTCCGCCCTTTCTAATATTACTTACCATATCATATCTAGTGATATAACTTTCTTTACTGCATACAACAAACTCAGGACGTTTGATATAGTATGAAGATTTAATAGGATTAGGCCCCAACCGAAGATGTGATCTAGTTAAACCTCCACTCTTCTTAGAGTCATATTGAAAATATCCTTGAACATAATTATCAGTATTATCTCCAACTATTTTAATAATATCTTTAGATGCAGTTACCATTCCATCAGAACCGTATCCATATATTAAAAATTCTTTAACATCGTTATTATCAACAACATAATCATTCTCTAGAAGACTCAAGTTAGTAACATCATCTTCTATACCAATTGTAAATGACGTGAATTTCTTCTTATTATCAAGAAAATCAAATACAGCTTTTATTTGAGACGTATCAGTATCTTTACTAGATAACCCATAACGACCACCAATTACATCTATTTTTTTATCTAATTTGCTAAGTACTTCTACTACATCTAAATAAAGAGGTTCCCCACCACTACCAGGTTCTTTAGTACGATCTAAAACTGCCACCTTAGTAACTGTCTTAGGCAACACATCTAATAAATATTTAGTGCTGAAAGGTCTATATAAATGGACTTCGATTAATCCTACTTTCTCTCCCTTTTTATTTAAATCATTAACAACCTCCTCGATTGTGTCACATACAGAGCCCATTGCAATAATTATTTTCTTTGCTTTAGGATTACCGTGATAGTTAAATGGTTTATAGTTCTTACCTGTTATATTATTAATTTTCATCATATATTCATTAATAATATCAGGCATATTATTATAATCATTATTTCTTACCTCTGTTGCTTGAAAATATATATCTTCGTTTTGGTTTGTACCTCTTATTACTTTATTAAATGGTGACAAACTATTCTTGCGAAATTTTCCAACGGCTTTCATATCAACTAATGGTATTAAATCTTCACGATCCAACAATTTAATCTTTTTAAGTTCATGACTCGTTCTAAATCCATCGAAGAAGTGAAGTACTGGCATTGATGCTTTGATTGCTGATAAATGTGCTACAGCTGCCATATTCATAGATTGTTGAACAGAAGAAGAGGCTAAAATAGTAAAACCTGTCATTCTGGTTGCATAAATATCTTGATGATCCCCTAAAATACTTAGAGCTTGGGTCGCAATTGATCTAGCAGCCACATGAAAAACTGCTGGCAGCATTTCTCCAGCCATCTTATACATATTAGGTATCATAAGTAATAAACCCTGACTAGCGGTAAAAGTCGATGTGTATAGCCCACTTTGTAGTGAACCATGTACCATTCCTGCTGCTCCTGCTTCACTTTGCATTTGAACAACTTTTGCTTCATCATTAAAAATATTCTTAACGCCTTTACTGCTCCATTCATCAACACGTTCTGCCATATCTGATGAAGGCGTAATTGGATATATACCTGCAACTTCCGTAAATAAATATGCTATTCTAGCAGCTGCCTCATTACCATCCATTGTCATAAATTTTCCCATTGTAACACTCCCTCTTCTATATTTGTATATTTATTATAGCCTATAATCAAAATAAAATAAATAATATCGTTCCATAAAATAAAGACCAGGGCAAACCCAGGTCTTCGTGCCATACATAATTCGTATGACAATAATATAATATGCACTTATAATAAAAATATACACTACTTTTTATCTTTTTCAGTTTCTTTTACAATATAAATCGGTCTGTTCTTTGTTTCTAAGTATGTTTTAGCTAAGTATTGGCCAATTATACCAGTACAAAATAATTGAATACCACTGATAAAGAACAAAATACATACTAGTGATGGCCAACCAGATGTTGGATCACCATAAACAAGTGTTCTCACAATAATAAATATTATTAAAATAACAGCTAAAATAAGAAACAACATTCCAAATACAGAAGCTATAATAAGTGGTACTGTAGAAAAAGCTATAATGCCTTCTATCGAATAAAGAAATAACTTCCAAAATGACCATTTTGTAACACCCGCTACACGTTCAACATTTTTATATTCAAGCCATTTAGTTTCAAAACCAACCCAGCCAAAGATTCCTTTTGAAAATCTATTATATTCCTTCATCTCAACAATTGAATCAACCATTTGTCTAGTCATTAATCTAAAGTCTCTAGCACCATCAACAATATCAGCCTTTGATATTTTATTAATTACCTTATAAAACATTCTCGCAAAGAAGCTTCTTATTTTTGGTTCTCCTTCTCTGCTTACTCTTCTAGTTGCAACAGAATCATAATTTTCTTCTTTAATAATTTTATACATTTCTGGTAATAAAGCTGGTGGATCTTGCAAATCAGCATCCATTATCGCTACATAATCACCAGTTGAATTTTCTAAACCTGCATACATAGCTGCTTCTTTACCAAAATTTCTTGAAAATGATATATATCTAACTCTCTTATCCTTATTAGATAAATCCCTCATAACATCAATTGTTTTGTCTTTTGAGCCATCATTAACAAATAGAAATTCAAAAGTAACCTTCTTCATCGAATCAGAAACTTTATTAATTTCTTCATAAAATAATGGCAGGGATTCTTCCTCATTATAACATGGAACAATAATTGAAATCTTTTCTTTTTTCATAATACACTTCCTAAATCTTCAATAATATTAATTAAACTTATAATAACATAGATATAATAAAAATCAACCGTTACTTCTTAAAGATTAGAAACTTACTTAATATATAATTTAAAACTATAACAATTACATTTACAACAATTTTAGATAACATATCGTCAACAAATATTACATCTATCAATATAAACATTAAAACCATATCAACCCCAAAGGTAAATAAACGGCAGCCATAAAAAGATGTTATTTCTTTAATCTTTTCACTTAACAATTTAACCTTGCTATTAAATACATATCTTCGATTAGTAGAATACGCAAACAAAACAGATAATATCCAAGCTATAACATTAGATATATAAATGTCTAAAGATAATCCTCTTGTACACAATGCATATACAACAATATTAACTAATGTTGTTAAAACGCCAAATATTAAATACATTATTACTTCTTTATATTTATTAATTAAATTAATCATATTACAACCTCTATCATAATTACTTTTTAACAAGTCTTTTTCTATATTCGATATCTGAATTTATAATATCAAACAAATCATACTTTGGGCCCCATCCTAATAACTCTTTAGCCTTGTTATTAGATGCTATTAATTTAGCGGGATCTCCCTCTCTTCGCTTAGACATTTCATATTTAATGGGATATATCTTTTCTGCAGCTTCAATTATTTCTTTTACTGAATAGCCATCATTTGATCCTAAATTTATAATGAACGATTTGTTTTCTGCTAGTAAATAATTAGCTCCTAAAACATGAGCATTGGCTAAATCAGAAACATGAACATAGTCTCTTATACAGGTACCATCTTTTGTCTCATAATCATCACCATAAACCATTAACTTTTCTCTTATTCCTAGTGCCACTTCAGCTACAATAGGAATAAGATGGGTAATAATTTTTCTCTCATAGTTATAACCAATCTCAAGTGACTCATCAGCTCCAGCTACATTAAAGTATCTAAATATACCATAATTTATACCATATGTATTACTTACCCACTTAATCATTTTCTCACACGTTAACTTAGTTTCACCATATGGATTAACTGGTAATAATGTATCATCCTCACTACATTCTTCCTTAGTAGGATTGCCATAAACGGCGGCCGTTGAAGAAAAAACAATATTTTTTATACCAAACTCAGTCATTGTCTCAAGCATTAATCTTACACCCTCAACATTATTATGATAATACTCTAGTGGATGTTCAACACTCTCATTAACTAATAATTTAGCTGCAAAATGCATAACAACATCAAAGGGTTTTATAGAACATTCTTCTCTAAATACCTTTATTAAATCATCTTTTTGAGTTATATCCCCTAAATAAAACTTAGCTTTATTATTAATTGATGATTCTCTACCTGTTGATAAATTATCCATTATAACAACTTCATTATTGCTTTTTAATAATTTGCAAACAGCATGACTACCAATATAACCAGCTCCACCAATAACTAATACTTTCATATTTTCCTCCTATTATTAATTATATCATATCTTCAAAGAGAAAAAAAAGATTAATTTTTATTTAATCTTTCTGTTACAATCTTTACGATTTCCTTAATTTTTTCGATATCATCTAATGTTTCAATTATTATTTCTTCACCTTCAATTATTTCTTCAGCTACAATAACATCAGCCTCTTCTTCTTTAACTAAATAGAGATATCTTTTTTCATCTTGTTCTACAATTTCAACAACATAGTATTCTTTATTATTTTCAAGAGTAATAGCTTCATCCTTTGTTATTCTTTCCATTATTAACCTCTTTCTATTTTTGCTTGCCTTCTTCAGCTTGTCTTTTTTCAAAATCCATAGTTACCATTCTATCGCCTACTACATCGATGGCAGTATCTGCACTCTTAATTTTACGAGTGATATTTTCTATTATTTCTTTATTTTCTAAAAACTCACTACTATCCGGTTCTAAATATTTAGCTTTTTGTTGAGCTTCAAGTAATTGATCCTCAAGAACATCTATTTTAGAATTATAAAGAGACATAGCTTTATCAATTCTAACTTCTTCTGAAGCTGTGGCATAATTAACTTGATCTTTTTCACAAGTAGCCTTAAAGTGTCCATATTCATCTATAGCGTCATCAAGCCTATCACTATCTAATGCCTCTACATCAGTATTTACTTGTAATTTTTCATTTTCTACAATAGCATCAATTAAAATACCATATTCATTTATTATAGATCCTTTAAGATTATCAATTGTTTCAGGACTATAGTGATCCTCATAATATTGTATATTTGCCCTTTCTTTTTCTTCTTGACTAATTTCAGGGCGATAATTCTCAGCTCTATATTCTGCGAGCATTTGTTGATGAGCATCATATTCTCTATCCCAAGCATCTAATGCCATAAAAGCCATTCCTACTGAAAGAGCAATTACAACTGCCGTAGTCGTAATAACACCAACTGTTTTACGTCTTTTAATAACGCGCATTCTTTGCTTTTTTTGACGAGCTAATTGTTCAGCACTTTTATTATATTTTGAATCCATTTTTCCCACCTTCTCTTTGAGATTAGTATACACTACATAGAAATTCTATTCAATCGCTAGTGTCAAGTGTTTACTTATCACTTGACAATGTATCAAAGTAATTAGTTTCTAAGACCTTCTTGTTTATATCCAAAATAGTATTTAATTGTTTATTACGATTATCTATATATTCTTGTTCTACATTACTACCTATTATAACTTGATTATTTTTATAATATACATCAACATCATACCAAGAGTAATCCCCAAAGAAGACAAAACCATCATAATTAGGATCTAGAATATTATTTCCTAAATAATATTTAGGATTATGATCAAGACCAAAAAGATACGCTATAGTTGGTACAACATCAAGATTAGAATTAACTGCAGATACTTCAGTACTTGGAATATCACTACCCCAAATAAAGAATGGCACTTTGCTTATTAAATTGTCATCAGATTCACCTTTTAACTCTTTGATTCTATCTTTATCACTAAAATAATATGCATAATGGTCTGCTATACCTATAATGATTGTATCTTCCAAAATATCTTTTTCTTCTAAAGCATCGACTAATAAAGTGAACATATCATCGGTGTTAGTAGCTTGGGCCTTTAAACAATTCATTTCTTCATCTTCCATTGCGGCTGCTCGTGACTCTTCACTTTCAATAGCAACTTGGCATTCAGTACCCGTTAGAGAATACGGCAAATGAGCTGAATAAGTAACAATATAACTCAGGAACTTTTCGTCTGGCAGGATTAAATCCTGTAATTTATTTTCAGTCATGAAATGAGCATCTTTCATAGCAACCTTACCAGGGTAGCCAAGATCAAAACTTCCATAATAATTATTATAACCAAATGCTTCTGACATTTGTTTTCTATTATAAAATGTCCCGTAATTTAAATGAAACTCATTAACACTCTTATAACCAGCTTTATTGAACATACTACCAAGAGCATAAGGGAACTTGTTCTTCCCGTAATAATAAGCTGCAGAACCACCGTTAAATGGTGTCATGTATCCTGTGTTAGTTGTAAATTCACTATTGAAGGTAGCTCCTCCACCAAATATAGGTGAATAATGATTAGTAAAATTAATACTTTCGTTCATCAGTTTATAAAGTGTTGGCATTGTTTCCTCAGTAATTAACCAATTATCAATACTTTCCATAAGAACAAATACAACATTTTTGTCTTTAAAGTTTTTCAAAAGTTCTTCATCAACTGATACAGTAGTTTTAACTTCATCACTTGAAAAATATTCGTTTAAATAATTTATTGTATCTGTATTATCTTCCCCTTTTTGGCGAAAAGATAAGGTAATATCCCTAAATACATATTCATATAAGCCAGATACCTGTAGACTTTTTCTTGGCTCAGTATAATCATCATAGATATTTCTTTTATAATTCCATGCGTCCCAGGCTAAGACATTTGCTCTTTCTCCTAAAAAATATCTTCCCGAAGCATAACAAGAAAATGCCATAACAATTAATACTAATGCAATAACTTTATCTTTTTTCATTCCTTCTTTTGGGAAGAATTTATATGCTAAGATAGCTAATAATATACTTATTAATAAAGTTAAAATGATTGGGCATTTTAAATAAGTGAAAATTACACTAAAGTAACCTGCACCTTCACCAGCCATTGTAATACTCTTAAAACTAAAGAAAGTATTAAAAATATTAAAATATATATAGTTCACTAAAAGCATAATTAAAAAAAAGCTGAACGTAACTAGATAAAAAATCTTTGCATATTTTAGTTTTAAGACAAGTATTATACCAGCAAATAAACATACCCACCCCAAAGTAAAAAAACTAGGAGCTAAGGAAATTACACTTCCAAAGTTAATGTCTAAATTTAAATATCTTATAAAAAAATCTAAAATATAAAAAGATAATCCTAAAGGTATTAAAAATATATATCTTTTTACTACTTCTTTTATCATACAACACCTCATCATTTATTCTTTAATAGTATATCACTTATTTATTAAATTTCGCTAATTATTGACAACTTTTAAGAATTTGTATTAATTTAAGGTAATGAAAGCTGTTATTGTAAAAGAAAGGACAACTTGTTATAATGTAGTTACGAATATTTAAAATAAAATATAGTTAGGAGAAAACAAAATGAAGAAATATATAAAATTAATGAGAGTACATCATTATCTTAAAAACGGATTAATATTTTTACCTCTTTTATTCGGGGGTGAATTTTATAACGTCGATATTCTAAAAAATGTAGTGTTAGGCTTTCTTGCTTTTAGTTTTACTGCATCTATCATTTATATTATTAATGATATTTTTGATGTTGAAAAAGATAGACTTCATGAAGTTAAAAAGAATCGTCCAATAGCTTCAGGGGAGGTTTCGATAAAAAACGCCTGGATATTAACAGTTTTCCTAGCTATAGCAGTTGTTATTTTAAATTACTTAGCTTGCGCTTCCTCTGTTGCTGGTTGGCTTTTAATTATATTTTATGTATTAATAAACATTGGTTATAGCCTAGGTTTAAAAAATGTACCACTCTTAGACATTGCTATTTTGGTCTCTGGATTCATTGTTAGATTGCTTTATGGATCAGTTGTTGCAGATATCGAAATTTCTAATTGGTTATATTTAACAGTAATGTCTGTTTCATTTTATTTCGGTTTAGGAAAAAGAAGAAACGAAACAATCAAACAAGGTAGTTCTTCAAGAAAAGTTTTACAATTTTATAATCAGAATTTCTTAGACAAAAATATGTATATGTGTTTATCTTTGGCTATAGTATTTTATTCACTATGGTGCACAGACCCAAATACTATATCACTATATAATAACAATGCAATCATTTGGACGATTCCTTTAATAATATTAATATGTATGAAGTATAGTTTAAACATAGAAGGCAATTCACATGGTGATCCTATAGATGTAATCTTGCATGACAAAACATTACTTGCATTCATATTTATTTACGGAATATTGCTGTTTTGCATTATTTATGGAAACACATTCCTAAAGATGTTAGTATGAGGTGTCAGCAGTGAATTTTAATGTTTATGATTTTGATAAAACAATATATGATGGAGACAGTACAATAGATTTTTACTTATATTGCCTCTTAAAACAAAAATCTTTAATAAAATTTCTACCTATACAAATTTATGCCTTAGCAATGTATATCTTAGGAAAATATAACAAAAACAAATTTAAAGAAGTCTTCTTCATATTTGTTAAAGAACTTAAAAATATAGATGATGACATAGAAAACTTTTGGAAACTAAATTTTAAAAAAATCAAACCTTGGTATCTAAAACAAAAAAATAAGAATGATATCATAATTTCCGCTTCACCATACTTTTTGTTAAAACCAATTAAGCAATTGCTAAATATTAGAGAAGTAATTGCTACCGATATAAACAAAAAGAACAGTCACATTAATGGTTTAAATTGTTATGGCAAAGAAAAAGTTAGAAGATTAAATAAAACATATAAAGATTTTACAATAGAAAAGTTCTATTCTGACTCTTTATCAGATAATCCACTAGCAGAGGTAGCAAAAGAAGCATATCTAGTAAAGAAAGACAAAATAACTCCCTGGCAAGATTATTCAAAATCCAAGTTTGAAAGCTTATTTTTATCAAAGGAGTTTATTATTTTTATTTTTATTGGAGTAATTAATGCAATTAACGGGATATTATTTGCATATTTATATTCATCCTTTTTAGATCCAAATCTAGCTTTCATATTAGGCTATATTACAAGTCTTACAATATCATATTTACTAAATAGTATCATAGCATTTAAAGAGAGCTTAACATTGGAAAAATATATAAAATTCTGTATTTCCTACATACCAAATTTCATAATACAAAATATAGTAGTTATTATATTCTTTAATATATTGGGATTATACAAACTTATAGCATACATCATAGCAGCTATAATTGGTGTTCCAATTACATTTATATGCATTAAATTATTTGCCTTTAAAAATAAATAACATAAAAGGACCATTGAGGAATGATCAATGGTTCTTTTAGTTTATAGGTCTATAAGTTATAAAATGGCAATATAGAGGGAAATCGTTCTCAGTTCTAACACTTGAAATATCAAATTTGATATTCAAGTCATCAACATTAAATAAGACGCCCGCAAAATTTCTATCAGGCATAGCAATAGTTACTTCACTATAATTGTTTTTTAAATTACTAAAATTATAAGAAGTTCTTCTTGATTCTAGAAAATTAGGTTTGATGTTTCCTACAACGAAGAACATCATATTTCCTACAACCAATATCGTAAAGATTAAGAATGATATCTTATTGAAAACATTTGGATTAGCAGATAAGTTATAACTCAAGGCAATTAAAGCTAAAATTACTAAGAAATAAATATGTGGTGCATATCTAGCCCACCAACCATCAGTTAGTAGAAACATTATTGCCAAAGTTAGGAGAAATAAAGATGAAATTATAGGAAAAGTTTTATCTTTATTCTCATAATATTTTGCAAAACTAATTATACATATTATTAATGAGAGAAGAAAAATTCCACTAAACCAAACTCCAAATCCGCCTATCCTCATATCCGTATCAAGTAATTTGCTAACTTCAAGCCTGCTTGTTGTAAATGGTATTTTCGGTTTAGGATCTTTATCGGTCAGAGTCGCCATTATATTATCCGTTTCTGAAAATATTGAAAAAAACAATTTTTGGCTATTATTCATATATTTAAAAGAATCCGGCTGCATACCAGTTATTATATCAACCTTCTCCTCACCAAATATAGGATGAAAAGGATGTTCGTGCTCAATTGTATTTTTTACGTATGACGAGGATCCCACTAATAATATAGCTATAACAGTTGAAATAACAAAAATTATTGTTGGTTTTATTATATTGTTATATTTTTTATCTTTTATCTCTCTTATAACAAATAATGTATAAATCAATACACAATATAAGCCAGCTAAACCTAGTCCTGTAAATTTAATATTTACGCAAATAACAAGAAGAGAAAATATCCAAAAATAAGTTTCATTATCACTAATTTTTCTTTTCTTATCATAAAACATAACCATTGCAGTAATCAATGCAAACAATGTCATCGAAAGTAAACCATCATTATAGAACGAAAAGGCCTGAACTATTGATATTGGATTTACAGCAGCAGCTAAGCCTATTATCAAAGGCAATATTATAGATTTTAACTTAATATACAAATAACTAAAGATTAATGAAAAACAGACAAACATCATTAATAAATTCACAGCTTTAGCTGTTTCTATATTATTAGTATTTATATATATGCTTGATCCTATTATCCACCCTGTCTTTGCATAATGATCCTCCCACATAGCATGACTATTTATAATCTCTTGATCACGCAATTCACTTCTTTTATAAAAATCATCAGAGCCTTCATAGACTGGATTCCATCCATTTTTTAAAAGCGCTATTGCATCTTTATGGTAGGCATTACCATCATATGATACATCATAAATCTCGCCTGAAATAAATACAGACAAAAATATTATGAATAATGAGCATAAAATAGTCCATAAATATAAATGTAGATTTTTATCTTTTTTCATCAAGTAAAACACTATTGTAGAACTAATAACTAAACTAATTGGCAAATTAAAAACAGACATTGGTATTTTAAATAGAAATAAAATTGACGATAGTACTAAAATACTACATAAAAACAACGCAATATTTAACCCGGAATTTCTAATTACAGTAACTATGTTTTTCATATCTCACCATCCTCTATAAATTTTTCTATTAATTTAACCATATTATTTGTATTACTCTTGAATTCTTTGGATTTATATTTAGTAGCTTTTTTTAACACTTCACCTAACTTATCAAAATCTTTTAAAGGAAGAATATAATCCATTTTAGAAAATGTATCTATTATTTCTAGTTGATGATCATTAACATGCTCATTGTATTTTTTTAACCTAGGTGCTGCTATAATCGTCTTATGATTCATAATCCCTTCCATAATAGATCCTACTCCCCCGTGGGTAATAAGCAAATCGGCTTTCTTTATTAAAGCCTTAAATTCATTAACTGGTATTAAATCGAATATTTCCATATCCTTAGATTCAAATTTAGTGCAACCAGCTTGAACAACTACCTTTTGTTTTATATTACCTTTATCGATTTCTTTCTGAATAGCCTCTAATAATCGTACAAAACTTTTATCTTGGGTTCCTAATGTAACTAATATCATTAATAAATCCAACCTCCTAGCTTAGCTTTGGGATAGAACTGCAACATACTTTCCCATTGTACAATAAATAAATTGGCAATAGGATAAACAATTCGGCCACTAAGAGTTTGGGTATAAATGTTCGCAAAAGTTTCTATATAAATTATTTTACTGCCAAACAATTTGCCAATGTAACACATAGGAACGCTGGTATGAGCACCTGTTGTTATAATTATATTTGGCCTTATTTTAAAATACAAATAAAGACTTTTCAAACAATTAAAAGTAAATTTATATAAATAACTTAATATATGTGATTTAGTTCCATAAACTAAGTAATCAACTCTATTTGGATAATCATCTTTTAATTTTAAATTTGACTTTGTCTTTTCAGTAATAATATGATAATCATATTTCTTAAACATTTTCTTCAATTGTAACAATTCAGACAAATGTCCTCCTGTACTTGAAATAAATAATACTTTTTTTATAATAATCACCTAACCTAACATGAATTATACTAATATAAATAATAAAAGTAAAGGAATGAAATAGTATGATAGCCCGCCCATAGGTCACTGATCAATATTGTTTTAATCCTCTTTTTCTATTTTTCCTTTACGCTACTAGTTAATAATTTAATTAAATTGTCTATACATTTATCCTTATTAAAATATTTCTCGTAATATTTTTTAGCATTCTTTCCCCAAAGACCCAATTGTTTCTGATCATTTGAAACCTTTAATATTATATCTGCAAGATTCTTATAATCAAGAGCATCACAACACAATCCACAATTAGCTTCTTGCACCACTTCTTTAACCTCACCATTAATTGCCCCAACTATTGGTTTACCAGCTGCCATATATGATTGTATTTTAGCGGGTAGCGTATTATTTACAACATCATTATCAACCATTGTGATAATAAAAGCATCCGCTAAATCATAATATTTATTCATTTTTGTAACATCGTGAAAGCCATGAAAAACAACATTATTTAGAGCATATTCTTTTACTAATCTTTCACAATTATTCTTGTTTAATCCATCACCAACAATATGAAACAATATATTTTTATTATCTTTCAACAAGTTTGCAGCTTCAATGATTGTCTCCACACTCTGAGCTGGGCCTATATTGCCTGCAAAAACAATATCAAAAGAATCATTTTTTATTTGTTTTGTTTTTTCATAGTTACTTTCAGCATATGAAGGACAATAAATTAAACCTTTTTCTCTTTTAGTAACACCTAATACTTCCTCAAAATATTTTTCAAAAGATTTAGAACTAATTGTAATTAAGTCGGCTGAATTATAAACCTTTTTACTCCAGCGATATAAGATTTTATACACTATACTTTTTTTTGAAATTCCTCCAGTTGTTATACTTTCTGGCCATTGATCAAGGCAATGTAAAACTAAAGGAATCTTTTTAATTTTTTTAACAACTATAGCTGGCCACACCATCGTAATTGGAGATAATTGGAATACATAAACCACATCAAATTTTCCCCTTAAAAATATTGCTTTTATTGAGGCAGATATAGCAAATGACATATAATTAATTATCATCCCTACGATAGAAGATCCTCTACCAAACAAAAATGATCTTCTAATTTTCACACCTTTTATCGTTTGTTTTCTATTTTTAAAAAACTTATATTCTTTTAAGACCTTACCTTTTGGATAATTTGGTAATCCAGTCAATACCGTTACATCATGTCCCTTTTTAACTAATTCATAACAAATGTCATTAATTCTAAATTGTTCAGGATAAAAATGTTGACAAACTACCAATATTTTCATGGATATCACTCCTTTATAATGTCATCAATAAATTCACAAATTTTTTTATTCTGATAAGATTCATTAAATGTCTCTATAGCAAACTTTTGGCCTTCTACGTTCTTTTTCAAGTTTTTGCTTACTTTTTTTATCTCTGAAACTATTATTTCTACATCGCAGTTAGGTATTAAATTTAAATATTTTTTTATTTCCTCACTTATACAAGGAATATCATTTGTAATTATTGGATTACCAGACAACAAATATTCCGTTAATTTAGCTGACGCAGCATATTTTGAATAATACTCAGTAACATCATTAATTATTGGTCTTATTACAATTAATATATCACTATTTAATTGTAATTTGGTTGTTTCTTCAATATTTAAATATCCATGATAATTAATTTTATTTTTATATTTTTTTTGATATTCAAGAACCAACTTTTCCAATGGTCCTTTACCGCATATGTTTAAAACGTAATTATCTGGTAAAACAGAAATTACTTTTAGTAAAATATCAATTCCATTTACTTCTGTTAATTGACCAGAATAACCAATATTAATTTTTCCTTTATTTATCTTTTTCTTAAATTTGGTAGCAATATCAATCTGCGTATCACTCAAAGTATAATATGTATGATGATATGGTTTGTTTGTATAATCCTGGGCAGATGCATCTACATATGTAATTGAGGCATCTACTTTTCTCATTATTTTCAAATTATAATTAGCTATTATTTTAAATAATCCTTTATATTCGGGATATTCAACACTCGTAACAATAAATGGAATAAACTTAGTTTTCCTTTTGTTTAACATTGGTCCAAGACAATAAAAGATGCTTGGTCCCCAAGTTATTGTAACAATTGTTTCATTATTATATTGTTTTAATAATTTTTTATATTCTTTATATATATTTCTTAAAATTGAAAGGTAATATAATATACGATTTTTTTCTATACATTTTACTAATATTGCTTTAGTTCCACAATCTAATTTACTTACTTTTCTATCTTTACTATTTCTATTAATCGAAATAACAGTTAAATCCGATCCATATCTTTCATATAAACCTTTTATCAATATATTCTGAGCCTTGTTATCGGCCGCCGAAAAATGAATTTTATTTTGAACTTTCTTTGTGTTTGATTCTAACATCGGATTACCAATAAAAATGCATTTCATACTTTTTCACCTCTAACCATATATAAATAATATAAACAATAAGAAACAGAAAGCAAAATCATTGTAACAGAATATGAAATAACTGCTCCCGAAAACAAATAACGGCTAATTAACAATATTGACAATATTATAGATATAAAACCATTAATTATATAAATTATCATTTGAGCTTTGCCTTTTCGCATAATTGTTAATGGGTTTAATAAAATAAATACAATTAAATAAAATATGCCGCCAATTAAGCAAATAATAAATTCTAATTTATATTCGTCTAAATTAACATTGTAAATTGAATTCAAAAAAGGAATTCCGATAAAATAAGCGGCTATCAAGCTAATTAAAGAAAATACCAAAACTAAATTAATTATTTTTCTGATTAATAGTTTAAAATTCGGGAAATCACTTTCATAGTATTTTGTCATGTTAACTATTTGTGGTTGAATTATAAATTGAACAATAAGTAAAAGTACCGAAACTGGCATTACTATTATTCCAAAAATGCCTTGAAAGTTCGGAGCCATATTTATATCTAATACATATCTAGGTATATTGTATACATAATTTACAAGAAAAGATAGAATAAAATATGCAAAGCAATTTCTAAATATTTTCATATAACTGAGAGCTTTTGTTTGTTTAGAAAATATATATTTTGATTTTTTTATATCATAAAATATTAATACAAGAAGATTAATAAACAGATAAGCAACTAGTGAAAATACTACATTTTCAAAAAGATAATCTAAAAGGAAGAAAAAGAAAAGAGATAGAATACTTTTAATAAACATTGATTTACCAACTGTGGACAATTCACCTTTTTTTTGCATAATACCATAAAAAACATCGCTGATTGACTCAACACATTTTTCTAATATTAATAATATAATTATTAAGGCTTTTGTTAAATTATCACAATATAATAATGAAAACAACAAAGCAATAATTATCGTTATTAACGTTGTCCTAAATCTAAAAGAAACATATTCTTTTTCTGTAAACTCATTTTTATAATCAGTAATTTGATAATTCCTTCCACCATATGACGCTATAGCGTAGAAAATTAATGATAAAACTAAGCCAAAAGAAAAATATCCTGCAATTTCTAAACCATTTATTCTAGTAACTATTACTAAAAAAATAAGTGAATTAAAAGCATAGAATATAGTTCCAAGTGTATTCCAAAAATAATCTTTTTTAATATTATTTAAATTTGTTTTCATTTTTTACCTTTTCCTTCAATATGCTTATTTCTTGTATTAATAGTTTTATTTGTTCTTTCTGGTTAGATACAATTATTGTTAACGAAATTGTAACAATAAATAAAAAAGCAATTACTAATAAAAATAGCAAATTAGAAGCTACTTGAATACCTAACATTTTGGTTAGCCAAACAAGAATCGGTGGAAAAACAACAAAAAGTAATAGTACAATAGTACAGAAATACCATATTAATGAATATTTAATAGTAATCCTATGTTTTCTTACAAAAAATGTAACAATTAGAATAATTACTAATAGAAATAATAATGAAACCAATCTTAAACTCTCTGATATCATTTTAATACCTCCTTATGCTAGTAATCAATATAGATAATAAAACATTAATCATATAATAAACACTTTTCCATGTGTGTATTGAAGATTCCCCTTCTTTTCTGTGATGCATCATAACTGGAACTTCTGATATTTCATATTTCATTTTTAACAACATAACTGTTGAAATTGGTTCTGGATATTCAGTTGGATATTCATTGATAAACTCTAGCATTACCTTTTTATCAACTGCCCTAAACCCAGATGTTGGATCATATATCTTGTTTTTTGTAAAAATTTTTATGAATGCAGAAATAACCTTAATTCCAACTCTTCTGGATTTTGATGATTTAAATCCTTCTTTATTAGGTAATATAAATCTTGAGCCAATACACATATTACATTTACCTTTTATTATTGGATCAATTATTTTTTCAACATAATTAATATCATGTTGACCATCACCATCAAATTGAACAGCTATATCATAATCATTATTAACAGCATATTTATAACCTGTTTGAACAGCTCCCCCAATACCAAGATTGTGGATTAAATCAATATGATTTATGTTGTTTTCATCGCAGATAAGTCCCGTTTTATCTTTAGAACCGTCATTTATAACAATGTAATCAACCTTATTTTTAAGTTTGCTTTTCGTGATGCTAGTTACTGTATCTAAGATATTATATTGTTCATTATAAGCTGGTATTATTAATAATATTTTTTTCATATGATATCTCCGTTCAATTTCATTATTAATTTTCTATAATTTATATTTTTTTAACTATTGAAAATTTGTTTCGTTTAATTTTCAAACCAAGTTGTGCCAAATTATCTTTCTCATATTCTTTCAATCGTAATTTTGTTAATTTATTATTAAACCTCAAATAAACACTAATTTTACTCAAAACATCGAAATCTTTTAAAGATAAATTAACCTTATATTGAAAAATTTTAGAATCCTCGTCGTATTTTCGTTGGATATCTTCGATTTCAAAATGTGTATCGCGATTTTTTACAACAAAATCCATGTTTTCATCATTATTTGAAGTGGAGTAAATAAGAGTCATATATAAGATGTTTTTAGTTCTTTCAAAATAAACTAATATAGCATCTTTAATATCTTTTTTATCAATAATATCTTTCCTTCTTTGCAATTTGCAAAGTGTCTTATAAGCTTTTTCATAGCTAAATTTTACTTTATCATTTAATAAAGCATTATAAATGATATTTGCAGTTCCTTGACTTGAGAACAAAATTTTAAATCGATCTGATTCTAAATATTCTTCTATAGCCTTAATTCGACTATTATACTCTTCCTCTGTCATGCTTATAAGATAATTATATAATTCGTCATATGTTTCAAAATCTCTTTTATCAATAAAACATTCTTTAGGAATATAATCTAATACATTATCTGCTCCCCAATATATAGGCACAGTCTTGGCCCTGAATACATCGAATATTTTTTCGGAAATATATCCATTTTGATTAATCATACTGTCATAACTTAATAAAAACTTATATTTATTTATTGTCTCTATTTTCTTGTTTCGGGCTATGAAATGCTTAGAAACTCTAGCATATTCTTCAGACCAGAAAGTACCATATAAATCAAAATCTTCTGGGCATTTATTTAAGAAATATCTAGCTGCTTCCTCACGCTTTGTATATATTTGGTTTGGATGCTGTTTGGTATTTTTCTTATTAAAATAATCCGTATTATTATAGTAATTAAGAATCTTTATTATCTGTTCTTGACTTGTATTATTGGTAATCATACCAATTAATTTTTTTTCATCAAAATTATTTTTATATTTAAGACCGTTAGACCAAAAATCTGCGACACAACCTTTTATGATTTTTTTATTATCAACTAAATCGTCATTATAGGTTATGACGTTTTTAAAAATATTAGATAAATTTCTTATACCTTTGTTCGAATGATTTTTACAATGCCCAGTAGGTGGTTCATAATCTATATATATCGTACTATGTAATTTTCTGTAATAATACAAATCCCATAATAAAGGTAGGTTTTTATAAAACATATTATCAAAGAAAATAACTGCATCAGCATCTCTCACATTAATTACATCATTAGTTCCAATTTCTCTACCAGATTTTTCTAACAAGTTTTTAAGTTTATATGTCCAATTATTAGAGAATTTTTTTGAAAAAATTTCATTATTAAGAGGGGTTCCTATATATGGGACATATGAAACCTTCTTGATATTATTCACATCAATTGTTACCTCATCATAAGTAAGAAGTTGGTTTAATCTAATAAGTAGCAATTTCATCACTTGTTTTATTAATTTCATTCTTTTAAGAGACCAATTATATAATTTTTGAAAAAATTTTTTAGGGTCATGAGTTAACATAAATAGTATTTTTTTATATTTACTTGATTGGTCACTATAAAAAAATACATCAAAGTTATATGCTTTTACAAATTTTTTGCCTTTTAAATTTATAGCTTTGAAATTATTCTTTTGCTCTGGATTCATTTGAAAAGCAAGTTTTTTTCTTTGATCATTTACAACAAGATAGATACATATTTTATCATGAAAACTATTGATTTCGACGGCGAAAGTATAGTCAAAAAAAGCCTCTATTTCGCTGTTTCTTCTTTTATATTTTAATAAATCAATCGGCTTACCATTGTTTTGAGCCTCAAACTTTGCCTTATATTTTTTTTCTACTTGGGCAAAGAAACTAACATACAGAGATCGCCTCGTTTGTTTATAGGAATCAATTACAATCTTAGTTTGATTGATATTATCAAAACACATATCTTTTGAATTTTGTTTTTTCGTGAACTTTCTTTTTAATAAGGTTGTCCACCTTTTTTTATTCTGTTTATTAAAAAGGAAAATATTGTGTTCACCATTATCTTTTGGTATATCTAAAAATTTGAGTTTTTTCTTCACCTAATCCACCACCGAACTTCTTGCTAATATTTTATTTTTTTATGCGTCTCTTTACTTTGTTAAAAATCTTTTTTGATGTAACAACAAATCCATATTTCTTCAAAGCTCTAAGACCAGTAGTAACCAATCTCAAAGGTTCAGTCATCTTCCATGACCTACTATTGATAATTGCCACATACTCTGAATAATATGTAGAAGACTTAACAGAAGAAATGTCATCTAATTTATTAACATAATCTATATAAATGCTACATAGCAATGCTATTTCATAATCAAATTCTTTATATTCATCATCGTTTAATACATATGTCATAATTGTTTTTAAACCTAACACTTGTTTATCAACATTATATGCAGCACTTGTATCAAGTACATTAACTGTTGTTAGCAATTCATCTATACCAAGGATATTAGTATTACGAAGTATTTCTAGCCAAAAACAAGTATCTTCTCCAATTGTTAAAGATGTGTTAAAACGATAATTATTTTCATCAAGAAAAGACTTTTTTATCATTACTGTAGGTGTTGCAATACCACAATTATGAATTATTGTTGGAATTGCTTTACCATTTAGGGTGCCACTATGTATTTCCAACTCTTTATCAAAACCTTTTCTTAAATATGAAGTATGACTTACATTAAAATCATATAATACTAGTTGATGAAGTTGTTTTGCGATTTTATCTTTTTCAAATAAATCATCAGAATCCAAAAAGGCTATATATTCTCCAGTTGCCTTGTCAATACCAACATTACGAGCATTAGAAGCTCCTTTATTTTTATTTAAACGAATATAATTAATCCTCTTATCCTTAGTAATTAGTTTTTTGATCTTCGATACATCTTCGCTTGAACCATCATCAATTATTAAAATTTCAAGATTCTTATATGTTTGTTTAATAACTGAGTTGATTGCATTCAACACAAGATCTATTCTATTGTAAAAAGGTATAATAACACTTACTTTTATTTTATTTAAATTCTTAACTACTTCTTTTTCAATTTCATTACATTTATTTTCACAAAATTCCACTGTTTCGATATATGGAGAATCTTTCAAAAATATTGCCATTTCTTTATAAAAAGCATATACACTACCTTCTAATCTTATCATACTTTCTTCAGAAAGCGATTCTATCATATTTATCCATAACGGATTTCCCTCTGTTATAACCTTAGGATTTGTAACTGATACTTGTTTGCTATGTTGTCTTGATTTTGCTACAATCCCGGGCATATGATGAAAAAGGTATCCTGCTTCCATGCGTTGCCACAATTCATAATCTTGAGTACATCTGAGTGTTTCATCAAATAATCCATAATCATCAAAAGCCTTTTTTGGTATCAACAGGGTTATACCATTTATACTTCCTCTTAGTAATGCATACTCTGACTTTTCTATTAACATTTTATGATCTTTCGTAGCTTCAGATATTAATCTTGATTTTTCATCAATTAAATCATAATCACCATACAAAATAACCTTTTCATTATAAAAATTATTTTTGTTAATATACTCTATTTGCTCTTGTATCTTTTCTGGATAATAAACATCATCATGACTTAACCAAGAAAAATATTCGCCAGTCATTTTACTGATGCCGAAATTAAGAGCAGTAGATACTCCTCCATTTTCTTTCTTATAATATTTAATTTTATTTCCGTATGATAAAGCTATCTCATCTGTTTTACCACCATCATTACTGCCATCATTTACAACAATAATCTCTAATTTTGGATATGTTTGAGCTAAAGCACTATCAATAGCCTCTTTCATATATCTTGCACCATTATATACCGGAATAATAATTGATACTTTAGGCATTTGCTTTTTCATTTTGTTAACCTCCTAATAATAGAACTTAAAGTTTATTTTCTCCAAGTTCTAATATTTACTATGTTTGTATAACTCTGAATAATTTTCACAACTTTTTCAGATACATTAATGTCTCTATAATCTTTGACCGGATTTCCCTTATTTTCAACATAAGACTTAACCGCTATTTCAATAGCGTTAATCATATTCTCTTTATCAATACCACCCAATACTACACTACCAGCATCTAAAGCTTCTGGTCTTTCTGTACTTGTTCTTATTGATACACCTGGGAAATTCAAAATCGCAGATTCCTCAGGAATAGTACCACTGTCTGATAATACACAATAAGCATCCTTTTGTAATCTTACATAATCAAAGAAACCTAATGGTTCGATATTTCTAATAAGTTTATCAAAGATAATTCCTTTTTCTTCAATTCTCTTTTTAGTTCTTGGATGAGTTGAAAAAATAATTGGTTTATTATATTTTTTAGCAACCTCATTCAAACTTTCAACTAATTGTATAAAGTTTTTTTCAATATCAATATTTTCTTCACGATGAGCACTTACAACAAAATATCCATTTGGTTCCAAATCTAATTGCTTTAAAACATCAGAATTATTAATATCTTCCATATTTTTATATAAAACCTCTGCCATAGGAGAACCAGTTACATAAAGGAAATCATTTTTTATACCTTCGTTAATAAGATATCTTCTAGCATTCTCAGTATAAGCTAAATTAACATCACTAATATGATCAACTACTCGTCTATTAATTTCTTCAGGCACATTAAAGTCAAAGCATCTATTGCCTGCTTCCATATGAAAAATAGGTACTTTCAAACGCTTAGCACTATAAGCAGCTAAACAACTATTTGTATCACCCAAAACTAATAGTGCATCTGGCATCTCTTTTTGAATAATTTCATAACTCCTGCTGATTATGTTACCCACAGTCTCTCCCAAATGTTTTCCAGGAGCATCTAAATAATAATCGGGTTTTTTCAAATTAAAATCTTTAAAAAAGACCTCATTCAAATTGTAATCATAGTTTTGTCCTGTATGAACAAGAACTGTTTTAAAATATTTTTCACAGTTTTTTATTACTTCAGATAATCTAATAATTTCTGGTCGCGTTCCAACAACAATCATTACTTTAAGCATTTCTTTTTCACCTCCATTGCATATGTATCAGGTTTGTCTTTATCGAATATTTCATTACACCAAATTAGTAATACCATTTCACCGTCGCCAACATTTTCGATTTTATGAGTATATCCTACTGGAATATTAACAATTTGGAGTTTCTTTTTATCTACAAGATACTCCTTTTGTTCCCCTGTAATAATATGCTCAAAAGTGATTAGAGCTGTACCTTGAACAACAATAAATTTTTCCATTTTTGTATGATGATAATGATTACCTCTAAACACTCCAGGCTTAGAAATAGAAACTGATACCTGACCATATTCTGCCGTCTTTATAAGTTCAGTAAAGCTTCCTCTATGATCAACGTTCATAACAGGAGTAAAAACTAAGTCATCAAGTTCTGTATAAGATAAATAAGTGGAAAATAGTTTTTTTGTAAACTCATCGCCTGTTTTTGGAACCCAAATACTTTCCATATTATATTTAAAACCTCTTATCATATCAGCCAAATCACCAAGTTTTACTTTATATGATGGTTGAACGTAACAATAATTACCTTCTCTTTTGATCGGTTCATTACCGTTCAAAACACTTACAAATTCGGCTACAACATCGTCAATATAAACAAGTTCTAATTCAACATTTGAATCGTTAACTGTTATATCCAAATTATGAGCAACATTATGACAAAACGTAGCAGTAACCGAATTATAATTAGGACGACACCATTTTCCAAAAACATTATGTAATCTATAAATATACGCCTTTCCTTTAACTCCATATTCAATTAATATATCTTCTGCTTGCTTCTTACTTTTACCATAATCATTATCCTTAACGGCTTGTATACTTGAAGTAACTAAAATAGGTGTGTTTAAATTATTAACTTTTAACAAATCTACAATAGATTTTGTTAAATCAGTATTTCCTTTATAAAAATCTTCAACATTTTCCGGTCTATTTACACCAGCTAAATGAAAAATAAAGTCTATACTAGTAATATTATTCTCAATAACCGAGAAATCATCTTTCCTATCGAAAGTTATTATTTCCATATCATTTAATTCTTTTAAATGTTGACATAAATTTTTTCCAATAAAGCCTGCAGCTCCTGTTACTAATACTTTCATATAAACCTCCTACTATTTAAATAAATCCAATTTCAATAATAATTTCTTCATTCCTTCAATATCTAATCTTGTTGTATTGTGAGAATTATATTCTTCTATTTTATCAAAGTCTGCATTTCCTTTTGTTTCGTATTTAGCATAATTTAAGTTACGGTTATCAGCTGGCATCTTATAATAATCACCCAAATCAATGGCATTCACCATTTCTTCCTTTGTAACTAAAACTTCAAATAATTTTTCTCCATGCCTTGCTCCAATATTTTTAATTCCTGCTTTAGAATTTTTTAATTCCTTAATAGCCTGAGCTAAAACATCTATTGTTGCTGCCGGAGCCTTTTGTACAAATAAATCGCCTTGTTCTCCATGTTCAAACGCATATAGAACTAAATCTACTGCGTCTTCTAAAGTCATCATAAATCTTGTCATATCAGGATTTGTAATAGTTAATTCTTTACCCGCATTAATTTGATCAAGGAATAATGGAATAACTGAACCACGAGAAGCCATTACATTACCATATCTTGTTCTACAAATTACCGTTTGATCTGGTCTTAAATTTCTTCCTTTAGCAACAGCCACCTTTTCCATCATAGCTTTACTCATACCCATTGCATTGATTGGATAGGCCGCTTTATCTGTGCTCAAGCATATTACCTTTTTTACTCCTTTATTTATTGCTGCATCTAATACATTATTAGTTCCTAATACATTAGTTTTTACAGCTTCCACAGGAAAGAATTCACATGATGGAACTTGTTTTAATGCTGCTGCATGAAATACAAAATCCACCCCTTCCATAGCATCGTTTATACTATTAAAATCACGAACATTCCCTATATAAAATTTAAGTTTTTCATTATTGTATTGTATTCTCATATCCTCTTGCTTTTTTTCATCTCTTGAAAAGATTCTAATTTCTCTTATATCTGTATCAAGAAATCTTTTTAGTACGGCATTACCAAATGATCCAGTACCTCCTGTAATTAATAACACTTTGTCTTTAAACATTACCTTTTCCTCCATCTCTATATTTATTATAACATTTTTTTATACATTATTTTCTTTAATTTTCTACCTAAGGTATCACTTAATAATAAATCTACAATATTTCTTTTAATTAATTCGTTTTTCAGAACCAAACGATCCTCTTTTTTTAATTCTTTATATCTTAAAATAACAGCATTTGCTATATAACTAAAAAATAATTTCTTGTTTTTTATACTTGCAGTGGAATCCGCCTTTACTCTTTGATAATTACTATCAAAGTGAAATAAAATATCATTAAATTTAATTATTTTTTTATCATATTCATCGTTACGAGTTATACTGTTATCAGTTTGAATATAATAGTACAATATTTTATTGATCAAAATTATATCCTTTGCATTAAACACCATAAAGGGAATTAATCCAAAATCCTCATGGTATCTTCCTGTTTCAAATTCAAATTGATTATCTCTAAAATATATCGATTTAAAAGCATATATACAATTCATATCAAAAGGAATTTTTTTCTCAACCAACTTAACAAATGCATTTGGCCCATTTAACAATTCACTTTCTAGCTCAACATTGTGTTCTTCTTTAATATTTTTAAATTCGTCGACAGATAAATACTTATATTTAATTAGGTCGGCTTGGCCATTAATCTCTATTGCCTTTTGTATAAAAAAAAGCATATCTTTGTTTACTAAATCATCAATATCCACAAAGACAATATAATCTCCTGTAGATTTCTTTATACCATAATTTCTTGCACTACTAACCCCTTTATTAACAGTACTAAAAACTCTTATCTGCTTATTTTTCTTAGCGTAACTCTTTAATTTCGATAGAGATTTATCTGTACTGCCATCATTAATAATAATAATTTCGAAGTTATCATAAGTTTGGTTTAATAATGAAGATAAACATCTTTCAATGTAAATTTCGCCATTATACACTGGTACAATAAAACTGTATTTCATATTATATCGCCTCCATTATCTTTTATTACTATTACTATAAAAATGAGAACATATAAAAATATCTTCTAAAGTTCTCATATTTGCCATTTATATTTATACATAAATACTTTCATAAATACGTTAGAAATCTGCAATTTTTTTCATCGACACAACCCCGTCTTCATCAATGATTTTCTTAAAAAACTCACCAGCTTTAGGGCTTTCACCAAACAGTCCTTCACTTTCCTCTTCAATATTTTCAATGTCCTCAACGATTAATACATAATCATGGTCTCTTAAATGAAAAGTAATATCATCGTGGATTATCGGAATGTAAAATTCCGGAGGAACAACACCTTCGCTTGCTAAATATATTCCACGAGAATATATTCCTTTGTCAATCAGAGAAAGAAATAAATGATGTTGGTATAGAACACAAGTATAAGTTTGGGCATCACAATAATTGTATACAGTAAATAAATTAACATCATTATTATTATCGTCAAGTGTTGAGACTATCTTAGCGGCATAATTATTTGTTTCCATTTCTTCTTTTTCCCCAAATATTACTGTGCTAATTTTAGGTAAACTAGTAACATATAATAATATTAATAAAGATAATAGAAAATAATATACTGAGTTATTTTTTAATTTATATGAGGATTCAAAAATTAATAACAAAGTTAAAACGGATATTCCGCTTATTACTGCACCTATATATCTTCCATAACACAAGATAGTACTATGAAATGTAAAGACGTATATATATAAATAAAATAATAAGAATATTATAATTGAAAATATACCGAACACCGATGCACTTATTATTATTTTTCTTTTATTTTTAACTACCGAAAAGTACAATAAGCCCATAATAAGTAAAAAGAATAAACATATATTTGGAACAGTTGTTAATGAAGAATAGCTACTATCACTTCTAATGATAGCATTATCATCAATATAAGAAATGTATGAAGAAATAAATTCCTTTTGTTCTGTATTTGGATTTAAAAAGAGTTGTAATGAATCTGTTATTCTACTAGCTGAAATCGTCTCATGGCCTTGAACAGCCTCAAAATTCAATTTAGTTACAAAGTGCCAACTTAAGAAAGTAAACATAGCGAGAAAAATCGGAATAAATAATTTCACATAATTCTTTATGTTTTTTTTCTTAAATTTTAATTTATAACTTTTATATATAAATATTTGATTAAATAAATATGATAAGATAACACACCCTACTAAAACAATACCAACAATCTTCATTAAAATTACCATTGATAGAGAAAGGGAAAATAAAATGTGTTTAAATTTATCTCGTTTTAAATCTTGCGTAGATAAAAATAATGAATAACCAAATAATATACCAAGAACAGGATCAATATATAGTGCTTTATAATAATATTGACCATCAAATCCACTATTAGCGAATAACATAGGAAAAGTAAATAATAAAATTATTGCTGGGATTATAGCCCAAAAATTTTTCCACTTTATCTTTTTAGTTATTGGCATAAGAAGTGATAACACTACCAATGCATAACTTAGGTATAAATGACTTTCAGCAAAATGTCCAACATTTTTTGCAAAGAAATATTGAAATAATGGCATCCCAGGGAGATAATCTGTTGAAAAATATAAATCGCTCCCCATCATTAATTCATTAGAAACAAAAATACTTTTAGGATATAAAGCCCATAATCTTAATTCGTCAAAATACATAACAAAATTTTCTTTAGTTACAAACCAGATTAGAAATGAAACGACAGTAAAAATTAACAAACCTGGAGTAAAGAAATTATCAAGTGCTTGTTTTCTTATGTCCTTATCCTTATAAAATCTTAACCCGGATAATGTTACTAATATCACTCCAGCCAAGATCAATAAATAATAACCTATTAAAGGTATACTAAGCATGTAAAATATAAACAATGTAAATATTATAACCATTACCGTCATTGGCAACATTTCTTCATATCTTTTGTTTAAATAAACACTTCCGAAAATACTTCCAATAGATAATAAAAATAAATTTAAAATTATACCCATTTAATACCTCGTTTCTATGACTCCAATATCAATTTAATTTTTCATCTCCTGTTTATAATAAGCCTCACAAACCTCATTTGTATCGCCAATCATTTTAATTTCACCATGTTCTAACCACACAGCTCTAGTACATATAGATCTTACAGAATCTAAGGCATGAGATACATATAGCACGGTTGTACCACCATCAATCATTTCCTGCATTTTCTTTCTACTTTTCTCTTGAAAATTAATATCACCAACAGATAGTATTTCATCAACTATTAATATTTCAGGATTTACAATAGTAGCTATTGAAAAAGCTAATCTTGCTATCATACCAGAAGAAAAGTTTTTAATTGGTGCCTCTAAGAAATCGTGTAATTCTGAAAAATCAACAATTTCCTGATATTTTTCCTTAATAAACTTCTCGGAATAGCCTAAGACAGCGCCATTCAAAAAGATGTTTTCTCTAGCTGTAAGTTCAACATCAAAGCCAGCCCCAAGCTCTATCATTGGAGATATTACTCCGTTCACTTCGACTTTCCCTGTACTAGGTTTCATTACCCCACTAACTACTTTAAGTAAAGTTGATTTACCAGCACCATTAGAGCCTACAAAACCTATTACTTCGCCTTTTTTAATATCAAGATTAATATTTTTTAAAGCCCAAAAATATTCAGTCTTTTTTTTCTTTTTCTTGAAACTAAATGTTTTTATAAATAATTCCTTAAAAGAAAAACTTTTTTCAATACCTAAATTAAATTTCATTCCAACATTCGTTAACCTTACCATCTGCATTTACCTCCTAAACATAATAAATGAACTTATCTTGATTCTTCTTAAATACAATCATACCTATAAGTAGAACAGGTACTGACAACGCGAGACACATGAAGAAACTATGCGCCGACGGCATTGTCCCGTGTAAAATTATAACCCGAGTGAAGTCAATAAAATTATATAATGGGTTTAACTTCATTAATCCTTGAACCCATGGATCAAGCATTGTAATATCATAGAATATTGGAGTTAAATACGTCCATAACATTGTTATTACGCCATAAATATAAAACATATCTCTAAAAAATATTGATATGGTGGATAAAATAAAACCCATTCCTAAAGTAAACATAAATAAACACAAATACGCAAAAGGGAGCAGTAAATAATAGATATTAATAATACACTTAGTTTCTCCCGAACCAGTAAATAAAATCATTAATAAAAGTGGAATCAAAGTAAGTAAAAAATTTATTCCAACAAATAATGTCTTAGATAACGGGAATATATATTTAGGAATATAAACCTTATTTATTAACTGAAAATTAGTAACAACAGATGCCATAGCCCCACTGCTGGCTTCACTAAAATAGTTGAACATAACAAGACCTGTCAATAAATAAACAAGATAGTTTACTCCTTCAACTTGAAACTTGAACATTTGAGAAAAGACAACTGCCATAACAGCCATCGTAAGTAGTGGGTATAGGATACTCCAAAATACCCCTAAAACACTTCTTTTATATTTAACCTTAAAATCCCTCATAACTAATTGTTTAGTTAAAAAAGAATATTTTTTAATATTATTTAGTATATTAACAAAAAACATACAAGCATCTCCCTCTACAATATACAACATTTTTCACAATATATATTTTATCATATTTTTACCTAATTGAGTAAACAAAGCAGTATAGTTTAGTTATAAGTTTGCTTTGTTTAATTAATCTTTTTACAATATTTTCCATCTTTAGATATTTATTCTTTTTAAAATCTGGAAAATTCTTATAAATATAATCAAATGATTTATCAATAAATTTATTTCTTATTTTACTATTCTTCTGATTTCTTTGAATTATATTATAATTTAACAACTTAGAAACATTTAAGAACTCTAACTCCAATGACAACTCTTTTTTATCCTTGTAGTAAGTATTTATAATGTCGAATATTTTAAAAATATCAAAATCTCTTTTATCAGTAGTAGTTGTCTCACTTGATTCTCTAACATTATAATTATAATAAGCTTGATTTAAATGTCCTATTCTCAAACTATGTTTTAGGGCTTTTAAAACAAAAGGCATATCTTCATATTTTAATTTTTCTTCAAATAGAATGTTATTATTAAGTATCATTTTTCTTTTAAATATTTTATTACATGGACCATAATCAATATCTACTAAGATCTTTTTATCATCATCGATATTACCTATTTCAAAATGATTTAATTTCATTTTTTTAATACCACTTGATTCACACCTATTGTAATCAGCTACAACAATATCTAAATCATTCTCTTTAGCATATTTATAACAATCTAAATACATATCTTTATCAATAAAATCATCACTATCAACAAAACCTATATACTCACCACTAGCTTTTTTAATTCCTAAGTTTCTAGTATATCCAATACCATGATTAGTATTTTTTATATAGATTATTTTATCTTTATATTTTTTAATGATTGGCTCAACATCTTCTTTTGAGCCATCATTAATAACAATTATTTCGATTTCTTTTAGTGATTGATTGACTAGTGAAGCTAAACTTCTATCTAAATAATCTTTAGTATTATAAACAGGAACAATTACGCTTACTTTCATACTACCTCCTCCTTCATAAAACCACATAGAATTAGAGCTACAAAAGTACTAACAGCTGGAGCTGTTAAAACATGTCCTACAAAGGTTGAAACTAAAACAATTAATATAATTGGCAAAATATAATTCTTGTTATATTTTTTCGTATTTAAAACTAATACACTTAAAACAGAACCAAAGAATAAAATAAAACCTATTATACCTTGCCTATAAAATATATCACATATATCCATTTCAGCCAACTTAGAGTCATCAATATAGCCTATACCAAATAATTTGTCAATAGCATTACTTTCCATATAAATAGTATTATTATCATTTAAAAATTTCAACCTTGATCCTAATAAAAAGTGATCTAATAATTCAGGTTCATCTATAACATCATCTAGTTCATCTAACTCTAAAAATTCAGCATGAATAATCATATTTTCATATATTGGTGTTTCTATTATTATAAAAGATAATATAACTAAACTAAATAACGTTATAAAAGATATCTTTATAACATTGCTTTTGTTTATTAATTTAGCAATGAAATAACATATACATATAATCAAACTAATAAAGGGGGTTTTGGTTCCAAGAATAAAGATAGCACTAACTATTAACAAGAGCCATAGAACCTTTTTTATATTTACTTTATCAAAAACATAAAAGAAGGCAAAGGGCAACAAAAGTGAAATAATGCCACTTACTTCATTAGCGGCATTAAAATAGCCCGAAGAGCCTGTTTTCGCTACATCATAACTTTCAAATGCAGTATTAGTAAGAAACCCTAGAATTATAACAAAAGCATATATAGATAACGAAATAAGAAAATACTTCTTATCAATAAAAGTTTTTTCTTCATCAAAGATGCTCACTAAAATCATGAACATGGCCGGAAAATAAAATATTTTAACAGCAGCCTTAAGTTCAATAAAGGAGAAATTCATATTTATATAAAAACAGCTAAGATAAAGAGCTATTAAACATAAAAATATGGTAATTAATTTCTTATGTTTAGATTTATTTATGACAATAAAATAATATAATAAAAAGCCTAAGATAATCATTCTAATTAAAGACATAATAGACGGGAAAAAATCAGTCTTAATAGAAAGACCAATTACTAAGTCAATAATAGGTTGTAATAATATTATAAAAGATATAATAGGAATGATATTCTTCTTAATATTTTCATTAGTTTTTAAGATACTATTCATTTAATCCACCTTATTTATTATTTACTTTTCCCCTCAATCAAACTAATCCACTCTTTTTTTACATTTTCAGAACTATAAAGTAATGATTTTTCGTAAGCTCTTTGTCCTAGCTTCTTTCTTAGTTTTGCATCATCAATTAAGGCAATAATTTTTTCTGCCATTTTATTAATATCCCTATTTTTTATTATAAAACCATTTTTATTATTATCAATTATTTCTAGCGATCCTCTTGCACTATCAAACGAAATACAAGGCACACCATAAGACATAGCTTCAATCAAAACTAAACCAAAAGATTCGGTATAAGATGTCATAACATAAATACTACTATTCTTCAATATATCATTTACTTTATCTTTTTCCATAAAACCATACATTGTAATATTTTTACTAAGTTCTAGTTGTTTTATTTTCTTACTTATATTATCTTTTTCTAAGCCATCCCCCACTATATTAAGATGCCAGTCGGGATGACGATCATTTACAAGTTTAAAGACTTCAATAAGACTCTCAAAACCTTTTTCTTTTGATAATCTTCCAACAGAGATAATCTCCTTTGTCTTAAGTTTTGAAACTTCAATTGGTAAATCATCCAAAGCTAAAGAAATGTATCTACATTTAGTTGTTTTTATTTCCTTTTTATAAAAATCATTTAATTCTTTTGATACAGATACTAAATAATCCATATTTTTACATGATTTAATTAACTTATTAATATATTGCTTATTATTATTGTGATGTGAATGTTCCCAAGCTATTTTTTTCAGACCTGGTTTAGCGTATTTACCTAATAAGGTATTATGAAATGCTCTAGTTGATATTACAACATCACTATCTATTTTCTTTATTGCATTAATCATACATTGTTTTCTTAAGCGAAGAACTTTAATGCTTTTAATTGTCTCTTTAAGTAGAGATAAAATGTTTCCCTTTTTTAATGATTCTAAAAATTCCTTTTTATTTGGTTTATCATCTATTAAATACTCTATTTTCACTTTATTATCTATATAAAAAGCAGGTTTATCGAAAACTTTATACGTTGATATTATATTTACTTTATAATCCTTACATAGCATATTCGCTAATGAAGCTATGGCTTTCTCAATACCACCATAACCTAAATGCAAAGCTATAATAGTTATCTTCTTCATCTTACACCTCTAACTATTCTTATTATAACATTTTAACATATAAAAAAACTAGTATTCATAAATACTAGTCATATTCTTTACTCGTTATTTTTGCCAAACATATTTAATATTTTAGCAAATTTATAGATTATTATTTCACTTTTATTTATGGCATAACTTTTACCAATAGCTTTCCCGCCTATTGTAACAGATGCTATTACAGCAGTTACAAATAATGCCGTTATTACAGAATCTATATTATATCTAGAAGCAATTGTAACAGCTATAACAGCTCCTACTGAACCACTAATAATATTACATATATCTCCTATTACATCATTACAGAAAGCTGATACTTTTTCAGCGTTCTTAATCATTTTAATAGCTACTTTTGATCCCTGTACCTGTTTTGAAGCCATTGAATGAAATGGTTTTTCATCTGCACTAGCTACTGCAATACCAATCATATCAAATATTACTCCAACTAATATAAAAAACAAAACAATCAACAAGCCAAAAAACACATTAACACTATCTAAAATAATGTTGGAGCCAGCTGAAAATAATAATGAAATAATAAAAGCTAATAAAGAGATTTGAAGAACCCATTTTAAATCAAATGATTTCTTTATAACCTTATCTCTTTTAGTTATTTTATTATCATATTCCTCTTTGAATTTTTTTCGTTTCATACTTTAACCTCATATATAAAAAGTGTGGTAATAATAACGGTAAACTTTACGTCTTAGGTCAAGTTGGATTTCCCTTATGCTTACCTTCCGTTACCAAAAGGCGGTTCCCCTTTAAAAGAATAAGCGTATGATTACTCAATACACGACTTGATTGCCACTTAGTACGCACTACAATCCCGCTATTATAACAGTCTAGGGGGTTTCCCCACAATAATTTCTATTGCTAGCACTTTTTTGCAGATATGGTTTCAGTTACCATTCCCCATACCCACTCAAGGCAAGCTACACTATTCACAGCTCATTACCGCATAATAGGTTCAATCTCTATCCGTAGCTTATAGCCACGTAATAGAGTCTCCAAGAATAACTGGGAGCAGAGTCGTATGCCATTACGATTGCCCAAATATTCACTCTTTCCAGCACCCACCCCAAACTGGGCGTAAGAAGCAGGCACAAGAAGCTTCACAGATATGCTCTTTAACGGATTTTTAGCCCCGTTTTCACAGTAGAAATTACAACTAGAATACTGCACCACACATTAATTATATCATAAATAGATAAGTTATTATTATACCAAAAAAGGAAAATATCTTATTTCCTTTTTGTTTTTACAAATTCTTGTTCTGGCAATTTAATAGAACGACCATTGGCATTTAACTCTCTAGCAAGTTCTATCAAAGTAGCTTTAGATAATATGTTGCTTTTAAAATCTTTAGGAAAAGCTTCTGATAACGAATAAACATAAGTTGTTCCATTCAAGGCACTGCGATGATTCTCAAATCCTAAATAATCATATAGATTACCATTTATCAAATCCCTCACTACATTATCCTTAGACACAGTACACAATATATCGCCCTGATAAACAACACAACGACTCATATTCTCTGTTTCATTTTCTACTAATGTTCCAATAAAGATTTTCTCAAACTGATAATTCATTAGAATTCATCCCCTTACACAAGATATTATACTATCTTTTTTTATTTTGGCAAGTGGCACAATAATAAGTCCCTCTTCCACCAATAAATTCCTTTATAATAGGCGTTCCACAAACACTACATGGAAGGTTTGCTTTGCCATGAACTAACAAATAATTTTGAAATTCACCTTTCTTATTATCAAGTGAAACATAACTCCTAATTGTCGTTCCACCTTTAATAATTGCTTGTTTTAAAACTGATCTTGTATTATCTATAATAGATTTTAACTCCCTACTATTTAAATCCTTAGCTTTACGATACGGATTTATCTTTGATAAAAACAATATCTCATCTGCATAAATATTACCAATTCCTGTAATAATTCTTTGATCTAATAAAGCTTCCTTAATTGATAAATTCTTACGTTTATATTTATCTTTAAGATAATCAACTGTTAAATTATCATCATCCGGTTCAAGACCTAATTCACTAAGTGGTTTTGCCGTCGATAAATCATCTTTACCTAAAAGATACATTTTTCCAAATTTTCTAACATCATGAAATCTAAGTTCTATATCTTCAAATCTAAATATTACATGTTCATGTTTATTCTTCTCATCAGTTCTACTTTTAAAAAAGAATTTACCTTCCATTCTAAGATGAACTAACAAATGATAATCGGTTAATTCAAAAACAAGCCATTTACCTCTTCTTTTTATATCTATAAAGACTTGGTTCTTAAGATTGTTTTCAAACTCTGCGACCGGTATATTTGCAATAACGTTAGGCCAATAAACTGATACATCTATAATCTGTTTATTTATAAGTCTAGGTTTAAGTTTTTCTTTAACTGTTTCTACTTCTGGTAGCTCTGGCATGTTTTTCACCTCGTCTCTTTTAACTTGAAAAGCATCAGTTAAACTAATGCTTTATTTTATATGGATTTGTATGAACGGAGACATATTTTATTTTTAAATCACTATCAATTAACTTTTTCTCAATTGTGTGAGCAATTACATCTGCTTGTTCAAGTTTATAATTAGGTTCAACACCTACATCTAACATTATTTGATAGTATGAACCAAACTTCATAACATTAAGATTATCAATTGATAAAACTGCTGTATCACTCATAATAATTTCTTTTATTTGGTATATTATTCCTTCATCTTGTTCTGATTCTCCTATAATAGCATTGATATTTTCTTTTAAGATATTATATGCAGTTTTTATTATCAATAAACTAATAAGTACGCCTCCTAGTTTATCTGCATATTTAAATATTGAAACATATTCTTCAAACATTGATAAAATAATAGTTATAAAAACACTACAAGCCGATAAGACATCTGTTAAACTTTCCTTAGAACTTGCTATTAAAATACTATTATTAATCTTTTTTCCTCTATGATAAACATATTTAGCTAAACTATATTTTAATATTATGGTAATAGTGACTGCTACAAGTGCTACGACTTGATAACGGGCTTCAACAACTTCTGCTCCTATTACAGAATAAATCATACTAATACCTAAAATAAGAATAAAAGTTCCTATTATAAGACTTGTAATATACTCCATCTTACCATGTCCATATGGATGATCTTTGTCGGGTTTCTTTGTCGATAACCATTGTCCAACAATTGCAATAACATCCGTTGATAAATCACTGAATGAATGAATTGCGTCAGCTACTAAAGACTTGTAATTACTTATTAAACCTATAACAAGTTTAGTAACTACTAATATAATATTTACTATAATACTTACAACCATCGTTTTTACAACATATTTCATATAATCTTCCTTCTTCTATTATTATATTTAACATCAAAAATTCCCTAAGGAATTTTTAATGTTTTATCTATATAAAATTACAGCATGATCCTTGATCTAGATTACACATGGTGTTTTCCTCTGAACATGTATATTGTGGTACATATGTATGTCTATAAATATGATTATTTATAATTTTAGTATGAATTGGGCAAACATGTTGCACATCATGACATATATCTCTTTTTACACATCTCTGAATCGGTTGTTCTATAATAGGATCCATTTTACATCCGCAATCTGCTCCATCAAAACCAAATTGAGGCATCATTTGTCTTGGTTGCATGAAAGGACCTTGGCCCATCATTCCGCAACAATCTCTTTCGTCAAAATCATCTTGAGACATCTCTGGTTGAAGTTGTATGAAAGGTTCTGGGCCCATCATTCCACAACATTCTCGTCTATTAAATAACATTTCAAATCCCCCTTTACTATCCTATCATATGAATATATGGTTTATTTGATTATGTTATTTTACCCAAGTTTATCAAAAGGGAAGCTTCATATTACCATTTTTCATCATCTTCATCATTTTCTTCATTTGCTCATACTGCGTAATTAATTTATTAACCTCTTGAACTGTAGTTCCACTACCTTTAGCTATTCTTATCTTTCGACTAGCTTTTAAAATCTCAGGATTACATCTCTCTTTAGGTGTCATCGATAATATTATAGCTTCTATATGAGACATTTGTTTTGGATCTATCGAAACGTTATTTAAACCCATTTTAGAAGCTCCTGGTATCATTTTAATGAGGTTTTCTAAAGGCCCCATCTTCTTTATTTGTTTTAATTGCTCTAAGAAGTCCTCAAGATTAAAATCGCCTTTATTAAGTTTCTTTGCTGCTTCACGGGCCTTATCTTCATCAATTAAACCTTCTGCTTTTTCAATTAAGGATAATAAATCACCTTCACCCAAGATTCTTCCGACCATACGACTTGGATCAAATTCTTCAATACCATCTAATTTTTCACTTACACCAACAAGTTTAATTGGAATATTAGTTAAGTGGCGAACTGATAATGCTACACCACCTCTAGTATCACTATCTAACTTAGTTAAGATTGTTCCTGTTAAAGATAATTTATTATTAAATCCCTCAATAACGTTTATTGCATCTTGCCCCATCATTGAATCAATTACTAAAATTGTTTCATCAAGTTCAACCGCTTCACTTATGGCTTTAAGTTCATCCATTAATTCATCATCGATATGTAAGCGTCCAGCTGTATCTATAATAACGCAATCATAATGATTCTCGATACCATAAGCTACTCCTCTTGAAGCTATTTCAACAGGGGTTCCTTTACCTTCTTCATAAACAAAAATATCAAGTTCACGACCTAATTGTTTCAATTGATCAATCGCAGCTGGCCTATAAACGTCACAGGCTATAAACATAGATTTTTTCTTATATTTCTTACGAAGATAATTACCTAATTTACCAATAGTTGTTGTTTTACCACTACCCTGTAATCCAACTAACATAAAAACATTAGTCTTCTTATCTAAATTTAAAGATACTTTCTCTTCACCTAATAATTTTATAAGTTCATCTTTTAAAATTTTGACAAACATTTCGCTTGGAGATAAGCTATTTCTTACTTCTTCACCTAAAGCTTTAGCTTTAACTGTATTTGTGAATTCTTTTACTACTTGATAGTTTACATCAGCTTCTAATAAAGCCATTCTAACTTCACGCATAATATCGGTGATATTATCTTCAGTAATTTTACCATAACCATTAATATTCTTTATTGCATTTTGTAAGCGCTCACCTAAATTCTCAAACATAAAGCATCCCTCCATTTATAATATCATACCATATTTTCATCTTAAAACAGGTGCATATCATAAAAATTATTACAATATTTTTTAACACATGTTATAATGAAAACAGAGAGGTGTTTATGAAAAAGAATTTTATTAGATTATTTATTACATTGTTAGTTGGAGCGGTATATTATTATTTGCTTTTGCCACCAATTAATTTTCAAAGTTTTGCATTCTTATCATTCTTATTGTTTCTATTAATCACGTATCTTATTACAGGTTTAATAAATTTTAATGTTTTAGATGTTAGGAACATGTTTTATCGACAACCAAAATTTGAACTCAATTCAACTAATTTGATTTATGTATCTATCTTATTAATCATGGTGTTGCCAATATTAATAAACTTTGTTTTATCTCCACTATTCTTCGCTAAATCGTTTTCTCAAAGAATAGTAGTAGATGAAAATCAAGAATTCACGAAAGATGTTGCTCAAGTGGATTTCAATTTGTTTCCTTTGATAGATAAAGATTCTAGCAGAAAATTAGGAGACAGAGTTATGGGGCAAATGCCTGAGTTAGTATCTCAATTTGACGTGTCTAATTTATATACTCAAATTAACTATAAAAACGAAATAATTAGAGTTACACCATTAGAATATAGTGGCTTCTTTAAATATTTAGCTAATAAAGCAGACGGAGTTAAAGGCTATATAAAAGTTAATTCAGTAAATGGTAATGTAGAATTAGTAAAATTAGATAAAGGTATGAAATATGTTGATTCATCATACTTTTCTACTGATTTAAATAGAAAACTAAGATTTTCTTATCCTACCCTCATCTTTGATGATAAATCGTTTGAAGTAGATGAAGAAGGAACCCCTTATTGGATAGTTCCCACTTCAAAATTCACAGGTATAGAATTGAAAAAGGAAATATCAGGAGTAGTAATATTAAATGCTATAACAGGCGATTCAAAATATTATGATGTAGCGGATGTACCTACTTGGGTAGATCATGTATATCCATCAGAATTGATATTAGAACAATTAGATCATTGGGGTAAATATAGCAATGGATTCCTTAATACATTATTTGGACAAAAAGATGTAATAACTACAACAGCAGGCTATAATTATTTAGTTATGAACAATGATATTTATCTATATACAGGAATCACTTCAGTATTAACAGATGAAGCAAATATAGGGTTTGTTTTAACAAATAGTAGAACTAAAGAAACAAGATTTTACTCGGTTCCTGGAGCTGAAGAATTCTCTGCTATGGCATCTGCTGAGGGTCAAATACAACAAATGAAATACAAAGCAACATTTCCTTTATTAATAAATTTAAATAATAAACCTACATATATGATATCGTTAAAAGATAATGCTGGATTAGTAAAAATGTATGCTTTTGTAGATATGGTAGATTACCAAAAAGTAGTAGTAACAGATGCCTCATTAGGTATTGAAAAAGCTGCAGAAAACTACTTAGGTGGTAATATAGATGTTGAAGAAGATAAACTTACTACATCCACAATTAAAATATCTTCTATTAACATGGTAGTTATAGATGGTAACAGTTATTACTATATAACAGACGCTAATAACGATAAATATAAAGCTAAAATAAAAATAGCTAAAGATAAATTGCCATTCTTAAGAGTAGGAGATAAATTAGAAATAGGTTATAAAGAAAAGAAAGACTTAACTGAAATACTAATGATTAAATGAAATTCACAAAACTCTAGTATAAAATACTAGAGTTTTCTTTTGCTCTAATCATATAATATTTTGAAACAAGATAATATTTTATTGATAAATTAAACTTTTTGTGTTAACATATATAACGTTATAAATTTATGGAGGTGACTAAAATGAGTTCAAGGAAAAGAAAAAACACTTTAATTGTTGGCGGGATCATACTAGATCTTTTTATTTGTATAGCTTTGATCGTTTTATACGGACCCTGGTCTGGTTTTAGAACTTTTTGGATTACAACAGCTATGTCTACTATGAATCATCAATATTTAGCTTATTGGTTTTATAGTAATGAAACAATTCAAGAAGTTCTTGAAAATAATTATATAATTGAATCTAATAATGCTACTGATATATCGCTTATTAAAAAGATTGCATATAACAAAAATGGGATTTACGAAGATAAATATGAAGAACAAATATTAAATAAAGATAAAGGAAATAATTCATATAAAGTAATAAATGTTAAAGGATCTGGCTATAAAGGATACTTAATAGCGGTTTATGATCCATCTAAGGTTGAACTTGTTATGACTAGATATTTAAAAACAAAAGGTGAAAACATTCTAAATCTTGCGAAAAACAATGATGCTAGAGTAGCTATTAATGCTAGTGGTTTTGTAGATCCTAACGAAGTTGGGAATGGTGGTATGCCTACTGGATCTGTCATTAAAGATAATAAATTAATATTTAGTTCACCTGCTCCTGGTAGAAGTGGTGGCGTTATCGGGTTTGATAAAAATGATAATTTAATTCTTAGTAAGGAAAACATATCTAAAGCTCGTACTAAATATAAGTTAAGAGACGCAGTTGAATTTGGACCATTCTTAATTGTAAATGGTAAAGCATCATTTATAAAAGGAGATGGTGGTTGGGGTGTTGCTCCAAGAACGGTTATTGGTCAACGTAGAGATGGTATCGTGCTTTTCTTAATAATAGATGGAAGAAAGCCTGGATATAGTAATGGTGCTACGATGTCACAGTTAACTGAAATAATGATGAATTATAAAGCAGTAAATGCAAGTAATTTGGATGGCGGAGCCTCTACTGCTCTAGTTGTAGAAAATGAGGTGAGAAATAAGCCTGCTGGTATTGGAGGCAATGGCTTAAGAAGACTTCCTAATGCCTGGATAGTTACAAACTAAAAGAGACAAATTAAATTGTCTCTTTATTTTATTTCCTCTAACTTTTTCTTTAAATCTTCATCATGAAGATTTTTTATTATGTCATCTAATACTATACTTTTCTTATATAATTTTAGTTTTTCTTCATATTCATTTAACTTTTCTTCAATACTCTTGATAGCCTTATGAACAGCACTACGACTAACATTATAATTTTCGCTTATTTCACCTAATGAATTATTTTGAAAATAATATTCTTCAAAATAATTACGTTGTTGTTCATTAAATAACTCGCCATAATAATCATAAAGAATGGTTAAATATGTTGTTTTTTCCATTAATCATCCATCCCCTTAAATAATCCATATATATATTTTTCAATATCAAAAGGTCTTAAATCTTCTAATCTTTCACCTAAACCTATATATTTTACTGGTATATCAACACTTTCTTTAATCGCTAAGACAATGCCTCCTTTAGCAGTACCATCCAATTTTGTTAAAACTATTCCTGTCACATTAGTAATACTTTTAAAGGCTGAAGCCTGACTAATACCATTTTGACCAGTTGTAGCATCAATAACAAGTAATGTTTCGTGAGGTGCATCAGGTATAAAATTCCCAATAACCTTATTAATCTTCGAAAGTTCATTCATTAAATTAACTTTATTTTGGAGTCTACCAGCTGTATCAATTAAAACGCAATCATACTTTTCAGCAAGAGCTATGTCTAAGCCGTCATATATAACGCTACTAGGATCCGCTTGTTCTGGCCCTTTTATAACACGTGCTCCAACCCTAGAACCCCATTCATCTAGTTGTTCTACAGCTCCTGCTCTAAACGTATCACCTGCAACCAACAATACCTTTTTACCATCCCGAATCATTTGATAAGCCAACTTTGCGATAGTTGTCGTTTTGCCAACACCATTAACACCAACAAATAAAATAACCGTAGGCCCTTCATTGTTATAATTAATCTTAGAGCTTATAATTCCCTCGTCTACATAAATGATAAACAATTCATCGATAATTATTTCTGTTAATAATGACGGATCTGTAATATTTTCTTTTTTCACTCTAGTTCTTAAACGCTCAATGAAAGTCATTACCGTATTTACACCAATATCTGCCATAATTAAAAGATCTTCTAAATTATCAAAATATTCATTAGTAATTTGTTTATATTTTGAATTTAATAAACTTAAATTATCAAAGAAATTCTTCCTTGTTTTAGATAAGCCTTTATCATATAAAACAGCTTCTTCTTTATTATTCTTAAATACTTCTTTTAATTTATCAAAAAGTCCCATATCTTACCCCGCTTAACTTATTATTTTTTTGGTCCCTTTTTAAAGACTTTTGAGTAGCCTTTATCAGGTTCCTTTATCTCGACAATATCATTAACATCCTTATTATTTTTTACAATAATATTTTGTTCTACCAATTCTTGTTCAAATTTATATACTCTATCTAATAATTCATTATCATTAGTATGATGCTTAATATAATCTAATGTATCAAAAGCTATCTCTAAATCCTTATCTAGAATATCATTGTTTGATAACATTGTAATTTGATACCACTTAACTAATTTTTTAAATATTTCATTTATTTTTTCATCTTCGTTAACTTTTCCTTCTTGCTCTCTAGAATTAATTTCTTTAATAGCGTTTATCATACTTAAAAAAAGATAAACGGATTCTCTATCATAAATATATGCTTTCATATAATAGCCCATCTCTGTAAGGTTAAAGACTGGTATAAAGGGTGTTATCTTCAAACTATCCCTAATCTCTTTAAAAGAGAATGGACCTTCATAACTATTTAAAGCATCAAAGTCTATTTCATAACCAGCTTGCTTCAGTTCTTTTTTCATTGAAATCATAACAAGCATTATCCCTGTACATGAAAGGCCTACGGTTACAAGATAGGCCCACAATAAATAAATAATCGAATTCATTTATATCTACTCCCTGTAATTATTTATTATACTATTATCTATACAATTAATCTATTAAAACAGAGCCAGTCATTTCAGATGGTATATTTTGATTCATAAGTCTTAACATTGTAGGCGTTATATCACATAGTTTTCCATCTTTAACTTTATACTTTTTATCACAAATAATAAATGGAACTTTATTAGTTGTATGAGATGTAATAACTTTATTATTGTTATCTAACATATATTCAGAATTACCATGATCACCTGTAATAAGAAGTATGCCACCAAGTTCTTTTACTTTTTTATATATTAAGCCCAAGTTATAGTCAACAGCTTCAACTGCCTTTATTGTCGCTTCTAAATTACCTGTATGTCCTACCATATCACAATTAGCAAAATTCAAAATAACAACATCATTATCATTATCTAATTCTTTAATAAGAGTGTTAGTTATTTCATAAGCTTCCATTTCAGGAGTTAAATCATAAGTTGCAACTTTAGGCGAATCAATCAAGATACGCTTACAACCTTCTAATTCAATATTAACTCCACCATCAAAGAAATATGTTACATGAGCATATTTTTCTGTTTCAGCTATTCTTAACTGTTTTAAAGATAACTTAGAGATATATGAACCAAAGGTATTATTTAACTTTGCTAATTCAAAAGCATTAGTACCTAAAACACTATTTGAAGTAGGCATCATTGTAACTAATTTTAAATTGTTAAATTGTTTAGTTTCAAATCCCTCAAAAGAATCATTTGTTAAAGCTGTGCACATTTGAATAACTCTGTCAGGTCTAAAATTTGCAATTATAACTCCATCATTATCATTTATCATGCCATTTTCATCAATAACTGTCGGTATAATAAATTCATCATATATATTATTGTTAAAACTATTATTAATAATTTCTTTAATATCACTGTTTTTAGGACCTTTGCCATAAACAAGTGCATCATATGCTAGTTTTAAACGGTCCCATCTCTTATCTCGATCCATAGCGTAATATCTTCCAGATATGGTTGCAATTTTACCAATACCTATTTCTTTTATACTGTTTTCTAATATTTCTAAATAATAAAGCGCCTTATCAGGTAATGTGTCTCTTCCATCCATAAAACAATGTAGATAAACATTTTTAATATTATGCATCTTTGCAAGTTTAAGTAATGCAATTATATGATTAATATGTGAATGAATTCCCCCATCACTTATTAATCCTAAGATATGCAACTTACTATTATTAAAAGAAACATGATTAATAACATCTAAAAATTCTTTATTATTATTAAAACTCCCATCTTGAATAGCACTATTTATAATTTCTAATGGTTGATATACTATTCTTCCAGCACCAATGTTCAAATGACCTACTTCACTATTGCCCATTTGTCCTTCAGGTAAGCCTACAGCCCTGCCACTAGCTTCTAATTGACTATTTGGATATTCTCCTATCAAATAATCGTAATTAGGCTTAGAAGCTTGCTTAAAAGCGTTGCCATGCATTTCATCTCTCAAACCAACACCATCTAAAATTGTTAATACAATTGGTTTCATATAATCACGTCCTCATATATATTATACATTCTTTTTAGTTTCAAAACATATCATTACAAATTATAATTTAAATAAATTTATTTAGTTATAGCGACAACGATACGCGCACTGCCATCAGCGGCAGCACTACCAGTGTAGTTGCTAAAATAGAACGCTCCTGCTTCCGCAGTGGCACTATAATCGCCACCGCGAACAGACCAAGGACCGTTAACATATACCATATAATTAGCATCACCATGCCAGTTGTTTGCTTCCGATAAAGCGTGTCCATAGCATATACCCCCATTACATGCTGTAGCTGCATCATTCGTTGTGTATAAATTATAGTATTGAGTAATTGGAAAATCTAAGCCTGTTGTTACTGTTGTACCATCATATCCATTTGGTCCATTGAATCCTGAATTCTCTGTTGCTAAATAACCACTATA